>Ga0208794_1000129_pt1 | contig 72775 bp, 65 predicted proteins | sample 32_taG_FD_184106 | JGI IMG/M metagenome (GOLD analysis project Ga0208794, IMG submission 184106) | Marine viral communities from the Gulf of Mexico - 32_GoM_OMZ_CsCl metaG (SPAdes) (version 2) | ecosystem: Environmental > Aquatic > Marine > Oceanic | place: Atlantic Ocean: Gulf of Mexico... | reverse complement strand
AGCTGGAAGCTGGAAGCTGGAAGCTGGAAGCTGGAAGCTGGAAGCTGGAAGCTGGAAGCTGGAAGCTGGAAGCTGGAAGCTGGAAGCTGGAAGCTGGAAGCTGGAAGCTGGAAGCTGGAAGCTGGAAGCTGGAAGCTGGAAGCTGGAAGCTGGAAGCTGGAAAGTATGAGCCCTTGCTCGAACTCGTCAATCCCTGCAGGCAAGGTAATGTTCCCACACATAGCGTTACCTTACTCGGGCCACTTTAAGCTTCCAGCTTCAGGCTTTCAGCCTTTTTGTTGTTGCACCATGATCTCTTCCATCTTCAGCCCGGTCAGACCATGGATGGTGCGCCAGAGGTAGACCATGATCAGGATCATCATGATCATGGTCGGGATCGCGATCATCGGGTAGCTGACCAGTGTCATGCGTCCCAGCTCTTCGTTGAAGGCCTGGGTGCCGGAGGGGCTGACCACGATCCACTTCGCCACCGCATAGTTCATGCAGGATGAGAAAAAGAAGGTGCCTGCCAGGAAGTAGGTCGCCTTGAGCAGCCGCAGCTCGAAAATGTCCACCAGTCCGCGCTCGGCCAGGCGGTCATGGATCAGATCGACATTGAGCACCTTGCGGTTGTACAGGATGGTGCGAATCAGCGGATACCGGGTTCTGGTCGAGACCAGTACCGCGATGCCGATCAGACCGGGGACTGCAGCCTCCTTGACCGCCAGCCACTGGGGGTCGAGCTTCATCAGACCGATACCACCGGTCAGGAATACGCTGATCAGGCCCAGCAACGCTATGAAATTGAATTTGCGGTAGCGGATCAGCTCGAAGAGCCCCCAGCCCAGCGGAAAGGCCAGGGCCAGAACCAGGGCCTGATTGGCGCCCAGCTGCTCGGGTCCGCTGAATTTCATCAGAATCACCGATGGAATCACGATGCTGACCAGCAGGTCGACCATCGGGCGGGGCTTGTGGACGGGTCTGGTACGTGTGGCTTCAGTCATATGTACGGGAGATGCTCGATTGGGTTCGCCGCCATGATACATGGCGGCAGGGTCCAGGCTACAGTGGTTCCGACGGGGTAGCGCAACGAGCGGATCAGACGGCCGAAATAATCGTCCACGCCAGGTAGCCGGTATAACCTACATAGGCTGTTACCAGCCCAACGCCTTCCAGTCGATTGATACGACCTGCGCGCTTCTTGGTGGTCAGGGCCATCAGCAGCAAGGCCACCGTGAGGGCGAACATTACTACCCAGTCGCGATACAGCACTACCGATTCGACCGCCAGCGGCATGATGCCCGCCGCGATGCCGACGACCGCCAGCGTATTGAACAGGCCTGAACCGATCACGTTGCCCAGTGCCAGGTCATGCTCGTTCTTGCGGATCGCCGCGAGCGCCGAAGCCAGCTCCGGTAGCGAGGTACCCACAGCCACGACGGTGAGACCGATGATCAGATCGCTTACTCCCAGGCTCTGGGCAATGTACACCGCGCCCCACACCAGTATTCGAGAGCTGATGATCAGCAGGACCAGGCCCACGACCAGCCAGATCAGAGCCGCCCGCAGGGGCATCGCATTGGCCTTGAGCTCGGCATCATAGTCGGCCGACAGCGAGTCGCCACGCCCGCGCATGCCCTCGACAATGGACCAGCCCATCAGCAGGAAGAAAGCACCCAGCAGCACCCAGGCGTCGTTGCGGCTCAGCGCGCCGTCGATCAGCTGGTAACCGCCCAGCAGCGTCACCACCAGCAGGATTGGCAGCTCCTTGCGAACCACCTGGGAATGCACGGTAATCGGACTGATGATTGCGACCAGACCGATAATCAGCGCGATATTGGTGATGTTGGAGCCGTAGGCATTACCCAGAGCGAGACCGGGATTGCCCTGGGAGGCAGCCAGTGCCGACACCACCATCTCCGGCGCGGAGGTGCCGAAACCGATGATCAGCATACCGATCAGCAACGGCGGCATACCGGCATGGGTCGCGGTGGCCGAGGCCCCGTCAACGAACTTGTCGGCACTCCAGACCAGCAGAACCAGACCGGCAACAACGGCAAATACAGCTAACAGCATGATCGAATGCACCCTGGTAGAGAACGATGGGCGGCATTATCCGACAAAGCCGGCGGGGTTAACAGGCCCCCTCCCCACTGTCCATTCCCGAGGGTGTCGACCGTCGCTCAACCCGCGCTGGCTACTGCCGAACGCTGACGCTCCTCTTCGACCAGCTCCTTCTTGGAAAGTTTACCCACCGGGGTTCGCGGCAGAGCGTCGCGGATCTCCATGGCCTGCAGGCGCTCGTGCTTGCCCAGGCGGGGCTCAAGAAAGGCCTGCAACTGGGCGAAGTCGAATGCTTCTGCGCCGGCCTTGAGCTTGATGAACGCCTTGGGCGCCTGGCCGCGGTACGCATCGTCAACGCCGATGACCGAGACTTCCTCTACCGACGGATGCTCGTAGATAGCCTCCTCGATGGTGCGCGGATACACGTTGTAACCACTGCACAGGATCATGTCCTTGGTGCGGTCGACAATGTAGACCCAGCCGCCCTCATCCATGTAACCGACATCACCGGTGCGCAGGAAGCCATCGGTGGTCATCGCCTCGGCAGTGGCGTCCGGGCGTTTCCAGTAGCCGGCGGTGACATTGGGTCCGGCGATGCAGACTTCGCCGCGCTCACCCACCGCCAGTTCGCCGTCCGATCCGTCCAGCGGCATGATGCGAATACGCGATCCGGGCACCGGCAGGCCACAGGAACCGGGATGCGGCTCGGCCTCCTTGGGCGTGAACGTCCCGCTGGTCGTGGTCTCGGTCATGCCCCAGCCCTCGCGCAGTGCGCAACCGGCCACCTCCTGATAGCGCTGCTGCACATCGATCGGCAACGGTGCGCCGCCGGAATTGCACATCTTCAGTGAAGTGAGATCCAGCTGGCTGGTCAGTGGATGCGCCAGCAGACCGATGAACATGGTCGGCACACCGGGGAAAGTGGTAATGCGGCTGTCGGCAATTTCGCGCAGCACGGTCTCGGCGTCGAAGCGCGGATGCAGATAGACCTCCGACGCCAGACGCAGGCTGAAGATCATGTTGATCATCAGCGCGTAGATATGGAAGGGCGGCAGCACCGCCAGCACGCGCTCCTGGCCTGCCTGCAACGAGCTGTCGAGAATCGCCTCGAGCTGGGCGCAGGAGCCGGTGATATTGGCGTGGGTGAGCATCGCGCCCTTGGGCGCGCCGGTGGTGCCGCCGGTATATTGCAGCACTGCCAGCGCGGTGCGCGGATCCTCGATCGGATAGGGCGTGAAATCCCCGGCGTTATCCAGCACGGAGCCGAAGGCATGGCAGACATCGCTGTAATCCACCTCGGTCGACGGACCCAGTTGGCCGGCCTGGGCTTCGGTGACGGTGCCGCAGAACTCGGTCAGTTGCCCGACCACCAGCCGGCCCAGGCGGGTGCTGTCGAGCAGCGCGACCATCTTCGGATAGAACGCGGCCAGATCCAGCGTCACCATGATGTCGGTTTCACTGTCCTCGATCTTGTGCGCCAGGGTGCGCTCGGCATCCAGCGGCGAGTAGTTGACGACGGTACCGCCGGCACGCAGCACACCCAGGAAGGCGATGAAATAGTGGGGGCAATTGGGCAGATAGATACCCACATGCACCCCGGGGCGCACGCCCAGTTCCTGCAGACCGCGGGCGAAGCGCGCCACCAGGGAGTCAAGCTGGCGGTAGCTGAGCTTGTGGCCGAGAAAATCGATGGCCGGCTTCTCGGGGTAGTCCCGCACGGCCATGTCCAGCAGTTCCCAGACCGGCCGCAGGGCCAGCGGTGTATCCCACTGCACGGTCTCCGGATAGGATTTCAACCAGCGCATTTCAGTATTCACGATCCACCTCTCCCGCTATTGTCTTTATGCCCCAAACCTAACCGCTGATTGCACCCACGGGAACACTAATCCACCCGGCATATATCCGGTCATATCCTGCTACAGACGCAGCAACACTCTTTTGCAATCGCAGCTCTTGCCCCGGGCGGGGGCCGCAGGCTATACAGGGCAGCTAATCGCTCCTCAGAGACTCGCTATGCGCAAGCGTCTTGTTCCGCTCCTGATCGTCCTCGTCGGCATTGTCGGTTTTATCGTTCTCAAGGCTACCCGCTCGGAGCCGGAGCCGGTCACCGTGCAGGAGCGCACCTGGCGCGTCGAGACCCTGGTGGTGGACCCTCAGGATCGCCAGCCGAGTCTGACACTCTACGGCCAGCTGGAATCGCCCAGGCGCTTTACCGTGGTAGCCCCCATGGCCGGGCGCATCGACCGACTCCCGGCCAGTGACGGTCAGGCCGTGGAAGAGGGGCAGCTGCTGGTCGCGCTGGACGAGCAGGACATCGCACCCCGGGTGCGTCAGGCCGAAGCGGATCTGGCCGATGCCCGCGCCCAGCTCGAGCGCGAACAGATTGAACATGCCAGCGACCAGCAGGCCCTGGCGCTGGAGCAGCGCATACTCGACAACGCCCGCAAGGGCCTGAGCCGGGCGCAGCAACTGGTCGAACGGGAGCTGGTCTCGCGTACCGAGCTGGAAAGCGCGCAGGATCTGGCTGAGCGCGCGGCGCTGACCGTGGCCCTGCGTCAGCGCAGTATTGAAAGCCATGCAGCACGTCTGGCTGCCCTGCAGGCCCGGGCCGACCGCGCCCAGGCGACGCTCGAGACGGTGCAGCGCGATGCCCAGCGCAGCCGCTTTGTCGCGCCCTTCGATGGCGTTGTTGCCCAGGTCGAAGTGGCACCGGGTGATCAGGTCAACGCCAACCAGGCGTTACTGGATGTCTACCCGGTCGAAGGGCTCGAATTGCGTGCAACCCTCCCGCAGATCCATGCCATGGACTTCACCCGCGCGCTGGCTGCCGGCGAAACCCTGGTCGCGCATACCCTGGACACCGACACGCCGCTGAGCATGACCCTGCAGCGTATCGCCGGCCAGGCCGATGCGACCGGCGTGGAGGCCCTGTTCGTTCTTGACCAGCCTGCCCCCGGGCTGCGCCTGGGCAACCTGCTGGCGATCAGCGTACCCAAGCCCGCTGCGCCCGACAGCATCGCCGTGCCCTACAGCGCACTCTATGGCAACCGGACGATTTACGCCCTGGAAGACGGCCGCATGCACCATATTGAAGTCGAGCGTATCGGCGAGACGCTGATGGACAACGGCGAGCGCTGGCTGCTGGTGCGTTCGGCTGAACTGGCCCCCGGCACCCGCGTGGTCACCACCCACCTGCCCAACGCGATGCAGGGACTCAAGGTGGATACCGCCGAGAGCGCGAATAAGCCGGAGCCGACACCATGACCCGAAGAACCAGCCCGATCGGGTTCTTCGTTCGTCACAAGGTAGCCGCCAATCTGGTCATGCTGGTCATGCTGATGCTCGGCGTGCTGGGCCTGATGCGCATGAACATCCAGTTCTTTCCCACCTTCGCGCTGGACTTCGTCACCGTGCAGGTGGTCTGGAGCGGCGCCGCTGCCGAGGATGTCGAGCAGGCCATCACCGAGCCGCTGGAGCAGCGTTTGCGCAACCTGGAGAACCTCAAGTCGATGACCTCGACCTCGGCCCAGGGCATCTCCAGCATCACCCTGGAGTTCAACGAGAACGTCAATGCGATCATTGCGGTGGACGACACCCGCCAGCGTGTCGACGAATTTCGCAACCTGCCGGCCGACGCCGAAGAACCCAAGGTATCGCGCGTCGCCCGCTATGACCAGATCGCCAGTCTGCTGGTATTTGGCCCCTATACCGATCACGAACTGCGCGCCCTGGCCTACCGCTACGAACGCGACCTGCTCAACCGGGGCATCGACCGGATCGTGATCAACGGCCTGCCCAGCCAGCAGATCAGCATTGAAGTGCCCAACCGCCAGCTGCAGCAGCTTGGCCTGTCCCTGGACCAGATCGCCGACCGGGTCGCCGCCGAATCCCGTGACCTGCCAGCCGGTCTGGCCGGTGAACAGGATGCGGCACGGGAGCTACGCGCCATCGAGCAGCGCCGTGGGCCCGATGAGTTTGCCAACCTGCCGATCACCCTGGGCGGCATCAACTACGTTCGCCTGGGCGACGTGGCCGAGGTGCGGCAGGAAGCGATGCGCAATCAGGTACTCCTCAACCACCAGGGCTACCCGGCCGTGGAGCTGGTGTTGCAGCGCGCCGAAGATGGCGACTCGCTCAAGTCCGCGCAGATCCTCAACGACTGGCTGGAGGAGATCGAGCCGACGCTGCCGCCGGGCGTGAGCATCAGCGTGTATGACCAGGCCTGGCAACTGATCAACGACCGTATCGGCCTGCTGGTCAGCAACGGCATTGGCGGCCTGGCCCTGGTCCTGCTGTTGCTCTACCTGTTTCTGCCGGGTCGCGTCGCTCTCTGGGTCGCGGTCGGTATCCCGACGGCCTTCCTTGCCGCACTGGGCGTGTTCTGGCTGATTGGCGGTTCGATCAACATGATCTCCCTGTTCGCCCTGATCATGGCGCTGGGGGTGATCGTCGACGATGCCATTGTCGTGGGTGAGGACGCTGACGCGCATTTTCGCAACGGCGAGAACCCGGATTACGCCTCCGAGGGCGCAGCCAAACGCATGCTCTGGCCAGTGGTCGCCTCGTCCCTGACCACGGTCGCCGCCTTCATGCCCCTGCTGGTGGTCGGCGGCATCTTCGGCAACATCCTCGGCGATATTCCCGTGGTGATGATCTGCGTGCTGATCGCCTCGCTGCTGGAGTGCTTCGTGGTGCTGCCACACCATCTGCGCTCGGCCTTCAAGCCTGCGGTCGCGGCCACCGGGACCGGCCTGCTGCAGCGGGGCAGCCGTCGCCTGGACAGCGTGCGCCAGGGTTTCGACCGCCGCTTTGACCGTTTCCGCGAGGGCCGTTTTCGCAACCTTTCCCAGCTCACGCTCAGGCACCGCAGCGCCACCCTAGCCTGTGCCCTGGTGAGCATTATTCTGACCATCGGCCTGATCAGCGGCGGACGCATCGGGTTCAGCTTCTTCCCGACGCCCGAACCCCAGGTGATCTATGCCAACGCCAACTTTGTCGCCGGTACCCCGCGGGCCGAGGTGGACCGCTTTATCGACCATCTGCAGGCCAGCCTGAATGCCACCGAAGCGGCGTTCGATACCCAGCTGATCGAGAATGCGATCGTACGCCGGGGCGAGGCCATCGGTTCCTCCGGGGCCGGACGCACCGGCGACCAGCTTGGCTCGATTCTGGTCGAACTGGTGTCACCCGACCACCGCGAGATACGCAACAGTGAATTCATTCGTGCCTGGCGCGAGCGGATCCAGATGCCGGCCGGCATCGACCAACTGGTGATCACCGAGCGCACCTCCGGCCCACCCGGCAAGGACATCAACATCCGGCTGACCGGTGACAACCCAGCCCAGCTCAAGGACGCTGCCGATGCTGTGGCCGTGATGCTGGCGGGTACCGAGGGCGTGATCAGCACCCAGGACGACATGCCCTGGGGCAAGGAACAGCTGGTCTACAGCTTGACCTCCTATGGCCAGTCCCTGGGGCTGACCACCCAGAGTCTCGGTCGCCAGCTGCGCGCCGCCTACGATGGCCGCCTCGCGCAGATATACCAGCAACAGTCGGACGAGATCGAAGTGCGCGTTCAGCTGCCCCGGGAAGAGCGCGAGCACCTGTCCAGTCTGAATGATCTGGCCATCCGCCTGGATGACGGCCGCTTCGTGCCGCTGAGCCAGGTGGCCAACTTCGACAGCCGCCAGGGCTTTGATGCCCTGCGCCATGCCGAAGGGCGCCTGGCCGTTGAAGTGACGGCTGACCTGGACAGCAGCCAGACCACCGCAGGTGAAGTGCTGGCCAGTGTGCGCGAGACCCTGCCCGAGCTGGCCACGCGCTTCAATGTGCGCTACAGCTTCGAGGGCCGCTCCGCCGACCAGCGCGATACCCTGGCTGACATGCGCACCGGACTGATCATCGGCCTGATGTTGATGTATGCGGTGCTGGTCTGGGTATTCTCGTCCTGGAGCACGCCGCTGATCGTGATGGCGGTGATCCCGCTGGCACTGGTCGGCGCCCTGCTCGGGCACTGGATCATGGGCCTGAACATGACCATTCTGTCGCTGTTCGGGCTGTTCGGCCTGTCCGGGATCGTGGTCAACAATTCGATCATCCTGGTCAGCTTCTATCAGCGCCAGCGCAAGGCCGGACTGGCCATCAATCAGGCATTGAACGAGGCGGTGGTGCAGCGGCTGCGCGCAGTACTGCTTACCTCCCTGACCACCATCGGCGGTCTGCTGCCGCTGCTGTTCGAAAAGTCCCTGCAGGCCCAGTTCCTGATCCCGATGGCCACCTCGATCGCGTTCGGTCTGGGCTTCTCCACCGTGCTGGTACTGTTCGTGATCCCGGCATTGATGTCGGTCCTCGAAGGCTTCAAGGAGCGACGCCAGCCGGCGCCTGCCAACAGCTAGAAACGCAGAAGCCCCTCAAGGAGGGGCTTCTGGTAGTGGCCTGGATCGGGAATCGGCTTACTTGACCGTTTCCATGGTCTTGGTGATCGCGGCTACGGCAGCACCAATATTGCTCAGCTCGGCCGGCAGGATCATGGTGTTGTTGGTCTTGGCCAGCTTGCCGAATTCACGTACATACTGCTCGGCGACGCGCAGCGCAACGGCGTCCTTGCCGCCTTCGGTGTTGATCGCCTCAGCCACGCGGCGCAGACCTTCTGCTGTCGCTTCGGCAATCAGCTCGATTTCGCGGGCACGACCCTCGGCCTCGTTGATCTGACGCTGCTTGTCGGCCTCGGAGAGGTTGATGGTTTCCTGCTTTACGCCTTCGGAGACGTTGATCTTGGCTTCCCGCTCGCCTTCGGACTGGGCTACCACCGCACGACGTTCCCGCTCCGCGCGCATCTGCTTTTCCAGAGCATCGAGAATGGTGGCGGGCAGCTCGATGTCGGCGATCTCGTAACGCAGTACCTTCACGCCCCAGGGCTTGGCCGCTTCATCCAGCGCCAGCACCACCTGGGTGTTGATGGTTTCGCGCTCCTCGAAGGTCTTGTCCAGTTCGATCTTGCCGACCACCGAACGCAGGGTCGTCTGCGCCAGCTGCATCGCGGCATAGCGGTAGTCGTTGATGCCGTAGCTGGCCAGCTTGGCATCAACCACCTGCAGATAAAGCACGCCGTTGACCACAACCTGGATATTGTCCTTGGTCACACAGGCCTGGCTGGGCACGTCGATCGCTTCTTCCTTCAGGGTGTGCTTGTAGGACACGCGATCAACAAAGGGCACCAGAATGTGAAAACCGGCCTCCAGGGTCTTGGCGTACTTGCCCAGACGCTCGACGATAAACGCCGAACGCTGCGGTACGATGCGCGCGGTCTTGGCCAGCGCAATAATGATGAGGGCAAGGACTGCCAGGGAAATCAGGGTAGTAATGTCCATATCGAATGCTCCGATGGGGGTAGGGAAAACCGCTAGAAAATGTTCAGGGCTGCTGACGGCTCAGCTTGAGGACGATGCCGTGGTGATCAACCACCCAGGCGTGCTCGCCCGCGCGCAGGGGTTCGCTGGACTCGGCATCCCACTTCGCGCCGTTGAGCAGCACGGCGCCGAAGCCATCGGAAAAGTCATGCAATACCTCGACGCGCGCGCCAATGAAACCCGCATCGTCCTGATCAGCCGTCGCAAGATCTTCCTCGCCACCCTGCAACCAGCGCTTGAAGTGTCGGCGCAGGCCGAAGAGCGCCAGCAGGCTGAATGCGGTGAACAGGATCAGCTGCGCGCCGCTGGTCTCGACCACGCCGAGCAACGTCAACAGGCCCACCAGCAGCGCACCGATGCCGAAGAAGGCCGCTATCAGGCCGGGAAAGAAGAATTCGGAAGCCAGTAGCGCGAGGCCCAACAGAAGCCAGAACGCATATCCATTGATCAAGGTGCTCTCCAGCATGGTCCCGCTCCTGTATGGCGATTACGCAGATGCCAGAGATTACCAGATTGCGGGCGATGAAAGGCTCTCATCACGTTTCCGCACAAGTCGGGGCGAGGGCCTGCCCCGGAATGGTCGAGTTCCACCTCGACCAGCGACGTTTCCTTTCACCCTTCTGTCGAGATCGAACTCGACGTTCCCGGCTGCAGGGCAGCTTTCTCCAGACTCGAAAGGGTTGGCGAGGCGGGTTTGCTATGCTGTCGCAAAGTCAAAAGGAATCCGACCATGTCGTTCAACCGCTTTATCCCCGCTGTTTTCGCCCTCCTGCTCAGCCTGGCGCTCCCGCTCCACGCCCAGATCCAGGATGCCCCCCTGCGTGTGGGCATCACCCCGGTTCCGCCCTTTGTGATGACCGGGGAGACCGGAGAATGGGAGGGCATCAGTGTGGATCTCTGGCGCACCATCGCCGATGAGATGGACCAGGAATACGAGTTTGTCGAGCTGGGTTTCAACGAGCTGCTCGAAAGCGTGGAATCCGGCAATGTGGATGTGGCGGTCGGCGCCCTGACCATGACCGCTGACCGGGAATCCCGTTTCGACTTCGCCCACCCGTTCTACCAGACCGGGCTCTCGATTGGCGTGCCGCACAATCCCAAGGGCGGCCTCTGGCAGAGCCTGCGCGCGCTGTTTACCTGGCAGTTTCTCAGTCTGGTCGCCAGTCTCGGCCTGCTCCTGCTGTTCGTCGGCATACTGCTGTGGATCGTCGAGCGTCGGCGCAACCCCGAGCAGTTCGGCGGCACGCCCATCCAGGGCATTGGCTCCAGTTTCTGGTGGGCCGCCGTGACCATGACCACGGTCGGTTACGGCGACAAGGCTCCAACCTCGCTGCCGGGTCGCCTGATCGCCCTGGTGTGGATGTTCGCCGGTCTGATCATGGTTGCCAGCTTCACCGCCGCCATCACCTCTTCGCTGACAGTCAGCAATCTGCAGCGGCAAATCGAAGGTCCGCAGGATCTGCCCGGGAATACGGTGGCCACCATCGCCAACACCGCCAGCGCACGTTTTCTGACCGAAGAGCGCATAAGCCGCGAGAGCTATCCGGATCTGACCTCGGCAATGCAGGCGGTGGCCCGCGAAGAAGTGGATGCCGTGGTCTATGACCGGGCATTGATGCTGTATCGCAACCAGCAACTGGGTGATCAGCGGCTGGATATCCTGCCGGCCGTTTTCGAGCAACAGCTGTATGCCTTTGCCCTGCCCAGTGACAGCCCGTACCGGGCGACCATCGCCCAGCAGGTGTTGAGGGCCACGGAATCACCGGAGTGGGATGACCTGTTGCAACGCTATCTGGGCCGCTGAGGCCCGGACAGCGACCCCTTACCCCATGGTCTGAATTACCGTTCATCGGATAATTCTGATGAATACTCTCCATGCAGAGCGATCGACCGATTGGTCATAAAATGTGCCTTTCGGTCAGCCGGCCAATCCTCTGCCTCTTGTCTTCTGTTCGGCAAAGTCGCTGTCTATTCTGCTTCAGCGATATGTCAGATGTTGTCGCCTACAAGAAAAACAATGCTTCAAGACACAGGACACAAGCTATGCACAAGAAAACCCGGCTCTCTCTGGCCCTGGGTATCGTCGCCACCGTGGCCCTTTGCGGCTCGGCCCAGGCTGGCTACACCCAGACCAAATATCCCATCGTACTGGCCCATGGCATGCTCGGCTTCGACAAGCTGCTCGGCCTGGATTACTGGTACGGCGTACCCTCCGCCCTGCGCAGGAGCGGAGCCACTGTATACAGCACCTCGGTCAGCCAGCTCGACACTTCGGAAAAGCGTGGGGAGCAATTGCTCGCCCAGGTCGAGGATATCGTCGCCATCAGCGGCAAGCGCAAAGTCAACCTGATCGGCCACAGCCATGGCGGCCCCACCGTTCGCTATGTCGCTGCCGTACGCCCGGATCTGGTGGCCTCCGTCACCAGCGTCGGTGCGCCACACAAGGGGTCCAAGGCAGCCGATTTCATCCGCAATGTCCCTGAGGGTTCGTCCAGCGAGGCCATCCTGGCCGGCATCGTCAATGGCCTGGGCGGTCTGATCAACTTCCTCTCCGGCAGCAACACCACCAGCCCGCAGAACGCGCTGGGCTCACTGGAATCACTGAATTCGGCCGGCGCGGCTCGCTTCAATGCGCGCTTCCCCCAGGGTCTGCCCACCAGTGCATGCGGTCAGGGCGCCTATTCGGTGAACGGCGTGCGCTACTACTCCTGGAGCGGAACCCGTCCGCTGACCAACGTCTTCGACGTGTCCGATGTCCTGCTCGGCGCCACCTCGCTGACCTTCGGCTTCGAGGCCAACGACGGTCTGGTCGGCCGCTGCAGCTCGCACCTGGGCATGGTCATCCGCGACAACTACCGGATGAATCACCTGGACGAGGTCAATCAGGTGTTCGGTCTGACGAGTATCTTCGAGACCAATCCGGTATCGGTATACCGCCAGCACGCCAACCGGCTGCGCAACGCCGGGCTCTGAGCTGACAGCGAGCAGGGACCGGCCCACGACCGGGCCGGTTGCCTGCACCTGCCCCGTTGAACCTCTCAAGGAGAGCCCATGCGAGTACTGGTTTACACCCCCTTTTTTGCTGCAGCCTTGCTGGTTGCATGGTACCTGTACGAACCGCTGAACCCTCCGGGCCGCGAACCGGCACATCCGCTGACCAGCCAAGCTGCTCCGGCTGTTTCGCAGCCCCCCGTGCGCTCGCTGCCTGCGCCGCCCGCCCCCTTGGCTGCTTCGCAACGGGGCACCGAGGTCGACGGTTCGCTGGAAGTGGATCCCAGCGGCAATCTGGTGATCACCGAACAGCTCAGGCATCTGTTCGACTATTTCTACACCACCGTGGGCGAGGTCAGCTTCGAGGAGGCCAGCGACGCCATTCGCCTGCACCTTCGCGCCCACCTGCAACAGCCGGCTCTGGGTCAGGCCCTGGACCTGCTTGAGGACTACATCGAGTACAAGACCGCACTGGTCGAACTGGAGCAGGCCTTCCCGGTGGTGGCCGATATCCAGTCGCTACGCTCGCGCAACGACGCTGTACAGCGCCTGCGGGCCAGCCTGTTCAGCGCCGAGGCGCATCAGGCCTTTTTCGCGGCCCAGGAAGTCTTCGACAACTTCACCCTGGAGCGCCTGGCCATCCTGCACGACGAGAATATTCCCGGCGCCGACAAGGCGGCGATGATCGAAGACCTGCGCGAGGCCATGCCGGAGGAGGTGCAGGATCTGCTGGTACCGCAGATCCATCAGGTGCTGACCGAGCAGACCCAGGCCCTGCAGGCGGCGGGCGCCCATGCCGGGGAGATCCGCGAGTTGCGCATGTCGCTGGTCGGCCCCGAAGCCACTGGCCGGCTCGAGTCGCTGGATGCCCAGCGCCAGCGCTGGCAACAGCGGGTGGCGGATTTCACCAGCGAGCGCCAGGCGATCCTCGACCAACCGGGCCTGGCAGAAATCGACCGTCGGCGCGCCATCGAGGAACTGGCGACCCAGCGCTTCGCACCCAATGAACGCCTGCGTCTGACCGCACTGCTGGAACAGAGCACAGCCGAAGAACCGGACAGACTCTGAAACAGCTTGTGCAGGCAGCCCCGACCAGGAGCACCCATACTCAATCCATTGCCCGACAATGGGAGAGAACCAATGCGTGCTGACGAGTTTCTGAAGAAATACGGCCTGGACGGGGATGATGACGACCTCAAGGACACCAGTCTGCGTGGCAAGTCCCTGGAGCGCGCCCTGCATCCGGGCATGCCCCATGCCGGCACCCCCCACGACTGGGAGGACTGGGAACGCTTTCGCGCCGAGGAAAAGGCCGCAGCAGCGGGCAAGGATGACAAGCCTGCAGACAACACGGCAGGCGATGAATAGCGTCCGTCGCGGGGCAGCGCTGCTGTGTGTCCTTGCGGTTGCCAGTACGGCCCAGGGTGCTGAAAGCATCAGCCCTACGGATATCCTCGCCTGGGAGCGCCGCGATTTCGCTGATCCGACCGCCTACCGGCTGGAAGAGCACGCTGGCCAGACCCTGCTCCAGGCCCAATGCCGCAACGCGGCCTCTGCGCTCTACCTGGAAACCACCATCGATTTGCGCGAGACGCCCGTACTGGAGTGGTCCTGGACGGTAGCCGATGTCTTCGACAACACCGATGAGACCCGCAAGAGCGGCGACGATTACCCGGTGAGACTCTATGTGGTCAAGGACGGCGGACTGCTCGCCTGGCGCACGCGGGCAGTCAACTATGTCTGGTCAAGCCACCAGCCGGTGGGCACGGTATGGACCAACGCCTATGCCAGCCAGGCCCGGATGCTGGCCCTGCAAAGCGGAGCGCCGGAGCAGGCTGAGCCGGTGACCGAGCGACGCAATGTGCGCGAGGATTTCCAGCGCCTGCACGGCATGGCGCTGGACAGCATCGACGGGATTGCAATCATGACCGACTGCGACGACAGCGGCCAACCCGCCACGGGCTGGTACGGCGCCATCCGCTGGCTGCCCGCCGCCGAATGACCGCCGCTACTTGGGCATCCAGACGCCATTGAGCTGGATGTACTGGCCGGCCGGAGTGCGCTCCAGGGCCTTCTTGCCCGCAATGGCTTCAACATCGCGCAGGGCGATGCCATTTTCCGCCGCCAGACGCTGATACTCCGCCCGTCGTGCTTCATTGATCAACCGGGCGATCTCGGCGGCATCGCCCTGGGGTGTGACGACCCCCACGTAACCATCAGGACGCTCGCCCAGCAGACCTGCCGCCTTGGCCTCCGGAAGGGCACCCATTGCCTGGTTCAGGGTCAGCGCCCAGGCTGGCGCGGTCATCAGCAGGGCCACAGCCAGCAAAAAGAATCGGATACTCATGCGCATGTCATCGCTCCCTAGAACAAACCGCTGGATTCACTGAACAGGTCGTCCAGCTCACGATCTACCTTGATGTAGATCTCATGCTGGATCTTCACATTCAGATTGATATTGATCGGCTCGGTAGGAGCCTGGACCTGGACGGTGGGTGTGCACCCCGCCAACAGGCCTGTCGTCAGTGCCACAATCGGTATTAAATGCCATCGCATACGGGGTGACTCCTGCGGTTGATGGAGTGTCACGGATCGGCCTGCTGTTCCAGCAGACGCTGCTTGATCCGCTGCTGGATCACATCACTGACCTTGCCGCTCAGCTGCAGACTGGCCAGCAACGCCGGCACGTCCTCTTCCAGCCGAATATTCAGGTGTATCGGTCGACCTTCCTGCAGGGCCGGATTGCGCCCCTGCAACGCCAGATCAAGAACGAGTATACCGCCTTCGCTATAACTTACCCCGGCATCGAGCACATCATAGTGAAAATCATCCAGCGCCTGGGCCACCTGACGCATGCCCGGGGTGGTCTCGGCGAGATCCTCGAGCTTCGCCGATCGGTATTGCAGGAAGCCTCCCGGCGCCCTGGCACCCACTTCCCCGCCCTCGATCAGCAGTTCACCGTCGACCAGAGCCACCGGCAGCTGGCCGTCCAGGGTACCCCGACCGCGCAGGCCTTCGGCCGGATAGACGGCAAACAGGCGGTCCAGTTCCAGGCCGCGAATATCGACCACCAGGCGCTGGCGCGCTGCGCCCAGATCCAGCACGGTCGGCTGCAGGGCCACCTGGCCACCGAGCAGCTGCAGCCGCGCCTGCTCCACGCGCAGCGACCCGCTGGCCAGTCGATCCATGTGGGCCGCGTAGTGCAGATCGGCGTCAACGGGGCCCATGGGAATGCCGGGGTCCAGTGACTCCAGCGCCAGTGCCGGCACATCGAGTTGCAGCCGGTCACCGGCCAGGTCGATGTCCATGCCCGCGTTCAACCCCGCAAAGGTCATGCGATCGTAGATGCCCGCAGCACCCTCCAGGCGGATCTGCCCCGTGGCCCGCTCGAGCTGCGCATCACCGCGCAGCTCCAACTGGCCCTGCACGCGGCCGCTGCCAAGGGACAGCAGCTCCGGCCAGGCTTGCAGGGTGGCGGACAGTGGATTGCCGCCACGCAGAAAGGTCGGTTCCAGGGTCAAATCTGCTTGCCAGGGCGACCCGGTTGGCCTGGCGAATTCAACACCCAGAACCAGCTCGCTGCCGTTGCCCACCGAACCCGACCAGCGCAGCCCGTCCTCGTCGCGGGCAAGGTCACCGCGCACTGTCCAGGCCTGCAGCTTCAACGCGGCGTGCTCCAGCCGGGCGGCACTGATGATCAACGGCCCACTGGCACGGGCGTCCGCCGGTGTTTGCAGGGGTATCTGCAGGCTCATTCCGGCCAGCTCCGCGCGCAGCGAGCGCAGGGCAGCCAGGTCCGGTAACCGTAATTCCGCGGCAGTCACCAGGGCACCGCTGGCCAACTCCAGGTCGAGCTGCTGCTCATCCACCACCCCGGCAAAGGTCCATGCCAGCTCCAACTGGTCCAGCTGCACGGCCGGCAGACGCAGTGACGCACTGTTCACGGTCAGCTGCAGCGCCTGCCACTGCACCGACCAGTCTGGCCGGATCACCAGTGACAGCGGGCCGGAGAGACGCCCGGCCACGGGTCCGGTCACCCGTGCATCCACATCCACTGGCAGCGTCTCGCGCCAGTCCAGTGCACTGTCGGCCGGCGCTGCGACCTCGATCTGCAGGGATTGCGGCCGTAGCTGCACGGGCAAGGCCAGCAGTGCCGGCAGCAGGGGTTCGGTGAGTTGCAGCCGTGCCCGCGCCTGGCGCATCTGCCAGAGGCCATCCTCACCGAGCAGATCCAGGCTCAGCTCTCCGCCAAGGGCTCCCAGCTGCGGCAGAATCCAGGGTTCGGCAAGCGCCGCATCGACGTTCAGCTCTACCGTCCCGTCCAGAAGGTCGGTAATGCTAGCGGGGCGCTCGTGTGGGGCAAGGTGCCAGCGCACCTGAGCCTGAAAGCCGGTCGGCAGGCTGACGACCGGCGGCTGCACCCCCAGCCAGGGCTGCGCATAGTCCAGCAACCAGTCCGCTTGCGGCCACCCGGGAATGGTCAACACACCCTGTGAGCGCGGCGCTTCGCTGCCGTAACGCCATTGCACCTGCAGCGTCGCTGCTTCGGCCTCGTCCAGTTGCAAGCTCAGATCGGCCTGCAGGCCCTCGCTATCATTCTGCAGGGAGCCGTCCAGTTCGATCCGGCCCTGCCGCGCCAGCAACACAAGATTCAGCAGCAGGCGATCGCTGTCGGCGCGCTGCAGCCTCAACCGGCCATCAAGGGTGCAGCTGCGCAGTCCACAGGGCATACGCACGGCTATCTCGGCGACAGACAGGCGCTCGGTCGGCAACCAGCCCAGCCCATCGGCGAGCTGCTGCAGGTCCGGGAAAGCCGGGTTGCGCGCTCCGGGCAGGCCGACCTGCGGCTGCCAGTCCAGGGCCAGACGCTCGGCCTGCAGTACCTTCAGCGCGGGCCCGGCAGCCCACACCGGCTCGAGCCGCAGCTGCGCGGCATCCATCTCCAGACGCGCGCCGTCGGTGCCGGTGTAGCGAGCGGAGAGCCTTTCGATGTGCAGCGCTCCATCAGACCAGCCCAGCCCATGCCAGTCGAGCTGATCGATGCCGGCCGCCTCCAGGCGCTGCTGCACCAGCCAGAAGGCCGCCACGGCGAGCAGCGACACAAGAGCAAGCACAGCGACCAGCAGACGCATAACCGAACGCATGAAAGCATCTCTCCCGATCAAGCCGTATCAGCAACCCGCCCCGGTGGCGGAATTCTCAGCGACTACCCTATACTGCCGCCTTGAGTGGCGCACGCGATTGTCGTTACCCGCACTGTAGCAGGCCGGCAGGCGCACCCGAACCGTCCCATGCCCGAACAGCCAAGAGCCTGCAATGTCCCGATCCACACCCGAAACCGATCAGCAATCCTCCCCTGCGCCCGCCAGGCGCCTGCGCTCCGGGACAGCCCATGGCGTGTTCGGGGTCCTCCTGGCCGTGCTTCTGGCCTGGTTGCTGATGGCCCTGTTTCAAGCCTACAAACCCTTGCCCGACGGCCTCTCGGTCAGCGCACCGTTGCGCCCGGCGCAGGGTCTGGCGCTGCTGGACGACCGCACGCTGGTCAACGCTGCGGGTGAACGGGTAAGCGAGCAGCAGGTATTCGATGAAGTATTCCGCCTGATCGGCCAGGCGCAGAAGCTGATCGTCGTGGACATGTTCCTGTACAACGAGTTCGCCGGCGAAGCCAGCTACCAGCCGCTGACGGCCCAGCTCACCGACGCCCTGCTGGCGGCACGTCGAAATCATCCCGGCATGCCGATCGTGCTGATCACCGATCCGTTCAACACGCTCTATGGCGGCTTGCCGGCTGCCCATCTGGAGCGGCTGCGCGCGGCCGGTATCGATGTGGTGATGTCCGAGGTGAGCGAACTGCCGGCGTCAAACCCGCTCTGGTCCGGGCTGTGGCATCTGTGCTGCCGGCATATCGGCAACAGCACGCAAGGAGGCTGGTTGCCCAATCCGGTCGGCGAGGGTGAGGTGACGCTGCGCAGCTATCTGGCCGTGCTGAATTTCCGCGCCAACCATCGCAAGACCCTGGTGGTGGATGAGGCCGATGACTGGACCGGCCTGGTCACCTCGGCCAACCCCCATGACGCGAGCAGCCGCCACAGTAACAACGCCCTGGTGTTCCGCGGCCCGGCCGCGCTCGACCTGCTGGCCACCGAAGTCGCGGTAATGGCCTTTTCCGGCGCCTCGCCGGCGGTGGACTGGCCGCAACCACCACCTCCGGTAGCCAATCCGCAAGCACCGCTGGTGCAGGTACTGACCGAGGACAAGATACGCGACGCCCTGCTGCAGCTGATCGACGGCAGCGAGGCTGGGGACCAAATCGACATGGAGGTGTTCTATCTGGCTCACCGGCCCACCATCGAGGCCCTGGCGCGCGCGAGTGCGCGGGGCGTTCAGGTGCGCGCCCTGCTCGACCCCAACAAGGATGCCTTTGGCCGTCAGAAGGGTGGAATCCCCAATCGCCAGGCCGGGTGGGACCTGCATAAGGCTGGCGTGAATGTGCGCTGGTGCGCCACCCACGGGGAGCAGTGTCACCGGAAATGGATCAGGCTTGATCGCGCTGACGGCAGCTCGGAAATGATCATCGGCTCTGCCAACTTCACCCGTCGCAACCTGGACAACCTGAACCTGGAAACCAGCGCACGGGTCCTGGCGCAGAGCCAGGAACCGATCATGCAACGAGCCCGCGCGTTGTTCGAACGCAACTGGAGCAATCCCGAGGGTGCTTTATACAGCCAGCCCTACGCGGAATACGCCGACCACTCTCTGAAGCGTTACTGGCTTTACCGCTTCATGGAATTCAGCGGCCTCTCGACGTTTTAGCGCCTGCGGCGCAGCTACAAGCTACAAGCGGCAAGCGACAAGCCGTACGGGGTTTGTTTTTAGCTTGAAGCTTGAAGCCAGAAGCTACCCCAAACCCCGTCATCCTCGCGAACGCGGGGATCCATTGGGCCTGGCAGGATGTGCACACCTTGTATCCCTCGCTCGGGCTTCAATCCCAGCATGGATACCCGCCTGCGCGGGTATGACGTGGTGGGGTAAAAACCGTGCCCGCAACACGACCCCCGAGCCCCGAGCCCCGAGCCCTGCACTGATTCGCTTCCAGCTTCCAGCTTCCAGCTTTTAGCTTGCCGCTTGCCGCTTGTAGCTTGCCGCTTGCCGCTAGCTTGCGAGCTCCGCGAAACAGGTGGCGATGATGTCCATGCCTTCTTGCACCTCCGGGTCGGTAGCGGTGAGCGGCACCAGAATGCGGATGACGTTACCGTACTGGCCGCAGGACAGCAGGATCAGGCCCTTCTCCCGGGCGCGGGCAACCAGTTGTGCGGCCAGGTCGGGGTCGGGCCGGCATTGGCTGTCGAACAGCTCGCAGGCCATCATGGCTCCGAGGCCACGGACCTCGGCAATACGCTTGTCGTGCTCGGCTATGGCGCGCAACCGGGAGCCGATCATCTCGCCGAGTGTAGCGGCGCGAGCCAGCAGATTTTCTTCCTCGAAGACCTCCAGTACCGCCAGCGCCGCAGCGCAGGCCACAGGACTGCCGGCGTAGGTACCGCCGAGTCCGCCCGGTCCGATGGCATCCATGACTTCAGCCTTGCCGCAGACACCAGCCAGGGGAAAGCCGCCGGCAATCGATTTGGCAAAGGTGGTCAGATCAGCGGCTACGCCGCTCTGTTCCATGGCAAAAAAGGTACCGGTCCGACCCGCACCACTTTGCACTTCGTCCGCCACCAGCAAAATGCCGTGCAGGTCACATAGCGCTCGCAGCTGCGCCATGAAAGCCGGGCTGGCGACATGAAAGCCGCCTTCGCCCTGGACCGGCTCGATCACGATCGCGGCGATGTCGCGCGGCTCGGCGTCGTTCTTGAAAACCCGCTCGATGCTGGCAATCGCATCGGCATCACTGACCCCATGCAGCGCACAGGGAAACTGCGCCCGATAAACGCCGCCCGGCATCAGGCCCATACCGGCCGAATAGGGGGCGACCTTGCCGTTCATGGACAGGGTCATCATGGTGCGTCCGTGATAACCGCCGGTAAACGCGATCACCCCGGCCCGACCCGTTGCGGCGCGAGCGATCTTGACCGCGTTCTCCAGGGCCTCCGACCCGGTGGTAACCAGCAGGGTCTTCTTGGCAAAATCTCCCGGTACCAACGCGTTGATTTTTTCGCACAGCGCAACATAGGGCTCATAGGCCAGCACCTGGAAACAGGTGTGCGTGTAATGCTCCAGCTGGCGCTTGACCGCGTCCATGACCCGGGGGTGGCGATGGCCGGTATTGAGCACGGCAATGCCGCCGGCAAAATCGATGTACTGACGACCCTCGACATCCCAGACCGTGGCGTTCTCGGCACGCTCGACGAACACCGGATGAATCTGCCCGACCCCCCTGGCAACTGCGGCATGCCGCCGCTGCATCAGGGATTCATTGCTCTTGCTCATTGCTCACCTCACACACAGTCAGATGAAAACCCGGGTCAGATACCGCCCAGGCACAGGTACTTGATTTCCACGTATTCCTCGATCCCGTACTTGGAGCCTTCGCGGCCCAGACCCGAGGATTTCATGCCGCCGAAGGGCGCGACCTCGGTGGAGATCAGGCCGGTATTGATGCCGACCATGCCGTACTCCAGGGCCTCGGCGACGCGGAACGCGCGGCTCAGGTCGCGGGCGTAGAAGTAGGCAGCGAGACCGAATTCGGTATCGTTGGCCTGACGAATGACATCGGCCTCGTCATTGAAGCGGAACAACGGCGCCAGCGGGCCGAAGGTTTCCTCCCGCGCCACCAGCATGCTGCTGTCGATATCGGCCAGCACGGTGGGTTCGAAGAAGAAACCACCCAGCTCGTGAGCCTTGCCGCCGACCAGAACCCGTGCGCCCTTGTCGGTCGCATCGGCCAGATGCTGCTGCACCTTGTTGACTGCGGCGGCGTTGATCAGCGGGCCGGTGGTAATGCCGTCCTCGGCGCCATTGCCGACCTTGAGCTTGTTGACCGCCGCCACCAGCTTCTCGGCAAAGGCGTCATATACCCCGTCCTGTACATAGATGCGGTTGGCGCAGACGCAGGTCTGCCCCGCATTGCGGTACTTGGAGATCATGGCCCCTTCCACCGCGGCGTCCAGATCGGCATCGTCAAAGACGATGAAGGGGGCGTTGCCGCCCAGCTCCAGGGAGAGTTTCTTCAGCGTCGGCGCGCATTGCTCCATCAGCTTGATGCCCACCCCGGTAGAGCCGGTGAACGACAGCTTGCGGACGATGGGGTTGGCGCAGAGTTCGCCGCCCACGGCCAGGGACCGCTCGGCATCGGCGGTGACCACACTCAGCAGGCCCGCCGGCAGGCCCGCCTGCTCGGCCAGGGCGACCAGGGCCAGGGCGGAGAAAGGTGTCTGCGGTGCCGGTTTGAGCACCATCGCGCAACCGGCGGCCAGGGCTGGCGCGGCCTTGCGGGTAATCATCGCGGCAGGAAAGTTCCAGGGGGTAATGGCTGCAGTAACACCGACCGGCTCCTTCTGCACGATGATGCGCTTGTCCGCCTGGTGCCCGGGGATGGTGTCGCCGTAGACGCGCTTGGCTTCCTCGGCAAACCACTCGATGAACGAGGCAGCATAGGCCACTTCCCCCCGCGCCTCGGCCAGGGGCTTGCCCTGCTCGGCCGTCATGATCTGCGCCAGATCTTCCTGGTGCGCCATCATCAGCTCGAACCATTTGCGCAGCACCGCAGACCGCTCCTTGGCCGTGCGCTTGCGCCAGGCAGGCTGCGCTGCCTGGGCCGCCTCTATGGCCCGACGGGTTTCCGCTGCACCCATATTCGGCACACTGCCCAGCCGCTCGGCGTTGGCCGGATTGCATATGTCCGTGCGCGCGCCGTTGTCGGCCTCGCACCACTGGCCATTGATATGGGCTTGCTGACGGAAAAGATCGGGGGCTTGCAACTGCATGGAGACTCCTCGCGGCGGTAAGGCACTACGTCTTGCGTAACGCATTAACAACATGGATGTTTGAAATTTCAAACATGCTAAGGCGCGCAAGGCATTCAGGCAAGAGGGCCGCAAAGAAAAAGCGCTTCGGAGTCGAGAGGGTGTTTTACCGGTGAGACATCACGGGGTGACGGGACAGCTTCAGCAGGATTTCAGGCGCGATTGCGAAGCCGCAGCAAACAGCGCATAGCCGCTATTTACGGGGCCGGAAGGCAGTTGCATCCGGCCTTGGTGATCAGGCTGCCGTTTCGCTATCGAACAATTCGGCCGGGCCGTGCTGACCGGCCTCAAGCAGTCCTGCGACGCGCTGCAGACTCGCCAGTAGCATCAACTGTTCCCAGTCGGCCAGCTTGCCGAAACGCTCAAGAAATTCTACAGGCAGCAGAGCCGGCTCCGACTGGATCGCATCCACCCCCTTGGCCGTCAGCGCGAGGTGCACCTTGCGCTTGTCGCTCTTGCTGCGAATACGCTGGAGCAACTCTCGGCTCTCAAGGCGGTCAATGATAGTACTGAGTGTGGCCTGGGAAACGCTGACGCGCTTGGCCAGATCGCCCAGGGTGCCTTCGCCCATGGCCTTGATGCTGTGCATGATCAGCAACTGGATAGGGGTCAGGCCGCTGTGACGACCCAGACGCTTGGCATGGATCTCGCTGGCGCGCTGCAGGCGCCGCAGCGAAAGATAAAGGTCGTGCATCATGTCCATGTTCGGCTCCCGGCCACACTCGTAAAAGGAGTGCATTTTGCCATAAAGGCTAAATATTACAGTAGTAACTATCAGCCCGGTTTTACTGTTGCTTACAACCTGCTTTATCGCACCCAACAAGGGGATTCCGGCAGGTGAAAGCGCTTCAACTGGACCGAGAGTACCGCAAAATTACTTTTGGATCAAAGTAGTGCGGCGCAACCAGCCGCTTGATTCAGACACTGGCGCGGCCAACGCGGCCGTCAGCCCCGGCAATGGACAACACTATGTGTGGATTCGCAGGAGAACGTCGCTTCGACGGACAGGCGCCCGACATGGGCACATTGGAACGCATTACCCGCCACATGGCCCCCAGGGGGCCCGATGCGGCCGGCCTCTGGTCACAGGGCCCCATGGGGCTGGGCCACCGCAGGTTGAAGATCATGGACCTGTGCGAGGCCTCGGGCCAGCCGATGATCGACGCCGAGGCTGGCCTGGCGCTGGTCTTCAACGGCGCGATCTACAATTATCCCGAGCTGCGCTCCGAGCTGGAGGCGCTGGGCTATCGCTTTTTCTCCGGCGGCGACACCGAGGTGGTACTCAAGGGCTACCACGCCTGGGGTGAGCAGCTGCTGCCCAGGCTCAACGGCATGTTCGCCCTGGCCATCTGGGAACGCGACAGCCAGCGCCTGTTTCTGGCCCGGGACCGGCTGGGCATCAAGCCCCTCTATCTGAACGCCACAACCGACCGGCTGCGCTTTGCCTCCAGCCTGACCGCGCTGCTGCAAGGCGACGGCGTGGATACCGGCATCGACCCGGTCGCCTTGAACCACTACCTGTCCTTCCATGCCGTCGTGCCGGCGCCACGCACCCTGCTCAAGGGGATCGAGAAACTGCCACCCGCTCACTGGCTGCGCATCGAAGCCGACGGCCGTCGTGAGCAGAAATGCTGGTGGAACCTGGAATACGGCGCCCACGCCGATGAGCAGCAACTGGGTTTCGAGGACTGGCAGGAGCGCCTGCTCGACAGCCTGCGCGCCTCGGTGGCGCGACGTAATCTGGCCGCCGTGGATGTCGGTGTGCTGCTCTCTGGCGGCATCGACTCCAGCCTGCTGGTGGGCCTGCTGCGCGAGGCCGGCGCCGAGAACCTGCGCACCTTCTCGATCGGCTTTGCCGATGTGCATGGGGAAAAAGGCAACGAGTTCCAGTACTCCGACCTGATTGCCGAGCACTTCGCCACCGAGCATCGTCAGCTGATGATCCCCGAGCACGAGATTCTGGCGGAGCTGCCCAATGCCTTCAGGGCCATGAACGAGCCCATGGTCAGCCACGACTGTGTCGCCTTCTACCTCCTGTCCCGGGAGGTCTCGCAGCATTGCAAGGTCGTGCAGAGCGGCCAGGGCGCCGATGAAATACTGGCAGGCTACCACTGGCATCCCAAGGTCGACGCCGCGGAGGATCCGCTCACCGCCTATCAACAGGCATTCATGGACCGGGACTTCGCCGAGTACCAGCGCACCGTGGCTGCCGGCTGGGCGCAACAGGACTATGCCGGCGAGTTCATCCGCCAGCATTTCAGCCAGCCAGGCGCAGATAGCGGCCTGGACAGGGCCCTGCGCCTGGACACCCAGGTCATGCTGGTCGATGACCCGGTCAAGCGGGTCGACAACATGACCATGGCCTGGGGCCTGGAGGCCCGGGTGCCGTTTCTCGATCACGAGGTGGTCGAACTCACTGCGCGCATCCCCGGCCGCTTCAAGCTGCCCGAGGAAGGCAAGTACGTACTCAAGGAAGCCTCGCGCAAGGTCATCCCGGCTGCCGTCATCGACCGGACCAAGGGCTACTTTCCGGTGCCCGGCCTCAAGTACCTGGAAGGCCAGACCCTGGATTGGGTGCGCGACTCGCTGACCAGTCAGCGCGCCCGGGAGCGGGGCCTGTTCAACGCCGATTACGTACAGACCCTGTTGCAGGACCCCAAGGCCCATATCACCCCGCTGCGTGGCTCCAAGCTCTGGCAGCTCGCGGTACTGGAACTGTGGCTGGATGCCCAGCAACTCTGAGGAGCCACTGCAATGTCGAAACCCTTGCCCCCGGAGCAACAACGCCTGGTTCGCCATCAGCCCCCGACCTATGAGGGCCTGCAGGCTACCCAGGCGCAGCGCGGTGATGCGCAAAGCGTGCCGGAAGATGTCGCGGTCGACTGCGGCTGGGGCCGCCTGCTGTTCGGTCAGACCTTCGCCGAGCCCCGCCAACTGGCCGACGAGCTGCTCAAGGAAGCGCCGGGCGAGCGGGATATTGCCCTGTATGTCGCCGATCCCCAGGTCATGCTCTCGTTCGCACCACAGCAGCTGTTTCTGGACCCCTCCGATACCTTCCGCATCTGGTTCAGCGACTACCGCCCCGCCCAGCAGCACCCCCAGGGCTTTTTCATCCGCCCGCCCCAGGCCGCCAGTGACTGGCAGGCGATAAACGACCTGTATATCACCCAGAACATGGTCTGCGTCGATCCCGACAAGCTGACCGCGCGGGAAGAGGGCGGCCCGCTCTACTGGGTGGCGGAAGACGAGGAGAGCGGCGAGATCATTGGTACCGTGATGGGTCTCAACCACCAGTTTGCCTTCAATGATCCGGAAAAAGGCTCCAGCCTCTGGTGCCTGGCCGCCAACAGTCAGACGCGCCGCTTCGGCGTTGGCGAGGCGCTGGTGCGGCACCTGATCGAGTACTTCATGAGCCGCACCTGCGCCTATCTGGATCTTTCCGTCCTGCACGACAACAAGCAGGCCAAGGCGCTGTACCGCAAGCTGGGTTTTCGCAAGCTGCGTACCTTTGCGGTCAAGCGCAAGAACACCATCAATCAGTCCCTGTTCATCGGCCCCGAAACTGACAATGAGCTCAATCCCTACGCCCGCATCATTACCCGCGAGGCGCGCCGCCGCGGCATCGAAGTCACCATCCACGACGCGCCCGCCGGCATATTTGCCCTGACCCAGGGCGCCCGGCGCATTCGCTGCCACGAGTCCCTGAGCGACCTGACCAGCGCAGTGAGCATGACCTACTGCCAGAACAAGCACCTGACCCACCGCACCCTGCACCGTCATACCCTGGGCACCCCGGCCTTTCAGGTAGCTGCCGATGCGGCGAGCAATGCGGACTTTCTTGCCGAGCACGGGGCGGTGGTGGTCAAGCCCAACAATGGCGAGCAGGGACAGGGCATTTCCGTCAACATCCGCGACCCGCACGCGCTGGAGCAGGCCATCGAAGAAGCGCGTCACCATGACAACGAGGTCCTGCTCGAGAGTTTTCATCCAGGCGAGGACCTGCGTATTCTGGTCATCAACTACGAGGTGGTGGCGGCTGCCATCCGGCGCCCAGCCGAGATCTGCGGCGACGGACACCGTGATATTCGCCAACTGATCGAAAAACAGAGCCGCCGCCGACAGGCCGCGACCAGCGGAGAAAGCCGCATACCGCTGGACGCCGAGACCGAGCGCACCGTCGAAGCGGCGGGCTATCGAATGGATCAGGTGCTGCCCGCCGGCACGCCACTGGTGGTGCGGCGCACCGCCAACCTGCATACCGGCGGGGTACTGCTGGATGTGACCGACAAGCTGCATCCGCGCCTGCGCCAGGATGCCATCCGCGCAGCCCGCGTGCTCGAGATACCGGTGGTCGGCCTAGACTTCATGGTCGCCGACGTCACCCGCCCCGATTACGTGATCATCGAGGCCAACGAGCGACCCGGGCTGGCCAATCACGAGCCGCAGCCGACCGCGGAAAAATTCATCGACCTGCTGTTTCCACTCAGCCGCAGCGCGCTGTGAACCGCAGGCCCAAGGAGCCCCCTATGACCCAGGCACGCCAACACGGACCCGACATGGCGTTTCTCGAGCAGACTCTGCTGGAGATGCTCGCCATTCCCTGCCCGACCGGCTTCACCGATGCCATCGTGCATTACGTCGCCGAGCACCTTGATGCCATGGGCGTCGAATACGAACTGACCCGGCGCGGCACCATACGCGCCACGTTGAGGGGCCGGCAAAGCTCGCCGGACCGCGCCGTGGCCGCCCACCTCGACACCATTGGTGCGATGGTCCGGGCGATCAAGCCCAATGGCCGCCTGGACCTGGCGCCCATCGGTCACTGGTCGAGCCGTTTCGCCGAGGGCAGCCGAGTCAGCGTCTTTGGTGACCATGGCTGCCTGCGCGGCAGCGTGCTGCCCTTGATGGCCTCGGGGCACACCTATAACGAGGGCGTAGACAACCTGCCCGTCAACTGGGACACCATCGAACTGCGCATCGATGCCAGAACCACCAGCCAGGCAGAAACCGAAGCCCTGGGCATCCGGGTCGGCGACTTTGTCGCCTTCGACCCGTTGCCGGAATTCACCCGCAACGGTTACATCAGTGCCCGCCACCTGGACAACAAGGCGGGCGCTGCCGCGTTGCTGACCACCATCAAGCAGGTGGTCGACAGCGGCGAGCTGCTGCCGATGGACTGCCACCCCATCTTTACCATCACCGAGGAGACCGGCACCGGTTCCGCCGGCGCTCTGCCCTGGGACGTCAGCGAGTTTGTCGGCGTCGACATCGCCCCCACGGCACCCGGCCAGAACAGTACCGAGCACAGCGTGACCCTGTGCATGCAGGACTCGGGCGGTCCCTATGACTTTCACCTGACCCAGCACCTGCAGAGCCTGTGTCAGCGCGACGCCATCCCCATGCGCCGTGACCTGTTCCGCTATTACCACAGCGATGCCGAATCGGCGATCCGCTCGGGCACCGACACGCGCATCGCCCTGATCGGCTTCGGCACCGACGCCACCCACGGTTACGAGCGCACCCACCGTGACAGCCTCGAGGCCCTCAGCCGACTGTTGCTCGCCTATGTTTACAGCCCGCCGGTGTTTGCCCACGACGAGCGAAACGATCAGCCACTGGAGAACTTCGAGGGGCAATTGAACCCCGAGATGATCAGTGGTGCGGAAACGGTACTGCCGCCGCTGAAACGGATTTTTCCGGGGAACACGTCCAAAGACTGAGCCAAAACAGCCGCGGCGCATGGCTATACTGCCGCAGGCTTCCGACCCGATAGCCACCACCGAGAAAAAGCGATACAAGCGGCCTTATGAAAAAAACAATCCCCACCACGCTGGGCGCATGCGCCGCAGCGCTCAGCTACCTCCTGCCCACCTGCGCCCTGGCCCAGGAAGCCCCCCTCAGCCTGCCGACACAGGTCGTGCTCGGCAGCCAGGCGGGCCAGCAGGAGACCCGCATCCCCGTGGCCCGCAGCACGGTCAGCGGCGATGAGATCAGCCCCCTCAGCCTGGGCGCCAACCTGTCCGAAACCCTGCAGCGGGTCCCGGGCATCGTGGCCGTCAACCGGCAGAACTATGCGCAGGACCTGCAGATCTCCTCCCGTGGTTTCGGGGCCCGCGCCCAGTTCGGCGTGCGTGGCGTGCGTCTGGTACAGGACGGCATACCCCTGACCATGCCCGACGGCCAGGGCCAGCCGTCACTCTTCGACCTCGACGGCATGCAGCGTATCGAGGTACTGCGCGGCCCGCTTACCACGCTGTACGGCAATGCCTCGGGCGGCATCATCCAGGGCTTCACCGATGAGGGCGCCTTTTACCCGACCCTGGAAAATCGCACAGCCATCGGCCCGGACAACCTGTGGCGCTCGCGCCTGCGGTACGGTGGCCAGCACGGCGATCTGAACATCGCCGCCAACGTCTCGCGCCTGAGCACCGACGGCTATCGCGACCACAGCGAAACCCGACGCGACATCGCCAATCTGCGTCTGGGCTGGGATATCGATGATGCCTCCAGCCTCACGCTGCTGGTCAACAGCCTGTATCAACCGGAAACCCAGGATCCGTTGGGCCTGACCAAGGCGCAGGTACGCGAGGATCGGCGCCAGGCAGTCTCGGGCACCGACACCTTCGACACCCGCAAGACCGTTCGCCACAACCAGGCGGGCCTGAACTATCAGCGTCGGCTCAGCAACGATGATGAACTGACGCTCATGTTCTACGGCGGGGAGCGCTATATCGAACAGTTTCTGGCCTTCCCGGGTGCCGGGCAGTTTTCCGGCGGTGGCGTTATCGAGCTGGACCGGCGCTTCGGTGGTGGCGAGCTGGGCTGGCAGCGTAATACCGAACTCTTCGGGTTGCCGGTCGAGCTGGCGGCGGGCTTGACCTACGACTACCAGGGCGAGCAGCGCAACGGCTTCGTCAACAATTTCGGTAGCAAGGGCGCCCAGCAGCGCGACGAATACAACACCGTCGATAGCCAGGACGCCTACCTGATCAGCACCTGGCAACTGGACCCGCGCTGGACGCTGACCGCCGGACTGCGCCACAGCCGTGTCGAATTCGAGTCCGAGGACGACTATTTCATTGATGGTCAGGATGACAGCGGCAGTGTCGATTACCAACAGACCAACCCGGCGCTGGGTCTGAGCTACCGGTGGAATCCTGCGCTGACGGTCTACGCCGCCATCGGTCAGGGGTTCGAGACACCTACCTTCCAGGAGTTGGCGTATCAGCAAACCGGCAGCGGACTGAACTTCGGCCTGCAGCCCAGCGAATCACGCAATGCCGAAGTGGGCCTCAAACTGCGCCACGAGCAGACCCGGCTGAACCTGGCCCTGTTCCACAGTCGCGTGGAGGACGAGATCGTCACCGGCCCGAACCAGGCCGTCACCGGACGCAGCACCTTCGTCAACGCGGGGCAGTCTACCCGCCAGGGTGTGGAGCTGTCCGTGGAGCAGGGCTTCGATCACGGCATCGAGGCCTATCTGGCCTACACCCTGCTCGATGCGCGCTTCGACAGCTACACCACCAGCAGCGGCGAGGATCTGTCCGGCAAGGAACTGCCCGGCGTACCGCGCCACAGCCTGTTTGCCGAGCTCAGCTGGCAGCCACCCGGAACCGGTTTTGTCACCGCCCTGGAAGCCCAGTCACTAAGCGAACGCTACGCCACCGACGACAATCAGAACAGCGCCTCAGGTTATGCCGTGTTCAACTGGCGCGCCGGCTACACCCACGAAATGGGCAACTGGACCATCGATCCCTTTGTCCGGGTGGATAACCTCGGAGACAAGGAATATATCGGCTCACTGATCGTCAACGGGCCCGGCGGCCGCTATTACGAACCCGCGCCGGACCGGCAATGGCTGGTGGGCCTGGGCTTGCAGTACCAGTGGCGCTAGGCGTTGCCGGGACGGCCGAGCTCCACCTCGGCCAGCTCCTGGCCGAGGCATAATTCAATATATTTGACAAAATTTGCGGTTATTGCCGTTATCGGTCTTTTTCGTTTGTTATTTTTGACATAAGATCGATTCTAATACAGCCCAGCACCCCGCACACGCAACGCCAGGATCTTCCATGAACAGCATTTACGCCCCCGCCAGCCAGCAGGACCTCAGTCTCGACGAGTTCTGGATGCCCTTTACCGCCAACCGGCAGTTCAAGGACCGACCGCGTCTGCTGGAAAGCGCCGAAGGCATGTATTACACCGACGTCGAAGGCCGCCAGGTGATCGATGGCACGTCCGGACTCTGGTGCTGCAACGCTGGCCACGGCCGCAAGGAGATCGCCGAGGCTGTCAGCAAGCAGATCAGCAAGATGGACTTCGCCCCGACCTTCCAGATGGGCCATCCGCTGCCGTTCCAGTTGGCCGAGCGTCTGGTCGAGCTTGCCCCGGACGGCCTGAACCGCGTGTTCTTCACCAACTCCGGTTCCGAGTCCGTGGACACTGCGTTGAAGATCGCCCTGGCCTACCACCGCGCCCGCGGCGAAGGCACTCGCACCCGTCTGATCGGCCGGGAGCTCGGCTACCACGGGGTCGGCTTCGGCGGCATCTCGGTCGGCGGCATGGTCAACAACCGCAAGGCCTTCGGCGTGCAGCTGCCCGGCGTGGATCACCTGCCGCATACGCTGGATCTGGAGCGCAACGCCTTTACCCGCGGCCTGCCCAAACATGGCGTGGAATACGCCGACCATCTCGAGCGCCTGGTCAATCTGCATGGCGCGGAGAATATTGCCGCGGTGATCGTCGAGCCCATGTCCGGCTCCGCCGGGGTGATCCTGCCGCCCCAGGGCTACCTCAAGCGCCTGCGCGAGATCACCGAGAAGCACGGCATCCTGCTGATATTCGACGAAGTGATCACCGGCTTCGGCCGCGTGGGTTCTCCCTTCGCGTCACAGCGCTGGGAGGTCACGCCCGACATCATGACCACCGCCAAGGGCCTGACCAACGGCGCGATCCCGATGGGTGCGGTATTTGCCAGCGAGAAGATCCAGGACGCCTTCATGCACGGGCCCGACGGGATCATCGAACTGTTCCATGGCTACACCTACTCCGGACATCCGGTTGCCGCCGCTGCAGCGCTGGCCACCCTGGACATCTATGCCCGCGACGGCCTGCTGACGCGTATCCGCGATCTGGAAGTCTACTGGCAGGAAGGCCTGCACAGTCTCAAGGGTCTGCCCAACGTGATCGATATTCGCAACACCGGCATGGTTGGCGCGGTACACCTGGCCAGCCGGGACGGCGCGCCCGGAAGACGCGGCTACGATGTATTCGAAGGCTGCTTCTGGAGCGGTTTGATGGTGCGCAACAGCGGCGACATCATCGCCATGGCGCCACCGCTGATTGTCGAGAAGAGCCATATCGACCAGATCATCAATACCTTGGGCGATGTAATTAGGCGAACGCCGTAATGGGCTGACGCAAACTCGGAGATCCAAGCGGCGTGCTGGATCAGCCGTTGCGGACCGTCGGTGACAGGTCGAAAATTGCTCCTGCATTTTCGACACTTCCGCCATCCATGGCGGTCGGGAACACCGTCGAGCTACAGGGACGTACTTGCCGCGTGTCCGCAATGGCTGGTCCAGCACGCCGCAGCACACAGTTTCGACCTTCATACTTTTCATAGCACTGGTGACCCAATGACCCTGCAACTGACCCACTACATCAACGGCGCACGCACCGCCGCCAGCGAACGTACCCAGACCCTGTTCGAACCGGCTACCGGCGAGCAGCGCGGGAATGTGTCACTGGCCAGCGTCAGCGAAGTCGAAAAAGCCATCGCCGTGGCCAAGGCTGCGCAGCCGGCCTGGGCAGCAACCACGCCGCTGAACCGTGCCCGCGTGCTGTTCAAGTACAAGGCGCTGATCGAAGCCCATGCTGATGAACTGGCCGAACTGATTACCCGTGAACACGGCAAGGTGTTCGACGATGCCAAGGGCGAACTGACCCGCGGCCTGGAAGTGGTCGAGTTTGCCTGTGGCATCCCGCACCTGCTCAAGGGCGAGCATACCGAACAGGTGGGCGGCGGCGTTGATGCCTGGTCGGTCAATCAGCCGCTGGGCGTATGCGCGGGTATTGCTCCGTTCAACTTCCCGGCCATGGTCCCGATGTGGATGTTTCCGATCGCGATTGCCTGCGGCAACACCTTCATCATGAAGCCCTCCGAGAAAGACCCCAGCGTGCCGCTGCGTCTGGCCGAACTGCTCACCGAAGCAGGCCTGCCCGATGGCGTGATGAACGTGGTCAACGGCGACAAGGAGGCGGTGGACGTGCTGCTGACCCATCCCGACGTGGCAGCCGTCAGCTTTGTCGGCTCGACCCCGATTGCCGAATATATCTATGCCACCGGCTGCGCCCACGGCAAGCGGGTGCAGGCCCTGGGTGGCGCCAAGAATCACATGCTGGTAATGCCCGATGCCGACCTTGATCAGACCGTCAACGCGCTGATGGGCGCGGCCTACGGTAGTGCCGGCGAGCGTTGCATGGCGATTTCGGTGGCGGTGGCAGTCGGGGACGAGGTCGCTGACCAGCTTGCTGCCGCCCTGGCGCCCAAGGTCAAGGCATTGAAGATCGGCAACGGCCTGAGCGCCGGCATGGAAATGGGACCGCTGGTGTCGGCCCAGCACCGCGACAAGGTCCGTGGTTACATCGACCAGGGCGTCAGCGAAGGCGCCGAGCTAGTGGTCGATGGCCGCGAGGTCAGCGTGCCCGGTCTGGAAGGTGGTTACTTCATGGGTGGCTGCCTGTTCGACAAGGTCACCGCCGACATGACCATCTACCGCGAGGAAATCTTCGGACCGGTGCTGTGCATCGTGCGGGTACCGGATTACGCCACCGGCGTGAAGCTGATCAACGAACACGAATACGGCAATGGTACGGCGATCTTCACCCGCGACGGCGATGCGGCGCGGCAGTTCTGCAACGAGATCCAGGTCGGCATGGTCGGCGTGAACGTACCGATTCCGGTGCCCATGGCCTTCCACAGCTTCGGTGGCTGGAAGCGCTCGCTGTTCGGTCCGCTGCACATGCACGGCCCGGACGGGGTCCGTTTCTACACCAAGCGCAAGGCCATTACCTCGCGCTGGCCGACCGGCATCCGCGCCGACGCCGAATTCAGCATCCCGACCATGAAGTAAGGCATCAAGCTTACCTGCCATAGCGGTGGCGTTTGCCACCTTCGCGACGGGGCCGTCGCTCCCACCAGGATCGCGCTAGCTGCGCAGTGGTAGGAGCGGCGGCCCCGCCGCGAATAATCTCGGAGAACTCAAATGTCCATAGAACAGATAGTCGACTTCGCCACCGCGCCAACCGAACCCGAACATTACCGCCCGGCGCCCGAGAAGGTCAGGGACGGGGATCCGGCGCAATCGGTGCGCAACCACTACAGCAGCCCCTGCGGGCAGTTCTCCACCGGCACCTGGGAGTGTGTACCCGGTCACTGGGACGTGAGCTACAGTGAACATGAGTACTGCGAGATTCTGGAGGGCGTCTCCATCCTGCACGATCAGGAGGGAGGCAGCCGTACGCTGCGCGCCGGCGACCGCTTCGTGATTCCCGCCGGATTCGCCGGCAGCTGGGAGGTGCTCGAGCGTACCCGCAAGGTCTATGTGATTTTCGAGCCGTCTGGCGCCTGAGTCGGCCTGACCGGATCGCACAAGCAGCGCAGACCGAAATCGGTTTGGTCTAAACGTGACCCAACGGTTACAGTTCTCGTCAGCATATGCATTCGAAGAACATTCCAGCGTCCTGACCGGTGTCATCAGAACCGGTGTTGCCCTCGCGGGCAGGGGCGCCTGGTTTCTGTCAGGAGTCATGCCAGATGTCGCGCTTGCCGGTCATAGTCGGGTTTGGTGGCTACAACGCCGCCGGCCGCAGTTCCTTTCACCACGGATTTCGCCGCACGGTACTCGAATCCCTGCCGGCCGCCGAGCGCCAGGAAACCCTGGCCGGTCTGGCGGTGCTGATGAAGCTGGTGCGGGTCGAGGCCGACCAGTATCTTGATGCCGATGGCCAGGTGCTGACGCCGGCTGAGATCGAGACCCGCTTCGGTGAACAGATTCTGCAGGGCACACTGGTCAGGCGCATCGAGAAGCGCCACCTGGACGTGGACGCCGCCCACTGGCAGAAGAACCTGACCATCACCGGCGAGGCCGGCAAGCCGTTTTCCTTCATCACCCTGGCCAAGCAGTTGCCCGAACCGCTGCCGACCGACTGGGTGGTCGAGCCGCTGAACGATACCGAAGTCATGGTCACGGTCTACGACGGCTGTGATATCAAGGTCGACAGCTTCCGCTCACTGCCGGTGAAATCGGCCGGCCAGCTGCCCAGCGGCTTTGAGCCGTCCGAACACTACGCCTCGCGCTTCCATCCCCGCGGCCTGCAGATGACCATTGTCGCAGCCACCGACGCCCTGCGCTCCAGCGGCCTGCCCTGGCAGACCATAGTCGACAGCGTGCAGCCCGACGAGATTGCCGTGTTCGCCAGCAGTGCCATGAGCCAACTGGACGAAAACAGCTTCGGTGGCCTGATGCAGTCACGCCTGAAGGGCAACCGGGTCAGCGCCAAGCAACTCGCGCTGGGCCTGAACAGCATGCCGGCAGACTTCATCAACGCTTATATTCTCGGCAGTGTCGGCACCACGGGAGCGATCACCGGCGCCTGTGCGAGCTTTCTGTACAACCTGCAGAAGGGCACCGAGATGATCACCAGTGGCCGCGCCCGCGTGGTCCTGGTGGGTAACGGCGAGGCGCCGGTGACCCAGGAATGCATCGAGGGCTATGGCGCCATGGGCGCGCTGGCCACCGAGGACGGTCTGCGCAGCATCGAGGGCCAGCCGGACGTGGATTTCCGTCGGGCCAGCCGCCCCTTCAGCCACAACTGCGGCTTCACCCTGGCCGAATCCGCCCAGTTCTTCCTGCTCATGGACGATGAGCTGGCGATACAGCTGGGCGCCGACATCCACGGCGCCGTGCCTGACGTGTTCATCAACGCGGACGGCTTCAAGAAGTCGATTTCAGCGCCCGGTCCGGGCAACTACCTGACCATGTCCAAGGCGATCTTCAGTGCCATGCAGATTGTCGGCGAGGAGGGCGTACGCCGGCGCGGCTTCGTGCACGCCCATGGCTCCAGCACCCCGGCCAACCGGGTGACCGAGTCCGAACTGCTCGACCGGGTCGCCGGCGCCTTCGATATCCAGGACCTGCCGCTTACCGCAGTGAAAGCCTACGTCGGGCATTCACTGGCCAGCGCCAGCGCAGACCAACTGGCCTCCGCATTGGGCAGCTTCAGGTACCAGATCATTCCCGGCATCAAGACCATCGATGAGGTCGCCGAGGACGTGCACCGCGAACATCTGCGTATCAGCACCCGCGACGTCAGCCGTACGGCAGAGCCGCTGGAAGTCTGCTTTATCAACTCCAAGGGATTTGGCGGCAACAATGCCAGCTGCGTGGTTCTGGCGCCCAGCGTGGTCGAGCGGATGCTGCACAAGCGCTATGGCAATGCGGCCTATGCGGACTACTGCAAGCGCCGCGAGGTGACCCGAGCGGCGGCACAGGAGTATGATCGGCGGGCACTCAAGGGCCAGCTCGATGTGATCTACAACTTCGGCGAGAACATGATCGACGACAGCCAGATCCAGATCAGCGGTTCGGAAATGCGGATTCCGGGCTTCAGTCAGTCCCTGGTGTTTCGCAAGGATGATCGCTTCAAGGACATGCTCTGAAGCGAGCAGAATTCATCCCCGGGCGAACCCGGGGATGACATCAGAACTCAGCGCTTGGCGCGGGCCGCAGCAATGAACGCAGCCATCTCGGCATTCTTGTCTGCCTCGACCTGTTTGACATTGGGGTTTTCTGCCAGCTTGGCCAGCAGGGCACGACCCTCGGGCAGATCAGCCAGCAGGTCCAGATCAAACAGTTTCTTGGCCACGGCGCTGGCCAGATCGATGCTGTAAAGGAACATCAGATCGGCAATGGTCATCTCGCTGCCGGCCACGTAGGGCGCGAACCGGGCGTGACGCTTGAGCGCGGCGATGCCGGCGAGCAGATCGGCCTTGGCCTTGTCCTTCACCGCCTGCTCGACCTTGCCGCCGAAAAACACTTCGGCGTAACAGGTACGCGCCGGCAACTCCAGGTACAGCTCGATTTCCTTGGTCAAGGCGCGCACTGTCGCGCGCTCGAACGCATCCTTGGGCAGCAGCGCCTTGCCACCCTGGGTTTCCTCGATGTATTCCAGGATCACGTTGGTCTCGCTGACAAAGCCATGCTCGGTCTCCAGGCTGGGCACCTTGCCGCGCGGGCTGATGGCCAGGAACGCCGCATCCTGGCTCGGATGAACCACGTTCACCTCGAAGTCGACGCCTTTCTCCAGCAATGCCAGCTTGACCATGTTGAAGTAGTTGCTGACGGCAAATCCGTGAAGCTTGAGCATGGGTATTCTCCTGCGATGTGTATGTTGTTTTTCCTGTGCCCCCGTTGTATCCCCGGCGGGACAAAATATCCAGTGGCATAAGCTGCGTGAATGCGTACGCACTGGGCATCCGGAGATGCCGGTGCGCAAGATTCTCTATGCTCTCACAGGGCTTTTGCAGCTAGACTGCGAACTGGACCCACGATATCGAAGACCAAGAAGAGGTAGCAAAGATCATGCTGAAACCCGAAGAAATCACCGAAATCAACCTGCTCAACCAGTTCAACCTGGCCAGCTCCCTGGAAGGGCTCAAGATTCACCGGCACGAGGCCGCCCAGGAAGTGGTTGCCGCCGCAGAGCGCCTGCACGCCCGCGGGCTTACCACCCAGCCCGACGGCGGTTACCTGACCAGCCTGGGACTGGATGCGGCGGAACACAGCCAGGCACTGCTGACGATCCTGCGCGCCGACTGAGACAAGGCTCCAGAGCATGGCCCTGAGTGGAGAAATTCAACCGCAGATTGCCGAAGGGATTGACCGCAAGGCCCTGACCACCCTGCGCAACCGCTTCATGGCCATCAACCGCAGTCGCCTGCAGCGGGTGCTCCAGGCGCTGCCTGCACGCCAGTACAACGTGCTGCAGCTGATCCCCCTGCTGTTCGATGTCAATCATCCGCTCCTGCCCGGTTACGTGGCGCGCAGCACCCCCCACGGTCTGACCGGCTACGTGCCCGAACCCAACATACTGCACACCGCCCAGGCCCTGACCCGCAGCTTCAGCTATCGCCGGCATCCCGCCGGCTTCAGCGCCGAGATACAGTCGCTGTACCTGATGGGCAGCGGCGGCACCATTGCCCAGTCCGATCAGAGCGATCTGGACATCTGGGTGTGCCACGCCCCCCAGCTGTCCCACGGCGCCGTGGCGGAGCTGGCCGCCAAGTGCCAGCTGATTACCGACTGGGCCGCCACCCAGGGCTGCGAGGCGCACTTTCACCTGGTCAACCCGGCGAGCTTCAGCCTCGGCGACCGGGACAACGCCCTGAGCATCGAGGACTGCGGCAGCACTCAGCATTACCTGCTGCTCGACGAGTTCTATCGCACTGCAATCCTGCTCGGCGGTCGGCACCCCCTGTGGTGGCTGGTGCCGGACTACGAGGAGAAACACTATGCCGATTTCACCCGACAGCTGATCGACAAGCGTTTCATCCGCAGCCATGAAAGCGTGGATCTGGGCCATATGGCGCGCATCCCCGCCGGGGAATATGTCGGCGCCGGCCTGTGGCAGCTGTTCAAGGGCATCGAGTCGCCCTACAAATCGGTCCTCAAGCTGCTGTTGACCGAGGTGTACGCCAGCGAACACCCCCAGGTGCGTTGCCTCAGCCTGGATTTCAAGCATGCGGTCTATGCCAACCAGCTGGACCTCGACGAACTGGACCCCTACGTCATGCTGTATCGGCGCATCGAGCGCTATCTGCTCGCGCGCAGAGAGCCCGAGCGCCTGGAGCTGGTGCGCCGCTGCCTCTACATCAAGGCGGACGTGCGCCTGAGCCGACGCACTGGCAGTCTCGGCTGGAAGCGCAGCCTGATGGAAAAACTGGTACGCGAATGGCACTGGGACACCCGCCAGCTGCAGCAGATGGACAACCGGCACCTGTGGCGTGTCGGCGAGGTAACCCGCGAGCGCCAGCAACTGGTCAGCGAGCTGACCCACAGCTACCGTTTTCTATCCCAGTTCGGGCGCAGCAACGGGGTGATCAACCAGGTCAACAGCCGCGACCTGTCCTTGCTCGGCCGCCGCCTGTACGCCGCGTTCGAGCGCAAGGCAGGCAAGGTCGAGGTCATCAACCCCGGCATTACACCCGATCTCAGCGAGCCGCTGCTGACCCTCGCCCAGCGCAGCGGTGCGGGAGCGGACCAGACCAGCTGGAGCCTGTATCGCGGCACCCTGAGCCAGCCCGAGCTGGACGATCATGTGCCGCTGAAATACACCCGGCATCTGGCCGACCTGATTGCCTGGGCCCACCGCAACGGTCTGGTCGATGCCGCCACGCGCATCGCCGTGCACCCCGGCGACAGCGCACTGAGCGAGTTTGAACTGAACAACCTGCTGGCCGCCCTGCGCCAGCATTTTCCGCTGCCCCTGCCAGCCCTCACCGAGACCGCCCTCTCGCGGCCGAGCCAGCCCTGCCAGTCACTGCTGCTGGTCAATGTCGGGCTGGATCCCCTGCCGGTCACCAGCCAGAAGAACCTGCATCTGATCAGCAGCCATACCGACGCGCTGGGCTATTCGGGGCTGCGCGACAACCTGATTCTGAGCATCGACCAGGTCACCCTCAACAGCTGGAACGAACTGCAGGTCAGCCGGTTCGAGGGGGAACATGCCTGCATCCAGGCCCTGTGCGACTATCTGAACAAGGCCCACGAACACCAGCACCGACCGGACTTGCGCGTGGCCTGCTTCTGCCGCAATCGCTCCAGCGCCATTGCCGAACGGGTCGAGCAGCTGTTTCAGGATGCCACCCGGCAACTTCTGGCCGAGCCGCCCTCGCGTTTTCTGCTGCAGGTGCAGAACAGCTTCCAGATCCTCGAGCGCCGGGACGGGGTGATCGATATCACCCGCCTGGCCGACCGTGACCGCCTCATGCGCTATCTGGGCAGCGCGCGCCAGCACTACAGTCCGCTGGCGCTGGACCGTTTCGCCCTGCAGGGGCAGGACACCGCACTGATGCTGCGCCAGTCCCGGGCCGGGGAAATACAGGTGTTCTACCGCCTGCTGCCCGACCGCCAGGCTGAAATCAGCGTGCTCGACGAGCTGGGTGCGTTATGGCGCACGCGTCAGGCCTGCCGCGACGAGCAGACCCTGTTGCTGCCGCTGTTGCGCTTTCTGCACAGCATTCGGCTGCGCCGGCAGGTCAACCAGAGCCTGGAAACCAGCCTGCGCGAGGAACCCCTGTCGATCCACGCGATTCGCCCGGCAGCCGATGGCCTGCCGCTGCGCCTGGAAGCCCAGAAGGTGCCCAACCGGGGGATCGAGACCGACTATTATGCCGTGCAGGCGATCGCCGAACCGGGGGATGACCAGAGCCTGAAGGTGAGCATATTCTGCGGCCAGCGCGAATTTTCCGAACTCGACCACGGCGCGGATCTGTTCTCGGCCGCAGCCAGACATATCATCCATCAGCGCGCCGGCACGGAAGACTATCCCTGTTACATCACCGACCTGGATCTGTCTGCGGTAGACCCCACCGGCGGCATGCAGACGGTGCACTACCTGCGCTATCGCCAGCGGCTCGAAGATGCATTGAATGCGGCAATGGGCATTGCCCGTAACTGATCAGTGCCCGAATGAGGCTGACCGGCGCGCGTGGCGCTCCCGTGCAGCAATGATGATCTGGCGCTGGCGCTCGTCGGTAGCGGCAGCCCATTCGAGGATTTCCGGCATCAGCCGCCCACAGCCCAGGCACTGGTCACCGTCCAGGCAGCACTTGCGTACACAGGGCGAGGGCTGGCGTCCCGGGGCTGTCACCTATTCCTCCTCCAGATCCAGTTCCAGTTCTTCCCCGGTCAGGTCGGCGAGGATGTCTGCCAGTACCTGTTCAAGGGGCTCGTCATCGCTATCGTGCAGCCAGCCTTCGTCGGGAAAGTAACCGAAATGGCGGGTGGCATCCGGCGCTGTCAGCCAGATTTCCCGTGATGCCGGCTGACGACCGATCACCAGCCTGGGACCCTCGGCAAGGATCAGGACCAGTGAGCCATCGATCACTTCCATGTCCAGATCCAGGTCACTGGCATCCAGTGCGTGCTCTATTCGGTCCTGCAGCAGGTCGACCTGCCGGTTGAAATCCACTTCACTCAGTTCTTGCATGCCTGTTCTCTTCTCGGTGCTTCCGGCGCCGGTGCGGATGCGTCAGACCCGGCGGCTGGGTATACTGCCGTATATTGCCTGTATTTCAACAAGGATTTCATCATGAAGCTTTTCGCCCCCGTGTTCTTCGCTCTGCTGTTTCTGGCCGGCTGCGGCCAGAAAGGCCCCCTGTACCTGCCCGCCGAGAAGACCGACGAGCCCCGTACCCAGGCCGAAGAAGCCATGATCCAGCAGCCGTCCGAGCGCTGAGCAATCAGGCCGCCACTCCCCCAGACCCGAACACGAAGCCTTTACCATGACAGCTTTTGATTACCGCAATGGCGAATTGCACGCCGAAGATCTGCCATTGTCCGAGATTGCCGCACGCCACGGCACGCCCTGTTTCGTCTACTCGCGGCAGGCCATCGAGCAGGCGTGGCTGGCCTGGGACCAGGCCCTGGCGGGCACGCCCCATCTGGTCTGCTTTGCCATCAAGGCCAATTCCAACCTGGCGGTGCTGAACATCCTCGCCCGCCTGGGTGCCGGCTTCGACATCGTCTCCGGTGGCGAGCTGGAACGCGTGCTGGCCGCGGGGGGTGATCCTGCCCGTGTCGTCTTTTCCGGCCTGGGCAAGACCGCCGAGGAAATGCGCCGGGCACTGGAAGTAGGCATTCACTGCTTCAACGTGGAATCCACCGCCGAGCTCGAGCGACTGCAGACCGTGGCCGCCGAGCTGGGGGTGCAGGCGCCGGTGTCCCTGCGGGTCAATCCCGATGTGGATGCCATGACTCACCCCTACATCTCCACCGGCCTGAAGGAAAACAAGTTCGGTATCGATATCGCCCGCGCTCCCGAGGTCTACCGTCGGGCCGCTGCGCTGCCGAATATCGAGGTGCGCGGCGTGGATTGCCACATAGGCTCGCAGCTGACCGATGACACCCCGCTGGTCGATGCCCTCGACCGCCTGCTGGCGCTGGTCGATGAGCTGGCTGGCGAGGGCATCCGCATCCATCACCTGGATCTGGGTGGCGGACTCGGCGTGACCTACCGCGACGAGACGCCACCGTCGCCCGCCGAGTACCTGGCCAAGGTCAAGGCCCACCTGGGCGATCGCGATCTGACCCTGATGTTCGAGCCCGGCCGTTCGATTGTCGCCAATGCTGGCGTGCTGCTGACACGGGTCAATCTGCTCAAGCCGACTGAGCACAAGAACTTCGCGATCATCGATGCGGCGATGAACGATCTGATTCGTCCGGCCCTGTACAGCGCCTGGATGGGGATCGAGGCGGTGCGCCCGCGCACCGACGTTGCCGCGGCGGACTGGGACATCGTCGGTCCGGTCTGCGAGACCGGCGACTTCCTCGGCAAGGACCGCAGCCTGGCCCTGGCCGAAGGCGACCTGCTGGCCGTGCGTTCGGCCGGGGCCTATGGCTTCGTCATGAGTTCGAACTACAACACCCGACCGCGGGCCGCCGAGGTGATGGTTGATGGCGGCCAGTGCCATCAGATCCGCCGCCGTGAAACCCTCAGCGAACTGTTCGCTGGGGAATCCCTGCTACCCGAGGCCTGAGATGCTGCTGCGATTCACCAAGATGCACGGGCTGGGTAATGACTTCATGGTCATCGACCTGGTCACCCAGCACGCACAGCTCAATCCACGGCTGATCCGTCAGTGGAGTGACCGCTATACCGGCATCGGTTTCGACCAGCTGCTGGTGGTCGAACCACCCGGCGATCCGGACATGGACTTTCGCTACCGGATCTATAACGCCGATGGCAACGAGGTGGAGCAGTGCGGCAATGGCGCCCGCTGCTTCGCCCGCTTCGTGCTGGACAAGCGCCTGACCGCCAAGACCGACATCCAGGTGGAAACCGCAGGCGGACCGATCGCGCTGAGCGTGCAGCCCGACGGCCAGGTCACGGTCAACATGGGCCCGCCGCGCTTTCAGCCGGCCGAGATTCCGTTCCAGGCCGACGCCGAATCGGTCAGCTGCGAGTTGGCCGTGGCCGATGAAGTCCTGCAGGTCGCCAGCCTGTCCATGGGCAACCCCCACTGCGTGACCCTGGTGGAGGATCTGGACAACTACCCGGTCGCCCGCCTGGGCCCACTGATCGAGCGCCATGCCCGATTCCCCAAGGGGGTGAACGCGGGCTTCATGCAACGGGTCGATCGCCATCATGCCCGGCTGCGCGTTTTCGAGCGTGGCGTCGGCGAGACCCGCGCCTGCGGTACCGGTGCCTGCGCCGCCGCGGTCGCCGGCATCCGCATGGGCCAGCTGGACTCGCCGGTGCGCATCGAACTGCCCGGTGGCGACCTGCAGATCGAATGGGCCGGCCCCGGCCAACCGGTCATGATGACCGGCCCGGCCACACGTGTTTTCGAGGGACAGATACGCCTATGACCGACAAGCCGACCCATCCGGCCCATCAGCTCGATGCCCACACCGTCGCCGAATACCTGCGTCAGCATCCGGCATTTTTTGCCGAGTACGATGATCTGCTGCCGGACCTGATCATCCCGCACCAGTCGGGCCAGGCCGTGTCGCTGGTCGAGCGCCAGGTCAAACTGCTGCGCGAGCGTAATATCGACGTGCGCCACCGCCTGGGGCAGCTGATGGATGTAGCACGGGAGAATGACCGCCTGTTCGAAAAAAGCCGGCGGTTGATTCTCGATCTGCTGGAAGCCCAGAGTCTGGAACAGGTCATTGCCAGCATCGAGGACAGCCTGCGCGACGATTTTCAGGTGCCCTTCGTCAGCCTGATCCTGTTCAGCGAGGCCCAGCGCTTCCCCAACGCTCGCACGGTGAGCCATGCCGAAGCGCGCGAGGCCATTGGTCATCTGCTCGACAGCGGCAAGACCCTCAGCGGCGTGTTGCGGCCGGACGAACTGGGCTTCCTGTTTGGCGATCACGCGGGTCAGGTGGCATCCACAGCCATCGCGCCCATCCAGCACCAGGGATTGCATGGCGTGCTCGCCCTCGGCAGCCGGGACGCCAACCACTATCGCAACGCCACCGGCACGCTGTTTCTGGGCTACATCGCCGACGCCCTGGCCCGGGTATTGCTCAGACAGCGTCCGCTGGCCGACGACGTGCGGATATAACCGGTGTCTGCCAGCACGCTGCAAGGCGATCTCGAGGCGTTTCTTGGGCATCTGCAGCGCGAGCGGCAGCTATCGCCGCGCACCTTGCAGGCCTACCGCCACGACCTGGAAGGCCTGCGTGATTTCCTCGATAGTCAGGATTGTGGCCGCTGGCAGGACGTGGACCAGTCGCGCCTGCGTCTGTTCGTGGCCAAGCGCCACCAGGCCGGTTTGTCCGGACGCAGTCTGCAGCGCCTGCTCAGTGCCGTGCGCAGTTTCTATCAGTTTCTGATCCGGGAACGGCTATGCCGCCACAACCCGGCCGTCGACCTGCGCGCACCGCGTTCGCCGCGCAAGCTGCCACGGGCGCTGGACGCCGATCTGGCTGCCCAGCTGCTGGATGACGACAGCGATGACGACTGGCTCGCCGTTCGCGACCACGCCATGCTCGAGCTGTTCTACTCCTCCGGGCTGCGCCTGTCGGAACTGGCCGGCCTGGACCTCCACGAGCTGGATCTGGCCGAGGGCGAGGTGCGGGTACTGGGCAAGGGCAGCAAGACGCGCCTGGTCCCCGTGGGCCGCATGGCGCGCAAAGCCCTGCAACGCTGGCTCGAGGTACGCCTGCTCAGCCCCACGGCCGAACAGGCGCTGTTTATCGGCAAGCAGGGCCGACGCCTGTCGCCCCGCGCGATCCAGCTGCGCGTACGCCGCTGGGGCGTGGCCAATATCGGGCAGCACCTGCATCCGCACATGTTGCGCCATTCCTTTGCCAGCCATGTGCTGGAATCGTCCGGCGACCTGAGGGCGGTACAGGAGTTGCTCGGGCATGCCGATATCAGCACCACGCAAATCTATACTCACCTGGACTTCCAGCACCTGGCCCAGGTGTATGACAAGGCCCACCCACGCGCCAAGCGCAAGACGAGTGACTGATGATTCAACTGCTGACCTTCGATCTCGACAACACCCTGTGGGAAACCGAACCGGTGGTGCTGGCGGCCGAACAGACATTGCTGCGCTGGTTCGACCAGCATGCGCCCCGCTTCACCCAGCAGCTCGACAGCACGGCGCGCAAGGCCCTGCGCCATGATGTGCTGGCCGCCAACCCGGACCTGCGCCACCGGGTCACCGCGTTTCGTCTGGCGGTCATGGAGCTGGGGCTACGCCGGGCAGGCTATGACGAAGAGCAGGCCAGGGCGCTGACAGAAAAGGGCTTTGAGGTGTTTCTGGAGGCGCGGCACGCGCTGACATTCTTCCCCCATGCCGAAGCGCTGCTCGGCGAGCTGAGCAAGACATACCAGCTGGCGACCATTTCCAACGGCAACGCCGATGTGCGCCGCCTGGGGCTGGAACGCTACTTCAGCGTGATCGTGTCAGCCGACGAAGTGGGCTTGAGCAAACCGGATCCGGCGCCCTTTCTGCACGCACTCGAACGGGCCGGCACCGAGCCGGCCAATGCGCTGCATATCGGGGATCACCCGGTGGACGACGTCCAGGGCGCGCAGGGCGTAGGCCTGCACACGCTGTGGTTCAACCGCCTGCTGCTCGACTGGCCGGAGCAGCCACGCCCCAGTGGCGAAGTACGCTGCCTGAGCGAAATCCCCGCCTGGCTGGCCAGCTACAAGCCCTGATCGACGCTGGGAGGCGTCCCTAGATGGGACGGCTGCCGTACTTGCCCTCGGGCTTTTTCGGCGGATCGGCCACGACATTGGCGCCGACTTCCTGGATCTTGCCGCCGCGGGCCATGAACTCTTCCATCTGCCGCGCGAGCATTTCCCGCTCCCGCTCCTTGGCCTCGAGTGACAGGCCCTCGAGCACGTCGGGCTGGGCTGCGGCCTTCTTGCGCGATTTGACAACCGGCGCATCACCGTCTTCGTCATCGCCGTCATCATGGTCAGCTACCGGCAGATCGTCGGTGTCGTTGGTATCCTCGTCGTCGCTGTCTTCGCCGCGCTCGAGTTCATCATCTTCCAGATCGTCGTCACTCATTCCTGCCACTCCACATAAAAACACGCTATTTATAGCCTAACCGCAGAATTTGGCTAGGGGGCACGGGCGGTTTTTTTGTTTCATGTCGCATAAAGGGTGCCGGCTCAGGCCGGCGCGCCCCGGGTCAGGCGCTGCAGCTGCTCAAGATCGGTCTGCACGCCCGAGGTTTCACGGATCCGCGCCAGAATCTCGCGCTTGAGCTGGATGAACTCCGGCTCGAGCTTCATGTCCTGATGCCGCTCGGTCGGCAGCGGTACCTCATAGATGCTGTCGATCCGGCCGGGGCGCGGCGCCATCAGCACGATGCGACTGCCCAGATAGATGGCTTCTTCAACGTCATGGGTGACGAACAGGATGGTGCTCTTCTCCAGCCGGTGCACATGGCGGATCAGGTCGTGCATGACCTCGCGGGTCTGGGCATCCAGTGCGCCGAACGGCTCGTCCATCAGCAGAATGTCCGGCCGCGGCATCAACGCGCGGGCAATCGCCACGCGTTGCTGCATGCCGCCGGACAACTGGCTGGGGTAGGCATCGACAAAGGGCTGCAGGCCCATCAGGCTGAGCAGCGCGTCGGCCCGACCACTCGCCGTTTCCACATCCGCCTGGCTGTACACGGTATCGGAGATCACCTTGAGCTGGCGGCAGAAGCGGATGTTCTGCATCACCGTCAGCCAGGGGTAGAGGCTGTAATGCTGGAACACCATGGCCCGGTCCACGCCGGGGCCGTCGATTGGCTGGTCGTGCAGCAGGATCTCGCCGCTGCTGTGGGTTTCCAGCCCGGCGAGGATGCGCAACAGGGTCGACTTGCCACAACCGGAGGCGCCGACAAAGGTAATGAATTCATTGGGCCTGACATCCAGATCCACCCCGGATAACGCCTGTATGCGCTGTTCACGGGTTTCGAAGGTCTTGCCGACATCACGAATACGAATGCATGGCTGGTCCATGGTCTACCTCTTCTGCCAGTGAAATGCGCGGCGGCCGATCCAGCGGAAGGCCTGGTCGGTCAGCAGACCGATCAGGCCGATCAGCAGGATGCCGGCAAAAATCTTGTCGGTGTGCATGTAGCGCTGGGCCCGCAGGATCGCGTAGCCCAACCCCGAATTGGAGGCGACCAGTTCGGCCACCACCAGATAAGTCCAGGCCCAGCCACAGGTGATGCGCAGGGTATCGAGCAGCGCCGGGCGGGCCGAGGGCAGCACCACCAGGCGGATGATCTCGCTACGGCTGGCACCCATGGTCTGGGCGGCCTCGATCTGCGCCATGGGCACCCGCCGGACATCCTCCGCGGCCATCAGTGCCATCTGGAAGAAGGTCCCGATGAAGATGATCAGGATCTTCGAACTCTCACCGATGCCGACCCAGAGCATGACGAGCGGGATGAAGGCGACCGCCGGCATGTAGCGTATGAAGTCGATCAGCGGCTCGAGGGTCGCCTGCACCGGCCGGTAGGTCCCCAGATACAGCCCCAGCGGCAGGGCGATCAGCGCCGAAATCAGAAAGCCGACCATGACCCGGTAGACACTGATCGCGGTATCGCCCAGCAGGCCCTCGTCGGTCCACCAGTGCCAGACCCGTTCGGCCACGGCGCCCGGACCGGGCATGAACAGCGGATCGGCAAAGCCCATCAGCGTGTACAGCCACCAGGCAACAAAGGGCGCGGTCAGTCCGATGGCCGCGAGTATCGCGGTGGTGCGCCCGCTCATCTCGCCACGGATCACCCACCAGCGCGGACGACTCACGCGTGAAGCGGCGAGAACCTTCTTTTCCGGTACCGGGGCCTGTGCGTTCATGGGGCGTTCTCCTGTACAGACATGTTCAATTGGGGCAGCGGCGCGCGCTGCCAGCCATCGGCAGGCGGATAACCGCCCAGGCCCGCCAGCTGCTCTTCGGGCCACTGCTCCAGCTCACCGGCGGGGGGCGCCAGCAACAGGCAGCGGCCGGTCCGTCCCGGCAATGACGACAGAGTGATCTCCCAGGGCATGCTGCCGCCGGCTACCCGACCGAAGGACAGTTCGCAACCGAGCATGATTTCCGCCGGATCGGCGCCCAGCCCGGTGATCTGGCTCAGCAGCGGCACCCCCTGCTCGACAGGTCCAGGCCGATCGGCCACGAACATGAAGCAATCACCCGCCTGCAGCAGGCAACCCTGGCGCTGCGGTGCACCGGCGGCCGTCAGCCACAGGGCATGGGTCGGCCCTACCGATTCGGGCAATCGTTGCCAGATTTCCAGATAGGAGCCGTCCAGCCCGCGCTCGTGGACCTCATCGGGACTGACGAAATGCATGGTGCCTACATCGGTGCCGCTGTCGGGGTGAAAGTCGATCAGACGGTGCCACTGGCACTGATCGCCCCCTACCTCGGTGATGCCGGCAAAACCGGACTGGCGGGTACGCCCGGCCACGGTCATCGGCAGCGGATCCGGCAGGCGCAGATCGGCATGCACCGATGCCGTCTGCAACCATAAGACCCGGGTCCTGCGGTCTTCCACGCCACTGGCGGTGCGCAGCAGCGTGCGGCGCCAGACGCCACGGTAGGCTTCGGGAACGCTGTTCATGCGTGGTACTCCGGGAAGCGTTTCAGAGTGCGCCAGAAGGCCATGTCGTGATTCGGCCATAGCCGGGCGCCGGTATCGGCCGCTACCTGCTTGAGCCGGCGGATGCTGGCCACCGCCATGTCGTCACGTTCGCGCCAGCACAGGCCGGGGGCGATCTCGTCGTCGATGTTCTCCTGCAGGTCGGCTGCGTCTCCAGCCAGGATCACCGGCGCGCCCTGGGGCATCTGGATCATCAACGACATGTGGCCGGCGGTGTGGCCGGGGGTATTGAGCGCCTGCAAGCCGGGCAGCAGCTCGTATTCGTCCTGTTGCAGGCGCCAGCGCACATTGCCGGCGAAGTCGTCGGCAAAGTAGGCATCGTCAGCCGGTTCGCGGGCGGCCAGCAGCTCATCCTCATGCACATGCACCTCGGCGCCACAGACATCACAGAGCCCGCCGGCGTGGTCGAAATGCAGGTGGCTGAGAAACACCAGGTCGATGTCCTGTGTCTGCAGGCCCAAGCGCGCCAGATGCGCGCCGAGCCGCTGATCCTCCTCCATCTGCGGCGCGCCCATGGGAAAGTCCTCGGGGTTGTACCATTGCTGCCGCGCCTGCGGATCACTCAGCTTGTGATAGTCGCATCCGACATCGAACAGAACGCGGCCCTGCCGGGTTTCGATCAGGTAGGCGAGGATCGGCGCCTCGATCGTGGTGCCCGCGCCACGGCCACGAGTGGAATAGGACTTGTCGTAGCGATGGGTTGCCGTCAGCAGGGGCCATAATTTCAGTACGTCGGTCATGGGAAGCTCTCCAGTCGCTCGATCAGCTCGGCGGCGGTGCACAGTTCGCCGAAGATGCCGCCCTCGACACCAATCATTGCCAGGGCAGCATCATGCAGTGCGGGATGAGGGGAGGCGCAGGCATCGCTGACCGTCAGGCAGTGGAAGCCCAGATCCACCGCCGCGCGCAGGGTGGAGCTGACGCACACCTCGGTGGTGACGCCGGTAATGATCAGGTAGCGAATGCCGCGGTTGGCGAATAGCAGTTCCAGGTCGGTATGGGCAAAGGCGCTATAGCCAGGCTTGTCTATTACCGGCTCGCTCTCCACTGGAGCCAGCTCATCGATCAACTGGTGGCCCGGCTCGCCGCGGATCAATAGCCGACCCATCGGCCCCGGCGTTCCAATCGGCGCGCCGCTGCGCTGGGCGCGCTCACGCTTCCATGCAGGCAGGTCGCTCAGGTCGGCGCGATGGCCTTCTCGGGTATGCACTACCAGCAGGCCGCTGCGCCGGGCTGCTGCCAGTAGCGCCTGCTGCGCAGCTATGGGTGCGCGCAGGCGCTGAATGTCCAGCCCGGCCATATCGGCGTAACCGCCAGGTGCGCAGAAATCGCGCTGCATGTCGATCAGCAGCAGGGCGCAACGGTCGGGAGTCAAAGCCGACAACATGGTCAGGCCCCCAGCCCGAATTCGTGGCGCACGGCTGCGGCTATGCCGCCGACGATATCCCCGGCCATGCGCTCACCCTTTTCTGCCGTCGAGCCCTTGGCCGATGAAAGCACGCCCGAAGGCGGGACCCACTCGGTACGGGTGGGATACATGTCGTAGGGCGGAAAATCCGCCGGCAGATCGTCGGGGATCCTGTCCAGCGCAACCATCTGCGGGTGATAGTGCAGCATCAGCGATGTCTCGATGACGGCCGCATGCTCCAGGGCGAAACCGGGAAAGCCATCCGGAAAGATATCGGCCAGGGTCTGCTCGCGGCAGAAATCCCAGTGTTCCAGGCGCATGACCTCCAGGTCGCAGTCCTTGCCCAGTTCGCGCAGGGCCAGCTGAATGCCCTCGGCAACGAACCACTGGTTCTCGTAGTGGCCGAGCACCAGCACCAGACGTTTCACGCCATGGCGCGCGAACTCGCGCACTGCATCCTGCACTAGCGCCGACAGGGTCGCGCCGTCCAGGCTGGTGGTGCCGCAGAAATGCTGGCCGCCACCGCATTTGGGCTGGGACTTGTAGCCGTAGGCCAGCGCCGGCGCGACCAGACCGCCGACCTGGTTGGCCACGTCGGCACTGATCGCGGTGGACAGCAGCGCGTCGGTCCCCAGAGGCAGGTGCGGTCCGTGCTGTTCGGTGGCGCCACAGGGCAGAAACACCACCGCGCCGGCCTCCACGCGCTGCTGGTATTCCACCCAGCTGATCTGATCCATGTAGGGGTTGTTCATCAGGGCATACTCCTTGTCAGTTGCGCTTGGGGTTGGTCCGGCCAGGCCGCCATCACGGCCGCGACGCAGACAAGCGCAGCGCCGATCCATTCGCGCGGCCCGATCGCCTGCTCACCGAGCCAGGCCGCTGACAGCACCGCGGCAATCAGCTCGAACACAATCAATACTGCGGCCCGTCCGGCCTCAAGATGGGTCACGCCGTATTGCGCGCCCAGGGTTGCCAGCAGCCAGCCGACAGCAAACAGGGCCACCAGCAACCAACTTCCGACCCCCAGCGACGGCAACCATTGATCCAGCAGAAAGCAAATACCTGCAGCGAATAGAGCGCTGCCGATAAAGGCGGCAAAAGTCTTGCTCATCAATGGCACGCGATCGGCGGCGCGTGTTGCCAGGTTGTTCATGGCAAAGGCGAATCCGGCACTCATGGCCAACCAGTCAACGGTTGTCATCGGTTGCAGCACCTCTTTGCCCGCGCCCAATGTCAGCGCGATGCCAACCAACGCCAGGGCCAGCGCGCCCAGACGCAGCAGAGTGAGACGCTCCTTGAGCAGCAGCCAGCCGCCAATCACTGCCCACACCGGGGCGAGATAGAACAGCAGCATCATGCGAACCAGATTCTCGCCCAGGGACAACGAGGAGATCAGCGCCACATTGGCCCAACCCCCAAAGCAGATAATCGCCAGAACGCCCCAGTACTGACGGCGCCATTGCGATCTCTGCAGCCACAGCGGGCACAGCGCCACCAGGCCGCTCAGGCCACAGGTTGCCAGCACCATGGGCATGCCACTCAGGCCGATATCCGCGAAGGCATGCAGCGGTATCCAGCTGGTACCCCACATGATCGTGGCAATGATCAGAACCAGTTCCGGGCGCAGCATCAGCCACCCATCCAGGCGCCGCCATTGGGCCCCAATATCTGGCCGGTAAAGAAACTGGCAGCGGGTGATAGCAGAAAGGCCACGGCGGCAGCCACCTCTTCGGGCTTGCCGAAACGTTGCGCCGGTATCGCCCGCTCCCTGGTCAGCCACTCCGCGCTCATGTTCTCGGCGCTGAGCATGGGCGTATCGGTCGGGCCGGGCGCGACCCCATTGACGCGAATCTGCGGCGCGAACTCCCGCGCCAGCGAGCGGGTCAGCCCGATGACGCCCGCCTTGGCGGTGCAATAGGCCACGTAATGTTCGCGCCCGAGAAAGCCCAGTTCGGAGCTGATATTGACGATGCTGCCCGCTCCGGCCGCCTGCATGCCTTCAAGGGCATGACGGCAGCAACGGTAGACGCCGTCCAGATCCACAGCCATGATCCGCTGCCAGTCCAGCTCGCCGGTCTCCAGGAAAGGTTTTTCGAGAATGATGCCGGCATTGTTCACCAGGCCCTGCAGCGGTCCGTCGGCGGTAACCTGGTCGAACATCCTGGCCACCGCATCAGCCTCGCTGACATCCGCCTCGACAGCCCAGGCCAGGCCACCTGCCTGCACGATCTCGCGCACCAGGTCAGCCGCCTGCTCCGCCTGACGGTGATGATTGATCCACACCGCAGCGCCATTGGCTGCCGCCAGCATGGCGCAGGCGCGGCCGATGCCGGTGGTGGCGCCGGTGATCAGGATGCGTTGGCCCTCGAGTTCATAGCGGTTCATCAGTGCATCACCTCGCCATGACTGACGACCAGCGCCTGGCCGGTGATGGCCTGCGCCAGCGGGCTGCCCAGAAACAGGAAAGTGCCGGCCAACTGCTCCGGCGTCAGCAGCTCGGGAATGACCTGACCAGCCAGGATCTGCGCCAGCTCCTGCTCCTCGCTGCGGCCACTTTGGCTGGCCATGGACCGCAGCGACGCCATGGCGGCCTCGGTACCCACCCAGCCCGGACAGACCGCGTTGACCCGGATGCGCCGGCCGCCCAGCTCCCAGGCCAGGGAGCGGGTCAGGCCGATGACCGCATGCTTGCTCGCGCAATAGGCGGAGAAGCCCGCCACCGCGCTGAGGCCCCAGATCGAAGACTGGTTGATGATGCTGCCGCCGTCATGCAGCAGGGGCAGCAGTGCACGGGTCAGGCGGACCATGCTGACCACATTGTTGTCGAGCTGCGTCTGCCAGCGCTGGTTGGCCGAAGTAGCCTGATCGGCAATCGGCGTGGGCAGTTCGATGCCGGCGTTATTGATCAATACGTCGATCGGCATGCCGTCGGCAGCCAGCCATTGGGCGCAACGCGCCACCTCGGCGTCGTCGCCAAGATCGACACAGAAGGAACGGATCTTTTCCAGCTGCACACCCTGCGCCGTCGCCAACTGCAGGGCCACTGCCTCCAGCGCAGCCGCATTGCGGTCGAGCAGGACCAGATGCGCGCCCTGTCCGGCGAACGCCTCGGCCAGGGCGCGGCCAATGCCGCTGGCGGCGCCACTGACGACCACACAGCGGCCGGCATAATCGAGCGTATGCATGCTCAGACCGCCGTCAGGAACGAGACGCCCACAGCACCGTAAAAGCCCTCGGCGCGCTGGGGACCTTCGCCAAAGTGACCATAGTCGTCATCGGTCACCCGACGCAGGCGGTAACGGTGAAAGCTGCCAAGCAACTCGCGCATCGGCACCACCTGGCGGTAACCGTCGCTGTACAGTTCGGCGTGCAACGCAGGCAGGCGGTACCAGGGCGCCACCGGCTTCTCGTGGTGCGCATTGTGGTAACTGAAATTCAGCACCAGCAGATTCAGCATCGGCCAGCGCAGGGAGACCAGATTGCTGAAGGTGTTCTGTTGTTCATAGGCACGATCGCGCAACTTGTCCGCCGGGATCTCACCATCCTCGAGCACGGCGAAGGCGTCGTAGGTGTGCTGGTAGGCGTCGGTAAAACGCAGCACCGTGATCATGATCAGCCAGGCCAGCGTATACAGAACCAGCGCCAGCGGCGACAACCAGCCAAGCAGCGCAAAGGCCGCGACCCGGACCGCCAGGGTGAAGGCTACCGCCGGACGGCGGGCCCGCTGTTTCTCGCTGCTTTCCAGGAAGGGCAGCAGGATCACGTAACCATGCAACAGCAGCTCGACGGCTGGAATGTAGGCCCATTCGAGCGCGAGGACGATCTTGCGCGCCCAGGCCGGCAGGCCGTTGATGAACTGCTTGCTGTCGAACGTCAGCACGTCGGCCCGATCGACATGGTGGCGCATGTGCTTGTGACGCAGGTCCTGGAACTCGGCATAGCAACCACCGGTCATCCAGCTGAACAGGGCTCCGGCGCGGGCGTTGTGCGCCGGTTTGCTGAAAATCGTGCCATGGGCGAACTCGTGCATCAGATAGGCGCCGATGATCATGGCATGGGCCAGCAGCATTGTGCCTGCCGCCTTGAGCAGCCAGGAATCGGCGAACAGCAGCACCAGACCCAGCACGTAGCCGGCCAGGCTGTAACCCATGGCCAGAGTATTGGGCACAGGGCCGTCGGCATAGCGGAACAGCGGTTTGGGCTTGGCCGCAGGACGCGCCTTGCCCGCCGTTGCCGAAGCGGACTCAGGTTGGGACGTGGATGGGGGCGTAGACATGGAGTCCTCCAGTGGGCAGCACTGGCTGACCCTGCCGACAATCGGCAGGATCGGCCGCGCGGCATCCGGTTATTCGTTCAGGGCTTCAACAAAGCTGGCGTCGAAGGTGTTGGCGAAATCGGGGGCAGCCGGGATCTGCTGGTTCTTCACCAGCAGGTCGGCAATCACCGCGCCGCTGCCGTAGAACGACATGGTGGATTCGGACTCTTCGAACACCTCGGCCATCTCGGCCAGGGGGATGTTGTAGACACCGCTCATCTGCTCGGTGGCCTCAGGACCGCTGACGCCGAGCACCTTGCCGATGATGGTCGCCGACTCCTCGGGGTTGGCCTGCATGTAATCCAGACCGGCCTGGTAGCCCTTGATCATCGCGGTGATGGCAGCGGGCTGCTCGGCAATCACTTCTTCGTCGAACACCAGCACATCGGTGATCAGGCCGGGGGCTTCCTTCGAGGAGTAGACCACATGGAAACGCTCGCCCTTACCCATGCCCACGATCTGCGAGACGTTGGGCTCGTAGGTCACACCGACCGGCAGGTTGCCGGAGGCCATCGCGCTGGGGATGGCTTCCGGCGTCATGTTCACCGGCCGGATATCCTTCTCGGTCATGCCATTGATCTGCAACGCATAGGCCAGCAGGAAGTCGGATGGCGACAGCGGGTTGTAGCCCACCTGCTTGCCCTTGAAGTCGGCCACCGAGGTGATCGACTTGTCTGCCACGATCGCGTCGCCGCCGTCGGAGAAGTCGATCGGCATCACCACCCGATGGTCCAGGCCCTTTGCCACGGAGCCCACCACCTGGTCATAGGTCAGCATGCCGCCATCGACGGCACCACTGGCCATGGCCGAGGGGATCAGGGCGGGGTCGTTGAAGAACTGCAGATCGACGTCGAGACCGAATTGCTCGTAGAGATCGAGCTCATCGGCAACGTAAAAAGGACCATAGCCGGCCCAGACGACGGTGCCTATGGTCAGCTTGTCCTCCGCCTGGGCAGCAAAGGGAGCAATCAGAGCGGCGGCGGCCAGACTGGCGCCAGCCAGGGTCTTGCGAATCGAACGGATCAAAGGGGCGGTCATGGGCAGACTCCTGCACGGTTGGACAAATTTTCGGGACGCGTCGTCATGACGATCTCCCGGGCTTTTATCCCGCCGTGTAGCTCTCATCCTGAGAGCCGGAAAACTCTCGGACCAGACATCTGTAAACAGACCGGAACCCTAGTTCGCCTTGGTGTTACTCCACTGTGTGACGCGTCATGAGCCTCACAGACTCATCCCGATTCATATTTAACCAATGCATGCTTGATGCCAGCTTGTCGCCAGCCTGGATAATCTGTATTTATTTCAATAAGTTGTGCTGACCCGAAGAGTTCAGGCCAGCGGGGAAGGCGTGCTGATCGGCGCCCCCAGTGCGCAATCGGGGTGCGCCTCATCCGTTCACAACCACGGATGCGCCTAAAGTGAGCGCCCGCTGTTGACCTGATCGGCCAGGCGCCGGGTTTCATGGGTATGCAGATCGTACAACTCCCGCATGATGTCTTCGGCCTCCGGAATCGCGGCGCGTTCGACGAGGTAGCGATACAGCTCGATGATCTGATTGTGGATATCGAACACCTCCTCGCTGATGCGCTCGTAATCCCAGTCATCGAAGCGCAGCTTGCGATCGTCGCGCGGCGGCAGATCCTCACTCACATGTTCATACAGCCAGGTATTCAACGCCTTGCTGTCGGCTCGGCCGGCGTACTTGCGCACGGTATCGGCCAGCGTGCGTTCATGGTCGGCGAGGTAGGTCAGCAGGGCGCTGGTGCGATCATTCCCCTGATTGCGGGCCGCCTCCTGCATGCGGTCGGCGAGCATGTCATGCACGCCGCTGTTCCATTTGATCAGATCTTCAAAGGTCTCAGCCTTCATGTGTCGCTCCCTTGTCTACAACCAAAAATGTCTAAAACGAAAACTCTACGCGGGTTGCCTTGCGTGGCACCGAGTCTCGGCTGCCACGCGCTAAAGCCTTATCCATCCGACCCCACCTGGCGCAGTAAGTTTATTCACCAGTGTAGACAACCACGCCTGCCAGGCGGCAGGCGCAACGAAACAGGGCGCCCGAAGGCGCCCTGTGGTTTACCGCGTGAGAGTACTACCAGCTCAGTTCTTGCTGCTGGTGAACTCGGGGTAGGCTTCCATCCCGCATTCGGACAGATCCACACCGCCGTACTCTTCCTCTTCGGTGACACGGATGCCCATGACAGCCTTGAGGATGGTCCAGATGATCAGGCTGGTGATGAAGACCCAGAGGAAGATGCTGACGATACCCAGCAGCTGACCACCGATGGTTGCGTCGCCGTTGGTGAACAGTACTGCCAGCACACCCCAGATACCCACTACACCGTGGACGGAGATGGCACCGACCGGATCGTCGATCTTGATCTTGTCCAGAGCCAGGATCGAGAACACTACCAGCACACCACCGGCTGCACCGATCAGGGTCGCCTGGAAACCGCCCGGGTTGGCCGGATCGGCAGTGATGGCAACCAGACCGGCGAGCGCGCCGTTCAGAGCCATGGTCAGGTCAGCCTTGCCGAACAGGATGCGAGCCACGATCAGCGCACCAATCAGACCACCTGCTGCTGCAGCGTTGGTGTTGACGAACACCTGGGCTACCGCATTGGCGTCAGCAATGTTGGACACGATCAGCTGCGAGCCACCGTTGAAGCCGAACCAGCCCAGCCACAGGATGAAGGTACCCAGAGTCGCCAGCGGCAGGTTGGCACCGGGGATCGCATTGATCTGACCGGAGGAGCCATACTTGCCCTTACGTGGACCCAGGACCAGAACACCAGCCAGTGCAGCGGAGGCGCCTGCCAGGTGGACGATACCGGAACCGGCGAAGTCGCTGAAGCCTGCTTCGGACAGGAATCCACCGCCCCAGCTCCAGTAGCCCTGGATCGGGTAGATGAAGCCGGTCATGATGACCGCAAAGGTCAGGAAGGCGAACAGCTTCATGCGCTCGGCAACCGCACCAGATACGATGGACATCGCGGTAGCGACGAACACGACCTGGAAGAAGAAGTCAGCGCGGGCTGAGTAGTAAGGTGCATCATCACCACCGGCCAGTACGTCTTCCGGCGCGTTTTCAGCACCGATCAGCACGCCCAGGTTCGGCATGATGCCGCCCTCGTCGCCCGAATACATGATGTAGTAACCCACTACCAGATACATCACGCTGGCAATTGCATACAGCGTGATGTTCTTGGTGAGAATTTCAGTGGTGTTCTTGGCGCGGACCAGACCGGCCTCGAGCATGGCAAAACCCGCTGCCATCCACATGACCAGTGCGCCGCAGATCAGAAAGTAAAAGGTATCAAGTGCATACTTGATTTGTACGATGTCTTCCATAATAAGCCCCCCAAACAGGCTTGGTTACTACATTCAGTGGACGAACTGACCGGTCAGACTGCGTCTGTGCCTGTCTCGCCGGTACGGATACGGACAGCCTGTTCCAGGTTGACCACGAAGATCTTGCCGTCACCGATCTTGCCGGTGTTGGCTGCCTTGGTGATGGCTTCGATGACACGGTCGAGCATGTCGTCGCCAATCGCCACATCGATCTTTACCTTGGGCAGAAAATCCACCACATATTCAGCACCGCGGTACAACTCGGTGTGGCCCTTCTGCCGGCCAAAACCCTTGACCTCGGTTACTGTGATGCCTTGCACGCCGATCTCCGAAAGCGCTTCGCGCACGTCGTCCAGTTTGAAAGGCTTGATAACAGCCGTTACTAATTTCATTTTATTTCTCCCGATTGATGGACTGCCCTGGGGGACAGGACCAGTCTATGCCGAGTTAGAGGCTTTTAGAAACGGACAATGCACAGATCCGATGCAGCAACCCGACGCGCCGGCAAAAGCGTGCATAGCGCAAACCACGTCAGCCACAGTCAACTGCTTCATGTTCCAGTGCTCCTTGGTGGCTTTTACGATCATTTCGCAAATGTCACGTTGGCTTGAGGAGGGATGCCCGGTTGCGGCTATCTCGCCTGTCTCACCTGCATGGTGCATTGCAGAAATCCTGCCAGTTTTCATTTTTCCTTTATTATCAATTACTTGCCATGCTTAACCGAATACGCGGCAATAGGCCAGCCGGGGCATACGCACCATATTAGTGCAGCATTTATTTCGCGCGGGCTGATATCGCGCACTTATTCCGGTCGGACGGCGCAGGACGAATCCACAGGTGGATGGTAGACTCACCTTTTGCGCTGACCGGCCCTCACGGCCAGCCCTACAGACCACCAGGCAGGACCACACCATGTTGCACAAAGTCTTGATCGATGCTGTCAGTAATCAGGCCACTCGCCTGTTGATGAGCGAGAAGGGCCTGCCTGCACCGGAAGTCGAAAAGCATCTGAAGTCGCTGCTGCACAGCGCGCTGGCGAAGATGGACGTGGTCAGCCGGGATGAGTTCGAAACCCAGCAGGTCGTGCTGCAGCGTACCCGCGAGCGCCTGGAAGCCCTTGAGCGCCGCGTCACCGAGATGGAGCAGCGTCAGCAACCACCGACCGCCTGACCCACCCCGGAGCCAGCCCACGTAGCCGGGGCTGGCCCAGCAGGCGGCCTGATCAAGGAGCGATCATGTCACTGGCTATCGTCCACAGCCGCGCCAAACTGGGCATCGCCGCGCCCTCTGTCACCGTCGAAGTACATCTGGCCAACGGCATGCCCAGCCTCACCCTGGTCGGCCTGCCGGAAACCGCCGTGCGGGAAAGCAAGGACCGGGTGCGCAGCGCTCTGCAGAACGCCCGCCTGGAATTCCCGAGCCTCAAGCGCATCACCATCAATCTGGCGCCAGCCGACCTGCCCAAGGAGGGCGGGCGCTTCGATCTGGCCATTGCCCTCGGCCTGCTCGCCGCCAGCGGGCAGATCCCGGCAGACTGTCTGAACCAGTGCGAGTGCCTCGGCGAGCTGGCGCTGTCCGGGGAGCTGCGTCCGGTACAAGGGGTACTGCCGGCCGCCCTGGCCTGTCGGGACGCCGGCCGCAGCCTGCTGCTGCCCAGCGCCAATGCGGCCGAAGCGGCACTGGTGCGGGGCGTGCATATTGTCGCCGCCGAGCACCTGCTCGAGCTGTGCGAACATCTGCGCGGAGAGCGCGAGCTGCCCGCGGTTCAGTCCGGCACTATCCCGCCACCGGAACAGGGCCTGGCCGATCTGGCTGACGTGCAGGGCCAGGCCCAGGCCAAGCGCGCCCTGATCGTGGCCGCCAGTGGTGGCCACAATCTGTTGCTGTTCGGTCCTCCGGGGACCGGCAAGACCCTGTTGGCCAGCCGTATGCCGGGCATCCTGCCGCCGCTGAGTGAGGAGGAAGCCCTGGAAGTCGCCGCGGTGCAATCGGTGTGCAATCAGGGGCCGCTACAGAGCTGGCCATTGCGCCCGTTTCGCGCGCCCCATCATGGTGCATCGGCAGCTGCCCTGGTCGGCGGCGGCAGCCAGCCGCGCCCGGGGGAGATCAGTCAGGCGCACAACGGGGTGCTGTTTCTCGATGAATTTCCGGAATTCGATCGCAAGGTGCTGGAAATGCTGCGCGAGCCGATGGAATCGGGCGCCATCCACATCGCCCGGGCCCGGGAGACCCTGACCTTTCCTGCACGCTTCCAGCTGATCGCCGCCATGAACCCCTGCCCCTGTGGCTACCAGGGTGACCCTTCCGGGCGGTGCCGCTGCACGCCGGAGCAGATCCAGCGCTACCGCAGCAAATTGTCCGGCCCGCTGCTTGATCGCATCGACCTGCATCTGGCGATGCATAACGAACCCTTCAGCATGGCCGGCAAGACCCGGGGTGTTCCCGACAGCCAGAGCGCCGGTGCCCAGGTGCTGGCAGCCCGGCAGATCCAACGCACGCGCCAGACATGCCTCAATGCCCATCTGGACCTGGCCGGCCTGCGGGATCACTGTCAGTTGCAAGAGGCGGACGCGCGCTGGCTGGAGCAGGCGATCGAGCGGCTGGGGCTCTCCCATCGTGCCAGTCATCGGGCGTTGAAGGTGGCGCGCACGCTGGCCGATCTGGAGGCTGCCGAGCATGTCGCTCGCCGGCATCTGGCCGAGGCGCTGCAGTATCGGCAGCTGGACCGCCGCGCCGAGAGCTAGGAGCAGCTCAGTTGGGTGTCTTCACGGCCCATGTTGTAGGCGTCCATGAAGTAGCAGAGTTCATCGAAGGGCAGAGCCGGGCTGATGAAGAAGCCCTGCACCTGGTCGCAGCCGAGCGAACGCAGCTCGGCCAGTTGCTGGCGGTGCTCGACCCCTTCGGCCACCACCTCCAGATCCAGGCTGTGGCCCAGCTCGACCATCGCGGCGACCAGCTGTCGATCGGAGCGGGTCTCGGTAATACCCTTGACGAAACTGCGATCGATTTTCAACAGATCAATGGGTAGCCGCTGCAGGTGCATGAAGGACGAGAAACCGGTGCCAAAGTCATCCAGCGAAAAGCGCACCCCGAGCCCGGTCATGCCCTGCATGGTGGCCAGCACCTGGTCGGGGTTCTGCATGACTGCTGTCTCGGTCAGTTCAAACTCCAGCCAATGCGGATCGATGCTGGTTTTCTCCAGCAGGCGCTTGACCGTCGGCAGCAGCTGGCTGTCCTGAAACTGACGGAAGGAGACATTGACCGCCACATGGATCGGCGGGTGATCGCGTCGGTGCAGTTTGGCCAGGTCATGGCAGGCACGGGCTATCACCCAGTAGCCCATGGGTATGATCAAGCCGGTTTCTTCAGCCAGGGGAATGAACTCGTTGGGACCCAGCAACCCCCGTTCGGGATGGCGCCAGCGAATCAGACCTTCCAGGCCGACGATTTTGCCCGTGGCCAGATTAACCCGCGGCTGGTAGTGCAGCTCCAGCTGGTTACCCCGTAATGCCTGGCGCAGGGCCGTCTCGAATTCGATCAGGCTGTTGGCCTGCAGATTGATACGGTCGTCGTAGAAATGATAATTGCAGCCGCGCTGACTCTTGGCCTGCAACATCGCCATATTGGCGTGCAGGGTCAGGCTGTCGACGGTCTGACCACCCTCGGGGTAGGTGGCGATGCCGATGCTGCAACCGAGCAGCAGACTCTCGTGCTCGACCAGGAATGGCTCGGCAAGCTCGCTGACCATTTTCTGCGCGATCTGCAGCAGATTGCTGGCACGGGCGTAGTCCTCGATGATGATAGCGAACTCGTCGCTACCCATGCGACCGATCGTGTCGGTATTGCGCAAAATGCCGCGCAGCCGCGCCACCACTTCCTTGATGATGCTGTCACCCGCACCGTGGCCCAGGGTTTCATTCACATGACGGAAGTTGTCCAGGTCGACGAACATCAGTGCCAGGGGCTGGTTGGTACGCAGGGCGCGGCGCATGCCGAGTTTGAGACGGTCCTGCACCATGTAGCGATTGCATACGCCGGTCAGGGGGTCATAGCTGGAGGCGTGATCGAGGGCAGACTTGAGCGCCTGCCGTTCGATTGCGTAATGAAAACAGCGGATCAGTTCACTGGCGCTGGCCTGATCCCAGAGGCTGTCACAATTCGCTTCGGCGGAGCGTCGAAACTCGGGTTCAGCCACCAGGTGAATCACCGGAATGCCGGAATCACAGGCATCGGCGAGAAATTCGCTACGGGTGAGAATAGCCTTGATGTCGCCCCGCTCAAGCAGGGGTGCTGCAGATGACCAGCTATCGGCACGTACCAGATCGAAAGGACATTCCGTTACGGATATCAGTCGCCGACCAAGCTGAACCGAAGCACCTTCATCCCTGTCGAGCAGCAGTACGCGCTGCGTTTGGCGCTCGGCAATCACATCTTGTCCCCCGGTTGCCTTTATAAATTAGGTATATAGCGCATCTTTGTTAAAGTAGGTTATATCGAAAAAATGATCAACAACCAAGTCTAGCTTTTAGCCATCACTCTTTTGCAAGGCCAATTTCGGTTAAACTCCACCCCCTCAGACCAGGAGTTCATCACCGGTGGCAAAGCTCAACCCCCGTCAACAGGAGGCCGTCAACTACATCAGCGGCCCCTTGCTGGTGCTCGCCGGTGCCGGAAGCGGCAAGACCAGCGTCATCACGCGCAAGATCGCCTATCTGGTGCGCGAGTGCGGGCTGAAAGCGCAGAACATCGTCGCCCTGACCTTTACCAACAAGGCCGCCCGCGAGATGAAAGAACGCGTGGGACTGCTGATCAAGGGCAACGAGGCACGGGGCCTGACCGTCTCTACCTTCCACAACCTGGGTCTGAACATCATCCGCAAGGAGCACAAGCGCCTGGGCTACAAGCCCGGATTCTCGATCTTCGACCAACAGGATGCCCAGGCCCTGATTACCGACCTGATGCACCGCGACTACGGCGCCGACGAGGGCACCGAAGGCATCCAGGCGCAGATCTCCAGCTGGAAGAACGACCTGATCAGCCCCGAACAGGCACTGGCCCAGGCCAAGACGCCCCAGGAACAGACCGCCGCCAGCGTGTACATGCATTACAACCGCACGCTCAAGGCGTATAACGCGGTCGACTTTGACGATCTTATTCTCGTGCCTGTTGCACTTTTTCGCGATCACCCGGACGTGTTGGAAAAATGGCAGTTCCGCATCCGCTACATGCTGGTCGACGAATACCAGGACACCAACGCCAGCCAGTACCTGTTGGTCAAGATGCTGGTGGGTCAGCAGGCGCGTTTTACCGTGGTCGGTGACGACGATCAGTCGATCTATGCCTGGCGCGGCGCGCGGCCGGAAAACCTCGCCCAATTGAAAGACGACTTTCCGGCACTCAAGGTGGTCATGCTCGAGCAGAACTACCGTTCGACCAGCCGCATCCTCAAGGCTGCGAACACGCTGATCGCGAACAACCCCCATGTGTTCGAGAAGCAGCTGTGGAGCGAGCTGGGCTTTGGCGATCCGATCCGCGTCATTCGCTGCCGCAACGAGGAAATGGAATGCGAGCGCGTCGCCACCGATATCCAGACCCTGCATCTCAAGCACAAGCACGCCTGGAAGGACTTTGCCATTCTCTACCGCGGCAACCACCAGTCACGCCTGCTCGAACTCAAACTGCAGCATCACCAGATTCCCTATCACCTGTCCGGCGGCACCAGTTTCTTCAGCAGGCAGGAGGTCAAGGACCTGATGGCCTACTTCCGCCTGCTGGTCAATCCTGACGACGATAACGCACTGCTACGGGTGATCAACGTCCCGCGCCGGGAAATCGGCCCCGCCACCCTGGAAAAGCTCGGCACCTATGCCACCGGTCGCGACATCAGCCTGTTCAGCGCCTGCAGCGAGATGGGTCTGGCCGAGCACCTGGAGCCCCGCTACTGCGAGCGCCTGCAGCGTTTCGGTCACTGGCTCGATGGCGTGCGCAAGAAGTGCAGCGAAGGCGACCCGATTGAAGCCCTGCGCGGCATGGTCAACGACCTGGACTATGAAAACTGGCTGCGGCAGAACTGCTCCAGTGACGATGTGGCGGCCAAGCGCATGGGTAATGTCTGGTTCCTGGTCGAGGCACTGAAGAACACCATCGAGAAGGACGAAACCGGCAAGACGGATATCGAGGATGCGATTGCCAAGCTGGTCCTGCGCGACATGCTCGAGCGCCACGAAGAGGAAGAAGACACCGACCGGGTGCAGCTGATGACCCTGCATGCCTCCAAGGGTCTGGAATACCCCCACGTATTCATCATCGGCATGGAGGAGGAGATCCTCCCGCACCGCTCCAGCATCGAAGCCGACAGCGTCGAAGAGGAGCGCCGCCTGGCCTACGTCGGCATCACCCGCGCCAAGCGGACCCTGACCTTCACCTTTGCGGCCCGGCGACGCCAGTTCGGCGAGATCATCGACTGCCTGCCCAGCCGATTCCTCGACGAACTGCCAGCCGAAGACCTCGAGTGGGAAGGGACCGACGATGCGCCCCCGGAAAAGAAACAGGCCAGAGGCAACTCGGCACTTTCCGACATTCGCAGCATGCTCGGCAGCAAGACCTGAGCCCTGAAAGACGCGCACAAAAAAGCCACCCGAAGGTGGCTTTTTTCATGACCGATGACGCTTACTGCAGACCGGACATATGCTCGACGGCAGCATGGATCTCTTCGCGCGAGCAGTCAGCACAGGTGCCGTTCGCCGGCATGGCGCCCACGCCATTGATTGCAGAGGTCACCAGCTCGTCGAAGCTGCCAGCTGCGGCCAGACGAGATTCCCAGGCGGCGCTATCGCCGGTCTTGGGCGCACCCAGTACGCCTACGCTGTGACAGGCCGTGCAGAACTGACCATAGACCGCTTCGCCGGTGCGCGCCGCGCCCGCCGTAGTAGCCGCAACGGGCATGGTGCCCACATCGGCACAGGGATCACCGGCCACACAAACGACGCCGAAAGGCTTGATGCGCTCGGCGATGCTGTCATTGATCGACTGGGCAAACGCGCCGCCCGCCACCAGAACCAGCAGAGCCGCCGAGGCAGCCAGAAGTTTTTTCACAGTCATCACCTAACATCCTCATCATGGCTTGTTTTTTCGAGCCCAAGTGCAATGCCCGGACAATGTGCGCGAGTATACCGGCAAACCCGCAGCCAACAAAATAGCAACTGTAACCAGCGACAATGGGTCGCGGCGCAAGAGGATCAAGCTCATGGCCCGCAAGCATGGACGCCGCGCCAATCAATGGGTATTATTGCGCCCCTGAAACGCACCCGTAGCTCAGCTGGATAGAGTACTGCCCTCCGAAGGCAATACTCACCCTCTTGTGCCAAGGTGCGGCTAGAGGTCAAAATAGCCACGTTTCACCTATATGCACCCGTAGCTCAGCTGGATAGAGTACCGCCCTCCGAAGGCGGTGGTCACTGGTTCGAATCCAGTCGGGTGCACCAATTTTCTTTTAATTCAACACGTTATAATTGCTCAGGCATCGCGACCTTGTAGCAAAACTGCTTGAATTAAAAAATCAGTGCCCACTGAATAGTACGGCCTCTCATCTCGCTGTGACATCTGCCTTAATCACCAAAAAACTAGCCAATATCGGCATGTGTCCAACATGTGTCCAACATGTGTCCATTCTGTGCCCAGCGCTTTCGACTCGCTTTCAGCTGCAAAAGAATTATGAGTACTGGCTGAGGTGCCGGTTGCCAAGAGTCTCGAGGCGACGAGCACCCTCAAATCCACCCACTCACATCCAAACTTGTCCTGCTAGACCGCCTCAGCAAGCCGATCAGTAGAATCTAATCGTCTACAGCCAGGTCCTGATAGCTGACTGCGGCCACCATTTCGAGGACTCACAGTTATCTGGGTGCTAATCCTTTCTTTCAACGCCTGCACATGCGAGATGACCCCAATCAGCTTGCCTTCCTGCTGAAGCCCCGAAAGGGTGTCTAGAGCCATATCGAGAGCTTCTTCATCCAGCGTGCCGAAGCCTTCATCCAGAAATAACGAATCTACCCGGACATTCTTGCTAGACATCTGTGATAAGCCCAAGGCAAGGGCCAAGCTGACAATGAAGCTCTCGCCTCCTGAGAGATTCTTGGTTGAACGAACTTCTCCAGCCTGGTAGTTATCTACCACATTGAGCTCAAGAGGCTGCGCGCTATCACGGACGAGCAGATAGCGATCAGTCATCTTCTGCAGTTGCCGGTTGGCATGGCCCACCATCATTTCAAAGGTCAAACCCTGCGCGAAGTTTCGGTATTTCTTGCCGTCTGCAGAACCTATAAGGGCGTGCAGCGCGTCCCACCTTTGGCATTCCCTCTTCTGAGCCTCAATGGTCGCCTGCTTTTCCTTCAACCGTTCCTTTGCTGCGACATTCTCCGTCAGCTTGAGCCGAAGAGCAGCGATGATTTCTCGCAGCTCTTGCAGGGCCCTCTCGTGCTCCCTGAGCTGAGACTGCAAATCTTCTAAAGTTTGATCGGTGACTTTCCGCTCGATCTCAACGGCCAGTCGAGTCTCTCGGTCTGTCCGTCTCGCATTAAGATTTGTCTTTTGCTCATCCAGGACTTTAGCCCTACTTGCCAACTCTTCACGCGCCGGCGAAGGCAAGGCTGCTTGAAGGAGCTCTTGCTCATTGCCGAATCCCTTGGCCTCCAGAGCAGCCTCAAAATCAGCTTCTAACCTAAGCTGCTCAGGCTCTCGCAGGGCTAAACGGCTCCTCAGGTCATCAGCTTGCGCGCTTGAGGTCTGCAATCTGCGTTTCAATTCCGAATGGAGCTCTGCGGCCTGCCTTTCGGTCTTGTCAGCCACTGCTACCGCATCCTGCAAGCGATCCTCTTCAACGTCGGGACTTTTGTCAGCAAAGAGTGCACCTCGCCGCTCGGTGGCGTCTCGCAATTCATTTGTTAAATGCTCAAGGCGCGTCCGCTTCTCCGCCAAGTCCGAACTCTGACTATCCATAATCGCATCCAGGTGTTGCACCTTGGCGTCGAGTTCAGCAAATCGCCTCTCGGTTTCAAGTTTTTCACCGGCATGACCTTGCCAAATGCCGAGCCTTTTTTTGAGGTTATCGATAACAGATGAGATGTCGGTCTCGGAAATATCCATGATGCCGAGAGGCTTAAGTCGGGTAAGAGCTCCCGCCTCACGCTCGGCTAAATTAGCTTTATGGGCATCCAAATCTTCTTGTGCTTTAGCTTCGGCGGTCCGGGCAACTTCCACGTCGCGGGCTGCTGCATGACCGTTCTTTTCAATTTCAGAAAAAGCATTTCGAGCCTGTGTTTCTTTTTGCTCGAGATCGCGGATAACAGCTTCTTGCTGCTCTGCCTGACTAATCAGTGCTTCCATGAGGCCTATTCTGCGTTCGACATCATCGGGAACCGGAACAGTTCCGTCAGAGAACGGGTGCTCGGTAGCACCACAAAGCGGACATGGTTGCCCCTCGACAAGCCTGCTTCGCTGTTCTTCGAGCTCAGCGATTCTCGTCAATAAAACCATTTCACGAAGCAAAGCATCTTTTTCTGCACGATATTCACGCAGAGCCCGACCCTGCAAAATCTCGACTAATGCTTCTTTATTTTGCTGGACTAATGTTACCGATTCGTCGAGCGATCGCTTCTGAACACCCCATTCTTTCCGGCAGCTTTCATGGGATTTCGATGCGCGTTGCAAAACCTGCTTTGCCTTTTGCAACTCATCATCTGACCGCAATATCGAGCGGTGTTTTTCAGCCAATCCGCTTAGCTGTTCTTCGATACCGGCCAGGCCACCAATCAACCACTCATCCTGCGAATGTGTCTTCAGGTAGGTATTCGCATCCTCTAATCGCTGGACGGCTATGGCGCGCTTTTCAAGCTCAATTTCTTTGGCCTTACGCGTCGCGTCAATTTTCTCGACAACCTGGGCACACGCTTCCTTTTCAGCCGTCACAATGCGGTGTTGGTCGGTAAGTCTCTGATCAAGCAAGCGGACTTGTTGCAAAAGGGGCGCGGCGTCTTTGAGGTCTTTTCGTACCTGAACACCTTGATCTTGAGCCGCCATAAACACTTTGGCCTTTTCTTCAGCTTCTGACTTTAGCGCAGGGATTGACTGCTCAATCGTTGAGAGCGCGGTGAGATCATCCTTTTGTTGTGCTCGGCCTGCTACAAGCGTTGCATGCGAACGGTCAAGCGAGGCTGCCTTTAGAGCTACCGTAAGTTTCGCGCGATCTGGCTCAAAATTTAAGAACTCTTCATTTAGTCTGAGCGTCTCATCGGAGAGACTAGAGATCTCCTCTTTCAGTCCCTCAATTGACGTTAGCCAAGCGATTGATTTTCCGGTGCTAATAAATCGGTCGTTTTCCTCAGTCTCCCTCCTGATATTTGCTTCAAGTGACTGAGCAATCTCAAGCTCTTGATCCGGCTCCAAGAGGTTTATACCTGCAGTTTCTGCCTCGAGCAGATTCATTTTTTCCCGCTCTGAGCGTTGCCGCTCGTGCACGCGGACGGAAATCTCGCTGTAAATTTTCGTGCCTGTAATTTGCTCCAAAACAGGTGCACGCTCATCCGGCGCAGCTTGAAGGAATACAGCAAAACCACCTTGGGCGAGCAACATAGAGCGGGTGAACCGCTCAAAATCCATGCCCGTAGCTGATTCGACCTGGCTAGCAACCCCTCTTAGGCTGGACTCGAATATCTCGCCAGTGTCTGCATTGGCAATCTCTTGCTGAGGAGCCTGAAGCTCACCATCCGCTTTTTTACGCGCGCGGCGCTGGCTCCAATGGCAACGGTACCTGCCGATGGATGTTTCAAAAGTCACCTCAGCAAAGCACTCCCCCGTCTGACGCGACATGAGCTCATTTACGCTCTTGGTCACCTTGTTCAACCGTGGGGTACGTCCATATAACGCAAGGCAAATCGCATCGAGAATAGTTGTCTTTCCCGCCCCGGTCGGGCCAGTAATAGCGAAGAGGCCATCAGATGCAAAGGCTGGATCCCGCAGGTCTATCTCCCATTCGCCAACCAATGAATTCAAATTCTTGAAACGTACCTGCAAAATTCTCATCGTCGGCCTCTCTATTCAGCGTGAGCATCATCTTCATAGAGAGACGCAACTGTTTCTTGATAAGCATGGAGCAACCCTGGCCTCTGGTTTTCAGGGACATCATGTAGATTTAGGCAGAGTTCGAACACGTCGTTGATATTCAAATCATCAAGGGTTTCCTCCGCGTGGCTTTGGCTGAGCACCCTATCGATTATTCGGCTGTTTTTTATTCGGAGGATTTCCATTCCGGTTCCCGCAACGGCATCTTCTAAGCGATCACGTAGATCGCTGACTATCTCCTCACCCTCATAAATGATCTCGAACCAACATCCGGCGGCCGTTGCTGTCAATTCGAGGATGCGATTGCTGATACTCTCGAGATCTCCCTGGATACGTTCAAGCTTTTGAAATACTGGAGCATCCAAGAGGTAGACGGACGCGGCAGTTGGTTGATCCGCGTTCTCATCAAAGGAAACCAGGCAAACACTCTTCTGTTGCTTTGCCTCACCAAAGCCCATAGGCAAAGGCGATCCGCTGTACCTGATAGTTTCAAACCCCCCAACCTTTTGGGGGACGTGAAGATGTCCAAGCGCAACATAGTCCAAGCTTGAAGGAAAAATTCCTGCCGTGACATGAGCCAAGGAACCTACGTAAAGCTCACGCACGCCATCGCCGTCGATAGTTTTGCCGCCAGCGGTGAACAAATGCCCCATACCCACGATGGGGATATGTGTCCCAAAGTCCTTGCGCAGCTTTTCAGCCGCATTGACGACATCAGCGTAATGAGTACGGATGCCGTCAATCATCTTTTGTTCCTTCTCCTCAACGCTCTCTCCTGGCGCCACCGTGCGGATATCTCTGTCACGCAGGTAAGGCACCGCACAGACAATCAGCTCCGGTATGCCTTGTTTATCACGGAGAACCAGCACTTCGTCTTCAGGGTTTTCGGTGCTGTTTCCAATCACGTGAACATCAAGCGCTTTGAGCAATTCCTTGGGTGCATTAAGAAAAGAGGGAGAATCGTGGTTACCCGCTACGATGACCACGTGGCGACAAGGGGAGACGGCTACTTGGCAAAGGAACCGATAATAGAGCGCCTGAGCTCGATTGCTCGGAGCACTGGTATCAAAAACGTCACCAGCAACTAGCAGTACCTCAACCTCATTGTCTTCGATCGTCTTCGCCAACCAGATCAAAAAAGCCTCGAACTCTTCATAGCGTTTTCGGCCGTATAGAGTGCGGCCAAGATGCCAGTCGGATGTGTGAAGTATTTTCATGATTTACCTCTCGCGGACCCACCTTCAGCCACGGCACTGACAGAACAGGCAGGATGGCGAGGAAATGGCTCGTCCATAAATGGATTCATGTGAATTGTGAGCGCAGTGTCGAAGGCCTTCTTTGACACAGGTAGCTCGAGTTGACGTCTCTCAAAAACTACTTAAATAAATCACCCATAAACATCGCGTCGTTCACGATTTTGGTCGTCCCTTTCTGGTACCCGAAGCCCACAGTCAGAATCAACTCGAGAGTTTCATAGTGATAGAAAACCCATGACGAATCATCCGCTTCATCCACCTTCTCGTCATCCTCGTCACCCTCGTCATCCAATACCAGCAAAAAGTCATCAATTTCTTCTGATTCAACTATTTGCCAATCTACATTGGGATGCCCTTTTAGCGAGTAGAGCTCTTCTTTTGAAATTGTCTTCGGCGGATCCAGGGGATCCAGAGGCAGAGTTATTGTCATGACCGGACTGCCCCTCCACGAGGCATATCTATTTGCATATGATAATCATCACCCTAAAAGCTTTGCATAGGCGCAACCCAAACATCAGATAGCCTCCAACCGATAGGTTTGGGAATCTCCGAGCAATTCAAAAAAAAGCTCTCCATCAGAGGCCTTTGGAACCGAGGACGCTGAAGACCAAAATGTCAGGTGCTCCCGCGCATAGGAACAAAGCTCTGCTACCAGCGGATCTTTGCTCCAAAGACTTGTCAGCTCATGACGATTCAAGCCCGGCAGAAATAGCTGGGCTACTGTCTGCTTCTGGTTCGATGAAAGATCAGCGAACACCTGCCCTCGCTGACCGACCCAATTACTGATCAAATGAATATCGCTGTGATAGCGCGCATCTTTCACCGGTAGCTGAGCAACACGAATTTCCCGCGGATCCACAACCACTCTGCAAGCGACATATTCATCACCGTCCACTAGCGGAGCACTCGCATTCTGCAAAGCCAGTTCAGCGGTTGGACTGGCATAAATTGCATGGCGACGAGACGGCATGTTTTTTGGCCTGAGGGACTCCCATAGATTGTCAACAACATAGGGCACGTTGCGTGGTACTCGGACGGTAGATTGCCGCCGCAAACCTAATTTTGCCTCCGCCAAGCGGCTCGAGGGGATCGCTCTAAACAATTGCATGTAATTTACCTATGATCCGTTTGAGAGCCTGCGTTGTTATTCGTGGTTCTAGCTCCTCTTTAGGCTCAGACCACTCGTGCACCCATCTGAAACAGGGCTGCTTCGATCTCGCGCAGAGAGGAGAAGCTACTTTCGGCACCAGCCTTCTTCATTGCATCAACAAGAACCCAGTTAGCTCGAATGTTCCATAAGTAGTGCTGTCCCGGGTTCGAAGCAAGGGTTCGAAACACAGTCCGGTCTGGGTTGCGCTGATGTTGTGCTTTACCATTCCCCGGAAGGCAGCCGAAGCGCAACAGAGATGGCAAGTCTTCACGTGGACGTCCGACGACCGAGTCCCACCAGAGCAGAACAAGCCAGGCAAGCGATGCGGCAACACGACTGTCATAAATAATGAAGTCGTTAATGAGTAGGGAATATACTTTGGTCATCCCGGAATTGAACCGGAGATCATCCACCGCGCTGAGATCTTCTCCAAGAGCATGATCGTTCACGACCTTCTGGAGTATTGATGCAAGCTGCTGGTGATTTTTTTCCAGCCAGAGTCCATTCCCCCTCTTGGTGTAGACTCCCCCCCAATGAAAAACGGCCGCCACCGCACCAGATAATTCATTGCCACGCCCTGGTGCATTGTAGGCATTATGCAGAGCTTTCCGGATGAGTGATAAGACGTCCGTGTTTGCAGCCAAATTACTCCTGGCAGACAGCGTAGGTACGTTAGGGTGAATATAGGGCCGGTGCCCATCCGGGTTCGGCCTACCTGAAAGCTTCTTTAGAGGCCAGCAGTAGCCATTCAATGCCTCACACAAAGTGCGGAAAGCTGTCTCTTGGCCTCGGACTGAAAAATGAATTGGCTGATCACATAACCGCTCGGCCAGCCAACTGGTAAATAGAGCCACATCTCCCTGCAAATAATCTTCACGCTTCAAGCGCCCACCTCCCATCCTTGTTTCAGATATAAATCCTTTGCCCACGAACTTCCCTGACCGATCGCCCGCTCCAGCCAGAAGCGGCGAAGCAAACCATCCGGATCTGGCGGCGAATCAAATAGGGAAGAGTAAAACTCAACCAACCGCTCACTCGCAGAGAGCTCTCCCTGCATGGCAGCCCACTGAAGCCAGTACAACGCCTGCACCGGATCATACTCTTTCAGTGAGTCATCCAGCATGATGCTTCCCAGATAGAAACCGGCGCTTACATCGCCGTTTTCTACTGCCTTCCGGTACCAGGTTGCTGATTTTCCAGGATCTCGGGCAAAGCCTGAATCTCCGCTTTCGAACATAAGACCGAGTGCTCGGGCCGCACCCGGCACACCGGCTTCGAACGCTCTTTCATAATAATCGACGGCAAGCACCGCATCAGTCTTTCCCTCTTTACCATACCAAGCCATTTCAGCAAGGTTGAAAAGTGCTTCGCCACAGCCTTCGGCAGCGGCCAGCCGCAACAGCCGTTTAGCCAGAGCGAGATCCGCAATTAGACGAGATCCATTCAACCATAACCAGCCCAGATCGTTCAGGGAGTCGGCATCACCCTGTAAAGCCTCTGTTCTCAATTGCAGATATCTGCTGCGAATTTCGACTGGATCAAATAGTCTGTACATAGGATTCTCAGCCAAGCAGTCATACAGAGTGGCCATCTTCCGTCCGTCCGCAAGCTCCAGTACACGCAAGGAAGGCACTCCGATCCCCGCATAAAGCCTCTGCAGCTTATCCGGCGCTAAGATTACTATTTCATTCCCCTGTGGGAGCGTACTGTCCAACAGATTGAATACATTTGTCACCGCCGGAGTAATACTGACCCACCAACGTCGACTTAAAATTGACCCACCTGAAGCAAAATGGCCGCCTAATCAAATGACCAGAGCGGCGGCCGATGTTGACTCAGGAGAGACTCGTGGAAAT
>Ga0208794_1000128_pt1 | contig 72790 bp, 67 predicted proteins | sample 32_taG_FD_184106 | JGI IMG/M metagenome (GOLD analysis project Ga0208794, IMG submission 184106) | Marine viral communities from the Gulf of Mexico - 32_GoM_OMZ_CsCl metaG (SPAdes) (version 2) | ecosystem: Environmental > Aquatic > Marine > Oceanic | place: Atlantic Ocean: Gulf of Mexico... | reverse complement strand
CAGCAGCGCCTCGACCGCCTGGCCGAGATCGGCGGCGCCGCGCACCGCCCGGCACGCCCCGGCGGCGGCGAGGCGGGCAAAGGCAGGGCCATGCGCCGCGGTCTGCGGCCCGTGCAGCACCGCCGAGCCGAGCGCGGCGGGCTCCATCGGGTCGCGGCTGGCACCGCCCGAGAGCGTGCCGCCGAGCAGAGTGATCGGCGCTAGCCGGTACCACAGCCCGATCTCGCCCGGCCCGTCGGCGACGTAGATCTCGGTCGCCTCGTCCGGCTCCTCGCCCTCCAGCCGCTCGGCCACCACGAAGCCCATCTGGCGCAACTGCGCCGCCATCGGCTGGGCCGCCGCATCCTGGGCGGGGGCCAGAATCATCAGCAGCCGATGCGCGCGCTTGCTCGCCTGCCGCTGGGCGGCGGCGAGGGCGTCGAGCTCGGCCTCCACTGCGCCCGCGACCAGCCAGACCGGGCGCGACCCGATCGCCCGGGCGAGGTCGTCACGGTCGCGGTCGTGGCAGGTGGGCAGGGGGCGCGTGGCGTCGAGCCGGCCGGCGATCTCGATGCGGGCGGGCTCGACGCCGATCCGCCGCAGCCGCGCCGCGGCAGTGCCATTGGCCGCCAGGAGCCGCTCGAAGCCCTGGAAGGCGGCACGGCGCGCGCCGGGGCGCCAGCCGCCACCCGCGAGCGCGACGTTCTCCGCTTCGGCATCGACCATGATTGCGGGCAGCCCCGCCCTACCAGTCTCGGCGAGCACCGATGGCTGCACCGGGCCGCGCATCCAGACCAGCATGTCGGGCTTCCAGCGCGATAGGAAATCCTGCGTCGCCGCGCGGCTGTCGGACAGGGGCGGCCATTGCAGCAGGTTGCGCGGCGCACCGCGCAGCCGCGCCGGGGCGGTCAGGAGAAGCGTGAGCGGATCGCGCTCCTCCTCCAGCCGCCGTGCCAATGCCGCCACGGCGGGGCTGCGCGCGGGGTCCGGGCAATGCACCCAGACCAGCGCCCCCGGTGGCCGTTTGGCGGGATCGGCGGGCGGCTGTCTCAGTTGCCGAGTTCCTCGGTCGGCGAAGCGGCCTTCTCCTCGTCGCGCAGCCGGTGAATATGTGCGATGAAGTAGCGCATATGCGCGTTGTCAACGGTGCGCTGCGCCTCGGATTTCCAGGCCGCATAGGCGCTGGCATAGTCGGGATACATGCCGACGATATGGATGTCGTCGGTGTCGCGGAACACGTTCTTGGACGGGTCAACGAGCTCGCCGCCGAAGACGAGATGCAGGCGCTGGGTCATGGGATATCCTCAGGTTTGGCTCAAGGGCGCAAATTACGCCTCGACCGCACGGGGTCAAGCGGCGGCGGGGTCGAGCAGCCCGAGCAGCACCGGATGCAGCGCGCCGCCAGCCAGCACACCGTCGGATTGCGGGTGCGACTTGTTGAAGGTGAGTGCCGCCCCGCGCCGGTCGGTGGCGATGCCGCCCGCCTCGCTCAGGATCAGGCTGCCGGCGGCGATGTCCCACTCCCAGGTCGGCCGGATCGTCAGCATCGCGTCGAAGCGGGCTTCGGCCAGCAGGCACAGCCGCCAGGCCAGCGCCGAGCGGAAGGCGCGGCGCAGCGGCGGCACCTCGCCACCGGACCAATGCTCGGGGCTCATGGCCAGACGCGGCCCGAGCAGCGTCGCGCAGGCCGGGTCGGTTTCCCCGCTGGCGCGGATCGGCGCGCCGTTGAGCCGGGCGCCGCCGCCCGCGGTCGCGGTGTAGAGCAGGTTGCGCTGCGGCAGCAGCACGCAGGCTGCCGTGATCCGGCCCCGTTCGGCGACCGCGAGTGAATGCGCCCAGTCGCGGCTGCCCTCGAGATAGGCGCGGGTGCCGTCGATCGGATCGACGATGAAGATCCGCTCGGCCGCGAGCCGTTCGGGCGCGTCGGCCGTCTCCTCCGACAGCCAGCCATAGGCCGGCCGGGCCGCGCCGAGCCGCTCGCGCAGCATCGCATCGACGGCGAGATCGGCCTCGCAGACCGGCCCACCATCGTTCGGCTTGTCCCAGACCTCCGGCGCGCGAAAGGCGCAGGCGATCTCCGCGGCCGCGCGCGCCGCCTCGACCAGCAGCGCGAGGTCGCCGCTGTGATCAGTCGCCGGCAAGGGTCATTCCATCGACCAGTAGCGACGGCACGATGCGGCTCAGATGCTGGCGGGCGTCGTTCGCCGGCACGAGGCTGCGCAGCATGTCGCGCAGATTGCCCGCGATGGTGCATTCGTTGACCGGGTGCATGATCTCGCCCTTTTCGACCCAGAACCCCGAGGCGCCGCGCGAGTAGTCGCCGGTGTTGGGGTTGATGGTCGAGCCGATCAGCGAGGTGACCAGAAGCCCGGTGCCCATCTGGGCGATGAGATCGTCGCGGGTCGCGGAGCCTTCGGTCAGGCGGACATTGGTGACGGCAGGCGAGGGCGGGGAGGTGGTGCCGCGCGCCGCGTTGGCGGTGCTTTCGAGCCCGAGCTTCCGGGCCGTGGCGAGATCGAGGACCCAACCGGTCAGCACGCCTTCCTCGACCAGCATGCGCGTGGCCGTCGGCAGCCCCTCTCCGTCGAACAGCCGGGAGCCGGAGGCGCGCGGACGATGCGGCTCCTCGATCAGCGACAGTGCCTCGGGCAGCACCAGATCGCCCTCGCGGCCCAAGAGCCAGCTCGACCCGCGCGCGATCGCGGCGCCGTTCATCGCCGAAAGCAGATGTCCGATCAGCGATGACGAGATCCGTTCGTCGAACAGCACGGGGTATTTGCCGGTGCGGGGGCGGCGCGGGTTCTGCCGTGCCGCGGCGCGCTCGCCCGCCAACCGGCCGATTTCCTCGGGGCTGCGCAGTTCGGACTGGAAGATCCGGCTGTCGCCGTCCCAGTCGCGCTCCATCCCGGTGCCGGTCCCAGAGACCGCGACGCAGGAGATCGCCCGGTCCGACCGCGCGTAGCCGCCGGAAAAGCCGTTGCTCGCGGCGAGGTGGATGCGCCGCCGCCCATATCCGGCGCTGGCGCCCTGCACCTGCGTGACGCCATCGACGCCGCGCGCCGCGGCTTCGGCCCGGCGGGCATCCTCCTCGAGCGCGGCGGGATCCGGCTCGGGCGCGGGGTCGTACATTTCGAGGCGCGACGAATCGGTGTCGTGGGCAAGCTGCGACGGGTCGGCGAGACCGGCATGCGGATCTTCCGGCGCTTCGCGTGCCATCGCCACCGCGCGCTGGGCCATGGTCTCGATCGTGGCGTCTCGCGCATCCGAGGAGGACACCACCGCCTGCCGGCGCCCGATCAGCACGCGCAGGCCGATGTCGATGCCCTCGGAGCGCTCGGCCTGCTCCAGCCGCCCTTCGCGCACGTCGATCGACAGCGCCGTGCCATCGACCGCGACCGCGTCGGCGGCCTCGGCCCCGGCGCGGCGTGCCGCCTCGAGCATCCGGGCGGTCAGATCGGCGAGCTGGAGGGTCATGGCGGGTCCTTTCGGTCTGTCGCCCGACCATCTAGCGCGCCGGCGGCGGGCGGGAAAGCGCGGCTTATTTCAGCCGCTGGCCATTGGCCATGACATGGCCCTCGGGCGTGACCTCGATGGTCGAGCCGAGCTCGTCGCGACCCAGCGGCGTGGTGAACAGCCCCAACATCATCCGCGTGCTCATCAGCTGCTCGGCCGGTAGCGCGCCCAGCTTGGCCAGGTTTTCGATCAGCGTGTTCAGCCCGGTGGCCTTCAGCTCCAGCTTACCCTCCGGCCGCGGAAAGCCCGGAAAGGTCTCCAGATCCGAATTGTCGAACACGAAAGCGCCATCGCCGAGGATCTCGGCCCCGGCGAGCCGCAGCACCAGCCGCTCCAGCGTCAGGCGCTCGATCTCGGGCGCGGCCTCGGCCTTCGCCGCCTCTTCGCCCACCGCTTCGGCGGTTTCGGGGTCGGTGAGATCCTGCGGCAGCGTCGCGGCGCCGGTGAACTCGGCGATCAGCGAGGCGGGGCTGCGCGGCAGAACGGCCTGCGGATCGAACAGCCGCCAGACCGGCTCGCCCACGGTCAGACCGTCGAGGGTCAGCCGGGCCGAGAAATCCTGGGGCGCCGCATCGGCGGCCAGCGGCGCGTCGACGCCGAAGCCGTATTCGGTGACGCCGATCTCGATCGGCAGGGGCAGCGGGCTTTCGGTCAGCCGCAGCTCCAGCCCCCGGGTCGAGGAATCATAGGTCGCGCGGGACCGGTCGAGTGCCAGCGCCACCGTGCTTCCCGCCGTGCGGGCGGTGCCGGCGGCGCGGCCTTGCGGGCCATCGCCCGAGAACTCGACCAGCGCCGGACCCGTGGCGTAGTCGAAGTCGAGGACGAAATCCTCGGGCAGCGCTTCGGATTCCTCCATGCCCTCGGGCAGGGCCAGCACGCCGGAGAGGGCGACATCGGCCACCGCCGCGTCGATCGCGACGGTACCGCCCTCCTCGGTGTCGGCGCCGTCCAACGATAGCGACAGGTTGCCGGCGACGAGATCGTATTCGGTGCGCCGCAGCCCGTCCGGGGCCGTGGTCGCGAGATAGCTGCCGACGGGCGCATCGAGCGTCAGCACCGCCTCGGCGGGCACGACCTCGCCATTTTCGGTCAGCCGCTCAAGCTCCAGCGCGTAGCGGGTCGCGGCATAATCGTAGCGCATCGCCTCGGGCGCGCCGCTTACCGTCACCTCGAGCCCTTCTTGCCGGACCGCCAGGTCGATCGCCGCCTCGACACCCTCCTCGTCGGTGCCAGTGATCTCGATCGGGTAGGATTCGGGCAGCGTCACCTCGACCGTGCCATCGCCGGCCTCGGTGAAGGTGATCTCGGGCAGCCGCACGACCAGCTCGCCATCCTCCCCCTGCATGGTCAGCACCAGATCGGTCACGGTCAGCGTATCGCCCGCGCGGTTCTCGGCGCCGGTCTCGATCCGGGTCTCGCCCAGCCGGGCCGCGCCCTCCTGCCAGTCCTGCCAGACCTGTTCGGCGGTAACCTGGGCCTGCGCCGCGGGCGCCAGCACGAGCAGCGCACCGATTGCTGCGGTTTTCGACAATCCGGCCATGCCCGGGCCCTCCTCGTATTCCTGTCGCGGGCCATGCCCGCCGTGCCGGACCTCCGGCGCGCTGGACCGCAGACTAGGCCGCCGCTAGGCTGGACGAAAGGCGAAAGCGGGGGGAGATCACGATGCAGGGAAAGACGGTTCTGATCACCGGCGCGAGCCGCGGCATCGGCGCGGCGGCGGCGCGCGAGTTCGCCCGCGCCGGGGCCCGTGTCGCGCTACTGGCCCGCAGCGCCGAGGCGCTGTCGGACATCGCCAAGGAGTTGGGCGAGTCCGCGCTCGCCATTCCCTGCGACGTCAGCCGCTACTGGGAGATGGAGGCGGCGGTCGAGGCCTGCGTCAAGGCGTTCGGCCGACTCGACGTGATGGTCAACAATGCCGGCGCGATCGAACCGATCGGCGCGATGGGCGATCTCGACCCCGAGGCTTGGGGCAAGGTGATCGACATCAACCTCAAGGGCGTCTTCAACGGCATGCGCGCGGCGCTGCCGGTGATGCTCGAGCAGGGCGGCGGCACCATCATCACCGTTTCCTCGGGCGCGGCGCACAACGCCGTCGAGGGTTGGTCGGCCTATTGCGCCTCCAAGGCCGGGGCGGCGATGCTGACCCGCTCGCTCGATCTCGAATATCGCGGGCGCGGCATCCGGGCGATGGGACTGTCGCCCGGCACCGTCGCCACCCAGATGCAGCGCGAGATCAAGGCTTCGGGCATCAACGCGGTGAGCCGGCTTGACTGGTCGGTCCACATTCCGCCCGAATGGCCCGCCAAGGCGCTGGTCTGGATGTGCTCGGACCGGGCCAAGGACCAGATGGGCCAGGAAGTGTCGCTGCGCGACGAGGGCATCCGGCGGCGGATCGGTCTGGCCTGATCGCTCAGTCGCGGACGCGGCGGCGGCCCGGTACCTTGGAGGAGAAGCCGGGCGGTCGTTTCGACACCCAGGCCACGAACTTCTCCAGCCGCGGATGCGCGCGCAGCGCCTCCGGCGTGTTGTAGTCGCGCGCCAGCTCGGTCTCGCTCAGCGTGGCATGGATTTCCTTGTGGCAGATATGGTGCAGCAGCACCTGCGGCCCGTGTGTGCCGCCCCTGAGCTTGGGGACCAGGTGATGCGAGCTTTGCGGCACGCTGGGCGGGATCGGCCGCAGGCACAGCGCGCAGACCGGATCCTCGCGCGGGGTCGCGACGGACAGGGCCTCGGTCTGGCGTTTCTCGCGACGGCTTGGCATGGGGAAAAGATGGGGCGCGTGCGGCGCTCCGGCAAGCGCGGCCCAGGGCCGCAGGGCAGGCGCGGCAGGTGGCCGCAGGGGGCATGATGGCACGGGCGGTGGTGATCGGTGGCGGACCGGCGGGACTGATGGCCGCCGAGACGCTGGCTTCTGCAGGGCTCGAGGTCACCGTCGCGGAAAAGATGCCGACCATGGGGCGAAAGCTGCTGATGGCCGGCAAGTCCGGGCTCAACCTGACCAAGGTCGAGCCGCAGGTTGAATTCGATGCGGCCTATGGTGCGATGCCGCCGGCGCTGCGCACCGCGCTTGGCGCGTTCGGCCCTGAGGAGGTGCAGCGCTGGGCCCGCGGGCTGGGTCAGGAGGTCTTCACCGGCTCCTCGGGGCGGGTGTTCCCGACTGTCATGAAGGCCTCACCGCTGCTGCGGGCCTGGCTCGCAAGGCTAGAGGAGCGCGGCGTTTCGCTGCGCACCCGCTGGCGCTTTGCCGGCTGGGACGGGGCGGCGGTGCTGTTCGACACGCCGCAGGGGCGCCAAGCCGTGACATCGGATGCCACGGTGCTGGCGATGGGCGGGGCGAGCTGGTCGCGGCTCGGCTCGGACGGGGCTTGGGCTGCGCTGTTGCCCGAGACTGTCGCACCGTTCCAGCCGGCCAATATGGGGTTCGAGATCGACTGGTCGGCGCATATGCGGCCGCATTTCGGCGCGGCGATCAAGCCGGTCGCGCTGATCGCCGGGGCGCGGCGGGTGCGGGGCGAGTTCGTGATCTCGGCGCGCGGGCTGGAGGGCGGCGGAATCTACGCGGTCTCGGCCGAGCTGCGCGACGGCGCCGGGCTGGCGCTCGACCTCGTCCCGGATCTCGAAAGGGAGGCAGTGGAGCGCCGCCTGGCCCGCCCGCGCGGCAAGGCCAGCCTCTCAAATCATCTTCGCAAAACGCTCGGCTTCGATCCGGCGCGGCTGGCGCTGCTGCAGGAATTTGCCCGGCCGCTACCGGCCGCGTCCGGGCCCATAGCAGCGCTGATCAAGGCCCTGCCGGTGCCGCTCGGCCCGCCGCGACCGATCGACGAGGCGATTTCGACCGCCGGGGGGCTGCGTTTCGACGCGCTTGACGGGTTGATGCTGCGTGAGCGGCCCGGGGTCTTCGCCGCGGGCGAGATGCTCGACTGGGAGGCGCCTACCGGTGGCTATTTGTTGACCGCCTGCCTCGCCACCGGCCGTCTCGCGGGCCACGAAGCGGCGGCTTGGGCGGCACGCCGCCGCTGATCGCGGCTCGCTTTCATTTGCGTGATTGCCCGGCTAGGGTGCGGCAAGCGAGCAGGGAGTGCAGCACGACATGACGATCCGAGCGATGCGCCGGGGCGGGGCAGCGAGTCTTCTGGCCCTTCTGGCGGCGGGGGCGGTGAGCGCCCAGACCGTTTCCGACCGGGGGCTGAGCTACACGCTCTACGGTACGCCGGGCCTGATCGAAACGCCCTCGGCGCTCAGTGCCAAGGACGGCCAGATCGCCGCCACTGTCGGTGCCTTCGACGGCCAGACCCGTACCACCTTCACCTTCCAGCTGCTGCCGAACCTCTCGGGCAGCTTCCGCTACACCCGGATCGAGGACTACACGCTTCCGGGTCAATCGGTACGCGACGAGACCTATTTCGACCGCAGCTTCGACCTTCGCTACCGCTTCAATGACGAGACGGCGACCATGCCCGCCGTCGCGATCGGCCTGCAGGACTTCCTCGGCACCGGCGCCTATAGCGCGGAGTACCTGGTCGCGACCAAGACCTTCGGCGACACGCTACGGGTTTCGGCCGGCCTCGGCTGGGGACGGCTCGGCTCGCATGGGGGCTTCGACAACCCGCTGGGCGTGCTCTCCTCGGATTTCGACACGAGGCCCGGCCTCGATTTCGGCGAGGGCGGCACCTTCGCACTGGACCAGCTCTTCCGCGGCGACGCGGCGCTGTTCGGTGGCGTGGAATACGCGCCTTCCGAGACCCTCACGCTCAAGGTCGAGTATTCCTCCGACGCCTATGATCGCGAGAGCGAGCTGGGGTTGATCGAACGCGATTCGCCGCTCAATTTCGGCGCCGTCTACCGGCCGCTGCCGGGCGTGCAGCTGGGCGCCTCCTGGCTCTACGGCTCGGAGATGGCGCTGACCGGAACCTTCCTGATCGATCCGACCGAGCGGCCTTATGGTCCCGGGCTCGACCCCGCGCCGGTGCCGGTGCGGGTCCGCGACGCCGATGCCCGCGCGGCGCAAAGCTGGGACCGGACGGCGATTCCCGAGGCGACGATCGGCGCGGCGCTGCAGCAGGCGCTGGCCGCCGAGGGCGTTGAGCTGTCCTCGATCCAGCTGTCGGACCGTGCGGTGCGGCTGCGCTATACCAACACCCGCTACCGCTCCGAGGCGCAGGCGATGGGGCGGATCGCCCGGATGCTGAGCCTCGGCCTGCCGGCCTCGATCGAGCAGTTCACGCTGGAGCCGATGCAGCGCGGCGTGCCGCTCTCGGCGGTGACGCTGTCGCGCTCGGACATCGAGAACTTCGCGGACGTCGCTGGCGGCACGGCAGCTTTGGCGCAGCGACGCGTGCTCGACGACGCGGGCTCGGCGGCGGGTCTCGCCGAACTGCCGCGAATCGACGACCGCTTTTCCTGGGGGATCGCGCCCTATGGCCGGATCACCGTCTTCGACAGCGACGCGCCGTTCCAGCTCGAACTCGGCGCGCAGCTGACCGCCAGCTACGAGATCACCGACAGCCTCGTCGCATCGGGCACGTTCCGCCAACAGCTCTACACCAACCGCGAGGACCCCGAGCTGGTCGTGGCCGAAGAGGGCGAGCCGCACCCGGTGCGCCGCAACGCCGCGCTCTACGCCAAGGAGGGCACGACCGGCATCCGCGACCTGACGCTTGCGCATTACGGACGGCTGGCGCCGGACGTCTACACCCGGGCGACGCTGGGCTATCTCGAGGAGATGTATGGTGGTGCCTCGACCGAGGTGCTGTGGAAGCCTGCCGACAGCCGGCTCGGTCTCGGCGCCGAGGTGAACTACGCCAAGCAGCGCGACTTCGATCTCGGCCTCGGCTTCCAGGACTACGACGTCGTCACCGGTCATGCCTCGGCCTATTACGATTTCGACAACCGCTTCTACGGCCAGGTCGATGTCGGTCGCTACCTCGCAGGCGACTGGGGCGCGACCTTCATCCTCGACCGCGAGTTCGAGAACGGCTGGAGCGTCGGCGGCTACTTCACCCTGACCGATCTGCCCTTCGAGGCCTTCGGCGAAGGCTCCTTCGACAAGGGCATCCGGGTGTCGATCCCGCTCGACTACGTGGTGGGGCAGCCGACCCGGCGCGAAGCGTCGAGCACGCTGGCCTCGCTGCAACGCGACGGCGGCGCGCGCCTGCGGGTCGACGGGCGGCTCTACGAGGTGGTCCGCGACGGCCACCTGAACGATCTCGACGATGGCTGGGGACGGTTCTGGAAATGACGATGCGGATCAGGTTGACGGGCGCGCTGACGGCGCTGGCTCTCTTGGCGGGCTGTGGGGGCGGGGACGGACTTGGCGCAGCGTTGCAGGGCGGTCTGGCGTCGCTGACCGGGACTGGGGGCGCCGCGGCGTCCGCGGCCGCTGCCCCGGCCGGGACCGCGGCCGATCCGGCGACGCTGCGGCGGGTCGAGCTCGCGACGATCGGTATCGTCGGCACGGCTCAGCAGCTCACCGCCAGCGGCGGGCGCCAGACCTTCGCCGGACCCGAAGGCTTCACCTACACGCTGCATGACGGGATGCTGGTTTCGACCCGGGGTCTTAGCCACGATCTGATGGCCGCCGACACCCGCCAGAGCCGCGCCGCGCTGCGCGCCGGCGGGGGCGAGGCGCTGCGCGTGCACGAGACGCTCGACGGGCTGGACAGAATCGTTCGCAGCGAATTCGCCTGCACGATCACCGCAAGAGGGGCGGAGACGATCGAGATCGGAAACCGGCAAAAAGAGGCCCGCCGCTTCGACGAAAACTGCCGCGGCGAGGGCGTGATCTTCGACAATCACTACTGGATCGACGGCTCCGGACGCATCGTTTCGTCGCGTCAGTTCGTCAACCTGAGTGTTGCATATTTGCGCAGCAGCGACCTTTAGTTTCGTTTTTCGGGGGGTGGACTCTGGTCATCCAGCTTGTGTGATACACCTATCTTGGCTATAGCCGACTTAACGCTTTGTTATCAACTGGAGTAGAGACATGCGCCTCACCAAGACCCTCGTCGCCGCCGCCCTCGCCGGCACCGTGACCGCCTCCTCGGCTTTCGCCGGTGGTCTGGCCGTCGAGATCGTCGAGCCCCCGGTCGTCGTCGTCGAGCCGGAAGCTCCGGCTCCCCGCGGCTCGCTGGCTGGCCCGCTCGGCTTCCTGCTGCCGCTGGCCGCCGTCGGCGCGCTGGTTGCTCTGGCCGCTTCGGACGACTCCTGATCTCAGGACCTTCCGGCCCTCGGGTCGGATGGCTGGAACGGCGGGCCTTCGGGTCCGCCGTTTCGCGTTTCAGGACATGGAATACGGGGCGAGATCGGTCTCGTCGCGCCGTGCCGCAGCCTAGCGGCGGGCCATCATCGCCAACCGGATCAGCGCCCGCTCGACCAACGCCTGAGCCGGCGCACGGCTTGCCGAGCGCAGCTGCAGATCGGTCTCGATCAGCAGCATCACCGCCCGCTCAAGCCGGTCACGGCCCCAGCCGGAGGCCTGCCGCGCCATGGCATCGCGGCGCGGGCCCCAGACCGGGGGTCTGAGGCGGGCGATCCCCTGGCCCGGCCCGCCCGGATCGCAGGCTACGACATGCAACTGTCGAAAGTGCCGTAGCGCCATGATGCACAGCGACACCGGCGTGGTGCCCTGGGCATAGAGGCGCCGCAGCAGCGCCGCGATCTGCGGAGCGCGACCCTCCGCCACCACAGCGAGCAGCGAGTCGGCATCCGCCTCGGTCGAGCGCGGGGCGACCGAGGCGACATCGGCCGCGGTGGTCGCGCTCTCGTCGCCATGCTTGTAGAGGCCGAGCTTCTCGACCACCTGTCGAAACGCGCCCGGATCGAGCGCGCGCGACAATTCGGTCAGCAGCGCCCGCCCGTCGGCATCGGGCTCCGGCACCTGTGCCGCGGCGAACATCGCGGCGATCTCCTCGGGCCCGGGCGGATCGTCGTAGAGGCCGATCGACACGGCGAGGGGCTGGGCTTCGAACAGCTTGCGCAGGGCCGACTTGGCAGGCAACTGCGCGGCGGTGGCCAGGATCTGCGCGTCGCCTGGACGCCAGTCCTTCAGTGCGGCGTCGAAGAGCGGTGCCAGGCCGTCGGTCGCGCCCTCGACGAAGACCACGCGAGGGCCGGGAAAGAAGCCCTGCGCCTTGACCGCGTCTATCAACGCCGCGCCGTCGCGGCGCAGATCGGCGGCGGGCAGGCGGGTCAGCCGCATCTCAGTCTCGGCCTGCGGTCCGGCGAGACCGGCGATCACCTCCGCCCGGCGCTGCGCCACGCGCATCGCATCGTCGCCCCAGATCAGCGCGCCCGCCACCTTGGGGTCGGGCTTGCGGAAGAAGGCGGCCGCGTCGCGCGTCGAGAGCTTCATGGCCGCGCGGGGACCGCCAGCAGGCGGGTCACGATCTGGTCCGCCAGCAGCACCGCCAACCGCTCGCGAGCGTCGCGCTCGGCCGCCTCGGAGGCCACCGTGCCGAGCGTCGTGGAGTAGCTGGCAATGTCTTCGACCGTGCCCTCGGCGAGCGCGTCACCGCCCGCGACCGGGCGCAATGCGTAGCGCGCCGCCCCGAGCAGCCGGTAGCGCAGCACCGCGCCATCCGCGCTGATCGCGGCCTGCTCGGTCTCCTCGGTCACGTCGATGTCCAGCAGGTAGAGCGGCCGTTCGGCCGGCCCCAACCGGTCCAGAAGCCTGGCCCGCAGCAGGTAGCCGGGGAAGGTCGCGGGCGTCTCGACCGCCACGGTGCCCCGCAGCGGCGCCGCGCCGCCCGGCCCGTAGGCCGGGGTGAAGCCGCAGCCGCCGAGCGCCAGCGCGCCCAGCAGCCAGGACCGGCGGGAGGGCTCAGACGACCACATTGACGATCCGGCCGGGAACCACGATCAGCTTCTTCGGGCTGCCGCCATCGAGCGCGCGGGTCACCGCCTCGTCCGCCAGCACCAGCGCCTCGATCTCCGCCTTGGGCATCGCCTTGGGCACCGAGATCTCGGAACGACGCTTGCCGTTGATCTGGATCGGCATGGTCACGCTGTCCTCGACGAGGAAGCGCTCCTCGGCCACAGGCCAGGGCGCCGCGGCGACGAAGCCTTCGCCGCCCAGACGGGCCCAGATCTCCTCAGCGAGATGCGGCGTCATCGGCGACATCAGCTGCGCGAGGGTACGTGCGGCGGTGCAACGCGTCTCGGCAGAGGCGGTCGATTTCGACAGCACCGAGGTGAAGGCGTAGAGCTTCGCGATCGCGGCGTTGAAGCCGAAGCTCTCGAGCCCGAGCGTGACGTCGCGGATCGTGCGGTGCAGCTGGCGCAGCAGCTCCTCGTCGGCGGCGGCATCACCATCCGTGGCATCGGCAATCTCGTCGGCGATGCGCCAGACTCGGGCGAGGTGCTTGTGCGCGGCCTCGGCGCCCGAGGCGGTCCATTCCACGTCGCGCTCGGGCGGGCTGTCGGACAGCACGAACCAGCGCGCGGTGTCCGCCCCGTACTGCGCGAGGATCGCGTCCGGATCGACCACGTTCTTCTTGGACTTCGACATCTTGGCCGAGGGGATGATCTCGACCTTCTCGCCGGTGTCCTTGAGCGCGCCGTTCTCGACGCTCTCGGGCAGGTGGTAGACCGGGCGGCCATTGGCGTCACGGGTCTGGTAGATCTCGTGCGTCACCATGCCTTGGGTGAAGAGCGCGTTGAACGGCTCGATCGCCTTTTCGGGCAGGTGGCCGGTCGCACGCATCGCCCGGGCGAAGAAGCGCGAATAGAGCAGGTGCAGGATCGCGTGCTCGATGCCCCCGATATACTGGTCGACATTCATCCAGTACTCGGCTTCGGCCATGTCGGTCGGCGTCTCGGCGCGGGGGCTGGTGAAGCGTGCGAAATACCACGACGAATCGACGAAGGTGTCCATCGTGTCGGTCTCGCGGCGCGCGTCCTTGCCACAGCGCGGGCAGGGGGCGTCGCGCCAGCTGGCATGCCGATCGAGCGGGTTGCCCGGCACGTCGAAGGAGACGTCGTCGGGCAGGCGGACCGGCAGGTTCTCCTTCTTCTCGGGCACCGCGCCGCAATCGTCGCAATGCACGATCGGGATCGGGCAGCCCCAGTAGCGCTGGCGGCTCAGGCCCCAGTCGCGCAGCCGGAAGCGGGTGACGCCGCGGCCGACGCCGTGCTCCTCGCAAAACGCGATGGCGGCGTCGATCGCCTCTTCGCCGGTCTGCTCGGTCGCGCCGGCAAAGCCCTTGATGTAGATCACCGGCTCGGTCTTGGGCGGCACATAGGCCGGCCCGCCATCCTCGGCGAGCGGCTGGCCGTCATCCTTGGCTGGTGCGAAGGTCGAGATCACCGGCAGGTCGTATTTGCGCGCGAAGTCGAGGTCGCGCTGGTCATGGCCCGGGCAGCCGAAGATCGCGCCGGTGCCGTAATCCATCAGCACGAAGTTGGCGATCCACACGGGCAGGTCGCGCCCTTGGTCGAAGGGGTGGCGTACCCTCAGCCCGGTGTCGAAGCCCAGCTTCTCGCCGGTCTCCAAGGCCTCCTCGGTGGTGCCGCCCTTGCGCGCCTCGGCGCAGAACTCGGCCACCTCGGCGCGCTCCTTCTCGAGCGCCCGCGCCAGCGGGTGATCGGGCGAGATGCCGATGAAGCTCGCGCCCAGGAGCGTGTCGGGGCGGGTGGTGTAGACTTCGATCCGGTCATGGCCATGCACGGCTTCGGTCAGGCCGAACGCCATCTCGAGCCCGCGCGAGCGACCGATCCAGTTGGCCTGCATCAGCTTGACCTTGGCCGGCCAGTCGTCGAGCCCGTCAAGCGCCGCCAGCAGCTCGTCGCTGTAGTCGGAGATCCGGAAGAACCACTGGGTCAGCTCACGCCGTTCGACCTCGGCGCCCGAGCGCCAGCCCTTGCCGTCGATCACCTGCTCGTTGGCGAGGACGGTCATGTCGACCGGGTCCCAGTTCACCACCGCGTTCTTGCGATAAACCAGACCCTTTTCCAGCATGTCGATGAACAGCGCCTGCTGCTGGCCGTAATATTCCGGGTCGCAGGTCGCGAATTCGCGGCTCCAGTCGATCGACAGGCCCAGCGGCTTCATCTGCGCGCGCATGTCGGCGATGTTGTTGTAGGTCCACTCCTTGGGGTGCCCGCCCGAGGCCATGGCGGCGTTCTCGGCCGGCATGCCGAAGGCGTCCCAGCCCATCGGGTGCAGCACGTTGTGCCCGGTGGCCAGCTTGTGACGCGCGATCACGTCGCCCATCGTGTAGTTGCGCACATGGCCCATGTGGATCCGCCCCGACGGGTAGGGGAACATCTCCAGCACGTAGTATTTCGGGCGATCGGCGCTGCGCCGCGCGGTGAAGAGGCCGGCCTCGTCCCAGGCGGCCTGCCATTTGGCTTCGATCTCGGCGGCGGTGTAGCGCGACATGTCGGTGTCCTCGGATGGTCGTTCGGGGCGTCTCGGCCCGGTCGCGGTGATACTGCACATCGTCGTCCTGTGCCACACCCGCGCGTCCGCGAAAGCGTCTCTCGAAAATGCGAAGGGCGGCTCCAATGGAGCCGCCCTTGCCTGAAGTCGTGATCCAGGTGGATCAGAACTCGAAGTTCACCTCGACGGTGGTGCCTTCCTGGTACTCGGGATCGCCGATCTCGTCCTCGGAGTCGTTGTCGTCGTCCTTCGCGTAGGAGACGAGCAGCGAAGCGCCTTCGGCCAGTTCGTAGGTGGTGGCGACGTAGTAGTCGTCGCCGTGGTCGGTCAGACCGGCGTAGGCCATCAGGCCCATGCCGAAGTCGAAGCCGGCCTCGACGGCGAAGTCGGTGTCGCCCTGGACGTCTTCGTAGGCGGTGGTCACGGTCAGAGCGCCCGAGACGTAGTCAACGGCGACGCCGTAGCTGTCCTGGCCTTCGGACTCGGAGACGTAGAAGCCGCCGACGGTGACCGGGCCGATCGGGTAGGCGGCCTCGATGCCGGTCGAGTCTTCTTCGGTCGACAGGTTGCGGGCGTAGGCCACGTCGACGTCAGCGCCGGCGAAAGCGGTGCCGACCGAGATGCCGAAGATTTCGTCGCCGTTGAAGTCGCCGCTGGCTTCTTCGATGAAGTCACGCTCTTCGGCCTGGTAGGCGGTCGAGAACTGGAACGCACCGAATTCGCCGGCCGCGCCGAACGAGTACTGGTCCAGCGTGTCGTCGTCGCCCTCGATGTTGCCATCGGTGGTGTCGTCGACGAGCGCCGACATCGACAGGTCGAGGCCGTAGGCGGTCACATCACCACGCAGCACGGTCTCGCCATCGGTCTCGGAGAAGCCGTCCTGAGCCATTTCCGACACGCCGTCCCAGCGCAGGTCAGCAGCCTGGTCGGTGTCGCCGAAGTAGAGGCCGGCGGTCTCGGAGGTCAGCGACAGCACGAAGCCGTCAGCGAAGAGCGGCTCGTCGGACAGCTCGTTGTCGACGAGGTCGGTGGTGACGGTGGCAGCGGCGACCAGGCCGTTGTCGAGCTCTTGGGTCAGCGTGATGTCGAGCTCGGCGTCCCAGTAGAAGCCCTTGTCGTCGTCAGCTTCGCTGACGGCGTCGGTGTCGTTGTAGCCCAGAGCGGCTTCGCCCGAGAAGGTGACTTCAGCGGCGGCGGCGCCGGCAAAGGCCACGATCGAGGCCGAGGCGAGCAGGATGCGTTTCATGAATTTCCCTCGTGTTTGCATTCCCGAGAATGCCAGTCCAGCCAGCATTGGCGTTTTCATTGCGCGGAGGGGCGTTCACACTCAAGGAGTTTGGCCCCAAGTCGAGGCCCCGCCAGAAAATTGATGCATCGGGGTCACACAGATGGCAGGGGAACCCCGGACCCCTGCAGGAGATGCCCATGTCGCTCGACACCATCCGCCGCCGCATCGCCGAAACCGCCCGTGAAGCGGGACGCGACCCGGCCGATGTCACCCTCGTCGCCGTCTCCAAGATGCAGCCTGAGTCGCACGTTCTACCGGTGCTTGAGGCCGGTCAGCGGGTCTTCGGCGAGAACCGGGTGCAGGAGGCGCAGAATCGCTGGGGCGCATTGGCACCGCGTTTCCCGGGCGTCGAGATCCATGTCATCGGGCCGCTGCAGACCAACAAGGCGCGCGCGGCCATGGAGATCGCCTCCGCCATCCATTCGCTCGACCGGCCGAAGTTGGCGGAGACGCTGGCGCGGCTGGCGCAGGAGCGCGGTGCCTGTCCGGACCTCTTCGTGCAGGTCAACACCGGCGAGGAGCCGCAGAAGGCCGGGGTGCTGCCGGCCGAGGCTGACGGTTTCGTCGCGCGCTGCCGCGATCTCGACCTGCCGGTGGTCGGGCTGATGTGCATTCCCCCGGCCGAGGAAGATCCGGCGCCGCATTTCGACATGCTGCGCGAGATGGCCGCGCGCAACGGGCTGGCCGGGCTGTCGATGGGAATGAGCGGCGATTTCGAGGCAGCCATCGCGCGCGGCGCCACCCATGTGCGGGTGGGCTCCGCGATCTTCGGCGCGCGCGACTAGAGCGGCGTCAGGCCGGGGCGGCGATCGGGGTGCGGCGTTCGCGGATCGGCAGATGCACGATTGCCGAGAGCGCGCCGACGCCGACGCCGACCCACCAGACCGCCTCGTAATTGCCGTAGATGTCGTACATCCGGCCGCCCAGCCAGACGCCCATGAAGCTGCCGAGCTGGTGGCTGAAGAACACGATGCCGTAGAGCGTGCCCATGTAACGCAGCCCGTAGAGATGGGCGACCAGCCCGCTCGTCAGCGGTACGGTGGCGAGCCACAGGCTGCCCATCACGCCCGAGAAGATCAGCACCGTCGCGGGCGTCATCGGCGTCAGGATGAACCACGCCGCCGTCAACGTCCGGCCGGTATAGATCCCGGCCAGCAGATATTTCCGGCTATAGCGCTTGCCGGCCCAGCCCGCCGCGATCGTGCCGGCGATGTTGGCAAGCCCGATCAGCGAGATTGCCACCGCGCCCAGGCCGGCGGTCGTCGTGATGCCCAGCGAGGCCAGCACGCCACCTGCGGCGATCGGCGCGCAGATCTCGGTCACGAAGGCCGGGAAATGCGCGGTGATGAAGGCGAGCTGGTAGCCGCAGGAGAAAAAGCCCAGAAAAATTAGGGCGTAGGAGGGATCGCGCACGGCGCGCCCCAGCACCCGGGCCATGCTTTCCTGCAACTCGGCGGTGGAGGCGGGGGCCGGAGAGCGCATCATCGGCAAGGTGAGCAGCGTCGCGAGGATCAGCCCGGCGAAGACGATGAACACTGACTGCCAGCTCATGTAGCCCAGCAGAATCTCGGCCATCGGCGCGCCAAAGACCTGTCCCGCCGAACCTGCCGCCGTCGCGACCGCCAGCGCCATCGAGCGATTGTCGTCCGAGGCGGCGCGGCCCACCACGGCGAGGATCACCCCGAAGCCGGTGCCGGCGATGCCGAATCCCACGAGGATCTCCAGCAGCTGGTGCTGGATCGGCAGGGTCGCACCGGCCGACAGGATCAGCCCCGTCGCATAGGCCAGCGCCCCCAGCACGATCGCCTTTCGGTCGCCGACCTTCTCGGCCATCGCCGCGAAAAGCGGCTGGCCGATGCCCCAGGCGAGGTTCTGGATCGCGATGGCGAGACTGAACTCGGCGCGCGGCCAGCCGAACTCCTCTGCGATGGGAATCTGGAACACGCCGAAGCTCGCACGGATGGCGAATCCCGCCATCACGATGAGGCAACCGGCGATCAGGACGGGGGTGAAGAGGGGCTGGCGGGTCATGCGCGATCTAGGCCGCCGCTGCGCGTTGCTGTCAATCCATGCCGTGCGCATGTAGCGGCCGATTGGCCCGATATTCAAAGGGGCCCGTTCCCGTCAGAGAGCGGGCGCCGCGTCCCACAGGTAGAGCAGGTCGATGATGCTTGCCTCTCCGATACGTTCGGGGCGGCGCTCGGCCAGCCGCGCGCCCGTCGTCTCATAGAATCGGCAGGCGCGGTCGTTCCCGCCCAGCACCATCGCCGAGAGCGGGCCGGGGGCGGAACCGAGGGCCGCAGCGAAGAGCGCGCGTCCGAGGCCGCACCCCTGCGCCGCGCGGGTGAGGTAGAGTGCATAAAGCTCCTCCTTGAAACCGCGCGCTGCCAGCGCCGCCTCGCGCTGCGGGCCCAGCTGCGCGAAGCCCGCACCGGGCGCGATCACGATGCGGCTGGTTCCTCGGGCGATCTGCTGTTCCCATTGGCGCAGACGCATGTTGCGGTCGAAGCGGGCGATTTCCTCGGCGGGCACGAGGCCGGGATAGGTTTCGGCCCAGCAGGTCATGTGCAGATCGGCCAGTTCGGGCGCGTCGTCGGGCAGGGCGGGTCGAATCTCCATGGCCCGACCCTGCGGAGCGTGCCGTGGCTTTGCAATGCGCGAGGCTGCGGCTATGTCGCCTCACCATGAGCATCGAAGAAGCCTATCGTGCGCGCATCGAGCAGGGCGCGCTGAAACCGGATCCGGCGCAGGAGGCGGTGCTGCCCGCGCTCGACCGCGTGGCCCGCGATCTCGCGCGGCAACCCGAGCCGCAGCGCGGCGGCTGGTTCCGCAAGCCGAAAGCGCCCGAGCCGGTGAAGGGCCTCTACCTCTGGGGCGGGGTGGGGCGCGGCAAGTCGATGCTGATGGACCTGCTGTTCGACGAGATCGACCTGCCCAAGGCGCGCTGGCATTTCCACGCCTTCATGCAGCGGGTGCATGCCGACATGAACAAGGCCCGCGCGCGGGGGGTCGACGACGCCATTGCCCCGGTGGCCGAGGGGCTGGCGGGCGAGCTGCGCTTCCTCGCGTTCGACGAGATGCAGATCACCGACATTACCGACGCGATGATCGTGGGGCGGCTGTTCGAAAAGCTGTTCGAGCAGGGCGTCACCATCGTCACCACTTCGAACCGGGTGCCGGACGATCTCTACAAGGACGGTCTGAACCGGCAGCTCTTTTTGCCATTCATCGAGACGCTGAAGGCGCGGATGGAAGTGCTGGAGCTGGCAAGCGCGACCGATCACCGGCAGGGGCGGCTCAAGGGGTCGAAGAGCTGGATCATGCCCAATGATTCGGGCGCGCGCGCCAAACTCGACGCGATCTGGGCGGACCTCACCGGCGGGGCGGGGGGGGAGCCGCTGGTCCTGCGCGTCTCGGGGCGCGAAGTGACGGTGCCGGAATACCGCAATGGAATCGCCCGCGCCGGTTTCCACGAGCTGTGCGGCCGCCCGCTGGGGGCGGCAGACTACCTCGCGCTGGCCGAGGCGGTGAAGATCCTGATGATCGACGGCATCCCGCGCCTGTCGCGTTCCAACTTCAACGAGGCGCGACGCTTCGTGACGCTGATCGACGCGCTCTACGAGGCCAAGACCCGGCTCGTCGCCTCCGCCGCCGCGGCGCCAGCCTATCTCTATGTCGAGGGCGAGGGCAGCTTCGAGTTCGAGCGCACGGCGAGCCGCCTCGAGGAGATGCAGGCCGAGGGCTGGGGACGAAGCTGAGCGGAAATCAGGCGCCTGGCCCGAGATAAAAGGGGGGCCGTTTCCCCGGACCCCCCTTTGGACTGTCGCCTGCCCACCTACCGAAGTCGCGGTCTTGCTGCCGCCTTGGTCGTGTCGTCCCCCTGTTGCCAAGCATTCCGTCAGGGGCCTTTCCGGTCAACCACGGCGCGAAGTTTCGTGACGTCATAAACCGACGGTTACGAGGTCGCTTTCGTCCCCTAGGCGATGCGCAGGCACCTGCGAGCCTTGTCAGGTAGGCGCTGGCGGCGTGCGGAGGGGGTGCGTCCCGGAGAGCATCGGCGCGCCGTCGCAAGCGGGGGTGACGGGCGTGGTTCCGGCGTAGAGCGGCGTCTCCCAGGGAATCGTCGATTCGGTGACGAATCGGCCATCTACGCAGACATCCTGCCCACCATTGCCAGCGTTGAAGCCGAATCCCGGCGCGCCGCAGTCATCGACCGCCCCACCGGCGTTCCAGGCCTGGAACACGCCGATGCCGGTCATCGGGAAACGCATGGCGATCGGATCGAAGCTCAGCAGCCACGAGGTGTCCGGGCCGAGTGCCTCGAGACTCCAGTGGCCGAGCCGCTCGCCATGCCGCCAGCCGGTGATTTCGAAGGCGGTGATGTCGTCCTGCGTCACCAGCGCGGCGTCGCGCAGCGCATCGGGAAAGCGCATCAGCCCGGTCATGCTGTAGCCCGCCGCGCCGCGCCAGCAGAATTGCAGCTCCACCGCCTGTGCTGGAGCGGCTGCCAGCGCCGCAAAGAGCGCCGGCCAGAGCCTCATCCGTTTTCGCGAAGCACGTGGCCCGCGAGGTAGAGCGAGCCGCAGATCAGGATGCGAGGCCGGGTGCCGTCGCGGGTGATCGCTTCCACGGCCGCCGCGACGCCGGAAGCCTCCTCCACCGCCGCGAATCCGGCCGAGCGTGCCGCCTGGGCGGTTTCGGCGGCCGGTATGGTGTTCGCCTCTCCGGGGATCGAGACGGCGCTCAGGCTCTGCGCCACGCCTGCGAGCGGGCGCAGGTAGCCCGCGATATCCTTGGTGTTGAGCATGCCGCAGATCAGGTGCACGGGCCGGTCCGGCATCGCCGCCAGTGTCCGGGCCAGTGCCTCGCCCGCCGCCGGGTTGTGCCCGCCATCGAGCCAGAGCTCGGCCTCGCCGGCCAGATCGACCAGCGGGCCATGCCGCAGCCTTTGCATCCGGGCCGGCCATTCGACGCGCGTCAGCGCGGCCTCCGCCTCCGCCTCGTCCCGGCCCAACGCGCGGAGCGCGGCGATCGCGGTTCCGGCGTTGACGATCTGGTGCGGTCCCATCAACCGCGGCAGCGGCAGGTCCAGCAGAGCGCGCTCGTCCTGATAGATCAGCCGCCCGGCCTCGGTAGTGACGTGCCAGTGCTGGCCATGGGCCATCAGCGGGGCGCCGAGCCGCGCGGCGCGCGCCTCGATCACCTCCAGCGCCGCCTCGTGCTGGGGAGCGACCACGCAGGGCACTCCGCGCTTGAGGATACCGGCCTTCTCGCCCGCGATCTCCGGTAGCGTCTCGCCCAGATATTGCTGGTGGTCGAGGTCGATCGGCGTGATCACCGTGAGCGCCGGCCGCTCGACCACGTTGGTGGCGTCGAGACGGCCGCCGAGGCCGGTCTCCAGCAAGGTCCACTCGGCCGGCGTCTCGGCAAAGGCCAGCAGCGCCGCTGCGGTGGTGATCTCGAAATAGGTGATCGGGTCGGGGCCGTTGGCGGCATGGGTCCGGTCGAGCAGCGCGGTCAGCGCCTCTTCGGAGATCAGCGTGCCCGCCAGCCGGATGCGCTCGTGGAACCGCGCCAGATGCGGCGAGGTATAGGCGTGAACCCTGTCGCCCGAGGCCTCCAGCCCGGCCCGGATCATCGCCTGGGTCGAGCCCTTGCCGTTGGTGCCGGCGAGGTGGATGACCGGTGGCAGCCGCCGCTCCGGGTGATCCAGCGCCGCGAGAAGCCGCCACACCCGGTCGAGGGTCAAATCAATGACCTTGGGGTGCAGCGTCATCATCCGCGCGAGGATCGCGTCGGAACCGGCCCCGGCGTTCATTTCTTGGGCGTCTCCGCCTTGGGCGCGGCGGGGGCGGGCTGGGCGGCCGGGGTCTCGGCCTTCTCGCCCTTGGCGGCCACGGCCTCCTTGGCCGCCGCCGGCTCCGGCGTCGCGGGGGCGGGCAGGTCGCCCATCACCGCGGGCTCCATTCCCATTAGCATGCGGGTGATGCCGATCAGCTCCTCGCGCAGCTTGCCGCGCGGCGTCACGCGGTCGAGCATGCCGTGGTCGAGCAGGTACTCCGCGCGCTGGAATCCCTCGGGAAGCTTTTCGCGGATCGTCTGCTCGATCACCCGCGGACCGGCGAAGCAGATCAGCGCGTTCGGTTCGGCGATCTGCACGTCGCCCAGCATCGCGTAGGAAGCGGTGACGCCACCCGTGGTGGGATGGGTCAGCACCACGATATAGGGCAGGCCGGCCTCTTTCAGCATCTCGACCGCGACCGTGGTGCGCGGCATCTGCATCAGCGACAGGATCCCCTCCTGCATCCGCGCGCCACCGGCGGCGGAGAACAGCACCAGCGGGCATTTCAGCTTCACCGCTCGCTCGGCCGCCGCGATGATCGCGTTGCCGACATACATGCCCATGGAGCCGGCCATGAAGGAGAAGTCCTGCCCGGCGGCGACGATCTTGGTGCGACCGATCTCGCCCTCGGCCACCAGCATCGCCTCCTTCTCGGAGGTCTTGCGGCGGGCTTCCTTGATCCGGTCGACGTATTTCTTCTGGTCGCGGAAGTTGAGCGGATCGGCGATCGGCTCGGGCACCTTGACCTCGGAGAACACGCCGCCGTCGAACAGCGCCTTGAAGCGCTCGCGCGGGGTGATCGCCATGTGGTGCCCGCAATTGGTGCAGACGTTGAGATTGTCGGCCAACTCGCGGTGGAACAGCATCGTCCCGCATTCGTCGCACTTGGTCCACAGGTTCTCGGGCACCTCGCGGCGCGAGAAGATCGAGTTGATCCGCGGACGGACGTAGTTGGAAATCCAGTTCATCTTGCTGCTCCGGGCGCGTCGGGTCGGTGTCGGGGATACGCCCCGGCGCGGCGGATTGCAATTCGGACCGAGGGGCCGGCTGTCTCCACCTTGAGCGCGAATGGCGCAGGCCTAGGTCGCGAGCCGCCTTGCCGTCGGGAGAGGGGGCGACTATCCCTTGCCCCCAGCCAACTCCGGGAAGGGACAGCCCCATGCAGAACGCCCGTTTCGACAAGACGAAACTGCCCAGCCGCCACGTGACCGAAGGGCCCGAGCGCGCGCCGCACCGGAGCTACTTCTATGCCATGGGCATCTCCGAGGAGGAGATCCACCAGCCTTGGGTCGGCGTCGCCACCTGCTGGAACGAGGCCGCGCCCTGCAACATCGCGCTCAACCGTCAGGCGCAGTCGGTGAAGATGGGCGTGAAGAAGGCCGGTGGCACGCCGCGCGAATTCACCACCATCACCGTCACCGACGGCATCGCCATGGGCCATGAAGGCATGCGCTCCTCGCTTGCCTCGCGCGACGCGATCGCCGACACAGTCGAGCTGACCATGCGCGGCCATTGCTACGACGCGCTCGTGGGCCTCGCGGGCTGCGACAAGTCGCTGCCGGGCATGATGATGGCGATGGTCCGCCTCAACGTGCCGTCGGTGTTTATCTATGGTGGCTCGATCCTGCCGGGCAAGCTCAACGGCAAGGACGTCGTGGTGCAGGACGTGTTCGAGGCCGTGGGTCAGCACGCGGCCGGCAACATGACCGACGCCGAACTGGCGATCCTCGAGCGCGTGGCCTGCCCCTCGGCGGGCGCCTGCGGCGGCCAGTACACCGCCAACACCATGGCCTGCGTCTCCGAGGCGATTGGCCTCGCGCTGCTCAACTCCTCCGGGGCGCCCGCGCCCTATGAGAGCCGCGACCAGTATGGCGATTTCTCCGGCCAGGCGGTGATGCATCTGATCGAGAAGAACATCCGCGCGCGCGACATCGTCACTCAAAAGAGCCTCGAGAACGCGGCGCGGGTCGTCGCCTGCACCGGCGGTTCGACCAATGCCGGCCTGCACCTGCCGGCCATCGCGCATGAGGCCGGGATCGATTTCGACCTGCTCGATATCTGCGACATCTTCCGCGACACCCCCTATTTCGTGAACCTGCGTCCGGGCGGCGAATACGTCGCCAAGGACCTGCACGAGGCCGGCGGCGTGCCGGTGGTGATGAAGGAGCTGCGCAAGGCAAAGCTTCTCCACGAGGATTGCATCACCGCCTCGGGTCGCTCGCTTGGCGAAGAGCTCGACCGGATCGACCGCGAGGCGGACGGCCGTGTGATCCATACCGTGGCGAAGCCGATCACGCCCACCGGCGGCGTGGTGGGCCTCAAGGGCAACCTCGCCCCCGACGGCGCGATCGTGAAGGTCGCGGGCATGGCCGCCGAGGACCAGGTCTTCACCGGCCCGGCGCGCGTCTTCGAATGTGAAGAAGAGGCCTTCGAGGCGGTGCGCAAGCGCGAATACGCCGAGGGCGACGTGATCGTCATCCGCAACGAGGGCCCGGCCGGCGGCCCCGGCATGCGCGAGATGCTCTCGACCACCGCCGCGCTCTCGGGACAGGGCATGGGTAAGAAGGTCGCGCTGATCACCGACGGCCGCTTCTCAGGCGCGACGCGCGGCTTCTGCGTGGGCCATGTCGGCCCCGAAGCCGCGCATGGCGGGCCGATCGCGCTCCTGAAGACCGGCGACATGATCACCATCGACGCCATCAAGGGCGAGATCTCGGTCGACCTGTCGGATGCCGAGCTGGCCGAGCGCAAGGGCGCGTGGAAAGGCCCGCGCACCAACGACTACACCGCCGGCGCGCTGTGGAAATACGCGCAGCTCGTGGGCTCGGCCCGCAAGGGCGCGGTGACCCATCCCGGCGCCGAGGGCGAAAGCCACGTCTACATGGACCAGTGACGGGGCAGGGCGGATGCGTCTGATCGGGCGCCGCCGCCCGACCCCAGCGGCTGCGGCGTCGAGCCTATCGACGCCGCGCCTGCCCGGCGCCGACCGGGCCTGGCGTCCGGCCCTTTGGGTCGATGGCGGCCTGCCCGCCTCGCCTGGCAACGGCGCCGATCTCGCCGAGGGCGTGCGGCTGTTCCATGACGCCTCCGGCGCGGTCACGCTGTCCTCCGGCCCCGCTCACGCGGAACGGCCGCGTCCGCTGGAGCTGCGTCAGGAGGGCTTCGATGGCGGGTTCCTGAGCCTTGCCATCGCCTTGCCGCAGCCCTTCATCGAGGGGCTGGGCCGGCACCACCTGCTCGGGATCGATGTCGATCTCGGTGCGGCCGGCCTGCCGCGTGCCTTTGCCCGGCTCAACCTGCGACAGGGGCCGAATCTCGAGAAGATGCTGCGCGGTCTGCCCGAGACAGGGCCCACTGGTACCGAGTTCGACCTCTGGGCACTCGAAACCGCTCCCGGCCGCGTCGAGGCGGGATGGATCGACCTGATCTTCGAGGCGCCGCTGCCCCCGGTGATCGCGATCAATGACCTCGTGATCGCCCGGAGGTTCCGGGCGCAGTTCTGACGCGGCGCGGTCGCCTCAGGCTGACGTCGCGTCGGGGGTGACGTGCGCGTCAAGTCTGGACAATCTGGCCGCCGAGAAGGAGGCCCGAATGTCCCGATACCCGCAGCTTCTGTCGCCGATCACGCTCGGCCCCGTGACCCTGCCCAACCGGGTCCTGATGGGCTCGATGCATACCGGGCTGGAGGAGACTGGCGATTGGGACCGGGTCGCCGCCTTCTACGCCGCACGCGCCCGCGGCGGGGCGGGGATGATCGTGACGGGGGGCATGGCGCCCAACCGCGAGGGCGGGGTCTATCCCGGCGCTGCAGGGCTGTTCACCGAGGACGACATCGCCAACCACGCCCGCGCCACGCGCGCGGTGCATGCCGAGGGCGGGCGCATCGCGATGCAGATTCTGCATGCCGGACGCTACGCCTATTCCAAGCACTGCGTCGCGCCGTCGGCGATCCGCGCGCCGATCAGTGCCTTCACTCCCACCGCGCTCGACGAGGAGGGCATCGAGAAGCAGATATCCGACATCGCCACCGCCGCGGCGCGGTCCGTGGAGGCGGGTTATGACGGCGTCGAGGTGATGGGGTCCGAGGGGTATTTCCTCAACCAGTTCCTCGCGCCGCGCACCAATCGCCGCGAGGATCGCTGGGGCGGCAGTCTCGAGAACCGGATGCGCCTGCCGGTCGAGGTGGTGCGCCGCGTCCGTGCCGCGCTGGGCCCCGAACGGCTGCTGATCTACCGCATTTCACTCATCGATTTGGTGCCCGAGGGGCAGGACTGGTCCGAGGTCGTGGCCCTCGCCCGGGCGGTGACCGAGGCCGGGGCCGACGTGCTCAACACCGGAATCGGCTGGCACGAGGCGCGGGTGCCGACCATCGTGACCTCGGTGCCGCGCGCCGCTTTCGCGGACCTGACCGCGCGGTTGCGCCCCGAGGTATCGGTGCCGGTGATCGCCTCGAACCGGATCAATACCCCCGAGATGGGCGAGCGCATCCTCGCTTCGGGGCAGGCCGACATGATCTCCATGGCGCGGCCCTTCCTCGCCGACCCGGATTTCGTGGCCAAGGCGGCGCGGGGGGAGGCGGCGCGGATCGCGCCCTGCATCGCCTGCAACCAGGCCTGCCTCGACCACACCTTCTCGGGCAAGCTGACGAGCTGTCTCGTCAACCCGCGCGCCTGCCACGAAACCGAATTGGTGCTGGCCCCGACAGAGACCCCGCGCCGCGTCGCGGTGGTTGGCGCCGGTCCTGCCGGCCTCGCCACGGCGCTGGCGGCGGCGGAGCGTGGCCACGCGGTGACCTTGTTCGAGGCGTCGGAGCGGATCGGCGGCCAGCTTCACTATGCCGCCGCGATTCCGGGCAAGGAGGAGTTTCGCGGCCTGCTCGACTGGTTCGGGGCCGAGGTTGCGGCCAGCGCGATCGAGTTGCGACTGGGGCAGGCGCCCGAGGCGGAGGATCTCGCGGGCTTCGACGCGGTGGTGATCGCCACCGGCGTTCGGCCGCGCGATCCCGGCATCCCGGGGCAGGAGGGGCCGAACGTGATCTCCTATGCCGATCTGCTCTCGGGCCGTGCCCAGGCAGGGCCGCGCGTTGCGGTGGTCGGGGCGGGCGGCATCGGCTTCGACGTGGCCGAGTATCTCGTGACCGGCGACAGCAGCACGCTGGACACCGCCGCCTGGCGCGCCGAATGGGGCGTCACCACGCCGTGGGAAGCGCGCGGCGGACTGGCGCCCGACGGGCCGCGCCCCGAGCCTGCGATCCGTCGGGTCACACTGTTGCAGCGCAAGGCCGAGAAGCTGGGCAAGCGATTGGGCAAGACCACCGGCTGGGTGCACCGGGCCGGGCTGCAGATGCGCGCGGTCGAGATGCTCGGCGGGGTGACCTATGACCGGATCGATGCGCAGGGGCTGCACGTCACGACGCCCGAGGGGCCGCGGCTGATCGAGGCCGATACCGTCGTACTCTGCGCCGGGCAGGAAAGCGTGCGTGGGCCGGCCGAGGCGCTGGCCGCGCGCGGGGTGGAGACGCATGTGATCGGCGGCGCCGAGGTCGCGGCCGAGCTTGATGCAAAGCGCGCGATCGATCAGGGCACGCGTTTGGCGGCGCGGCTCTAGCTGTTTCCGCAGGCGCATCGGTCCGTGGCAAACCGCTTTATTGTCAGGCGCCTGACCCAATCATGCCCGAATCCGGCGTCACACAGAAGCTCGGATCAATGATGAGCGTGGAGGGCGGGCATGGACCGGCTGACAGAGATGGAAGCCTTTGCCACGGTGGTGGACCAAGGCGGGTTCACCGACGCGGCCCGCAAGATGGGGATTTCCAAATCCGCCGTGTCCAAGCACGTGTCCTCGCTCGAGGCGCGGTTGGGTGCGCGGCTGCTCAACCGCACCACCCGGCGCGTCAGCCCGACGGAGATCGGCCTGGCCTATTACGACCGGGCGCGGCGCGTGCTCAACGATGCGGGCGAGGCCGACGCGCTCGTCACCTCGATGCAATCGGCCCCTTCGGGGCTGCTCCGGATCTCCGTCGCCACGGATTTCGGCGTCAATCATCTGAGCCCAGTGCTCGGTGACTTCCTGCAGGAATTCCCCGACATCACCGTCAACATGGTGCTCAACAACCGCTTCGTGGAGCTGATCTCCGAAGGTTTCGACATGGCGGTGCGGATCGGCGAGCTGGAGGACAGCACGCTGCGCGCCCGCAAGCTGACCGAGACCACCAAGAAGATGATCGCGGCGCCCGGCTACTTCCAGAAATACGGCCGGCCCCAGCGGATCGACGATCTCAACGAGCACAAGCTGCTGCACTACTCCAACGCCGCCAACGGCGCGGTGTGGAAGCTGACTGCGCCGTCGGGCGAAAAGCGGCAGGTCCGCACCGCCGGCTGGCTCACCGTCAATGACGGGCAGTCGCTGCTCAACGCCTGTATCGGCGGGCTGGGCATCGCCTACCTGCCGTCCTTCCTCTATGCCGACGCGCTTAGGAAAGGGCTGGTGGAGGAGGCGATCCCGAACCTCCCCGCCGAGACGCAGGGCATCTACGCGGTCTATCCGCCGGGCCGCTTCACCCAGCCCAAGGTGCGCGCCTTCATCGATTTCCTGGTCCAGGCCTTCGCCGAGAAGGGCCCGGATCACTGGTAGCCGCGAAAGCGGCACCTGCCCGCCGCTTTCGACACTCGCGGCCCCCTTCGGGGGGCCGTCTTTTCTTATCCGTGACCGATCGCCTCGGCCCCTTGGCAGGCATGCGCCGCGCATTCCATTTCCAGCGTGACATGGCCGATGCCGAAGCGCTCGCCCAGCGAGCGCTTGATCCGTGACTTGATCGCGTCGGCCTCGGACCAGCGCCCCTCATGCACCGCGACATGAGCGTCGAGTGCGGGTTCGTTCTCCTGCATCTGCCACAGATGAACGTGATGGACCGAGGCGACGCCCTCGACCTCGCGCAGATGGCCGAGCACGGCGCGGGTATCGAGATCGGGCGGCGCGCCCAGCATCAGGATCCGGATCACCCCGCCGATCTGCGCCAGCGACATCCACAGGATGTAGCCGGCGATGCCGAGCGTCACCACCGGGTCCACCCAGGCCCAACCGAAGACCAGCACCGCGACGCCCGCGACGATCACCGCGACCGAGCCCAGCGCGTCGGCGAGGTTGTGCAGGAAGGCCGCCCGGATGTTCACGCTGTCCTTCGACATAGAGTAGGTCAGCGCCGCCGTGACGAGATCGACGACCAGCGCCAGCCCCGCGATCCAGACCATGATCCAGCCCGCCACCGGCTCGGGTGCGAAGAGCCGCGCGATCGCCTCGTAGCCGAGATAGAGCCCGATCAGGATCAGCGTGGTGTAGTTGACCAGCGCCGCCACCACCTCGGCCCGGCCATAGCCGAAGGTCATCTCCGCATCCGCCGGACGGCGCGCGATCTTGCGGGCGGCGAAGGCGATGATGAGCGACATCGCGTCAGACAGATTGTGCAGCGCGTCCGCGATCAGCGCGAGGCTGCCAGAGACGAGGCCGCCGACGATCTGCGCCAGCGTCAGCGCGAGATTGACCGCGATCGCCCCGGCGACCCGGCGGTCGCCCGCCTCCAGATCGACATGATGATGACCATGCCCGTGGCCGTGACCATGCCCGTGATGATGCGATGCCATGACGTCTCCGTTCAGCCTTTTGCGCGACGGTAATGATAGGAGGCGATCTCCGCGAATCCGAGTTGTTCGTAGAGCGCGCGTGCCGGGGCGTTGGCCCGCGTCACCGCCAGCGCGAGCATGCTCGCCCCTGCCTCTCGCGCCCAGTCCGCCGCCATCGCCATCAGCACCCGGCCGGTCCCACGCCGCCGCGCTTGCGGTGCCACCTCGAGCGCGTGCAGCATTGCCGTGCCGGCATGGACCGCCACGAATGCGCAACCATCCGCGAGGTGCAGCACCGTCTTGGGAGAGGGCGCGCGTTCCATCGCCGCCAGCCGTTCGGGGCCGATCCCGCCGGACGCCCAGAGCGCCCGCTGCGCGGGGTCGGGCGGCCAGCTTGTCGCGGGAGGACAGGTATCCAGCGTCGCGAGCGGCGCGGCGAGGATCAGCGTCGGGTCCATCACCTCGTAGCCGCGTGCCGCCATCTCCGCGTCCAGCGCCTCCTCGCCTCGGCGCAGCATGAACAGCGGTGCCCGTCCTTCCGCGCGCATCGCGGTTTCGGCGGCGGTGATGTCGCCCGGGCACCACGGCGCCTCGAACGTCGCCGCCGAGACCCGGCTGCCACCGCCGGCCCCGTCGCGCAGCCGGACCGGACCGAGGTCGCGGGTTGCAGCTGCGGGCCATGTGGCGGCGAGCGCCGCGAAGGCGACGCCGGGCGTCACGCCGGAAATTGCGCGGAAAGCTCCACCAGCGCGGCTTCGACCTCGGCGCCGTCGGCGCCGCGCACCACGATGTTGGTGCCGGACACGCCGTTCTCGGTGAAGGGATAGGAGCCGATGGCGAGGCCGGGATGCGCGGCCGCCAGCGCGGAAAGCGCCTCGGCCACGTCTCCCTCGCCGCGCTCGATCCGCAGGCTCTGCGACAGGACAGGCTTGCCGCCGGGGATGCGCGGCAGGAGCCCCGCCAGCATCGCCTCGAAGATCCGCGGCACGCCGGCCATGACATGCACGTTCTCGAGGCTGAAGCCCGGCGCGGCGCTGACCGGGTTGTCGATCAGCGTGGCGCCTTCGGGGATTCGCGCCATCCGCAGCCGCGCGGCGTTCAGCTCGACCCCGCGCGCCTCGTAATGCGCGGCGAGGATGGCGCGCGCGTCGTCGCGCACCCCCGCCTCGAGACCGAAGGCGGCGGCGACGGCAGGGGCGGTGATGTCGTCATGGGTCGGCCCGATCCCGCCCGATGTGAACAGGTGGTCATGCGCGGTCGAAAGCGCCCGCACCGCTGCGACGATGGCGTCGTGATCGTCGGCCACCACCCGCGCCTCGCGCAGGTCGATGCCGCGCAGCGTCAACTCCTTGGCAAGGTGGTTCAGGTTGCTGTCGCGGGTGCGGCCGGAGAGGATCTCGTCCCCGATGACGAGCATGGCGGCGGTGGGGTTGGTCATGCGGCACTCCTTGGCTGGCTCAAGGTATAGGGCGCGGCGGGGCCCATTTCCACGCAGGCGGGTGGATTCCGCGGTCGATAGGCCCTATTCCATGGGCGACAGAGCAAAGGGGACGACATTGGACGAGACCGTAGCCGACGAACGCAAGGGCCGCCTCACGCGTGACGGCATCCGAATCCACGATCTCGCGGATTTCGCGGGGATGAACCGTGCCGGCCGGCTGGCCGCGACGATCCTCGACGACATCGCCGAGCACGTGGTGCCGGGCCAGCGGACCTCGGAGATCGACCGCCTCATCACCGACCTGATCGAGCAGGCCGGGGCCAAGAGCGCGACGATCGGCTACAAGGGCTACCAGCACGCCAGCTGCATCTCGGTCAACCACGTGGTGTGCCACGGCATTCCCGGCGACAAGAAGCTCAAGGACGGCGACATCCTCAATGTCGACGTCACCGTCATCGTCGATGGCTGGTATGGCGACACCAGCCGGATGTACGTGGCCGGCAAGCTCGGCCGCAAGGCGGAGCGGTTGATCCAGGTCACCCATGACGCCCTGATGCGCGGCATCGACGCGGCGAAGCCGGGCAACACCTTCGGCGACATCGGCCACGCGATCCAGAGCTATGTCGAAGAGAATCGCATGTCGGTGGTGCGCGACTTCTGCGGCCACGGGCTGGGCCGGGTGTTCCACGCGCCGCCAAACGTGCTGCATTACGGCCGCCCCGGCACCGGGCCGGTGCTGGAGGAAGGGATGTTCTTCACCATCGAGCCGATGGTGAATCTGGGCCGGCCCGAGACCAAGGTACTGGGCGACGACTGGACCGCCGTGACCCGCGACAAGTCGCTCTCGGCCCAGTTCGAGCATTCGATCGGCATCACCGCGCAGGGTAACGAGATCTTCACCCTGTCGCCCGCCGACCGGTTTCACCCCACCTGGGATATCTGAGACCGCTCCAGCAGCGTGACATGGGTGTCGCCGTAGCGGCGCGTGTCGAGGGGGTCGAACCCCTCGGGCGCGGGCTGCGGCGCGCTCTCTTCCCAGACGATCAGCGCGCCCGGCGCGATCCATCCCTGCGCCAGCGCCGAAGCCAGCGCCCGTCCGCCCAGACCCTTGCCATAGGGCGGGTCGAGAAAGACGAGGCTGGCGGGCTCCGTCGCGGCGGGCATGCGGGTTGCGTCGCATTTCAGATGCGTCACCTGATCGGCCACGCGCATCTTCGCGACATTCTCGCGGATCAGCCGCCCGGCCACCCGCCCGTCATCGACCGCCGTGACCCGCGCCGCGCCGCGCGACAGCGCCTCGAGCCCGAGCGCGCCGGTGCCCGCGAAGAGGTCGAGCACATGCGCCCCCTCGATCGGGTCGCCGTAGCGCCCGCCCATCAGCGCGCTGAATAGGCTCTCGCGCACCCGGTCGGCGGTCGGGCGCAGATGCGCGCCCGCGTCGCCCTTGCCTAGGGCCGCGAGCGCGATCCCGCGATGGCTGCCGGCGATGATCCTCATTTCAGCAACGACTTGAGTTCGGTGGCGGGATCGGTCGCATGCGCGGGATCGGGCGATTTGCCCCCCTCGATCAGGCGCTTGCCGACCATGTAGGCGCGGCTGTCGTTCATCGCGTCCACGGCGATGAGCTTGTCGCCCCGGTAATACCAGTGCGACGCCTGGGCGGGCGTCTCGCCGGGGCGGACATGCACCGCGTCCCAACCGGCGTTCAGCCCGGCGATCTGCAGCTTCACGTCGTACTGGTCGGACCAGAACCACGGGCGGGGCCGGTACTCGACCCCGCGCCCGATGATGTTGAGAGCCGCCGTCTCGGCCATGTCGATGGCGTTGCCGACGCTCTCCAGCCGGATCCGCATGTCGCCCCACAACACCGAGGCGCAGTCGCCGGCGGCCCAGACGTTCTCGTCCGAGGTCCGGCAGTGGATGTCGCAGCGGATGCCGTTCTCGATGGCGAGGCCCGCGGGCTCGGCCAGCGCCGTGCCCGGCGCCACGCCGACGCCGACGATGGCGAAGTCGCAGGCGATCTCGGTGCCGTCCGACAGCCGGGCCCCGGTCACATGTCCGTCGCCCAGCAGCCGGTCGAGACCGCAGCCCTCGCGGATCTCGACCCCGTGGCTGGCATGCAGGTCGCGAAAATAGGTTGCCGTTTCGGGCGCGGCGACCCGCGCCAGGATGCGCGCGGCCTGTTCGATCACAATGACCTTCAGCCCGCGCTTGGCGGCCACCGCCGCGGCCTCGAGGCCGATATAGCCGCCACCCACCACGAGCAGCCGGCGTCCCTCCACCAGCTCGGGGGCCAGCGCGTCGGCATCGGCGAGATCGCGCATCGTGTAGACCCCGGCGAGATCGCCGCCGACCTCGGCAGGAAGGCGGCGCGGATGGGCGCCGGTGCACAGTGCCAGCTGGTCGTAGCCGAGCGTCTCGCCATCCGAGAGCGTCACCTCGCGCGCGGCGAGATCGAGGCCGGTGGCCGTGGCGCCGAGCCGCAGGTCGATGCCGTGCTCGCCATACCAGGGCTGCGGCCGCAGGAAGAGCCGCTCCTTGTCCATCTGCCCCAGCAGATAGGCCTTAGAGAGGGGCGGGCGCTGATAAGGGGGCGCGGTTTCGGCGCCGACCAGGGTGATCCGCCCGTCGAAACCTTCGGCGCGCAGCTTGCCCACGAGGGAGGAGCCTGCTTGGCCGGCTCCGATCACGACGACATGGGACATGGGCGCGCTCCTTCTTCCGCTGACCCGCGGCAACCTATATCGCTGAACCCCGACCGCAATCGCGAAAGGGAAGAGGGCGATGACGATCGGTGTGGGCGACAGGCTGCCGGGGGCGAATCTGATGCGGATGGGGGCCGAGGGCCCCGAGAAGGTGGCGCTGGAGGAGATCCTCGCAGGACGCCGCGTGGTGATCTTCGGCTTGCCGGGCGCCTATACGGGGCTGTGCTCGACCGCCCATGTGCCGAGTTTCATCCGCTCGATGGAGGCGCTGCGCGCCAAGGGCGTGGACGAGGTGCTCTGCATCGCGGTCAACGATCCCTTCGTGATGAGGGCCTGGGGCGAGACCACCGGCGCGGCGGAGGCGGGAATCACCCTGTTGGGCGACCCGGGCTGTGAGTGGGTCTCGGCGATCGGGATGGAGTTCTCCAACCCCGACCGCGGATTCATCCGCCGCTGCAAGCGCTTCGCGCTGATGGCCGAGGACGGGGTGGTCATGGTCTGGCATCCCGAGGAAGGGACCGGCACCTGCGATATTTCGGGCGGTGAAAGCATGGTCGAGGCGCTCTGAGCCCGATGCGAAAGGGGGGCGCGCGGCCCCCCTTTCATCGATCCGATACTGTGCCTGTCGCGGCGGGGCGCCCCGCTCATTCGGCGGCGTGGCGTGCCTCGTCCCCGTCCTCGTCCGCGAGCTTGTTGGCGTAGAGCGTCCGGGTCGGGAAGGGGATCTCGATCCCGGCCTCGTCCAGCGCTTCCTTGACCCTGCGGGTGCAGTCGGTCTGGAACCCCCAGGCATCAGAGTTCGCGCACCAGACGCGGACGGTGAAATCGACCGAGAAATCGCCAAGATTGCTCACCTGGATGAAGGGCTCTGGGTCCTTCATGGCGCGCGGATCGGCCATGATCGTGTCCATGATGACCTTCTCGGCCTGGGCGAGGTTGGAGCCGTAGGAGACGCCGAACACCCATTGCACGCGCCGCGTCGGGTTGGCCGAGTAGCTGACGATGGTGTTGCCCCAGACCTGGCTATTGGGGACGATGATCTGCAGGTTCTGCAAATCCGCCAGCTCGATGTAGTTGAGCGAGATCGACTTCACCGTGCCCATCTGGCCGTTGATGACGACGAAGTCGCCGAGCTTGAAGGGCCGGAACAGCACGATCATCACGCCCGCGGCGACGTTCGACAGCGTGCCCTGCAGCGCGAGGCCGACGGCGAGACCGGCGGCACCGATGACGGCCACGACCGAGGTGGTCCGGACGCCCAGCGTGTTGAGCACGATCAGCGCCGAAAAGCCCACCACCGCGTACCAGACGATGTTGGACAGGAAGTCGAACAGCGTCTGGTCGAGCTTGGAATGACGCGAGGCCAACCCCTTGATCCGGCGCGACAGCCAGCCGGCGATGACGAAGCCGGTGGTGAGCACGAAGAGCGCGCTCAGCGCCCCGCCCAGGATCGCGGTGAGGAATTCGAGCGTGAGCAGGCTGCCCACCGTGGTGCCAGACCACAGCTCGGTGTTGAGAAAATCTTGCATCAGGTCTCCGCCAGCTTGTCCATCTTCGACGCGAGCTTCGCATCCAGCTCGGTCAGGCCGTCCGCATCATGAGTGGTGAGCGTGACGGTCACAGTGCGGTAGCTGTTGGACCATTCGGGATGATGATTCAACTTCTCGGCCCAGAGAGCGCAGCGAGTCATGAAGCCGAAAGCTTCAACAAAGCTTGAGAATCGAAACGTCTTGGTCACCGCGTCGCGGTCGGGCTCGGCCTGCCAGCCGGCGGCCTTGAGGGTCTTGCGCCCCGCCTCGTCGAGCCTCTCGGTCATTCCTGGTCCTCCATGCGTGTGCGCCGGAACGGCCCGTAGCCGGTCAGCACCTCGATCTCCTCGTCCACCGCGGCCCGCTCGGCCTCGAGATAGCGCGCCACCGCATCGCGAAAGCCCGCATCCGCGATCCAGTGCAGCGACTGCGTCGCCACCGGCAGGTATCCGCGCGCCAGCTTGTGCTCGCCCTGCGCGCCCGCCTCGACGCGGGGCAGCCCATGCGCGAGCGCCCAATCGATGGCGCGATAGTAGCATAGCTCGAAATGCAGGAAGGGGTGATGTTCGAGCGCGCCCCAGTAGCGGCCAAAGAGCGTGTCGCGCCCGATCAGGTTGAGCGCGCCGGCCACGGGGCGGTCGCCGTCCGAGGCCAGGATCAGCAGCATGTCGTCGCGCAGGGTCTCGTGCGCGATCTCGAAGAAGGCGCGGGTGAGGTAGGGCGATCCCCATTTGCGCCGCCCGGTATCCTGATAGAACGCCCAGACCGCGTCCCAGTGATGCGGCCTCAGATCGTCACCGGTCAGGTACTCGATGGTCAACCCAGCCGCCTGCGCGCCCTCACGCTCCTTGCGGATGGTCTTGCGCTTGCGCGAACTGAGCGCGGCGAGAAAGCCCGCGAAATCGCCATAGCCCTCGTCGATCCAGTGGAACTGCTGCCCGGTGCGGCGCATCAGCCCCATCGCCTCGCCCGCCTCGGCTTCGGCTTCGGTACAGAAGGTGGCATGCAGGGAGGAGATCTCGTTGTTCGAGGCCAGCTGCACCGCGCCCTGCACCAGCGCCGCCATGCCGTCCGTCTCGAAGCCGGGTCGGGTCAGGAACCGCCGCCCCGTCACCGGGGTGAAGGGCACGGCGATCTGCAGCTTGGGATAGTAGCGCCCGCCGGCGCGCTCATAGGCGTCGGCCCAGGCATGGTCGAAGACGTATTCGCCCTGGCTGTGCCCCTTGGCGTAGAGCGGGGCGCAGGCGATCAGCTCGCCATCCCTGCGAGCCGCGAGGTAATGCGGCTGCCAGCCCGTGCCCGGCCCGACCGAGCCGCTCTGTTCGAGCGCCGAGAGGAAGCGGTGGGTGGTGAAGGGGTCGCGCGGGCGGCCGCCATGGGCAGCCTCGGGGGCGGCGCAGCCATCCCACTGGGCCGCGGGAATGTCGCGCAGGCTGGCATGGGCGGTGATCTCGACCACCGCGCCGGGGTCCGTCTCTGTCTGGCTCATGGCGGCAGAGTTGGGCCCGGCGCGGCCGGGGTCAAGCGGCGGCTGGCCCCGGCAGGTAGCCTTCGAAGGTCACGTTGTCGGCAACGCGACGCGCCGCCGTCTCGGCCTCGGGCGAGCGGACGGTCCAGCACAGGATCTTGGCGCCCTGCGCCTTGAGTTCCGCGACGCGCGGCGTGTCCAGATCACCCGCGTCGTGGCTGACGAAGCTGGCGCCGAGATTGTCGAAATCGGGAATCCCGCGCAGCCGGTCGGCGAGGCGCGGGGGCAGGTCGGGCCAGTCGGCCGGATCGAAGTCGCAGGTGACGAGACCGCGCGGCAGTTCCGGGGCGAGGCGGGCCATCTCGGAGACCGAATGCGGGTTGAACGACATCACTGCGACCGGACCCACATAGCCGTCGAGCGCGCGGGCGGCGGCGGCTTCGACCGCGCCGACATTGGGGCCGAGCGTGTCGTCGTGGTCCTTGATCTCGATCAGCAGCGGCACCCGGCCCGCGACAAGGTCGAGCACCTCGGCCAAGGTCGGGATCCGGTCGTCGCTGCCGGACAATCCGATGCCGCGCAGCGCCTCGGCATTGCGCGCCACCACCGGGCCGCTCTCACCGGTGAGCCGCTCCAGCGTCTGGTCGTGGAAGACCACCGCCTCGCCGTCGGCGGAACTGCGGATGTCGATCTCGATGCCGTAGCCCGCCTCGATCGCGGCGCGCACCGCCGAGAGCGAATTCTCGGGGCGGCCCGCGCCGTGCAGGCCGCGATGCGCGATCGGGCGATCGAGGAAGGCCGCCGGCAGGGCGGGGACGGGCCGGCTCATGCGAGCGCGAAGACGGCCTCGATCTCGACCGCCACGCCCAGCGGCAGCGCCGCGACACCGACCGCCGAGCGCGCGTGTCGCCCGGCCTCGCCCAGAAGCTCGACCATCAGGTCGGAGGCGCCGTTGATCACCTTGGGCTGCTCGGTATAGCCGGGCTCCGAGGCCACGAAGCCGGTGAGCTTTACCAGCCGCGCGATCCGGCCGAGATCGCCGTCGCAGGCGGCGCGGGCCTGGGCCAGAATGCTGAGCGCGCAGGCGCGCGCGGCGGCGGCACCCGCCTCGGTGTCCATGTTCTCGCCCAGCCGTCCGGTGATCAGCCCGTCCGGCCCGGCCGAGATCTGCCCCGACACGTAAAGCAGCCCGTCATGGATCACGAAGGGTTCGTAGTTGGCCGCCGGCTTCGGCGCCTCGGGAAGCGTCAGCCCCAGCCGTGCCAGCCCGTCTTCGATCTTCTTCGTATCCAGCATGTCCGTCCCCTTAGACTATTTGCGCGCAAGCTACCCTGCGCGCGCTGGGGGGGCAACGCCGGGGTCTTCAGCCCTCGCGGAAGGCGCGGGCGAAGTAGTCCGAGAGCGGTTTCACGAAATAGGCCAGCGGGGTGCGGTCGCTGGTCCGGATGAACGCCTCGACCGGCATGCCGGGGATCAGCCGCATATCCGCAGGCAGCTTCTCGATCTCGCCTTCGGTGAGGCGGATCTCGGCGCGGTAGAAGGAGACCGCGCGGCCTTCGTCTTCGAAGGCGTCGGCCGAGATCTGCACCACTTCACCGGTCAGTTCCGGGGTGCGGCGCTGATCAAAGGCGGGCAGTCGCAGCACCACCTCCTGGCCGAGATGCAGCTGGTCGATATCGGTCGGCTGCACTTGGGTCGCGATCACCAATGGCCGATCCTGCGGCACGATGTAGAGCACCGGCTCTGCCGGGCGGATCACCGAGCGCGGCGTGAACACCGTGAGCCCGTAGACGATGCCGCTCACCGGGGCGCGGATATCGAGCCGGTCGAGCTGTGTCAGCAGCGACCGACGGCGGTTCGACAATTCGATCTCGTTGAACTGCAAATCGCGCAGCTGGCTGATCGCCTCCTGCCGGCGCGAGGAGGCGAGCTTGAGAATCTCGATCTCGATCTCGGAAATGCGGCCGCCGGCCTGGGCCTTGCTGGCCTTCAGCTCGCCCACACGACCAAGCAGGTTGGCCTGCTCGCGCTGCAACGTCAGCACCCGCGTCGCCTGGGCCAGCCCGCGATCGAGCAGGGATTGCTGGTCGCCCAACTCTTCCTCGATCAGCTCGAGCTGCCGTGCCGTGGCCTCCTCCTGCGCTTCGATGCCGACGATCTGGTCGGCGATCTGCTCGCGCTGGCGGGCCAGCTGCTCGGCCTGCTGCGCTTCGCTCTCGAGGAGCGCTTCGATCAGCCGCTGCTGGCCCTCCATCAGCTCGGGCGCGACCTCGTTGTCGGTCTCGAGCAGCAGTTCCGGGAATTCGAGTTCCTCGCGGCCGTCGCGTTCGGCCTCGAGCCGGGCTCGACGTGCGAGAACTTCGAGAAGCTGGCCCTCGACCACTGCGAGCTCGCTGCGCAGCTGCTCCGGGTCGAGCTTGATCAGCAGCTGCCCGGCCTCGACCTCGTCACCTTCGTCGACGAGGATTTCCGCGACCACGCCGCCATCGGGATGCTGCACGACTTGCCGGTTGCTCTCGACCTCGATCCGTCCCGAGGCGACCACGGCGCCGGAGATGTTGCTCAGCGCGGCCCAGCTGCCGAAGCCTCCGAGCAGCACGGCCAGCGCGAGAAAACCGGCGACCAGCGGTCGCGCCGCGGACCACAGCGAAGGCGCGTCTGCGGGAGAGGTGGGTTTGCGCATCAGGACACGCCTCCGCCCTTGCCGCCGGTGGCGGCGATCTCACGGTGGTTCTGCACGGTCTCGCGCAGCACCTCGTCCTTGGGTCCGAAGGCGCGTCTGCCGCCATTCTCGATCATCAGGATCAGGTCGCACTCGGCGATCGCGGCGGGGCGGTGCGCCATGATCAGCACGCATTTCCCGGCCGCCTTGGCATCCCGGATCGCCTGGTTGAGCGCCATGCTGCCGGAGTTGTCGAGGTTCGAGTTCGGCTCGTCGAGCACCAGCATGACCGGATCGCCATAGAGCGCGCGCGCCAGGCCGATCCGCTGAATCTGCCCACCAGAGAGGCGGCCGCCCTTGGAGGAGACCAGCGTGTCGTAGCCGTCGGGCAGCTTGAGAATCATCTCATGCGCGGCGGCGGCCTTGGCGGCGCGGACCACTTCGGCGTCGTCGGGCGACAGCGACATGCGGGCGATGTTTTCCTTGATGGTGCCGTCGAACAGCGTGACCTGCTGCGGCAGGTAGCCGACATAGCTGCCCAGCACGTCGGGGTCATACTGGTCGAGGCTGGCGCCATCGAGGCGGATCTTGCCCGCCGCCGGGCGCCACAGGCCGGTCACGGCGCGCGCCAGCGTCGACTTGCCGGCGCCGGACGGGCCGATCACGCCGACCGCCTGGCCGGGCTCGAGCCGGAAGCTGACCATGCGCAGCGCGGCCTGGCTTTCGCCCGGGGGCAGCACGGTGACTTGCTCACAGCTCAGCCGGGCCTTGGGGCGGGGCAGGGCCGTGCGCGGCTCGTCGGGGCGGACCTCGCCCAGAAGCACCGCCAGCCGGGACCAGCCCTCCCGGGCGCGCTGGAAGGAGGGCCACTGGTTGACGATCATCTCGATCGGGGCCAGCGCACGGCCGAGCAGGATCGAACCGGCGATCATCGCGCCTGGCGACATCAGCCCTTGCAGCACCAGATAGGCGCCGAGTCCGAGCATCGCCGATTGCAGCAGCAGCCGGAACGCCTTGATCACCGCCGAGAAGCCGCCGCCGGTGTCGGTGGCGCCGATCGAGGCCACGAGCGAGCGTGCGCGGGCCTCGTTCCAGCGGCCGAAGGAGGCACCGCGCATCCCCAGCGCCTGCACCATGTCCGCGTCCTGGCGGATCTGGTTGCCGAGCTGCTCTGAACGGAAGCTGGTGGCGTTCGATTCCTCGAGCTGCTTGCGGCTCATCATCTGATTGGCCAGGGCCAGGATGATCAGCACCACCGCGCCGCCCAAGCCCAGGAAGCCCAGCATCGGGTGGAACAGGAAGATGCCGAAGAAGAACACCGGCGCGAAGGGCAGGTCGAAGCTGGCCATCAGCGCCGGCGAAGCGAGCAGCCGCTGCACCGATTCGAGATCGCGCTGGGCAGTTGCCGCCTCGGCCCGGGCCCGGTTGCCGGTGCTGGCGTTAAGCGCGGCGGCGAAGACCCGCGCGTCGAGCCGCGCCTGGAACCGCGCCGCGATCCGGCTCATCACCCGGCCGCGAACCATGTCGAGCAGGCCCATCATCGCGTAAAGGAAGGCCACGAGGATCGACAGGGCGACCAGCGTCGCGATCGAGCGCGATCCCAGCACCCGGTCGTAGACATTCATCATGTAGAGCGGGCCGGTCAGCATCAGCAGGTTGACGATCAGGCTGAAGATACCCACTGCCCAGAACAAGGCGCGGCTCTCGGACCGCGCCGCGCGCAGCTCGGCCGCGCCCAACGATTTCGCGTCTCGCATCATTCGCCTCGCTCTTGTCCAGTGCGGATGGCAGCGCCGGACCGGTCCCGGCCGCTGCCATGTTCTACTGCAATCGCCCTGCTCTGAACAGTTGCCGTCACCGTCTCGTGTCCTTGGTGGCGGCGGATCGCTGGACCGGAACGCCACGGCCGCTAACTTAGCTGGTATGACTTTGCGAATCATGAATATCCCGGCGATCTGGGGACTGGCGGCGTTGGCCGCGGGGGCGGCCTCGGCCACGCCTTATGACGGCACCTACCGCGTCAGCGGCGATGCGGACTGCTCCGCGATCGGCGAGGACGGGGGCGCGCTGCGGATCACGGACGGGCTGTTCGAGGGAGTCGACAGCCAGTGCCAGATGACCAATCCGGTCGACGTGGTCGACATGGATGCCACGCTCTACACCATGACATGCAGCGCCGGTGACACCAGCTGGACCGAGCGGGCGCTGCTGATGACGGCGGCCGAGGATGGCGGGCTGATCATGCTGTGGAACGGCTATGCCTTCCGCTACGAGCGCTGCGAACCGGGCGAGGGGGACGGCGATGAGCCCGGCTTCACAGAGATCGAGGCCGGCGACGCCGAGGCCGAGACCGGCCTGCCACCGCCGCGCATCATCCTGCCGCGGGTGATCCTGCCGGAGGAGACGGCGCCCGACGACAAGGAGGAGACGTCTGCCTCGGAAGAGGTGGAAGAGGAGGGCGCCGAGGAAGCGGTCACCGAGCCCGACGAGGCGACGGATGATGAAGACGTGCCTGACGCAGATGCTGAGGAGGGGGCCGCCGATGCCGCCCCCGAGGACGGGGACGGCAGCGACGAGGAGCCGGGCTGAGGCTCAGTTGGTCGCGGCGCCGAGGATCGAGTTCAGCACGTCGAGGATGACCCGCTCGCGATCCGGCTGCTGCTGGGCAGGCTGCGCCTGCTGTTGCTGCGCCGGTTCGGGCTGGCCCAGCATCTCGCGCAGGATCCGGTCGGTCTCGGGGTCGCTGGCCTGACCGCCCGAGGGCGAGACGTTCTCGCTCCCGGCGATTGCCTCCGGAGCCTGCGACGGCTCGGGAACGCGCATCGGCAGCGGCTTCACGGGCTGGCCCTCGAGCACCCGCACCATGGTCTCGCGCCAGATGGTGGCGGGCAGGCCGCCCCCGGTGACGCCCGATAGCGGCCGGTTGTCGTCGTAGCCCATCCAGACGCCGGCGACGTAATCGCCCGCGAAGCCCACGAACCAGGCGTCGCGCGCGCCTTGCGTGGTGCCGGTCTTGCCGGCCACTTCCCAGCCATCGATCTGGGCACGGCTGCCGGTGCCCTCGGCGACGACGCGGCTCATCATCCAGGTCAGCTTCTCGGCAGCGTCCTGGCTGATGACCCGTTCGCCGATGCCGCCACCGGTGCCCATCAGCGGCGTGTCGTCGCCCTTGAGCTTGAGTTCCAGCAGCCCGTAGGGCGTCACCGAGGAGCCGCCATTGAGGATGCCCGCATAGGCGCCGGTCATCTCCAGCAGCGTGCTCTCCGACACGCCGAGCGCCAGCGCCGGACCGGCGGCGAGATCGCTGTCGATGCCGAACATCGAGGCCACGGTGCGCACGTTTTCGCGGCCGACCTGCTCGGAGACCTTCACCGCCGGGATGTTGCGGCTTTCGGCCAGGGCCTCGGTCAGGGTGACCATGCCGTCATACTTGCGGTCGTAGTTCTCGGGCGACCAGGCTCCCGAGCCGGGGATGTTCATGGTCAGCGGGCTGTCATCGACGAGGTCGTAGGGCTGCATGCCCAGATCGAGCGCCGCGGCATAGATGAACGGCTTGAAGGAGGAGCCGGTCTGGCGCAGCGCCTGGGTGGCGCGGTTGAAGGCGCCGGACGCCTTGACGTTGCGCCCGCCGACCATGGCGCGCACCGCGCCGTCGGCGCTCATCACAACGATCGCGGCCTGCGCTTCCGAGCCGGGGCTCACCCGTTCCTCGAACACCTGCAGCAGCGCCTTTTCGGCCGCCGTTTGGATGCGCGGATCGAGGGTGGTGCGGATCACCACGTCCTCGGTGGTGTCGCGGGTGAAGAACTCGGGGCCGGTATCCATCACCCAGTCGGCGAAATAGCCGCCCTGATCCTGCTGGGCCGTAGCGGAGAGCGTGGCGGGGTTGGCCCGCGCGGCTTCGGCCTCGGCCGCCGAGAGATAGCCTTGGTCCTGCATCAGCCCGACGATGACGCTGGCGCGGCCCTGGCTGCGCGACAGGTTGTTGGTCGGTGCATAGGTGGTCGGTGCCTTCAGAAGCCCCGCCAGCATCGCCGCCTCGGCCGGGTTCACCTGTGCCGCCGGCTTGCCGAAATAGCGCTGCGAGGCGGCCTCGAAGCCGCGCGTGCCGGCGCCGAGATAGGCACGGTTGAGATAGATGGTGAGGATCTCGTCCTTGGAGTAGCGGGCCTCCATCGCCATCGCGTAGACAGCTTCCTGCACCTTGCGCCACAGCGTGGTGCGCCGGCAGTCGGCCTCGTATTCGCTCTCGTTCTTCCAGACCGAGGCGTCGAAGGGCTTGCCGAGGCACAGCAGCTTGGCGGTCTGCTGGGTGATGGTGGAGCCGCCATTGCCCGAAAGCGGGCCACGGCCTTCGCTCAGGTTGATGCGCACCGCCGAGGCGATGCCCTGCGGGTCGATACCGGGGTGCCACCAGAAGCGGCGGTCCTCGGTCGCGACCACGGCGTTGCGCAGATGCGGGCTGATCGTATCGGCGGTGATCATGCCGCCGAACTGGTCGCCGCGCCAGGCGAAGGTCGCGCCGTCGCGGTCGAGCATCGTCACCGAGCCGCGGGCCCGGCCATCGACCAGATCGGTCACCGGCGGCAGCTGCGCCGCGTAATAGGCGACGCCCAGGCCCACCACCAGCGTCAGCGCCAGCGCCATGCGCCAGCCGATGCCCCAGACCACCCGCATCACGAAGCGCAGCAACCCCGAGACCAGAGCCGCAACGAAGCCCAGCGGGCCGCGCGGCTGGCGCGGTTCGCGCGGCTTGCGGGCACGGGCGGCACGGCGCGAAGCGGGCTTGGCGGTGGCGCGCGCCTTTGGCTTGCCGCCATCCCCCCTGCCGCCGCCATTACCGCCGTTACCGCCACTGCCGCCGTAGCGCCGCTCCGCGGTGAGGGGCGGTTTTCTGCCGTTGCTCGCGCTCATCTGACGATGCCTGTCCGTTATGATTGTCGGCCAGCATAGCTGCATCGCAGCGGAATGTTGAGCGGCGGGGATTCCTCCTGTCGGCATTTTTACGCCGCACATGAATCGGGCATCCCGACCTCTTTGTGCAAAAATTGTGCATCATGCCCGGTCTGGGGCAGGTCCGGACGCGCCCCATTGCTTGCCCCATGGGCAGGAACAGGGGCTTTTGAGGGCAGTCGTACCGAGACGCCACAAGGGGACCGACGTGAAACTCATCATCGCAACGATCAAGCCGTTCAAGCTCGAGGAGGTGCGCGAGGCGCTGACCTCGCAGGGCGTGCGCGGCATGATGGTGACCGAGATCAAGGGCTTCGGCTCCCAGTCCGGTCACACCGAGATCTATCGCGGCGCAGAATACGCCGTCAATTTCGTGCCGAAGGTCAAGCTCGAGATCGTGGTCCCCGAGGGGCTGGCCGAGCAGGTCGTGGCGACGATCGCCCGCACCGCCCGCACCGACAAGATCGGCGACGGCAAGATCTTCGTGCTCGACGTCGAGAGCGCGCTGCGCGTGCGGACCGGCGAAACCGACGACGACGCGCTCTGAGCCGACCCTCCCAGGAGACACAGGAATGACCCACTGGAAAACCCCGTTGCGCGGGCTGCTGCCGCTCGCCTGCCTGATGGCCGGACCGGCCTTCGCCCAGGAGGCGGCCGAGGCCGCCGAACCCGCGGCCCTCGAGGCGGGAATCGCCGCCGCGACCGACACCGCCTTCATCCTCAACTCGCTGCTGTTCCTGATCGGCGGCTTCCTCGTGTTCTGGATGGCGGCCGGTTTCGCCATGCTCGAGGCCGGGCTGGTGCGTTCCAAGAACGTCGCCATGCAGTGCCTCAAGAACGTGTCGCTCTTCTCCTTCGCGGGGATCATGTACTACCTGATCGGCTACAACCTGATGTATCCGCTGGGCAACTGGTCGATCGGCTCGGATGAGACCGGCGGCTATATCGGCGCCTTCGGCGTCGCGGTGCTCGAAGCGGTCGGCATCGGCCGTGATGCAGCCGACGATTACGGCTATGCCGCGACCTCGGGCGACTTCTTCTTCCAGCTGATGTTCGCCGCGACCACCGCCTCGATCGTTTCGGGCACGCTGGCCGAGCGCATCAAGCTGTGGCCCTTCCTGATTTTCACCATCGTCCTGACCGGCCTGATCTACCCGATCCAGGCGAGCTGGAAATGGGGCGGCGGCTTCCTCGACAGCCAGTGGGGCTTCCTCGACTTCGCCGGCTCCACGGTCGTGCATTCGGTCGGTGGCTGGGCGGCTCTGGCGGGTGTGCTGGTGCTCGGCGCGCGTGCCGGCAAGTTCAAGGATGGCCGGGTGATCCCGATGCCGGGCTCGAACCTGGCGCTGGCGACGCTCGGCACCTTCATCCTGTGGATGGGCTGGTTCGGCTTCAACGGCGCCTCGCAGCTGGCGATGGGCACCGTGGGCGACGTCGCCGATATCGGCCGGATCTTCGCCAACACCAACGCCGCCGCGGCGGGTGGCGCGGTCGCCGCGCTGATCTTCACCCAGCTGCTCTACAAGAAGCCGGATATCACCATGGTGCTCAACGGCGCGCTGGCGGGCCTGGTCTCGATCACCGCCGAGCCGCTGACCCCCTCGCTCGGTGCGGCGACGCTGATCGGTGCGATCGGTGGCCTGATCGTGGTCTTCACGGTGCCGATGCTCGACCGCATGAAGATCGATGACGTGGTCGGCGCGATCCCGGTGCACCTGTTCTGCGGCATCTGGGGCACCATCGCGGTGCTGTTCACCAACCCCGACGCCACCTTCGCGGGCCAGATCGTTCCGATCGTCATCGTCGGTGTGTTCACCTTCAGCGTCAGCCTGGTGGTCTGGATGGTGCTCAAGGCGGTGATGGGCATCCGGGTCGGCGAAGAGGTCGAGACGGCGGGTCTCGACATGTCCGAGCTGGGCATGGAAGCCTACCCCGACTTCACCCCGAGCTGACCCTCCCCGAGGCTCGACGGTGACAGGCCCGGGCGCATGCGCGCCCGGGCCTCCGGCTTTCAAGCCGGCATGAAAAAGGCGCCCCGAGGGGCGCCTTTTCCTTCTGGTTTCGTCGGATCAGTGACCGCCGGCCTTCTGCCGGGCCTTCTCGGCCTCGGCCTGCGCGGAGGCGCCGACATCCTTCTTCTGGGCTTCGGACTTCGCAGTGTCGGCCACGTGCTCGGCCGCTTCGCGGGCGCGGCCCTGCACGTCGGTCGCGGCATCCTTGAGGTCTTCCTGCACCGTGCGGGCGAGGCCCTGGGCCTGCTCCTTCGCGTCCTCGGCGGTGGCCTTGGCCACGTCGGTCAGCCGGGCGCGCTCTTCCTCGTAGACGCGATAGGCTTCGTCCATCAGGTCGTCGCGATAGGTGCCGAAGGCTTCGTCTTCCTGACGGGTGCGCGGCAGCATCGCGGCCACTGCGGCCCCGGCCGCCATCGCCAGCAGGCCGCCCAGCAGGGGCTGCTGGTCATACATGGAGGCGGCGCTGTCGCGGCCCTTGCGGGCATAGTACTCGGCCTTGACCTGCGCCTCGTAGGCACGGGTCCGGGCAGCGATCACGCGCTTCTTGCCCTCTTCGGACATGCCATGCGTGCCGTCGGCGATCCGCTCGCGCAGGCTGCGCGCCGAAGCGCCCATCGACTTGCCACGGGCACGGGCCCGCTCGCGATACTCGCCGAACTTGCCACGGGCGCCGCCCATCGCGCCGCGGGCGCGGTCGCGCAGCGCACCGCCGCGGGAGCGGCTCTCTTCCCAAGGCGAATCGCCGTGATCCTCGGGCGTGGCGTGGACCGGGCCGCGCGGCTCGTCCATCTTGTCGGTACCGTATTTGCGCGACAGGTAGGGGTCGGCGCCGAGACGGCCCGAACGGGCGTAATCGCGCTGGCCGCGATAATCGACCTCACCGGCATAATGCGGATCGTCATGGCTCGAACGTGCGTTCGACACGGCGAGCCAGGCGAGGCCCGCGCCGACTAGAGCGATCGGAACCGGGTTGCGCTGCACGGTCGTGGAGATCGTGCGACCGATATCGGAGGCGTTGTCGGTGACGCTGTCGGTGACGGAGCGCATCAGCCCGTCGAAGGAAAGGCGCTCCTGCAGGTCGTCGATCGTGCGCTGCAATTCGGAACGCTCGGTCTCGATCTCGCGCTCGATCTCTTCGGGGGAACGGGTGGTGTCAGTCATTGATGGCTCCTTTGACGGCAGCGGCGTCGCGTCGGATGCTTTCGGCGCTGCGCTTGGGTGCATTGGTTACGGCCTTGACGCGGTTGATGCCGACTTTCACGAGGATCGCCGCGATCACGAGGATCACGCCGCCCACGATCAGCGCGGACCATCCCGCGCCGATGCCGGTTTCCGCCAGCCAGGCCACGAAGGCCGCGGCGAGGACATTGAGCGCGGTCAGGCTCAGGATCACGGCGCCGACCAGCAGGGCGATGCCCATCGCGGCGCGACTCACCGCACGCGACATCTCGGCTCGGGCGAGGTCGACCTCCTTGCGGACAAGGCCGCTCACATGGTTGAGCGCCTCGGAGAGCAGCGCGGCCGTGCTCTTTGTCTCGACCCGGTGCACGGTGCCAGGGGGCTCCGTCCTGGGGTCGGTGCTCTGGGGTTCGGTATAGCTCATTTTTTCACCGCTCCGGTCGTGCCCGGCTGCGGCTTGCCGGGGATCTCGGGCTTCTCGTCGGGCATGTCGATGCCACCGACGGGCATGGAGGACGGGTCCGCCTTGCCGGTGCCGCTACCCGAGGTGCCGCCGACGCCGCCGGTCGAGCCGGTCGCCGAAGCGGTGCCGGTGGAGCTGGTGCCGCCGACCGTGCCCGAGGTGCCGGTGGTCGCGCCGGTGCTGGCGGTGCTGCCCGTCGTACCAGTGGTGCCGGTCGGGGCCGGGCGCGGCGCGGCGCTGGTCACCGGCGAGGAGGTCGGCACGGGGCGCGAGATGCGGTCGTCCTCGTCATAGTCGTTCGGGGTCACGTCCGGGGCGTAGCGGTCGTCGCGACCATGGCCGCCGAGGCGGTAGTCGTCGTGACGGGCGGAGGCCTTCATGAAGCGGGCCGCGACGAAGCCCAGAAGCGCCGCGCCACCGAGGAAGGCGGCCTGGTTGCGGCGGGCGAAGTCGTTGACGGCGTAGGCCATCTCGTCGAGTTCCATGTCGCGGATGCCGTCGGCGGTGTCCGCGACGGTGTCGGCGAGCTTCGCGAAGATCCGCTCCTGCGGGGACCCGTCATGCAGATCGTCGGCTGCCTTGCGCAGCGCTTCGGCGATCTTCGACGTCTCGCTGGCGGCCTCGTTCTTGTATTCGCGGCCGTAATCATAGGCACGGGTCTTGGCCTCCTCGGCCATTTCCCGCGCCCGCTCACGGGCGGTGTCGGCGAATTCGGCCGCGCCGCTCTTGGCGTCGGCGGCCGCCCGTTTCGCCTTCTGGTCCATCGTCTCGCCAGTGCTGGCCATGTCGACCTCCTTGGGTTGCTGCTGGACAGTCGGCGCGGCGCGCCGTGTCCGTTTCGCTGGCAGAACCACCGGAGAGGAGCAAAAGTTTCGCGGATTCGTGAGGGAGCGGGGGAATCCGTACTAAAACGGAAAACGCCGCCCCGGGGGGCGGCGCCTGAATGCCTGCAAGGCTGATGGGGATCAGACCCCGGTGTCGATAATCGCGCGGGCGAGAATCGGGATGGTGCGGTCGTTCAGACCGGCGATGTTCATCCGGCTGTCGCCGACCATGTAGATGCCGTGATCGTCGCGCAGCCGCGCCACCTGCTCGGGGCTGGCGCCCAGCCGCGAGAACATGCCGCGATGCTGGGCCAGGAAATCGAAGCGGTCGGAGTTCGACAGCTGCCGCAGCTCGGAGGCCAGCGCCTCGCGCAGCCGCAGCATGCCGGTGCGCACCTCTTCCAGTTCGGCCTGCCAGTCGGCGCGCAGCTCCGCGTCGCCGAGGATGGTCGAGACGATCCGCGCGCCGTGATCGGGCGGGAAGGAGTAGTTCTGCCGGTTCAGGTAGGACAGCGTGCCCTGCAGCGTGCGGGTCTGTGGCACGTCGCGGCCGATGGCGATCAGGATGCCGGTGCGCTCGCGGTAGATGCCGAAGTTCTTGGAGCAGCTGGCGGCGATGATCACCTCGTCGAGCGCGCCGGCGATCAGCCGGGTGGCGCTCGCATCGGCGTCGAGCCCGTCACCGAAGCCCTGATAGGCGAGGTCGATCATCGGCACGAGGTGGCGCGCCTTGAGCGTCGCCACGATCTCGTCCCATTGCTCGGGCGAGGGGTTGGCGCCGGTCGGGTTGTGGCAGCAGCCATGCAGCAGCACCACGTCGCCGGGCTTGGCCTCGGAGAGGTCGGCCATCATGCCGGCCATGTCGAGGCCGCGGGTCTCGGCGTCGAAATAGCGGTAGTTGCGGGTCTTGGCGTCGAGATGCTTGAGGATCGACAGGTGGTTGGGCCAGGTCGGGTCGGAGACCCAGATCGTGGCCTCGGGCGAGGCCATGCCGATCATCTCGAAGGCCTGGCGCACCGCGCCGGTGCCGCCCGGCGTCGCCACGGCGGCGACGCGGTCGCGCGGCAGCGTGTCGGCCAGCACCAGGTCGATCATCGCGTCGGCGAAGGCCGGGTCGCCGGCCAGAGCGGTGTAGCTCTTGGTTTCCTCGGTCTGGAGCAGCCGGGCCTCGGCGGCCTTGACGGCCCGCATGATCGGGGTGCGGCCCGAAGCGTCCTTGTAGACGCCGACGCCGAGATCGATCTTCTCGTCGCGCGGATCGGCCTTGTAGGCGCTCATCAGCGCCAGGATCTTGTCGGCAGGCTGGTCGGTCAGGTTCTCGAACATGTTCATCCTTCGAGGTTGTCTTCGGCGGGGCCGGAAATCTTGGCGGGGCCGGTCTCGACCGGCAGGTCGGGGAACATGCCCCATTCGGACCAGGAGCCGTCATAAAGCTGGTGGTCGGTCTTGCCGATCCGCTCGAGCGCCAGCGACAGCACTGCCGCCGTCACGCCGGAACCGCAGGTGGTGATCACCGGACGGTCGAGATCGACGCCCGCGCGGGCGAAGGCGGCGCGAATGCCGGGCTCGTCCTTCATCGTGCCGTCGGGCCGCAGCAGCTCGCGGAAGAACAGGTTGCGCGAGCCGGGGATGTGGCCAGAGCGCAGCCCGGCACGCGGCTCCGGCGCGCCGCCCTCAAAGCGGGCGCTCGCGCGGGCGTCGACGATGACATGGCTGCCGAGCTTGACCGCGCGCGCCACCTCGGTGGCGTCGACGGCCATGTCGCGGCGCGGGTTGACGGTCAGGTGCCGGTCGCGCAGCGGCGTCGGCTCGGCGGTGAGCGGACGGCCCTCGGCGCGCCATTTCGGCAGCCCGCCATCGAGCACGGCGACCTCGTCCTTGCCCATCAGCCGGAACAGCCAGCGCACGCGCGCCGCCGAGAACAGCCCGGCGCCGTCATAGACGACGATGCGATGGCCGTCGCCGACCCCCATGGCGCGCAACCGGGCGACGAATTTCTCGGGCGGCGGCGCCATGTGGGGCAGGCCGCTGCGGTGATCCGAGATGTCGTCGATGTCGAAATAGCGGGCGCCCGGGATATGCGCCGCGTCGTATTCGGCGCGGCCGTCGCGGCCGGTATCCGGCAGGTACCAGGAGGCGTCGAGGATCCGCAGGTCGGGGTCACCGAGCCGCTCGGCCAGCCAGCGGGTCGAGACGAGCGTGCGGGGGTCGTCGGCGGTCTCGGGCATGCGTTACCTCGGGTCGGGGCGCTCGGGCGGAGGAGTAGACCCGTGGCCCGCCGGGTGCAAGCGGCCTAGATCCCCTCGCGCAGCAGCCGTTGCTTCTGCCGGCCCCAGTCGCGCTTGGCCTCGGTGGCGCGCTTGTCGTGCAGCTTCTTGCCCTTGGCGATGGCGATCTTGAGCTTCACCAGACCGCGATCGTTGAAATACATCACCAGCGGCACGATGGTCATGCCCTCGCGCTGGGTGGCGTTCCACAGCCGTGCAAGCTCCTTGCGCGAGACAAGCAGCTTGCGCTTCCGCCGCTCCTCGTGGCCGAAGGTGCGGCCCGCGTCATAGGGGGCGATATAGGCATTGGTGAGCCACAGCTCGCCATCCTCGACGGCGGCATAGCTCTCGGCGATGTTGGACTGGCCGGTGCGCAGGCTCTTCACCTCGGAGCCCATCAGTTGGATGCCGCATTCGAGATCGCTCTCGATCGCGTAATCGTAGCGCGCCCGCCGGTTCTCGGCGATCACTTTGTAATTCTTGTTCTGCTCTTTCTTGGCCATGCGCCCGATCTAGGGGCGCCACGCGCCCGAGTCCAGCGCGCCGCCGCCCTTCGCCATTCCCTGGAAGATGCGGAGCGCCCGGACACAGCCGGGCGCGGTGGGGTCAGTGGCCGATCAGCCCGGCATGGCGCAACGCGTCCTTGATCGCGAGCCGGGTGCCCTCGAGCAGGGGGGTGAGCGGCGAGCGCACCTCGTCGCGGCACAGGCCGAGCACCGACATCGCGTATTTGGCGCCCGCCACGCCCGGCTCCATGAAGATCGCCTCGTGCAGCGGCATCAGCCGGTCCAGCAGGTCGAGCGCGACGTCGTAGCGGCCCCGGAGCGTTGCTTCCTGGAACTCGGCGCAGAGCCGGGGCGCGACGTTGGCGGTGACCGAGATGCAGCCCCGACCGCCATGGGCGTTGAAGCCCAGCGCGGTGGCGTCCTCGCCCGAGAGCTGGATGAAATCGACGCCGCAATGGATCCGCTGCTTGGGCACGCGGCTCAGATCACCGGTCGCGTCCTTCACGCCGACGATCATCGGATGGCGGGCCAGCTCGCCCATGGTGGTGGGCGTCATGTCGACCACCGAGCGGCCGGGAATGTTGTAGATCACGATCGGCAGGCCGCACTCGGCAGCGGCCATGAAATGCGCGACCAGCCCGCGCTGGGTCGGCTTGTTGTAGTAGGGCGTGACCACGAGCGCCGCGTCTGCGCCGGCGGATTTCGCCGCTTCGACCAGGCGTACCGTCTCGGTGGTATTGTTCGAGCCCGCGCCGGCGATCACGGGGATGCGGCCGGCGGCGGTCTTGACCACGGTCTCGACCACGAGATCGTGCTCTTCATGGGTGAGGGTGGGGCTTTCGCCGGTGGTGCCGACGGGCACGAGGCCGTGGCTGCCCTGATCGATGTGCCATTCGACCAGTTTCTTCAGCGTCTCGAGGTCCACCTGGCCATCTGCGAAGGGGGTGACGAGGGCCGGGAGAGATCCCTTGAACATGCGAGAAATCCTGAGTCGGGGGGATGAAAATCGCGCGGACCCTAGACGGGATTCCGCTGCTTGCCAAGTTTGTGAATTGCGCCTTAACTCTGTATACCTAGGTTGGCGCACCATGCCGAGAGACACGGAATCCCGGAGCAGCCACGCATGATGACGACCCCCCGATTCTCTACCGCACTCGCCACCGCGCTAGGCCTGTTGGCCGCGCCTGCGATGGCCGATATCGAAGCGGCTCTCGACGCCGCCGAGCGTCGCGACTGGGCGCAGGCCAAGGCCGAGGCGGCGCCGCTGGGCGCCGTGGCGCTTGACCTCGTGGCCTGGGAGAAGCTGCGCGCCGGTGCCGGCGAGTGGCCCGATTACGTGGCCTTTGTCGGCGCGCATCCTGACTGGCCCCGGCTGTCCGAGATTCGCGCCGAAGGCGAGCGCGACATGCCCAAGGGCCTGCCGCCAGAGCAGGTCATCGCCTGGTTCGGCGACACGGCCCCCGAGACCGGCGAGGGCGCGGTGCGGCTGGCCGAGGCGCTGATGGCGCAGGGCAAGCCCGACGCCGCCCGCGAGATGCTGGTCGAAAGCTGGCTGACGCTGGGCCTCGATGGCACCGGCCACGCCGCGATGATGGACGCCTTCGGCGACATCCTCGCCCCGCATCACGCCAAGCGGGTCGACGCCATGCTCTGGCGCTGGCGCATCACGGATGCCGAGCGGCTGTTCGACACGCTCTCGGCTGATGAGCGCAAGGTCGCCGAAGCCCGCGTGGCGCTGATCCGCGACCGCAACGCGGCGCAGATGCTCGGCCGCGTGCCCGAGCGGCTGCGCGACACGCCCGGCATCGCCAATGCCCGCTTCAACCGCTTTGCCGACAAGGGCGACTACACCGAGGCGCTCGAGATCATCGAGCGGCACACCGGCAGCGAGAAGGCGCTGGGCGACCCGTTCCGCTGGGCCTCCTGGCGGGCGACGCTGGCGCGCTGGCTGATGCGGCAGGGCGAGGCCGAGCGGGCCTACAGGCTCGCCAGCCAGCATTTCCTCGAAGAGGGCAGCTTCTACGCCGATCTCGAATGGCTCGCGGGCTACATCGCGCTGACCTATCTCGACGATCCGGAAAAGGCGCTGACGCATTTCAAGCATCTCGAGAGCGACGTCGAGAGCCCGATCTCGCTGGCCCGCGCCGGGTACTGGCAGGGCCGCGCGCGGGAGGCCATGGGTGCCTACGATCAGGCGGCGCTCGACTATGCCCGCGCGGCGCTGCACCAGACCGCCTTCTACGGCCTGCTGGCCGCCGAGAAGCTCGGCCTGACGCTTGACCCGGCGCTGGCCGGGCACGAGCCGGTGGCCGATTGGCGGCAGGGCGACTTCCTCGAGGACGACCGGACCCAGGCGGTGACCTACCTGCTCGATGCCGGGCGGTATGGCGACGCGCTGCGCTTCGTGGTGGAGCTGGGCCGGTCGCTCGATCGCGAGGGCATCGCCCAGCTCGGGCGGATGCTGATGGAGCGGGACGAGACGCATCTGGCGCTGACGCTCGGCAAGGCCGCGGCCTACCGGCAGATCGTGATCCCCGAGATCTATTTCCCGCTGCATGCGCTGGCCGAGACCGAGATGCCGGTCGCCCCCGAGCTGGCCATGTCGATCGCGCGGCGCGAGAGCGAGTTCAACATCGGCGCGGGCAGCCCGGTGGGCGCCCTCGGGCTGATGCAGCTGATGCCGGCCACCGCCGAGGAGGTCGCGGGCTGGATGGGCTTGCCCTATTCGCGCGCCAAGCTGACCAGCGACTGGCGCTATAACGCCAAGCTCGGCTCGCGCTACCTCGCCTATCTGGAGGAGACCTTCGGCCAGAGCCCGGTGATGATCTCTGCAGGCTACAATGCGGGGGCCTCGCGGCCGCGCACCTGGATGGCCGAGCGCGGCGATCCGCGGATCGGGCAGGCGGACGTGGTCGACTGGATCGAGCACATCCCCTTCACCGAGACCCGCAACTACGTGATGCGGGTCAGCGAATCGATCCCGGTCTATCGCGCCCGGCTGACCGGCGAGACCGGACCGGTGCGGTTCTCGGACATTCTCAACGGCAAGCCGCCCCATGTGCGGCCGCAGGCGCGGCAGGCCGATCTCGACACCATGCCGCCGGCCCCGGTGCCGCCGGCGGTCGAGGTCACGCCGCAGGGGCGCGCCTCGACCATGTCGATCTCGGATCTTGCGCCGCTGTCGATCGACGGGATCCGGCCGCCACAGCGCCCGGCCGAGTGATCAGCCGGCCTTGCGGTGGGTGCGGACCAGCGTGAACACGCCCGCGCCCACCACGATCAGCGCGCCCAGCGCGACGTTGGGCGCGAGCGTCTCGCCGAAGGCCACGAGCCCTAGGCTGGCGGCGAAGGGCAGCTGCAGATAGGCGAAGGGCTGCACGGCCCCGGCCTCGGCCACCTCGTAGGTCTTGATCAGCAGGAAGTGTCCGCCGGCGCCGGTGACGCAAAGCAGCGCCATCACCGCCCAGTCCCATCCCATCAGCGGCTGCCAGTTGGGCAGGCCGATCACGGTCATCAGCACCGCACCCGACACCCCCGTCCAGAAGAAGCTCGTGGCCGCCGCGTCGCGCCGCGCGACGTAGCGGGTGAGCAGCCCATAAAGCGCGAACATCATCGCCGCGATCATCGGGAACAGCGCCGCAGGCGAAAAGACACCGAAGCCGGGCCGCAGGATCACCAGCACCCCCGCAAAGCCGATGCCGATGGCGACCCAGCGCCGCCAGCCCACAGATTCGCCCAGTACCGGGCCCGACAGCGCGGCGATGAGCAGCGGGTAGACCGCGAAGATGGCGTGGCTTTCGACAAGGCCGAGATAGACGAAGCCGATCACCATCACGCAGATCTCGCCCGCCAGTAGCAGGCCGCGGAAGGCCTGCAGCAGCGGCTGGGAGGTGCGCGCGGCAGCCCGGACCGAGCCCTTCTGGTGCCGCGCGATGGCGATCACGAAGGCGGCGAAGAACCAGTAGCGGATCATCACCACCATAAAGACGTTGTAGTTCTCGGCCAGATAACGCGAGATCCCGTCCTGCATGGCGAAGACGAAGGTGGTGATCGTCATCAGCAGGATGCCGAGGCGGTTGTCGGTCCGCATCACAGGGGCCTCCGGGCGACGGTCATGTGGCGCTTGCGCCCGAAGCCCGGCGCCCGCGTCACCTCGAGCCCGGCGGCGGCCAACGCCCGGCGGACATGGCCGGCGGCGGTGTAGCTCGCCAGCGTGCCGCCCGGCGCGGTATGGGCCGCGACCTCGGCCATCAGCGCGTCGCCCCACAGTTCGGGGTTCTTGGCCGGGGCAAAGCCGTCGAGGAACCACGCGTCGGCGTGGCCGTCATGCCCGGGCAGCGTCTCGCGCGCGTCGCCCCGGACGATCTTCAGGGTCACCACGCCGTCGAAGACATATGGCCCGGGGCCATCCTCCAGCACCGCGACGAGGCGGGCCGAATAGGGCGCCAGCGTCGGAAACGCGGCAAGGGCCCGGGCGGTGTCGGCGGGCGTCATCGGAAAGGCCTCGAAGCTGGTGAAGCGCAGGGTGCCGCCCGGCCGCGCCGCTTCCCAGGCTTCCCAGGCGGTGAGAAAATTCAGCCCGGTGCCGAAGCCCGTTTCCATGATCCGGAAATCGCCGCCGAAGCGCTCCGGCAGGCCGTTGCCCGCCAGAAAGACGTGCCGCGTCTCGGCCAGCCCGTCCTGAATCGAGAAGTAGGGATCGTCGAAGCGGGTCGAGACCGGGATGCGGTCGTCGCGCCACGAGAGCCCGGCCTGCTGGTCGTTCATGCGCGTCTGCCTTAGGTTGCGCCTTCGTGATGGCGGGGGCGGCGGTCGATGGCAAGCGTGGATCTGACGGTGATGGGGGCAGGGGCCTGGGGCCTCGCGGTCGCGGTGGCCTGCGCCCGGCGCGGTGCGCATGTGCGGGTGATCGACCCGGCGGGTCCGGCCGCCGGGGCCTCGGGCGGGATCGTCGGCGCGCTGGCGCCGCATGTGCCCGAGCAGTGGAACGACAAGAAGGCGTTCCAGCTCGAAGCGCTGCTGATGGCCGAGGCGTATTGGGCCGACATCGCGCGGCTCTCCGGCTCCGATCCCGGCTATGCTCGTACCGGCCGGCTGCATCCGCTCGCCGACGCGGCGGCGGTGGCGCGGGCCGAGGAACGCGCGCGCGGCGCCGCCGACCTATGGTTGGGACGGGCGGAATGGCGGGTGATCGCGGCCCATGAAGGCGGCTGGGGCGGCGACTGGGCGCCAGCGAGTCCCTCCGGCATGCTGGTACACGACACGCTGACCGCCCGGCTGCATCCACGACGCGCGACGCTGGCACTCGCAGGCGCCCTCGAAACGCTGGGCGGCGAGATCGCGTGCGAGGGGCTGCCGGAGGGCCCGGTCGTCTGGGCCACGGGCGTCGCCGGGCTCGAGGAGATCTCGGCGCTGGCCGGCAAGACCGCCGGGACCGGCGTGAAGGGGCAGGCGGCGCTGCTTCGGCCGCGCGGCTTCGATGCCGCCGACATGCCCCAGCTCTTCATCGACGGCCTGCACGCGGTGCCGCATGCCGATGGAACGGTGGGCATCGGATCGACCTCCGAACGCGATTATGACGACGGCACCGCGACCGATGCGCAACTCGACGAACTGATCGCGCGGGCCCATGGGATTTGCCCCGCGCTGGTGGAGGCCGAGGTCGTCGCGCGCTGGGCCGGAGTGCGGCCCCGGGCCAGGAGCCGCGCACCGATGCTGGGTAGCCATCCGTTCCGTGACAACGCCTTCATCGCCAATGGCGGCTTCAAGATCGGCTTCGGCCTCTCGCCGCTGGTGGGGGAGGTGATGGCGGATCTGGTGCTCGAAGGGCGGGACCGCATCCCCGAGGGCTTCCGGCCCGAGGCCAGTCTCTGAGCAGCGCGGCGGGCATCTTGCCCCCTCTGTCCCGGCCCGGCATGGTCGGTCCGGGATCGGAGGAGATGAAGATGCGGCACGGTGGAAAGATTCTGGTGGATCAACTGGTCCGGCTCGGGGTGGAGCGGGTGTTCTCGGTCCCGGGCGAGAGCTTTCTGGCGGTGCTCGACGGCTTGCACGACGCCGAGATCGCCAACGTGGTCTGCCGCCAGGAAGGGGGCGCTGCAATGATGGCCGAGGCGCATGGCAAGCTGACCGGGCGGCCCGGCGTCGCCTTCGTCACCCGCGGCCCGGGCGCGACCAATGCCAGCGCCGGCGTGCATGTCGCCCGTCAGGACAGCACGCCGATGGTTCTCTTCGTCGGTCAGATCGCCCGCGCGGACCGCGACCGCGAGGCGTTCCAGGAGGTCGATTACCGCGCCATGTTCGGCCCCCTGGCGAAATGGGTGGCGGAAATCGACGACACCGCGCGGATCCCGGAATATGTTGGCCGCGCCTTCGAGGTGGCGATGTCGGGCCGCCCCGGCCCGGTGGTGCTGGCGCTGCCCGAGGACGTGCTGTCTAGCAGCGCCGAGGCGCGAGATCTCTCTCCCGCTCCGGAGCGGCTGGCCCCTGACCTGTCGGCGGCGGCGGCGCGGATCGTCGAGAGGCTAAGCCGGGCCGAACGCCCCCTCGTCGTGGTCGGCGGGCCGCACTGGTCGGCGGAGGCCGCCGCAGATCTCGCCCGCTTCGCACAGGCGCAGGGCCTGCCGGTGGCGGCAGGATTCCGGCGGCAGGACTACATGGACAACCGGCATCCGCATTACGCGGGCGACCTGAATGTCGGCATCAACCCGGCACTGGCCGAGCGGGTGCGCGCTTCGGACGCGCTGCTGGTGCTCGGCTCGCGGCTAGGTGACATCGAGACACAAGGGTTTTCGCTGATCGACCCCGCCGGGCACGACAAGGCGCTGATCCACGTCCATGCCGATGCGGACGAGATCGGCAGGATCTGGCGGCCGGAGATCGCCGTGACGGCGCGGGCGCCCGAGATGGTGGCGGCGCTGGCGGCGCAGGAGCCGGCCGGCCCCGACAGGTCGGACTGGGTCGGCGCGGCGCGCCTGGGCTACGAGAGCTGGCTCACCCCGCGCGAGACGCCCGGCGTGGTCCGGTTGGAGAGCGTGGTCGGCTGGTTGTCGGAGAATCTGCCCGAGGACGCGATCCTTACCAACGGGGCGGGCAATTACGCCGGTTGGCTGCATCGCTACTTCCGCTTCAAGCGGCCCGGCACGCAGCTTGCGCCGACCTCGGGCTCGATGGGCTACGGCTTCCCCGCCGCGATCGCGGCCTCGCTCGCGCATCCGGATCGCGCGGTGGTCTGCCTCGCCGGGGATGGCTGTTTCCAGATGACGCTCAACGAGATGTCGACCGCCATCCAGCACGGTGCCGCGCCGATCGTGATCGTCGGCAATAACGGCCGCTACGGCACGATCCGCATGCATCAGGAACGGCACTATCCGGGCCGGGTTTCGGGCACCGACCTCGCCAATCCGGATTTCGCTGCGCTGGCGCGCGCTTATGGCGGACATGGTGAAACGGTCGAGCGCGACGAGGACTTCGTGCAGGCCTTCGAGCGGGCCCGGGCGTCCGGCCGCCTCGCGGTGATCGAATTGCGGCTGGACCCGGCGGCGCTCTCGACCGGGCGGGATCTGGAATGAAGCCCGTACGCTCGCGCACAAAACATGGCTGCGACTGTCGTGGCTGTTCAAACCGATGAGGCGAACATATAGCTCAGTATCTTGGATAAGCAGTTGGACCGAATGACAGAGCTGACGGAACTGGACGGTGAGACGGATCATCTGGAGCTGGTGCTCGCGGTAGGCGAGATCGGGCTGTGGAGTCTCGACACGACCACCGGCCGGGCCTGGCGGAGTCTGCGGCACGACCGGATCTTCGGCTACGAGACCCTTCTACCGTCCTGGAGCTATGACGATTTTCTGAACCATGTCGTCGAGGATGACCGCGAAAGGGTTGCTGCGACCTTCGGCGCGGCACTGCGCGACCGGACCAGCTGGTCCTTCGATTGCCGTATCCTGCGCGCCGATGGCGTGGTGCGCTGGATCGCGGCGCATGGTCGGCACCTGAGCGATCCCGAGACCGGCCATGTGCGGATCATCGGCCATGTGATCGACATCACCGAGAGCAAGGAAGCCGAGGAGCGGCTGCGTCTGCTGACCTCGGAGCTCAACCACCGCACGCGCAACATGCTCTCCGTGCTGCAGGGCATGGTGCGCATGTCGGCGCGCCGCGCGGAGTCGGTGACGGATCTGGAGCGCAGCCTGCTGGGTCGGATGGAAGCGCTGTCGCGCAGCCATGCGCTGACCGTGCAGCTCTCCGACAGCGCGCTCAGGGTCTCGGACGTGGTCGATAGCGCAATGTCGCCCTTCGCTCCCGAGCCGGACCGGTTCTCGATGAGCGGCGCCACCGGCGCGACGCTGGAGCCCAAGATCGCCGAGAGTCTGTCGCTGGCGCTCTACGAGCTGACCACCAACGCCATCAAGTACGGGGCGCTCAGCAACGAGACCGGCCGCGTGTCGGTCGAGGTGAGCCGGCTGGCCCCGGGCCGTGCCCGCGTCGTCTGGCGCGAGAGCGGCGGGCCGAGGGTGACGGCGCCCGAGCGGTCCGGCTTCGGCTCGACGCTGCTGCGTTCGATCCTGCGCGCCGAGGAGGGCGAGGTCCGGGTCGACTTCGCCGAAGAGGGCGTGATCTGCACGATCGAGCTGCCGGTGGGCCAGGACGCCGCCGAGAGCGAGCGCGCGACCCAGGGCGAGGCCCGGCTCGCCGGACGGCGGGTGATGGTGGTCGAGGACGAGTTCCTGATCGCGATCTCGTTGGAGATGGCGCTGGGCGAGCAGGGCGCGCTGGTCGAGGGGCCGTTCACGAAGCTCGACGACGCGCGCCGCGCGGTGTCGAGCCGGCCCGACGCGGCGGTGCTCGACGTGCGGCTGGGCAGCGATTCGAGCCTGCCGCTGGCCCGCGACCTTGCGGCGCTCGGCGTGCCGCTGCTCTTCGTCACCGGCAATGTCGACGGCGAGGAGCTCAAGCAGGAGTTCCCGCGCGCGCAGGTGCTCTCCAAGCCGGTCAGCGAGGATCGCGTCGTGGCCGAGCTGAAGCGGCTGATCGAGCGGCCTGACTGAGCCGGATCGCGGGAGGGATCAGAACTCGACCCCTCTTTGGGCCTTGATGCCCGAGCGGAACGGGTGCTTCACAAGCTCCATCTCGGTGACGAGATCGGCCGCCTCGATCAGGTCCTCATGCGCGTTGCGGCCGGTCAGCACGACATGCGTCATCTCGGGCTTCTCCTCGCGCAGGAAGGCCACCACCTCGTTGATGTCGAGATACTCGTAGCGCAGCGCGATGTTGATCTCGTCGAGCAGTACCATGCGGATCTCGGGATCGCGGATCAGCTCCTTGGCCTTTTCCCAGGCGGCCTGGGCCATCTCGGTATCGCGGGTGCGGTCCTGGGTCTCCCAAGTGAAGCCCTCGCCCATGGTGTGGAACTGGCAGACATCGGAGAAGCGCGACAGGATCAGGTCACGCTCGCCGGTGGACATCCCGCCCTTGATGAACTGCACCACCGCGCAGGGCATCTCGTGGGCGATGCAGCGGAAGATCATGCCGAAAGCGGCCGACGACTTGCCCTTGCCCTTGCCGGTATGGACGATGACCAGGCCCTTTTCGTCGGTCTTGGTGGCCATGATCTTGTCGCGCGCGGCCTTCTTCTTGGCCATCTTGGCGGCGTGGCGGTCGGTATCGTCGGTCATGGCAAGGCTCCTCTTCGGGCCGCCAGACTGCGCCGCCCGGGCGCGGCGCGCAACCCGTCAGCCGGCGAGAAGCGCGACCAGCCATGGCGCCAGCAGCGGGGCGATCAGCGCCGTCAGTAGCGCGTTCAGCCCCATGCCGATGCCCGCGAAAGCGCCCGCCGTCTCGTTGACCTGAAACGCCCGCGCCGTGCCGATGCCATGCGCCGCGACACCGACCGCGAGGCCGCGCGCGCGCCAGTCGCGGATGCGGAGCAGGTTCAAGAGCGGCGTCGCCACGACCGCGCCGGTGATGCCGGTTATGATCACCAGCACCGCCGTCAGGTTGGGTGCGCCGCCGATCGTCTCGGATACGCCGAGCGCCACCGGCGCGGTCACCGATTTCGGCGCCAGCGACAGCAGCGTCTCGCCCCTCAGCCCGAAGGCGGCGCCGATGCCGACCGCCGTCACCAGCGCCGTCACCGACCCCGCCGCCAGCGCCGCCAGCATCGGCCAGAAGGCCGAGCGGATCAGCCGCAGATTGGCATAAAGCGGCACGGCGAGTGCCACGGTGGCCGGCCCGAGCATGAAATGCACGAATTGCGCGCCCTCGAAGTAGTTCTGATAGGGTGTGCCGGTGAGCCGCAGCAGCACCGCCAGCAGCGCCACCGCCACCAGCACCGGGTTCACCAGCGGCTTTCGCCCGGCGCGACGAAAGGCGAGATCGCCGAGGCTGTAGGCGACCAGCGTCGCGGTGAGCCACAGCAGCGGATCCTGGCGCAGATAGGTCCAGATTTCGGCCGGATCGGCGGGGGTCATTCCGAAACTCCGGTCAGCCGCGCCACCGCGAGGAAGACATAGACCCCGGCCATGATCGCCGCGATGGTCGACAGAAGCAGCGCCGCGATCAGCGCCACGCCATGCTGGCCCAACGTGTCGAGATGACCGACCACGCCGACGCCCGCCGGCACGAAGAGCAGCGACAGGTGCTTCAGTAGCCCGGAGGTCGTCGGGGCGATCCGCTCGGCCAGCTTCGGACGCAGGATCAACGCCGCGAACAGAAGCGCCATGCCGATGACCGGACCCGGGACCGGCAGGCCGAGGCCCCTTGCCGCGACCTCTCCCACGAGTTGGCAGGCGAGCAGGACGACGAGGTTGACGATCATGGGGCCTCCGGGCGCTTGGGTGCCCTCACTCTGGAGCCGCGAGGCGCCCCGTCAAGCGTGCGGGACCTCGGGCCACGGCTCGACCGTCAGTTCCGGCCAGTAGGACTTCTGCCGCGCCGCCTTGGCTTCATGGGTGGCGCGATTGGGCAGGATCGGGTTCGGCACCAGTCGCATCGCGAAGATGTCCTCGAGGCCATGGGGCGCATAGATGTCGAAGCCGTCATCGGCGCGCAGCCGCATGCCGAGGCAGTGTGTGCGCGACGCGAAATGGTCGATCCCTTCGCGGCTGTTGGCATAGTCGGGGCAGGCATGGCCGAAATGGTCCCGATACCACAGCGGCACGCGGGCCTGGTTGCGGATCTCGACCGGCGGGGAGGGGGCGAAGAGCGGCGCGGCGCGGCGGATCACGCGGTCCTCCGCTTCCCAGCTGGTATCGGGGTCGAAATAGAACAAGTCGATATCCTTGACCCCGTGCAGCACCGGCCGTCCGGTCAGCGCGTTCCACACCGCGCCGTAAAGCGCGCCCGAGACGATCCACCAGTCCGGTAGGTCGACGTCGCGCGCGGCACGGAAGGCGGTCATCAGTTCCGGTGCGGCCCGGACGATCCCGACCAGCCGTGCTTCCAGCTGAGCGCTCATCGCAGCGCCTCGATCCGGGCGCGGGCCGAGTTCGAGCGCGGCTGCCACAGTCCGCGATCGATCGCCTCCTGCAGCCGTTCGGCGATCTCCTTCAACGCGGGCGGGTTGTGCTCGGCGATGAAGTCGCGCGTGTCCTCGTCGGCCAATATCGCCTCTTCGACGAGGTCGAAATGATGGTTCTTCACCGCCCGCGTGGTGGCGGCGAAGGCAAAGAGGTAGTCGACCGTCGCCGCGATCTCGAAGGCGCCCTTGTAGCCGTGCCGCTTCACGCCATCGATCCATTTGGGGTTCACCACGCGAGAACGGACGACGCGGGCGATCTCCTCGTCGAGGCTGCGGATCACCGGTCGCTCGGGGCGGGAATGGTCGTTGTGATAGATCGGACGTTCGCGGCCCTGAAGCGATGCCACCGCCGCCGCGGCGCCGCCCTCGAACTGGTAGTAGTCGTCTGAATCGAGAATGTCGTGCTCGCGGTTGTCCTGGTTCTGGACGATCGCCTCGACCTGACCCAGCCTTGCGGCAAAGCCCGCACGGTCGGCTTCGCCCTCCTGACCCGCGCCATAGGCATAGCCGCCCCAGTCGAGATAGGCGGCACCGAGATCTGCGCGGTCGTTCCAGATGCGCTCGTCGATCAGCGCCTGCAGCCCCGCGCCATAGGCGCCCGGCTTGGAGCCATAGACCCGGGCGGGGCTTTCGCCCGCGCGAATGCGGGCCGCGGCGGGGTTGGTCTCCTCGGGCTCGTCGAGCGCCTGCACGGCGCGGGCCGCGCTGTCGACCAGCGCCACGAGCTGCGGAAAGGCGTCGCGGAAGAAGCCCGAGATGCGCAGGGTCACGTCGACGCGGGGGCGGCCGAGCACGCCCTCGGGCAGCACCTCGAAGCCGGTTACGCGGCGGTTGGCGCTGTCCCATGTGGGCTTCACCCCCATAAGCGCAAGCGCCTGCGCGATGTCGTCGCCGCCGGTGCGCATGTTAGCGGTGCCCCAGGCGGTGACCAGCATCGCGCGCGGCCAGTCGCCGTGATCCTGCAGGTGCTTTTCGATCAGCAGGTTCGCGGATTTCCAGCCCAGCGCCCAGGCGGTGGGTGTCGGCACGGCGCGCGCATCCACGGAGTAGAAGTTGCGCCCGGTCGGCAGCACGTCGGGCCGACCGCGCGTCGGCGCGCCCGAAGGGCCCGGTGCCACGGCGCGGCCATCGAGCCCGGTCAGCAGGCCCCGGCCCTCGGCCGGGCCGCAAGCGGCGATGGCGGGGCGGAGCCTGGTCTCGATCTCGTCCAGAACGGCAGCCGAGGCGGGGCCGGGGGAAGGGGACCTGCCGTCGAGCAGCCGCTGGCACAGCTCCTCCAGTCGCTCCACCGTGTCGCCATGGCTGCGCCACTTGCCCTCGCCGGAGAGCGTCTCGGGGCGCGGGCCGGTCCAGCTTGCGGCCATGTCGCAATCGAGCGGGTCGAAGTCCAGTGACAGGTCACCGGCCAGCGCCCGCAGCAGCGACGCGCCGCCCGGGTGCGTGCCGCGCGGCACACGCGCCAGCGCGATGGCCAGATCGCGCTCCTGACGCCCCTCGGGGGATTGGCCGAAGACATGCAGCCCGTCGCGGATCTGCGCCTCCTTCAGCTCGCACAGGAAGGCGTCGAGCTTGGCGAGGTCGGTGTCGGCCTGGCCCGAGAAGCCAGCATCCGAAGCGAGTCCGGTGGCCTCAGCAAGGCTCAGGATCTCGCGCCGCAGATGGGTGATGCGGCGCGGATCGACGCCTGCCGCCTCGTAATATTCATCCACCAGCGCTTCGAGATCGCGCAGTGGTCCATAGCTCTCGGCGCGGGTCAGAGGTGGCGTCAGGTGGTCGATCACCACCGCCTGCGCGCGCCGCTTGGCCTGCGTGCCTTCGCCGGGATCGTTGACGATGAAGGGATAGAGATGCGGCGTGGCGCCCAGCGCGATCTCGGGCCAGCAGGTCTCGGACAGCGCCACCGCCTTGCCCGGCAGCCATTCGAGGTTGCCATGCTTGCCCATGTGGACCACCGCGTCCGCGCCCCAGCGATACCGCAGCCAGAAATGGAAGGCGAGGTAGTGATGCGGCGGCACGAGGTCGGGCGAGTGGTAGGTCTCGGTCGGGTCGATGTTGTAGCCGCGTGCCGGCTGCAGGCCGACCACGGCGTTGCCGAAGCGGTGCAGCGAGAGGGCAAAGCCCTTGGCGGTCAGGAAGGGGTCGTCGCCGGGCGGGCCCCAGCGGTCGAGGATCTGGCTCTTGGCGACCCAGGGGAGGTCGCCGAAATACCGCTCGTATTCCTCCAGCGGCAGCACCTCGCCGCCTTCGCGCGCGGCGCGGTCGGTGAGCCAGTTGGTCGGGCCCGCCATCAGCCGGTCCATCAGCGCCTGCGCGTCCCCGGGCAGATCCGCGACCGCATAGCCCGCGCCTTGCATCAGCTTGAGCGCGTGGACCGTGGCGGCAGGGGTGTCGAGGCCGACGCCATTGGCCAGCCGCCCGTCCTTGTTGGGGTAGTTGGCGAGAACCAGCGCCACCTTGCGGGCGGGGGCGGGCGTCTCGCGCAGCCGCGCCCAGCGCGCGGCCAGTTCGGCCACGAAGCTGATCCGGTCGGCGCGCGGTTGCCAGGTGGCGACGCGGCATTGCGTGACCTCGTCGAAGAAGGCCTCGCCCTTGAAACCGATGGCGCGGCTCAGGATGCGTCCGTCGACCTCGGGCAGGGCCACGTTCATGGCGATGTCGCGGGCGGACAGGCCGGCCAGCCCCTCTTCCCAGCTCTCCTCGCTGCTCGAGGCCAGAACGATCTGGAACACCGGGGCGCCGTGGGCCTCGGGTGCCGCCAACGGGTTCGGCGCGCCGTCCTCCGACGCCGTGGCGCCACCGGTCGCAAAGCTGGTGGCGTTCAGGATCACCGAGGGCGGGGCCGCCTCCATCAGCCCGGCCAGCGTGTCGCGCGAGACCGGATCCTTGAGCGAGGCCACGAAGAGCGGCAGCGGGTTCAGGCCCTGCCGCAGCAGCGCGCGCACCAGCCGGTCGATCGGTGCGAGCTGCCCGCCCTGCAATAGCGCCCGGTAGAAGACGACCGGCACCACCGGGGCGCCGTCGGTCCATGCGTCCCGGAGCTTTTCCAGATCGGCGATGCCCAGACCGGGCCAGTAGAGCCCGGCGCGCAGCAGCGGGCGGGCGGCCTGCGGCGGTTCGGTGCCGTCGAGCATGTGTTTCGCATAGCCGAGAAAGGCGCGCGCGTTCTCGGGGCCGCCCTCCACGAGATAGGCCCAGAGCGCGTCGTAATCCTTGGGCTTCACGGTCGATAATTCGCGTAGCTCGGGGTCGGGCTTGTCGTCGCCCGGCAGGGCGACGAAGGGCACTCCCGCCTCGGCGAGCCGCGCCGCGTATTGCACGAGGCCGTATTTCCAGTAGCCGGAGCCGCCCAGAACCCGGGCCACGACGAGGCGGGATCCGGTGGCGCAGTCGTCGAGATGCAGATCGACCGACATCGGGTGCTGCAGGTGCATCAGGCTCGCCAGCCGCAGTTCGGGCGCGTCCGTCATCTGCGCCCGCGCCGCGCTCAGCGCGGCGAGTTCGGTGTCGGCGGCGGAGATGACGACGAGATCGCCGGGCGTCTGGCCGAGATCGACGGCCTCGGTCCCGTCGGAGACGGTGCCCGGCGTGGCGGCGAGAAGATGCATGGCGGACCTTTCGTGAACGCTTGCGAAGCCCCGCGCGTTGGGGCAGGGAACGGCACCCCCCAGTTACAGGAGCGGATGATGGATTACAGCAAGTCGGGCGGGCCGCGTCAGGGCCGCAACGCGCCCAAGCACCGCGAGCACAACGAGCGCGGCACCGCGAAGACCCCCTATGACAAGCGTGACGACAAGGCCGAGCTGCTCAAGCGCATGAAGGACGCCGCGAAGAAGGCGGCCGGGAAAGCGCCCGACCCCAAGGGCTGAGGTCACAGCCGCTTCTCCATGAAGACGCTCGACCCGTTCTCGACATAATCGCCGAACGGGCCCCGTACGGCGAAGCCATGCCTTGCATAGAGACGATGGGCGGCGGCCAGCCTGTCGCCCGTCTCGAGCCGGATCAGCGGCAGCGCCTCTTCGCGCGCGGCCCGTTCCAACCGGTCGAGCAGGGCCGCGCCGATCCCGCGTCCGCGCGCCGCCTCGGCCACGAAGACCGATTTCAGCTCGCCGTATTCCGGTTTCACGTGAAGCGCGCCGCAGCCCAGCGGCGTGTCGCCGTCATAGGCCGCGAAGAAGCGGATATCGGCGGCCTCAAGGGCTTCTATGGCCAGGAAGTGGTTTTCCTCCGGCGGGTAGAGAGAGCGCATCAGCGCCTGGCTCGCCTCGATCAGCGCGCGCGGACCGGGATCGGTCGCGCGCGCCCGCTTCACCTCGACGCTCATGCCGCCAGCGCGGCCTCGATCGCCGCGCGGTCCAGCCCCGCCTCGCCGATCACCACGAGCCGCGTCTCCCGCGGGTCACTACCGAAGGGCCGGTCGAAATGCGTGTCGACGCGGGGGCCCACCGCCTGCAGCGTCAGCCGCATCGGTTTGCCTGCCACCGCGACGAAGCCCTTGAGGCGCAGGATGTCATGCGCGCGGATCACCTCGGCGACCTGCGCGGCAAAAGCCTTCGGATCGCTCACCTCCGGCCGGGTGACGACGAAACTCTCGAACTCGTCATGGCCATGGTGATGCGCTGCATCGTGATGGTCGTCATCCTCGTCGTCGTGATCGTGGTGATGATGCACCTCGTGGCGCGCCTCCATGTCGGCCTCGGCGGCCGCGCCCTGGCCCAGCAGCACTTCGACGGGAAGCGCGCCCATCGTGGCGCGCACCACCTGCACGCCCTCGCGGGCCTCCGCCTTCAGCCTAGCGGCCAGCGCCTCGGCCTCGGCAGGCTCCAGCAGGTCGGTCTTGTTGACCACGATCATGTCGGCGGCGGCGATCTGGTCCTCGAACAGCTCCGAGAGCGGCGTTTCGTGGTCGAGCCCGTCATCGGCGGCGCGCTGGGCGTCGACCGCGGCGACGTCATGGGCGAACCGGCCCTCGGCCACCGCCTTGCCGTCGACCACGGTGACGACGCCGTCGACGGTGACGCGGGTCGAGATGCCGGGCCAGTTGAAGGCGCGGATCAGCGGCTGCGGCAGCGCGAGGCCGGAGGTCTCGATCACGATGTGGTCGACCGGCTCGTCGCGGTCGAGCAGCTTCTCCATGGTTGGGATGAAGTCGTCGGCCACGGTGCAGCAGATGCAGCCATTCGACAGTTCGACCACGTCCTCGTCGCGGCAGTTCTCGATGCCGCAGCCCTTGAGGATGCCGCCGTCGACGCCGAGATCGCCGAACTCGTTGATCACGAGTGCGATGCGCTTGCCCTTGGCGTTCTCGAGCAAATGACGGATCAGCGTGGTCTTTCCGGCGCCGAGAAAGCCGGTGACGACGGTAGCGGGGATCTTGGCGGGCATCGGGTTCTTCCGTTACTGGTCGGCGTGACGACGCCGGGGGTGGACATGGACCGCATCACGATCTGCGCGACCTGCGCCGCGCCGGGCATGGCGCCCGGCGGAGGGGCTCTGGCCGATGCGGTGCGCGTCGGGCTGCGCGAGGGGGTCGAGCTGCGGCTCGTCGATTGCCTGAATGTCTGCCATTCGCCCGTCGCCCTGTCGATCCGGGGCCATGGCAAGACGGCCTATCTCTTCGCGGGAGTGGATCCGGCCACGCAGGCGGCCGAAATCCGAAAGCTTGCCGATCTCTATGCCGAGACCGTCACCGGCGACATCGTTGATGCGCGGCCGCTGGGGCAGCTCCGGCATTGCCTGATCGGGCGCATCCCAGGCTAGGCCCGCTGCGCCTCGCGTGACCAGATCCAGCCGGCCGCCAGCCCGAGAAAGGCCCATGCTGCGGCCGAGACGCCCAGCGCGCGGGTCGAGAACAGCGCTGCCAGTTCCGGCGCGGCGGCGCCGAAGTATCGATCGAGATGCGGCGCGCCGATCAGATGCGGCGCGGCGATCAACGCGATCCCGCCCGCGAGCCAGACAGGACCGCGGCCAAAGGCCATCAGCGCGAGCCCCAGCGCCGTCGCGACCACGGTGAAGGCCCACCAGGTCTGACGCTCGGCGATCTCGGCGGCGACGGTGCCGGGAAGCTCGGGCGGCAGCCCGAAGCTCGGCGCCAGCGCCACGGCCGTGAAACCGCCCAGCCCCCATAGGAGGCCGCGCCGCGCATCGACCGCGACACCGCGCCGGGCCGCGAGCGCGAAGCCCGCCGCCAGCACGAAGCCGAAGCCGATCCAGCCCACGATGTTGATGGCCAGCGTGCCCATGTGCCGCCCGAGCGCGTCGCCCAGCGGCGGCGCGCCTGCGTCGGAGCCGACATAGCCATCGGTGAAATGCGCCCGCGCGCCGGACTCGTAGAGTTCGGCCTCCAGCAGGAGGGGCACGACGAACCACAGCTGCAGAAGTGCGGCGAGCACGCCTGCGGCCAGGCCAGCGAACAACGCGCTGGCCCCGATCTGTTTCAGCATGTCGATGCGATCAGTGGCAGGGGAAGCCGGTGGCGTGGCGCGAATCATGGGCCACGTCATGCATGCCGCCGGCGTGGCTGAAGCCCGCGGCGAAGATCAGCCCGAGGCCGAGCACGGCGGCAAAGGCGATGGTGGCGATGTCGGAAAGCGCGCCCGAGGAAGCGATGGTCTTGGTCGTCATATCAAATCTCCTGTCCCGTCCACCCGACGGGGTCATGGGTTTCGTCATGCAGGCCGGTCTCCTGGCTCGCGGGTCGCGGCATCCCTCCACCTTCCCGGGCTTTGCCCAGTGGCTACGGAGGGACGCTCGCCGCTCACAGTCGCGGGGGCGGCTGCGGCAGGGGGCCTCCTGACTGGATCGGCCCCTTCCGCATTCCCGATTTCCTCCCCTCGGGCGCTTCGCGCCGCATCGGGGAACCTTGCTCCCCCGTTTTGCGCGTCCGCACCCCATCGCGTCAAGCGTCAAGGTGAGGGCCTTCGCAGGGGCAAACGCGGCGGAACCCTGCGCGCCAAGGGCCGCGCGCGTTGACTTCGCGGCCGCCTTTCCCGCATAGCGCCGCGACCACGAGCGCGAATGAGGGCGGCGTCATGCGATTCTCCCGGCTGCGGCTGAACGGCTTCAAGAGCTTCGTCGACCCGACCGATCTGGTGATCGATGACGGGCTCACCGGCGTGGTCGGTCCGAATGGCTGCGGCAAGTCGAACCTGCTGGAGGCGCTGCGCTGGGTGATGGGCGAGAACCGCCCCACCGCGATGCGCGGCGGCGGCATGGAGGACGTGATCTTTGCCGGTGCTGCCACCCGGCCCGCGCGCAACCACGCCGAGGTCACGCTCTCGATCGACAATGCCGAGCGGTTGGCACCGGCCGCCTTCAACGATGCCGACACGCTCGAGATCGTGCGCCGGATCACCCGTGACATCGGGTCGGCCTACCGGCTCAACGGCAAGGAAGTCCGCGCCCGCGACGTGCAGATGCTCTTCGCCGACGCCTCGACCGGTTCGCAATCGCCGGCGCTGGTCCGGCAGGGGCAGATCGCCGAACTGATCAACGCCAAGCCGACGGCCAGGCGCCGCATCCTCGAAGAGGCGGCAGGCATCTCCGGTCTCTACCAGCGCCGTCACGAGGCCGAGCTGAAGCTGCGCGGCGCCGAGGCGAACCTCGCCCGCGTTGACGATGTCGTCGAAAGCCAGGCGGCGCAGCTCGCGACCTTGGCGCGGCAGGCCCGCACGGCGGCACGCTACCGCGAGATCGGCACGGCGCTGCGCGCGGCCGAGGGGCTGCTGCTCTGGCTGCGCTGGAACGCCTCCGAAACAATGCGCCGCGCCGCCGAGGAGGAGTTGCGCGAGCTGGCGCAGGCCGCCGCCCGCGCCGACGCCCAGGCGGGCAAGTCGGTCGCGGTACGCGCCGAGGCCGAGGCGGCGCTGCCGCCGCTGCGCGAGGAGGCGACGGTCGCCAACGCCGTTCTGAACCGTCAGGAGGCCGAACGCGACCGGCTGCTCGACCAGGAAAAGCGCGCGCGCGGCGCGATTCGCGCGCTCGGCGCGCGGATCGAACAGATCGACCGCGACATGGAGCGCGAGGGCGTGCTCGACCGTGACGCCGGCGAGACGATGGGCGCGTTGGAGGCCGAGGCCGCCGAGCTGGCGCAGGCCGGCCAGGGCCACGAGGCGCGGCTCGCCCAGGCCGAGGAGACCGCGCTCGAGGCGGGCGAGATCCTGTCCGAGGCTGAGCGCGCCCAAGGCCAGCGCACCGAGGACACCGCCCGGCTGGCGGCCCGGCACCAGTCAGCGCAGCGCATGGTGGCCGAGGCCCGCGCGCGCATCGCCAAGAGTGCCGAAGCCGCAAGCGAGGCCAAGACGCAGCTCGATCAGGCCGGCGCGGCGGCGACGCAGGCCGGTGCGGCACTGAGCCGGGCCGCCGAGGCGGAGCGGGCCGCGAGAGAGGCCGCCGAGGCCGCCGAGCGCGACCTTGCGCAAGCCGAGACCGCCCGCGCCGAGGCACAATCGGCCGAGGCCGAGACGCGTGCTGCGCGCTCGGGCGTCGAGGGCGAGGCCAAGGCGCTGCGCGCCGAGGTTGCCGGTCTCGCCCGGCTGGTCGAGCGCAGCGGCAGCGAAGGCGCGCAGCTTCTCGACATGCTCAAGGTCGAGCCGGGCTTCGAGAAGGCCTTGGGCGCGGCGCTGGGCGACGAGCTGAAGGCACCGCTGGTGGATGCACGCGGCGCGACCGGCTGGGCCGAGCTGCCCGGCTACGACGCCGATCAGCCGCTGCCCGAGGGCACAGCACCGCTGGCGCGCGCCGTGCACGCCCCCGGTCTTCTAGGCCGCAGGCTCGCGCAGGTTGGCGTGGTGACGCGCGACGAAGGCGCAGCGCTGCAGGGCCGCCTGAAGCCCGGTCAGCGGCTGGTCAGCCGCGAAGGCGACCTGTGGCGCTGGGACGGCTATCGCGCCGGGGCCGAGGACGCCCCCTCGGCGGCGGCGCTGAGGCTGGAGCAGATGAACCGGCTGGCGGCACTGCGCGGCGAGCTGGAGGTGGTCGAAGCCCGGCTCGAGGAGCTGGTCGACGCCCATGCCGACGCCGCGGCCGCGCTCGAACAGGCCCGCGAGACCGATGCCGCCGCCCGCGCCGCGCGCCGCGCCGCCGAGACCGCGCTGTCGGAAGCCGCGCGCGCGCTCAGCCGCGCAGAGGGTGAGAAGGGCCGGGCTGAATCCCGCCGTGACGCCGCCGCCGAGGCGATGGCGCGCCACGAGGCCGAGGGCCGGGCAGGGCGCGAGGCGCTGGTCGAGGCCGAGGCCGGGCTGCGCGATCTCGACGATCTCGACGCCGCGCGGGCGCGGGTCGAGCAGGGGCGCCAGCTCGTCGAGGCCGCGCGGATCACCATGATCACCCGTCGTTCCGAGGCGGACGAGATTCGCCGGACCGGCGAAGCGCGGACGCGCCGCGCGGAGGCGGTGGCGCGCGAGCTCGACGGCTGGCGCCAGCGGGCCGAGACGGCGCGCGGCCGGATGGCCGAGCTGACCGCGCGGCGGTCCGAGACCGAGGCCGAGCTGGAGCGCGCCAGTGCCCGGCCAGAGGCGATCTTCGCCGAACGCCGCAAGCTCGACGCCGACATCGCGCAGGCCGAGGCGCGCCGTGACGCCGCTACCGAGGCGCTGCGCGCGGCCGAGGGCGCGCTGGCCGATGCACAGGCCGCCCGCTCGGCGG
>Ga0208794_1000126_pt1 | contig 77280 bp, 79 predicted proteins | sample 32_taG_FD_184106 | JGI IMG/M metagenome (GOLD analysis project Ga0208794, IMG submission 184106) | Marine viral communities from the Gulf of Mexico - 32_GoM_OMZ_CsCl metaG (SPAdes) (version 2) | ecosystem: Environmental > Aquatic > Marine > Oceanic | place: Atlantic Ocean: Gulf of Mexico... | reverse complement strand
TTGCCTTCCCGAAAGCTGATCGAGACGATCATGAAGAACGGGAACAGGATCAGCACCAGAAAGCCCAGCATGAAACCATGGGCCGCGATCTTCTTGATCCTCAGGTCGCGCGGGCGTTCGACGATCATCGGCCGGACCTCTTCTGAGCGGCGCGGCGCATGGCCACGAAGTTGGCATAGGAGATAGCGGCCACGACGAGGAAGATCAGCAGTGTGATCGCGCCCGCGAGGCCGAATTGCTGGCCCGAATCCTGGAAGGCGAGGCGGTAGGTGAAGGAGGCGAGGATGTCGGTCTCGCCCGCCGGGATCACCGTGCCGGGGATGTCGGGTCCGCCGCGGGTCAGCAGCAGGATCAGCACGAGGTTGTTGAAGTTGAAGGCGAAGGCCGCGATCAGCAGCGGCAGGAAGGGCGGGATGATCTGCGGCAGGGTGATGGTGAAGAACACCCGCAGGCTGGAGGCACCTTCGAGGGCGGCGGCCTTCTTGTGGTCCTGCGGCACCGCCTGCAGGAAGCCCATCGCGAGCAGCATCATGTAGGGATAGCCCAGCCAGATATTGACGAAGAGGATCATCACCCGGGCGAGATTGCCGTCGGTGAACCAGTCCGGCCGAAGGCCGAACAGCGCCTCCAGGATCATGTTGATCTCGCCGAAGTTCTGGTTGAACAGCCCGCGGAAGACGAGGATCGAGATAAAGCCCGGCACCGCGTAGGGCAGGATCAGCAGGATCCGGTAGAGCGTCTTGAAACGCAGATGCTCCCATTGGAGGATCACCGCCAGTGTCAGCCCGACGCTAAAGACGCCCAGCACCGACAGCGCCGCGAAGGCGAAGGTCCAGGCGAAGATCGACAGCATCGGGCCGCGCACGCCCTTGGACTCGAGGATGCGCTCGAAATTGTCGAAGCCCACTGCGACGCGCCAGCCCGGCGGCACCGCCTCACCCTCTGGGGTCTCGAAGAAACCGGTCTCGTGGTTGGCGGTGAGCTTGAGCCTGTCCGCGCTGCGGGTCAGCTCGTTCTCGCCGGTGCGGACATAGTCGGGCGTGACGCTGGCGAATGTCCGCAGCCCCGCATTGCGCAAGGCGACCTCGTCCGGGGTGGTCAGCGTCAGGCTCTGCAGCCCGGCGCGCAGCTTGATCGCGTCGCGCGGGCTCAGCAATTCGAGCGGCGCCGTGCCCGGCGCCAGCGTGACCGCTTCCTCTTCGGCGGCCAACGTCACCGGCTCCGACAGCAATTCGCTCTCGGGCAGCCAGATGCGGTAGCCCTCGCCGTCGCGCGCCACCGCGAAGGGCTGTTCGGTCGCCGGATCGACGGTGCCGCGCGAGGTCAGCACCTCGATCGTGCGCTCGTAGGAGAGCAGGTTGAACGAGGAGTAGTTCGTGAAGCCCAGCCAGATCGTGTAGGCGACCGGAAAGGCGATGAAGACCAGCACCGCGGCGACGCCGGGAAAGATGAACCGCGCGCCGTAGAAGCGGTTGGCGCCGAAGATCACCACGAAGCCGGTGGCGACCGCGAGCAGGATCGCCCCGAACAGCGGCTGGGCGATCTGGTAGAGAAAAAAGGCGCCGTAGAGCATGGCGAGGCCGAGCGCCGCCACTACGGCCGGCGAGGCGCAGCCAGGGCCGGCTTTCGGTCTGCGATTCGGACGGGGCTGGCCCCGCATCGGCGATGGTCATGTCGGTGATCCCCCCTCGGGCCCGGTCCGGGCCTCCTGCCGCGTGCCCTGCGGCCCGTGGCCCCCCGCGCGGCGACGGGGGCGGGCTGCGCCGGGGCGGGAGCCGCCCCGGCGCGTCGGATCACTCGCCCTGGATGCGGGCGGCGGCGTCGTCGAGCGCGGCCTTGGGCTCCTGCGCGCCGTTGGTGATGTTGGTCAGCGCCGGCTGCATCGCGGCCCAGAACGCGCCCATTTCGGGGTTCGAGGGCATCGGCACGCCGTCCTTGGCGACCTCGAGCATCGCGGCCACGCGCTCGTTCTCCATCTGCTCGGCGGCCGAGACGTCGGCCAGCGCGCCGCGCGCGCCGCCCTTGTTCCACTCGGCCAGCCCCTCGTCGGTGGTCAGGTAGCCCTCGACGAACTCGCGCGCGAGGTCGAGATTGGGCGAGGCCGCGTTCAGCGCCAGCGCGATCACGCCGATGAAGGGCGGGGTGGTCTCGCCGTTGGTCTTGGGCAGCGGCGCCACGCCGAACTCGATGCCCGAGGCCTCGAGGTTGGCCCAGGACCACGGCCCGTTGATGACCATGGCGACCTCGCCGTTGTTCATCGCGCCTTCCATGACGCCGTAATCGACGCCCTTGGGCATCACGCCGTCATTGATGAGCGAGGCCAGCACCTCGGCGCCCGCGACCGCGCCCTCGGTGTTCACGCCGTTGGTCGAGCCGTCATAGACCCCGTCGACCTTCTGGAAGGCGAAGCCGCCGCCGGCGGCCAGCATCGGAAAGGTGAAGTAGGTGTTGTTGTAGTCCCACAGGATCGGCTGCACGCCCTCGGGGAACTCCATGTCCTTGATCTCGGCGAAGTCCGCGGGCGGCGTGTCGACGTATTCGGTGTTGTAGATCAGGTGCACGGATTCGAGGGTGATCGGGTAGCCCCAGACCGCGTCGTTGAAGCTCACCGCATCCATGGCGACGGGCAGGATGCCGTCGACCCAGCCCTGGCTGGGATTGGCCGGGGCGATGATGCCGCCGGTGGCCCATTCGCCGAGGCGGTCGTGGGCGTGCATCACGATGTCGGGGCCGTCGCCGGTGGCGGCCGCCTGCTGGAACTTCTCGGGCAGCGGCTCGACCACGGCCACCTCGACCGGCACGCCGAACTCCTCCTCGAACTGCTGGCCAATGGCGCGGATCTGCTCGACGTCGCGGTCGCCGCCGACCCACATCAGCAGCTTGCCGTCCTCGAAGGCCATCGCCGGCGCGGTCGAGAGCATCATCAGCGCCACGGCGCCGAGGGCTTTGGTCTTGAACATGTCTTCCTCCCAGTAGCTCGCCGCCGGTTCCTCCGAACGGCGCGATTCGGGGCACGATACCGTGCGTCGCCCAGTTTTCAAAACGTTTTGAGAATTTTTGGAACAAGGCGATGGTTTCTGTTGATTTGCGACGGAACTGCTGCCAGCATTGCGTCTGCAAACGCTTTGAACGGCCAAGGGAGGGGTCGCGGCATGGCGACGCTCAAGGACATCTCCGCCGAGCTGGGCCTCTCGATCGCCACGGTCAGCCGGGCGCTGAACGGCTTTCCCGAGGTCGGCGCCAAGACCCGGGCGCGCGTCCAGGACGCGGCCAGCCGGATGGGCTACCGGCCCAACCGCTCGGCGCAGCGGCTGGCGACGGGGCGCTCGGGCGTGGTGGGCATGATCGTCAAGCTGCGCGACGACATGTCCGCCGACCAGACCTTCTTCGACGTGCTGACGACGCTCACCGCCGAGCTGGCCGCCTGCGACCTCGATCTCGTGCTTTCGGTCGATCAGGGCAGCGACCCGACCGCGCCCTATGCGCGGATGCTCGAGCGTGACCTGCTCGACGGCTTCGTGCTCAACGCGCCGGTGCCGGATGATCCACGCCCCAGCTTCCTGCGCTCGCGCGGCGTGCCCTTCGTGATGCATGGCCAGGCCCATGACGCGCCGGACTACGCCTTCTTCGGCATCGACAACCGCGCGGTCAGCGCCGACGCGGTGCGGCTTCTGGCCGATCTCGGCCACGCCCGGATCGCGCTGATCAACGGCGAGGACCGCTTCGCCTTCGCCGCCGACCGCGCCGCCGGGTTCCGCGCCGCCATGGCCGGGGCCGGCCTGCCGGTGCCGGGCGAATTCGCCGCCGGGGGCGCGACCACCGACAGCACCGGCTACACCCGCGCGCTGTCCTGGCTGAGCGGGCGCTCGGGCCCGCGCCCGACCGCGATCCTGTGCGCCACCACCGCGATGGCGCAGGGCGTGCTGCGCGCCGCCCGCGATCTGCGCCTATCGGTGCCGGGCGACTTATCGGTGATCGCGCATGACGACGCGCTGCCCGGGATCGGTCCGGCGCATTTCACGCCGCCGCTCACCGTCACCCATGCGCCGATGCGCGATGCCTGCGCGCCGCTCGCCCGGATGCTGATCGACCACCTCAACGGCGCCGATCCGGCGCGACTGCAAACCGTGATCCGGGCCGGGCTGATTGTCCGCGCCTCGACCGGGCCCGTCCCGAAGGGAGAGGAGAGACCATGGCAGACCCCGTGACCAGTGTCCTGCGTGCCGAGCGGCTCAAGAAGAGCTACGGCGCCGTCGAGGTGCTGCACGCGATCGACATCGACATGAAGCCGGGCGAGTTCCTCGTCCTCGTCGGCCCCTCGGGCTGCGGCAAGTCCACGCTGCTGAACTGCATCGCCGGGCTCGAAGAGATCTCGGGCGGGGTGCTGGAGATCGGCGGCCGGGATGTCACCAACGAGCCGCCCAAGGACCGCGACATCGCGATGGTGTTCCAGTCCTACGCGCTCTACCCGACCATGAACGTGGCCGAGAACATCGGCTTCGGCATGAAGGTCCGCAAGGTCCCCAAGGCCGAGGCGCAGCGCAAGATCGAGCAGGTCGCGAAGCTTCTGCAGATCGACCATCTGCTCGACCGCAAGCCGTCGCAGCTCTCTGGCGGTCAGCGCCAGCGCGTCGCGATGGGCCGGGCGCTGGTGCGCGATCCCAAGCTGTTCCTGTTCGACGAGCCGCTGTCGAACCTCGACGCCAAGCTACGGGTCGAGATGCGTGCCGAGATCAAGCGGATCCACAAGACGACCCATGCCTCGATCGTCTATGTCACCCATGACCAGATCGAGGCGATGACGCTGGCCACCCGGATTGTCGTGCTGAAGGGCGGGGTGGTGCAGCAGATCGGCACGCCGCAGGAGATCTACGACACCCCCGCCAACACCTTCGTCGCCGATTTCATGGGCTCGCCGCCGATGAACCTCGTCCCGGCCCGGGTGACCCCGGAGGGGCTCGACATCGACGGCACGCCGCTTTCCATGGGGCCCGGCTGGGACGCCGCTGCGCTGCCTGCGCGGGTGATGCTCGGCATCCGGCCCGAGCATCTGTCGCGCGCGACCGGCGCGGCCGATCTCGTGGTGGCGCCCAAGCTGATCGAGAACACCGGCGCCGAAGCCTATGTGAGCTTCGAGCTTGGCGGCGAGACGATCACCGCCCGGCTGCCGGGCCGCATCCCCGAGGGCGCGACCGAGCATGTCGATCTGGCCGTGGCGCGCGACGGGCTGTGCCTGTTCGACATCGAAACCGGCCGTCGGATCGAGCGCGCGCCTGCGCTCAGTGCAGCCGTCGGCTGATCCCGGCGCGGCGCAGGCCGAGGCCCAGCGCCTCGGCCAGATGCGCCGCATCGAAGGCGGCGTCGACCCGCAGGAAGGCCAGCGCCAGCATCAGCGCCTCCTCATGCGCGGCCTCGGCACCGTGACCCACCAGCCGCGCGAACCATGCCTCGTCAGCGCCGAGGCAGGCGCATTCGGCGGCGTGGCGCATCAGCGGACGCCGCCCATGCGTCCCGCACAGCCGGGCCAGCGCGTCGAGCGCCTGCGCTGCCGCCTCGGCCGGGCCGGGGTCGAGATCGGGCGTCAGCCGCGCCGCGACCGAGGCGCGGCCCGCATCGCACCACAGCCGCAGCAGGCGGACGGCGCGTGCCTCGATCGGGGACAGGTCGTCGATCCGGCCGACCGGCGCACCGCCCTGCGGCGGGCGCGGCGTGCCGTCGTGGAAGTCATCGGGAAAGTCGCGGGGCATGGCGCACCTCGGTGGTCCAGCATCTCCGGCTTGCGACGCGCGGTCGTGCGTCGTGGCTGACCTATTCCTGACTATAATAGTTTGGTATGTCAATCACCCCTTGAGCAGCCGCAGCCCCTGGGTGACGTCGGTCCGCACCGCCAGCCGCAGCCCCGGCTCGTCCCCGGCCCGCAGCGCGGCGAGGATCAGCTTGTGATGATAGGGCGGCTCGGTCCGCCGCAGCCGCCCGTAAAGCGCCCGCATGGTGGGGCCGAGCTGCAGCCACACCGTTTCCGTCATGGCGAGGATCGCGGGCGATTGGGCGCGCAGGTAGAGCGTGCGGTGAAACTCGAGATTCATGCGGATGTATCCGGTGGCGTCGTGCCGCGCGACCATCTGGCTGACCCCGGCATTGATCGCCTCGAGCCGGTCGATCAGCGCGAAATGCGCGCGGGGCAAGGCGCGGGAGGCCAGCTCCGGCTCGAGCATGGCCCGCAGGCTGGCCAGTTCCTCGATCCGCTCGTTGGTGAGGGCCGGTGTCGCCACCCGGCCCGAGGAAGACAACGTCAGTGCCCCTTCGGCCACCAGCCGCCGCACGGCTTCGCGCGCGGGGGTCATGGAGACGCCGAACAGCTTGCCGATGCCGCGCAGCGTCAGCGATTCGCCCGGGCCCAGCTCGCCATGCATGATCCGGGTGCGCAGCGCCCGGTAGACGCGGTCATGCGCCGCGCCGGTCGGATCGGGGATGCGCGGCGTGGCGGTGGCGGGCGGGATCACGAGGCGGCCTCCGTCATCGGCGCGAAGTCGATTCGCTGCAGCGCGTCGCCGTTCCGGCGCAGCCAGTCCCGTGCGGCGCGGTGATCGGGATAGAGCCGCTCGCAGACCGCCCAGAAGGCGGCGGAGTGGTTCATCTCGGCCAGATGCGCGACCTCGTGCGCGGCGACGTAGTCGCCGATCGCGGGGGGTGCCATCACCAGGCGCCAGGACAGCATGATGTCGCCCGTGGAACTGCACGAGCCCCAGCGCGAGCGGGTGTCGCGCAGGGAAAGCCGGCCCACGCGCCGGCCCAATGCGGCGGCGTGGCGATCCACCGCCTCGGCCAGCACGTCACGCGCGCGGGCCTTGAGAAAGGCCATGGCGCGGGCCGGTGCGCGATCCGGGTCGCCGGGCAGCAGCAGCGCGCCGTCTTCGAGCCGTGGCGCCCGCACCGGGCCGGGACGAAGCGCGATTTCGCGGCCAAGATAGGGGATCGTGCCGCCGAGCTGGACGGGGCGCGGCGGTGCCACGCGGTCGAGATGCCCGCGCACCCAATCCTCGCGCGCGCGCAGAAAGGCCAGCCCCTCGCGCTCGGGCGTGCGCCGGGGCAGGGTGAGCGTGACGCGCCCGTCGCGGTGCGACACGCGCAGCGTGATCCGCCGCGCCCGGTCCGACCGCCTGAGCGCCACCGTCAGGGGCGGGTCGCCCGGCAGCACATGTTCGCCCATATCGCCCGTGCCTCTCCCTGCCCAAAGGCTTTGACAGCCTGCCGTGCTTATGGCAGGGGAGCGCGATCCGCCGCAAGGCCGAGGCGCTTTTCGCGCCCGGGCCAGCGCGTCCGCCGATCATCGCCGCACGGAACTGGAAGGACAGCCCATGCCGAAGGAAGAATGGGGAACCAAGCGCATCTGCCCGACCACGGGCAAGCGCTTTTACGACCTGAACGCCAACCCGATCGTCAGCCCCTACACGGGTCAGGTCGTGACGCTCGATACCGGCAAGAACCGCACCATGGTGGCGGATGCCGAGGATGGGCAGACCAAGAAGATGAAGAAGTCCTCGGAGGATGACGAGGAACTGCTGCTCGACGACGACGACGAGGACGAGAGCGACGACGTCGATCTCGGCGATGACGTGCTCGACGACGACGACGACAGCGACGACGTCTCGCTCGACGAACTGGCCGACGTGCCCGCCGAGGACGACGAGTAAAAGTTTTTCGGCCCGGGCGCGTGTTTTCCGCTTGCACCCGCCCGGCCCCACCCTTAGAGAGCGGCACACGGGCAGCGACGCTGACCGACACGGCGGAAACGCCGGACATGATGGGGCCTTAGCTCAGCTGGGAGAGCGCTTGCATGGCATGCAAGAGGTCAGGGGTTCGATCCCCCTAGGCTCCACCATCACTCTCACATGAGAATCGAACGATAGAATCGCCGCGGTGAACCGTGGCCGTTTCGATCGAAACCAGCCCGCCCGCGATGTTTCGCGTCGGCGGCTTTTTGCGTGTGTGCTTGTTCGAAATGCGCCCAGCCTTTCGCGACCGCAGCATCGGCGGAACCCGGCCAGACCTTTGGACAAGGCGCGGCACCAAGGCGCCTGATCCGGCGCGAACCGGCGGCGGCCATTCGACTCCCCGAATGGAGCGATTAGATCGGCGTCACGTTAACCTAACTAGGATGATCGGATCACATGTCCATCGCGAACGACCTCGAGCGCCAGATGCTCGACCTCATCAACGAGGAACGCGCCGCGCGCGGTCTGAATCCCCTGAAGCTCGAACTGAACCTGAATCAGTCGAGCGAGGATCACAGCAGCTGGATGCTGCAAACCGGCACCTTCTCCCACACCGGTGTCGGTGGCTCGTCCTCCCGTGACCGGATGGCCGACGCCGATTTCGATTTTTCCGGCCGTTGGACCTCGGCTGAGAACATCGCCTGGCAGAGCCAGCGCGGTGCCCCGGGTCTGTCCGACGATGTCGTCGACCTGCACAACTCGCTGATGAACAGCCCGGGCCACCGGGCCAACATCCTCAACCCTGACCATGAAGTGATCGGCATCGGCATCGAGGTCGGCAAGTTCCGCGGCTATGACAGTGTCATGGTTACCCAGAACTTCGCCAGCACCGATGGCACCGTCGATCTCGACCGCGGCGCGGCCACGCCGGCCGCCCCGGCCCAGGTCGAAGAGACCCCGGTCCAGCAGCCGGTCGAGGACACCCCCGTCCAGAAGGCCCCGGTCGAGGAGGCTCCCGTCCAGAAGGCTCCCGTCCAGGAGACCCCGGAAGAGACCGCGCCCGTCACCAAGCCGGCCGTCGAGGACACCCCGGTCGTGGAAGCGCCGGTGGCCAAGCCGACCGTCGAGGAGACCCCCATCCAGGAGACCCCGGTCGCCAAGGCGCCGGTGATCGAGACGCCCGACGTCGTCGAGACCACCGCCGTCGAGGAAGGCCGCAACTGGTCGCGCTTCTTCGACGACAACTTCAAGTGGAACGTGTCGATCAAGACGCGTCACAACGACCGTGTCGAGACCGTCGAGAAGTCCGGCGACTCCGTGGACGGTTTCAACTGACGACAACTTCAAGTGGAACGTGTCGATCAAGACGCGTCACAACGACCGTGTCGAGACCGTCGAGAAGTCCGGCGACTCTGTCGACGGTTTCAACTTCAAGACCAGCTGGGGCGAGCGCGCCAACGACTGGGACAACATGTTCGACACCTTCGACTGGGGCCGCAAGAGCCGCGACACGAAGACCGAAGTGGCTGTGTCGGATGACGATGCCGGGCAGGACACCTTCGCGTTCGCCTTTGCCGGCTTCGACGACTGGTTCCACGGCTAAGGCTGGCGAACCACCGCTAGAAACGCACATGGCCGCGCCCTCGGGCGCGGCCATGTCGTTTTGGGGGCAGGGGCCGGGTCAGGCGTGGATCGCGCCGTCGCCCAATGCCAGAGCGGCCTCGCGCACGCCCTCCGAATAGGTCGGGTGGGCATGGCAGGTGCGGGCGAGATCCTCGGCCGCTGCGCCGAACTCCATCGCCACGCAGACCTCGTGGATCAGGTCGCCGGCCATCGGGCCGATGATATGCGCGCCGAGGATGCGGTCGGTCTCCTTGTCGGCGAGGATCTTCACGAAGCCCTCGGCCGAGAAGTTGGCCTTGGCCCGCGCGTTGCCCATGAACGGGAACTTGCCGACCTTGTAGGCGCGGCCCTCTTCCTTGAGTTGCTCCTCGGTCTTGCCGACGGTCGCCACCTCGGGATGGGTGTAGACCACGCCCGGGATCACCTCGTAGTTCACGTGGCCCTTCTGACCGGCGAGGATCTCGGCGATCGCCACGCCCTCGTCCTCGGCCTTGTGCGCGAGCATAAGGCCCGGCACCGCGTCGCCGATCGCGTAGACGCCGTCGACGCTGGTCTTGAAGTGGTCGTCGATCTTGATCTGGCCGCGATCGGTCATCTCGACGCCGAGCTCCTTCAGGCCCAGCCCCTCGACATAGGGCTTCCGGCCGGTCGCCACGAGCACGCAATCCGCCTCGAGGCTCTGCTCGCTGTCATCCTTGCGGCTCTTCCAGGTGACGGTGGCCTTGTCGCCCTCGACCGTTACGCCCTGCACCGCCGAGCCGAGCACGAATTTCAGGCCCTGCTTGGTCAGGATCTTCTGGAAGTTGCGGGCGATCTCGGCGTCCATGCCAGGGGTGATCGCGTCGAGATACTCGACCACGGTGACCTCGGTGCCGAGGCGGCGGTAGACCGAGCCCAACTCCAGCCCGATGACGCCCGCGCCGATCACAACCATCTTCTCGGGGATGCGGCCCAGCTCCAGCGCGCCGGTCGAGGTCACGACGACCTTCTCGTCGATCTCGACATTGGGGATCGAGGCGGGGACGGAGCCGGACGCGATCACGATGTGCTTGGCCTCGTGGACCTCGTCACCGACCTTGACCTTGCCCTTCTCGGGGATCGAGCCCCAGCCCTTGAGCCAGTCGATCTTGTTCTTCTTGAACAGGAATTCGATGCCGCCGGTGTTCTGGCCGACACTGTCGCGCTTGTAGGCGAGCATCTGGTCCCAATCGACTTCGGGCTTTTCGGTTTTCAGGCCCATCTTGGCGAAGTTGTGCTCGGCCTCGTGCAGCGCATGGGTGGCGTGCAGCAGCGCCTTGGAGGGGATACAGCCCACGTTGAGGCAGGTGCCGCCCAGCGTCTCGCGCCCTTCGACCACCGCGGTCTTGAGGCCGAGCTGGGCCGCCTTGATGGCGCAGACATAGCCGCCGGGGCCGGCGCCGATGACGATGAGATCGTAGGATGCCATGGAAAACTCCTGTGGGGTGTCAGACGAGGGCGAGGCCGATCATGGCGATGGTGGCGAGAAAGCCCACCAGCCAGATCAGCGATCGCCAGGGCCGGAGCCCGAAATAATAGGCCGGCACGTAGAGGATTCGCGCCGCGAGGTAGGTCCAGGCGAACACCGCCGAAAGACCTGTGGTCTTGTCGCCGAGGATCAGCACGACGACGGCGAGGGTGAAGAGGATCAGCCCCTCGAAGTGGTTGTTCAGCGCCCGGTAGAGCCGCCCGGTGCGCGGGCTGGCCAGCGATTCCAGCGTCCCGCCGAGCCGCTGCGGATCGCGCGGAGAGAGGGTCTTCGCGAAACCCAGCTCGCGATTGGCGCGCACCGACAGCCAGGCGTATTGCAGCGCCTGCAAGAGCCCTGCCAGGGCCAGGACCTGCAATTCGGGGGCCGTCATCGCGGCCCTCGGGGATCTAGAACGCGGCGACGTAGAGATAGAGCGTCGCGACGAAGCCCAAGCCCCAGACCGCGGTGCGCGCCCAGGGGATGCCGGCGGGGTAGAGCAGGGCATAGGCCAGCCGCGCGATCAGCAGGGGATGCCGGCGGGGTAGAGCAGGGCATAGGCCAGCCGCGCGATCAGAAAGACCTGCGCCGCCAGAAGCGTGCCGCCGCCGAAGCCCTCGCGCGCCGCGAGGATCAGTATCGCAGGGGCGAAGAGCGCCATCGCCGTGACCGAATTGGCCACGCAGCGTTCCATCCGGCCGGCGGTGCCGGTCAGCCGGGGCATGTCGTCGCGGGGTCGCGCCAGCATCGGCAGGCCGACCTGCGAAATGGCGAAGAGCACCTGGATGACGATCAATATGATCACCAAGAGCCCGTAGAGCGCCAGAATATCCAGTTCGTGTGACATGAGACCCCTCCCGCAACCGGTATGCACGCGGCGAGTGTAGCACGATCACGCGCGGCCGGTGGTCGGAGGGGGAGGGGCTCATTTCAGGCGGTCTCGAGAAAGGTGCAGGTCATGGCGCCGCCAAAGCCCTGCTCCTTGGCGATCCAGGCCTCGGCGCGCTTGCGGTCGTTGACCTTGAACAGCACCAGCACGGTAGAGCCGTGATCGGCGTCGCGCCAGATCTGAAGCTGGCTGAGACCGGCCTGCATCCGCTCCTCGTAGTCACCGTCGAAGGCGGTCTTCCAGGAGGCGTAGTCGGGGGTGTCGATCTGGCAGAGCATCTGCATGGCGCGGACCTTTGTTGCAAAGCGGGGCCGGGCTCAACGCCCGGCCCCCTCACATGTTCACAGATCCATCAGCAGCCGGCGCGGATCCTCGAGCGCTTCCTTGACGCGCACGAGGAAGGTCACGGCGCCCTTGCCGTCGACGATGCGGTGATCGTAGCTCAGCGCAAGGTACATCATCGGCCGGATCTCCACCTTGCCGTTGATCGCCATCGGGCGGTCCTGGATCTTGTGCATGCCGAGGATGCCCGACTGCGGGGGGTTGAGGATCGGCGAGGACATCAGCGAGCCATAGACGCCACCGTTCGAGATGGTGAAGGAGCCGCCCTGCATGTCGGCCATCGACAGCTTGCCGTCGCGCGCCTTCACGCCCAGCTCGGAGATGGTCTTCTCGATCTCGGCAAAGCCCATCTGGTCGGCGTTACGCACCACCGGCACCACGAGGCCGGTGGGGGTGCCCACCGCGATGCCCATGTGGACGTAGTTCTTGTAGACCACGTGATCGCCGTCGATCTCGGCGTTGACGTCCGGCACTTCCTTGAGGGCGTGCACGCAGGCCTTGGTGAAGAAGGACATGAAGCCGAGCTTCACGCCGTGCTTCTTCTCGAACAGGCCCTTGTACTCGTTGCGCAGCTCCATGACCGCGGTCATGTCCACCTCGTTGTAGGTGGTCAGCATCGCGGCGGTGTTCTGCGCCTCCTTGAGGCGACGGGCGATGGTCTGGCGCAGGCGGGTCATCTTGACCCGCTCCTCGCGGTCGGCGTCGTCCGACGACACCGGGCCGCGCGCGGCGGGCTTGGAGGTTTCGGCCGCCTTCGGCGCGTTGAGCGCCTTGAGCACGTCTTCCTTCATGACCCGGCCATCCTTGCCGGAGCCCTTCACGTCGCCGGGCTTGAGGTCGTTCTCGGCCATCAGCTTCTTGGCCGAGGGCGCATCCTCGGTGTCGCCCTTGGCATCGCCCTTCTCGGCCGGCTCGCCGGCGGGCTCGCCGGAGACGTTGCTCGCGGCCTGCTGCTCCTTGGGGCCGTCCTCGGCCGGGGCCTCGGGCGCGGATTTGGCGGGCGCGTCGCCCTCGCTCACCTGGGCCAGCAGCGCGTCGACGCCGACGGTGTCGCCCTCGTTGGCGACGATCTCGGACAGGGTGCCGGCGACCGGCGAGGGAACCTCGACGGTCACCTTGTCGGTTTCGAGCTCGCACAGCATCTCGTCCACCGCCACGGCGTCGCCCGGCTTCTTGAACCAGGTGGCGACGGTCGCTTCGGTGACGCTCTCGCCCAGGGTGGGGACGCGGACTTCGGTGCTCATTCTCAGTTTCCTTCGATGCTCAGCGCTTCGTTCACCAGCGCTTCCTGTTGGGCCTTGTGCTGGCTGGCGAGGCCGGTCGCGGGCGAGGCGCTCGCGTGGCGGCCGACGTAACGGGGGCGCTTATGCGCGGCGTCGATCCGGCTCAGCACCCATTCGATGTTGGGTTCGATGAAGCTCCAGGCCCCCTGGTTCTTGGGCTCTTCCTGGCACCAGATCATCTCGGCGCCCTTGAAGCGCTCCAGCTCCTTGACCAGCGACAGCGCCGGGAAGGGATAGAACTGCTCGATCCGCATCAGGTAGACGTCGTCGAGCCCGCGCGCGTCGCGCTCCTCGAGCAGGTCGTAATAGACCTTGCCCGAGCACATAACCACGCGCTTGATCTCGGAGTCGGGCTTGAGCTGCGTGTCCGAATGACCCTTCTCGGCGTCGTCCCACAGCACCCGATGGAACGACGAGCCGGTGACGAAGTCCTCGGCATCCGAGACCGCCATCTTGTGACGCAGCAGCGATTTCGGCGTCATCAGCACCAGCGGCTTGCGGAAGGTGCGGTGCAGCTGCCGACGCAGGATGTGGAAGTAGTTCGCCGGGGTCGAGCAGTTCGCCACGATCCAGTTGTCGCCGCCGCACATCTGCAGGAAGCGCTCGAGCCGTGCCGAGGAGTGCTCGGGGCCCTGGCCCTCGTAGCCATGCGGCAGCAGCATCACGAGGCCCGACATGCGCAGCCACTTCGACTCGCCCGAGGAGATGAACTGGTCGAACATGATCTGCGCGCCGTTGGCGAAGTCGCCGAACTGCGCCTCCCACATCACCAGCGCGTTGGGCTCGGCGAGCGAGTAGCCGTATTCGAAGCCCAGCACCGCGTATTCCGAGAGCATCGAGTCGATGACCTCGTAACGGGCTTGGCCGTCGCGGATGTTGTTGAGCGGGTAGTAGCGCTCCTCGTTCTCCTGGTTGATGAAGGCCGAGTGGCGCTGGCTGAAGGTGCCGCGCGTGCTGTCTTGGCCCGAGAGCCGGACCGGGTAGCCTTCGGTCAGCAGCGAGCCGAAGGCCAGCGCCTCGGCGGTGGCCCAATCGAAGCCCTTGCCGCTCTCGAACATCTGGCCCTTCGCCTCGAGCAGGCGCGAGACGGTGCGGTGCAGCGGGAAACCCTCGGGCGCGCGGGTGAGGGCGCGACCGATCTCGGTCATGGTCTTCTTGTCGATCGCGGTCTGGCCACGCTGGTAGCTCTCGTGGTCGCGCCGGTCGAGATGGCTCCAGCGCCCGTCGAGCCAGTCGGCCTTATTCGGGCGGTAGGACTTGCCGGCCTCGAACTCCTCACCCAGCAGCGCCTGGAACTGCGCCTTCATGTCCTCGATCTCGCCCTCGGGGATCAGCCCGTCCTTGACGAGCCGCTCGGTGTAGAGCGTGAGCGTGGTCTTCTGGCTCTTGATCTTCTTGTACATCACCGGGTTGGTGAACATGGGCTCGTCGCCCTCGTTGTGACCGAAGCGGCGGTAGCAGAAGATGTCGATGACGACGTCCTTGTGGAACTTCTGCCGGAACTCGGTCGCCACCTTGGCGGCGTGCACCACCGCCTCCGGGTCGTCGCCGTTGACGTGGAAGATCGGCGCCTCGACCATCAGCGCGATGTCGGTCGGGTAGGGGGACGAGCGCGAGAAGTGCGGCGCGGTGGTGAAGCCGATCTGGTTGTTCACCACGATGTGGATCGTGCCGCCGGTGCGGTGGCCGACGAGGCCCGACAGGCCGAAGCCCTCGGCCACGACGCCCTGGCCCGCGAAGGCCGCGTCGCCATGCAGCAGCACCGGGATCACCTGGGTGCGGTCTTGGTCGCCGAGCTGGCTCTGCTTGGCGCGCGCCTTGCCGAGCACGACCGGGTTCACCGCCTCGAGGTGGCTGGGGTTGGCGGTCAGCGACAGGTGGACCTTGTTGCCGTCGAACTCGCGGTCCGAAGAAGCGCCGAGGTGGTATTTCACGTCGCCGGAGCCGTCCACTTCCTCGGGCTTGAAGCTGCCGCCCTGGAATTCGTGGAAGATCGCCCGGTAGGGCTTCTGCATGACGTTGGCGAGCACCGAGAGGCGGCCGCGATGCGGCATGCCGATCACGATGTCCTTCACGCCGAGCTGGCCACCACGCTTGATGATCTGCTCCATCGCCGGGATCAGCGCCTCGCCGCCGTCAAGGCCGAAGCGCTTGGTGCCCATGTACTTGACGTGCAGGAACTTCTCGAAGCCCTCGGCCTCGACCAGCTTGTTGAGGATCGCCTTGCGGCCTTCCTTGGTGAACTGGATCTCCTTGCCGTAGCCCTCGATCCGCTCCTTGAGCCAGGCCGATTGCTCGGGGTCGGAAATGTGCATGTATTGCAGCGCGAAGGTGCCGCAATAGGTCCGCTTCACCAGCGCCAGGATCTCGTTCATCGTCGCGATTTCGAGGCCGAGAACGTTGTCGATGAAGATCGGCCGGTCCATGTCGGACTTGGTGAAGCCGTAATTGGCCGGATCCAGCTCGGGATGCGGCGTCTGCTCGCGCAGGCCCAGCGGATCGAGATCGGCGGCGAGATGGCCGCGGATCCGGTAGGCGCGGATGATCATCAGCGCACGGATGCTGTCGAGCACCGCGGCGCGCAGCTGCTCTTCGGAGAGCCCGACGCCCTTCTCGGCGGCCTTGGCGGCGATCTTGTCGCGCGCGCCCTTGGCTTCGGCGGCGGCGGGCCACTGCCCGTCGAGCGCGGCGGTCAGGTCGTCATTCGGCTGCATCGGCCAGTCGCGGCGGGCCCAGGAGGGGCCGGCGGCCTCGGCGCGGGCGTCCGAGCCGCTGTCGCCCAGGCTGCGGAAGAACTCCTGCCAAGCCGCGTCGACGCTCGACGGGTTCTCGGCATAGCGCGCGTGCAGATGCTCGATGTAGTCGGCGTTCGCACCCTGCAGGAAGGAGGAGGCGTGGAACACGTCGTTGGGGCTTTGCTCGGTCATGGCAGGATCCTCGATCCGCGGGGCAAGAACGGTGATGCGCCGGGCCCAGATAGGGCGCGCGGCGCGGATGTCAGGGGGGAAGGGGGCGTGCGCCCCCTTCTGATAGGTGTCAGCCGATCGCCTTGAGCACGGCTTCGCCGAGCGAGGCGGGGCTGTCGGCGACCACGATCCCGGCAGATTTCATCGCCTCGATCTTGCTCTCCGCGTCGCCCTGGCCGCCCGACACGATCGCGCCGGCATGGCCCATGCGGCGGCCCGGAGGGGCGGTGCGCCCGGCGATGAAGCCGGCGGTGGGCTTCCAGCGGCCGCGCTTCTTCTCGTCCGCGAGGAACTGCGCCGCCTCTTCCTCGGCGGTGCCGCCGATCTCGCCGATCATGATGATCGACTGGGTCTCGGGGTCGGCGAGGAACATCTCGAGGATGTCGATATGCTCCGAGCCCTTGATCGGGTCGCCGCCGATGCCCACCGCGGTGGACTGGCCGAGGCCCGAATCCGAGGTCTGCTTAACCGCCTCGTAGGTCAGCGTGCCCGAGCGCGACACGACGCCGACCGAGCCACGCTTGTGGATGTGGCCGGGCATGATGCCGATCTTGCAGGCGTCGGGGGTGATGACACCGGGGCAGTTCGGCCCGATCAGGCGGGTCTTGGAATTGATGAGGGCGCGCTTGACCTTCATCATGTCGAGCACCGGGATGCCTTCGGTGATGCAGATCACCAGCTCCATCTCGGCGTCGATCGCCTCCATGATGCTGTCGGCCGCGAAGGGCGGCGGCACGTAGATCACCGAGGCATTGGCCTCGGTCTTGGCCTTGGCCTCGTGCACGCTGTCGAAGACCGGCAGGTCGAGATGGGTCTGACCGCCTTTGCCCGGGGTCACGCCGCCGACCATCTTGGTGCCGTAGGCGACGGCCTGCTCGGTGTGGAAGGTGCCCTGGCTGCCGGTGAGACCCTGGCAGATGACCTTGGTGTTTTCGTCGACGAGAATCGCCATTGCTGTTATCCCTTCACCGCTTTGACGATCTTTTCGGCAGCATCGGACAGGTTGTCCGCCGCGATCACGTCCAGACCGGAATTGTTGATGATCTCCTTGCCCTGATCGACGTTCGTCCCTTCGAGACGCACGACCAGCGGCACCTTCAGACCGACCTCTTTCACGGCCGCGATCACGCCTTCGGCGATGACGTCGCAGCGCATGATGCCGCCGAAGATGTTGACCAGGATGCCTTTGACGTTCTGGTCGGAGGTGATGATCTTGAAGGCCTCGGTGACCTTCTCCTTGGTGGCGCCGCCGCCCACGTCGAGGAAGTTGGCCGGCTCCGCGCCCTTGAGCTTGATGATGTCCATCGTCGCCATGGCGAGGCCCGCGCCGTTGACCATGCAACCGATCTCGCCGTCGAGCGCGATGTAGTTCAGGTCGTACTTCGAGGCGGCCAGCTCCTTGCTGTCTTCCTCGGTCTCGTCGCGCAGGGCGGCGATGTCGTCATGGCGGTAGATCGCGTTGCCGTCGAAGCCCATCTTGGCGTCGAGGCACTTCAGATCACCCTTGTCGGTGACGATCAGCGGGTTGATCTCCAGCATCTCCATGTCCTTCTCGACGAAGAGACGGTAGAGCGTGTCCATCAGCTTGACGCACTGCTTGACCTGCTGGCCCTTGAGGCCGAGGGCAAAGGCGATGCGGCGGCCGTGATAGGGCTGGTAGCCGGTGGCCGGATCGACCGAGAAGCTCAGGATCTTCTCGGGCGTGGAGGCGGCGACCTCCTCGATGTCCATGCCGCCCTCGGTCGAGCAGACGAAGGAGATGCGGCTGGTGGCGCGGTCGACCAGCAGCGCGAGGTAGAGCTCGGTCTCGATCTCCGAGCCGTCCTCGATGTAGATGCGGTTGACCTGCTTGCCCGCCGGGCCGGTCTGGTGCGTGACCAGCGTGCGACCGAGCATCTTCTTGGCTTCCTCGGCCGCCTCTTCGACGGACTTGGCAAGGCGGACGCCGCCCTTCTCGCCGGCGTCGGCCTCCTTGAAGTGGCCCTTGCCGCGGCCGCCGGCATGGATCTGTGCCTTGACCACCCAGAGCGGGCCGTCGAGTTCGCCTGCCGCTGTCTTCGCCTCTTCGGCGCGCATCACCGGACGTCCGTCGGAGACGGGCGCGCCGTAGCTGCGCAGAAGGGCCTTGGCCTGGTATTCGTGGATGTTCATGGACCGGTCCTCGGTTGCCGTGATTTGGCCCCTTCAAGCACAGGCATCGGTACGAAAGAACTGCTTTCGGAGCGGCATCCGAGGAAAAGCGACATATGTGATCACGCAATTTCAAGGCGTGATCACAGAGTGCGAACTGCGACCGGCTGTCGCGGCGGCGCGATTCGATCCTCGCGCTGGAGCCCGTGACATCGTCATGAAAAAGGGCGCCCGAAGGCGCCCTTTTCCTCTCATTCCTTTGCCTGCGTTCAGGCGAGGCTGGAGTCGATGCCCTTGCAGGCCTCGACGAGGCCCTTCACGGCCTCGACCGACTTGTCGAACATCGCCTGCTCTTCGCGGTTCATCTTGATGTCGATGACCCGCTCGACGCCGCCGGCGCCGATCACCGTCGGCACGCCGACATACATGCCGTTCAGGCCGAGCGCGCCGTCGACATAGGCGGCGCAGGGCAGCACGCGCTTCTGGTCCTTGAGATAGGCTTCGGCCATCTCGATGGCGCTGGTCGCCGGAGCGTAGAAGGCCGAACCGGTCTTCAGCAGGCCGACGATCTCGGCGCCGCCGTCACGGGTGCGCTGGATGATCGCGTCGAGCTTCTCCTGCGTGGTCCAGCCCATCTGCACCAAGTCGGGCAGGGGGATGCCGCCGACGGTGGAATAGCGCGCCAGCGGCACCATGGTGTCGCCATGGCCACCCAGCACGAAGGCGGTGACGTCGCGCATCGAGACGTCGAATTCGAGGCTCAGGAAGTGGCGGAAGCGGGCGCTGTCGAGCACGCCGGCCATGCCGCAGACCTTCTCGTGCGGCAGGCCCGAGAACTCGCGCAGAGCCCAGACCATCGCGTCGAGCGGGTTGGTGATGCAGATCACGAAGGCGTCGGGGGCGTGCTTGGCGATGCCCTCGCCAACCGACTTCATGACCTTGAGGTTGATTCCGAGTAGGTCGTCGCGGCTCATGCCGGGCTTGCGCGGCACGCCGGCGGTGACGATGCACACGTCGGCGCCGGCGATGTCGGCATAGTCGTTGGTGCCCTTGAGCACGGCGTCGAAGCCCTCGGCCGGACCGGATTCGGCGATGTCGAGCGCCTTGCCCTGGGGAGTGCCTTCGGCGATGTCGAACAGCACGACATCGCCGAGTTCCTTGATCGCGGCGAGATGGGCGAGCGTGCCGCCGATCTGACCGGCGCCGATGAGGGCGATCTTGGGTCTGGCCATGAATGGCTCCTGTCGAGAAATGGTTTGCGAGGCTTTGCCTAAGCCGCGCGGCACCGCGTTGCAAGGCTGTGGCCTGCCACCGGCCGCCGCTTGCACGATGTTTGCGCAAACGAAAGCGGCCGCCCCGGGGGAGGGGCGGCCGCCTAGGGGAGAGGATGGGCCGTTACTGCGCGGGCGCGGTCTCGGTCTCCATCTCGGTTTCCATTTCGGTCTCCATCTCGGTTTCCATCTCCGCCTCGGTCTCCATCTGCTCCTCGGGCGCCTCGTATTTCGGCAGCGCCTTCAGCTCGTCCTCGGTCGCGCTGATGTAGACACGGATGTCGGAGCCGTCTTCGTTGGTCAGGATCTGAAGATCCTCGAAGTCCACGGCGACCTTCTTCTCGCCGATACCGAGGAAGCCGCCGACACCGATCACGGCGCGGCTGATCTCACCGGAGTCGGAGGCCACGAGGTCTTCGATCTCGCCGATGTTCTCGTCCTCGACGCCATAGACGGTCGCGCCGGTCAGCTCGTCGGTCGACAGGTCGGAGACGCTGGTGGTGGTGTAGCCTTCGCGCTCGATCTCGGTCATCGCGGTGCCACCGGCAGCGGGAATGGTCTCGCCCTCGGCCATTTCTTCCTGAGCGTCAGACATCTCCTCGGCGGCCTCTTCCTGGCCCTCGGCCATGGCTTCGGCGGCGTCCTCGGTGTCACCCTCGGCCATTTCCTCGGCGGCCTCGGCTTCGCCCTCGGCCATCTCCTCGGCGGCCTCTTCCTGCTCGTCCTGAGCCTCGTCGCTCGGCTCGCCATCGAGGACCTGCTCGACATCCTCGGCGGCGTCGGACATCTCGTCCGACACTTCGGCGGTCACGCTGCCCGGTTCGGCACCGGCCTCGGCTTCGACCTCAGTTTCACCTTCGGCCATGGTCGCGGTGGCGGCAGCGGTCGCGGCGGCGCTGGTCTGCTCGACCATGCCCGGCTCGGCGGCCTCGCCATCGGTCATCGCGCCTTCGACCTTCGCGCGCTCGAAAGCGGGCGCGGCCTCGAGGGCTTCCTGCGACGAGTTCACCACGAGGAAACGCTCGCCGTTCTCGTCATCATAGGTGCGGACCTGATCCATGGTGATGGCGACGTCCTTTTCGCCGATCCCGAGGAAGCCGCCGACACCGATGATCACCGCCTGGACGCTGCCGTCCTCGGAGATGATCAGGTCGTTGATCTCGCCAATATCGTCCCATTCCTGTTCTTCGAAGTTGATCATGTCGCCATTCTCACCGAGCTCCTGCTCGGAAGAATAGATGCGCATGCCCATCAGGTTGGACGCGTAGAAGTCGTCGGCCGAGACCTCATAGGCACCCATGGGATTCGGCGTAGGCGGCGGAGCCCATGACGAGCGCCGTCGCGGCAGTGGTAAGAAGCAGTTTCATCTTTCCAGACCTTTGTCCTGAGGCGCAGCCCGGCGCCCGAATGGGACGACGGCGGCCAATATCTGGCAGAAGAACCCGCGTAGTTCGGCTGGGTTGCATGCTTTGGCAAATATTTCTTCCATCCCCGCCATCGGGCGGAATCCTGCGCAGATCAGGCACTTCGGAGAGCCATCGACCGCTGATCAGCTGGCCGGATCGCCCGGCGGCGGCGGCGGGTCGAGTGGCTCGAAGGCATGCCCTGCCGCGATCAGGCAGCTGGGTCCGCCGGGGCGGGTCAGCAGCAAGGTCCAGCCGCCGGTTTCGTCGGAGGCGAAGGTTTCCGCCACCCGCCGGGCGCCATCGAGCGCGATGGCCTGCCGGTGCTCGCCGAAACGCTCGGCCAGCCCCGCGACGATCCGGTCATGCGGGGCGCAGTGCGGTGCGGCAGGGGCGGGCAGCGCCCATGCGCAAAGGGGCAGGGCGGCGAGCAGGGATTTGGCCGAGGTCATGGCGATCTCCATCGATAGGGCGGGCCTGAACCATGCAGTCTCCCCGCACCCGCCGAAGATGGTGTTAACGATGCCACCGTTGCGCAGCGTGACCGGGCGCGGCAGGCTGCGGCAAACCCCAGGCCGACCAAGGACCGACATGCCGTTTCGCTCGATGCTCTACGTTCCCGCCTCAAACGCCCGCGCGATGCGCAAGGCGGTCGATCTCGACTGCGATGCGCTGATCCTCGACCTCGAGGACGCCGTCGCACCCGCCGCCAAGGCTGCGGCCCGGGCGGCGCTGGCCGGGCGCGACGAGACAGGCTCGCCCGCACTGGTGCGGATCAACGGGCTCGACACACCCTGGGGCGACGCGGATCTGGCGGCATTGGCGGACATCGCCTGCGCCGGGGTGGTGGTGCCCAAGGTCGGATCGCCCACTGATCTCGACGCGGTTGCAGCGCGGATCGACCGCCCGCTCTGGGCGATGATCGAGACACCGGCAGGCGTTCTCGCCGCCGCCGAGATCTGCGCGCATCCGCGGCTCGAAGGAGTGGTGATGGGCACCAACGACCTCGCGCGTGCGCTGGGCGCGCGCGACCGGCCCGATCGCATGCCGCTCATGGCGGCGCTTCAGTCGACGCTGCTGGCGGCGCGTGCCGCCGGTGTCCGGGCGATCGACGGCGTCTGCAACGCGCTCGACGACTCCGAACGGATGCGGGCCGAATGCGCACAGGGACGCGACATGGGCTTCGACGGCAAGAGCCTGATCCATCCGGCGCAGATCGCCGCCGCCAATACGGCCTTCGCCCCCGATGCCGCCGAGATCGACCGCGCGCGGCGCCGGATCGCCGCCTACCAAGCGGCGCAGGACGAAGGGCAGGGCGTGGCCGTGGTCGATGGCGAGATCGTCGAGGCGCTGCATGTCGCCACCGCGCGCGAGACGCTGGCGCTCGCCGAGGCGGTCGCGGCGAAGAGGGAGCGATGATCCAGTTGCTTGCCGGTCTGGCCCTGTGGAGCGGGGCCCATGCCTTGCCCCGGGTCGCGCCGGGGCTGCATGCGCGGCTGGGCCGGGCAGCGCGCGGCGTGGTGGCGGTGATGGTGTTGCTGGGGCTGTGGCTGATGATCCGAGGCTATGGCGCGCAGGATGCCGCGCCGCGCTTTGCGCCGGCGCCATGGGCGTGGCACCTCAACAACCTGATGGTGCTGGTCGCGGTCTATCTCTTCGCCGCGTCCGGCATGAAGACCCGCGCCGCCGCGTGGCTGCGCCATCCGCAGCTCCTCGCGGTCGTGCTGTGGGGCGGGGCGCATCTCCTGGTCAACACGCATTGGGCAGCCGGCCTGCTCTTTGGCGGCTTGGCGGTCTGGGCGGTGGCCGAGATGGCGCTGCTCGACGCCCGGGCCCAGATTGCCGTGGCGTCAGCGCCCGCCTCGGTCGGGCGCGAGGCCGCAGCACTCCTCGGCGCGGGGGCGGTTTTCATCCTCATCGCGCTGGTGCATGGCTGGATCGGACCCAACCCTTTCGGAGCGATGTCATGAAGATCTACCGCTTTCTCACCGGCGACGACAATTCGGCCTTCTGTCACAAGGTGACCGAGGCGTTGTCCAAGGGTTGGGCGCTCTATGGCGAGCCGACCTATGCCTACGACGCCGCCAATGGCGTGATGCGCTGCGGGCAGGCCGTCACCAAGGAGGCGGATGTCGAATATTCCTCCGATCTCCGGCTCGGCCAACTCTGACCCGAGCCGCCTGAGCCGGTCCGCGGTCGCCAGCGCAGCGGACTGACCGTTACCGCTATCGCTGTGATCACGGCGCCGAGGGCTGTGATCACGCTTGGCGGAATCCTGCCCGTTGCGGCGATTTTTCTACGGTTTCAGGCACCGTAGCGGGTGACAGCCCGGCCAAAATCGCTAGGGATGATGCCAGCCGGGGCCGCCCATGGGCAGGCCCCCACGCCAGATAAGGACGACGCCATGGCCGACGTGAACCGGGGCAACCGCCCGCTTTCGCCGCATATCTCCATCTATCGCTGGCACATCCCGATGCTGACCTCGATCCTGACGCGGATCACCGGTAACGCGCTGATCGTGACGGCGCTGCTGGTGGTCTGGTGGTTCGCGGCCGCCGCGGCCGGCCCCGAGAGCTTTGCCGTGGCCGATGGCTTCCTGCGCAGCTGGTTCGGCGATCTGGTGATGTTCTTCTCGGTGCTCGGTCTGTGGTACCACACGCTGGCGGGCATCCGGCACCTGATCTGGGACGAGGTTAAGATGCTCGAGATCGACAAGGCCGAGCTGCTCGGCCAGATCATCCTGATCGTCTCGGTTCTGCTCACCATCTTCACCGTCGTCGTTCTCTGAGGGGCACCGATATGGCTTACCTGACCGACCGCAAGCGCGCGCATGGCCTCGGCGCCTCGCATTCCGGCACCCGCCAGCATTGGCGCATGAGCATGTCCTCGGTGGCGCTGGCGATCCTGATCCCGCTCTTCGTCTTTACCTTCGGCGCAGTGCTCGGCGGCACCTACGAAGAGGTGGTGATCTACTACCAGCGCCCGATTCCTGCGGCGATCGCCGTGCTGACTTTCATCGTCGGCTTCTGGCACTTCCGCGCCGGCGCGCAGATCATGATCGAGGATTACAGCCGCGGCTTCACCCGCAAGGCGCTGATCGTCGGCGTGACCTGTCTCTCCTATGCCCTGGCCGCGATCGGCGTTCTCGCCCTGATCCGCCTCGCCCTCTGACCGGAGCCCCCTCATGGCAGCCTACGAATACGAAACGCACGAATACGACGTGGTGGTGGTCGGCGCCGGCGGCGCGGGCCTGCGCGCCACGCTCGGCATGGCCGAGCAGGGTCTGCGCACCGCCTGCATCTCCAAGGTCTTCCCGACCCGCTCGCACACCGTCGCGGCGCAGGGCGGCATCGCCGCCTCGCTTGGCAACATGGGCCCCGACAGCTGGCAGTGGCACATGTACGACACGGTGAAGGGCTCCGACTGGCTCGGCGATACCGACGCCATGGAGTACCTCGCCCGCGAGGCGCCCAAGGCGGTCTACGAGCTCGAGCATTACGGCGTGCCGTTCTCGCGCACCGAAGAGGGCAAGATCTACCAGCGCCCCTTCGGCGGCCACACCACCGAGTATGGCGAAGGCCCGCCGGTGCAGCGCACCTGTGCCGCCGCCGACCGGACCGGCCACGCGATCCTGCATACGCTTTACGGCCAGTCGCTCAAGCAGAAGGCCGAGTTCTACATCGAGTACTTCGCCATCGACCTGCTGATGGATGATGACGGCACCTGCCGCGGCGTTCTGGCGTGGAAGCTCGACGACGGCACCATGCACGTCTTTGCCGCCAAGACGGTCGTCCTGGCGACCGGCGGCTATGGCCGCGCCTATTTCTCCGCGACCTCCGCCCACACCTGCACCGGCGACGGCGGCGGCATGGTGGCGCGCGCGGGCCTGCCGCTGCAGGACATGGAATTCGTACAGTTCCATCCGACCGGCATCTACGGCGCGGGCTGCCTGATCACCGAAGGCGCGCGCGGCGAGGGCGGCTACCTCACCAACTCCGAGGGCGAGCGCTTCATGGAGCGCTACGCGCCGACCTACAAGGATCTCGCTTCGCGCGACGTGGTCTCGCGCTGCATGACCATGGAGATCCGCGAGGGCCGCGGCGTCGGCAAGGATGGCGATCACATCCACCTGCACCTCAACCACCTGCCGCCCGAGACCCTGGCCGAACGTCTGCCCGGCATCTCGGAATCGGCGCGGATCTTCGCGGGCGTCGACCTCACGAAAGAGCCGATCCCGGTGCTGCCGACCGTGCACTACAACATGGGCGGCATCCCGACGAACTACTGGGGCGAGGTGCTCAACCCGACGGCCGAGAACCCCGACGCGGTGACGCCGGGCCTGATGGCGGTGGGCGAGGCGGGCTGCGCCAGCGTTCACGGTGCCAACCGTCTCGGCTCCAACTCGCTGATCGACCTCGTGGTCTTCGGCCGGGCCGCGGCGATCCGCGCGCGCGAAGTCGTCGACCCCGCGACCGCGGTGAAAGCTCCGGCCAAGGCGGCGATCGAGAAGGCTTTCGATCGTTTCGACGGTCTGCGCCATGCCAAGGGCGGCGTCCCCACCGCCGAGCTGCGGCTCGAGATGCAGCGCAACATGCAGGCCGACGCGGCGGTGTTCCGCACCGACAAGACGCTCGCGGAAGGCATGAAGAAGATGCAGGACACGGCGGCGAAGATGGATGACATCCACGTCACCGACCGCAGCCTGGTGTGGAACTCCGACCTGATGGAGACGCTGGAACTGGCCAACCTTATGCCCAACGCGCTGGCCACCATCACCGCCGCCGAGGCGCGTAAGGAAAGCCGCGGCGCACATGCGCATGAGGACTATCCCGACCGCGACGACGAGAACTGGCGCAAGCACTCCCTTGCCTGGATCGAGGGCAACATGGCGCGGCTCGACTATCGCCCGGTGCATCTCGATCCGCTGACCAAGGCGGAGGAGGGCGGCATCGACCTCAAGAAGATCGCGCCCAAGGCGCGGGTCTACTGATGCGCGCCGCGCTTCTCGCGCTGCCGCTTCTCGCAGCCGCCTGCACGCAGACCCCGCTGTCGCCGCTCGACGCGGCACGGGTCTGCGAGCAGCGGGCGCGGCAGGCGCAGGGGCCCTCTGGCAGCGTCAGCGTCGGGGCGAACTCGCGCAGCGGGCTTTCGACCGGGATCTCGATCGGCGTCACCGACGACTACCTGCGCGGTCGCGATCCCTACGAGGTCTACGAGGACTGCGTGGTCGCGCGTAGCGGCCAGCCGCCGGTCCGCCCGCCCCGGCTCAGATGATCCAGATCCATGCGACGACGACCGGGGGCCTGCCCCCCGGCGCTTTCCCCAAGGAGACCTGACCATGGTCCAGCTCACCCTTCCGAAGAACAGCCGCATCACCCACGGCAAGACCTGGCCCAAGCCCGAAGGCGCGACCAACCTGCGCAAGGTCCAGATCTATCGCTGGAACCCCGATGACGGGAAGAACCCGCGCGTCGATACCTATTTCGTCGACGTCGACAGCTGCGGTCCGATGATTCTCGACGCGCTGATCAAGATCAAATCCGAGATCGACCCGACGCTGACCTTCCGCCGCTCCTGCCGGGAAGGGATCTGCGGCTCCTGCGCGATGAACATCGACGGGCGCAACACGCTGGCCTGCACCTACGGGCTCGACGAGGTCGAGGGCGACATCAAGATCTACCCGCTGCCGCACATGCCGGTGGTCAAGGACCTGATCCCCGACCTGACGCATTTCTATGCCCAGCACGCTTCGATCAAGCCGTGGCTCGAGACCGAGACCAACACCCCGGCCAAGGAATGGCGCCAGTCGATCGAGGATCGCAAGAAGCTCGACGGGCTCTACGAGTGCATCATGTGCGCCTCCTGTTCGACGGCCTGCCCCTCCTACTGGTGGAACGGCGACCGCTATCTCGGGCCGGCCGCGTTGCTGCACGCCTATCGCTGGATCGTCGACAGCCGCGACGAGGCGACCGGCGAGCGGCTCGACGATCTCGAGGACGAGTTCAAGCTCTACCGCTGCCACACCATCATGAACTGCGCCAAGACCTGCCCCAAGGGGCTCAACCCGGCCAAGGCGATCCAGTCGATCAAGCACATGATGGTCGAACGCGCCGTATGACGCAGCCGCCGCCCGACGCCGACGCGCGCCGGGCGGCGCGCCCGGTACTCGTCTATCCCGACAGGAGCCTGCTCCCGCCGCCGATGGAGTTCTATGCCCGCGCCGCCGCATCGGCGCGCCTGGAGGCGGAAGTGATCGTGCCGCCGCGCGACGCGGCGGCGATCGAAGTCCCGGCCGGCTCGATCCTGCGGCTCGGCTGCCCTGAGGGGCCGCAGGTCGGCGACCTCAACCTCTTTGCCCGCGATGACCTCACCGAGCGCTTCTTCTCCGGCAAGACCCGGGCCCTGCACGGCACCCATGTAAGCACCGGCGACCGACTCTGGTCGTGCTTTCCCCATCTGCGTCCGATGGCCACGATCATCGCCGACAGCCTGTCATGGTACGGCATCGACGCCGACGGGGCCTCGGTGCATGACGTGATCGGCACGCGCTGCGACCCCTACACGCACCACCTGCTGTCGGGCGGGGACTACGATCGCTGCTGCCATTCCAACCTCACCCGGGCGCTGGCGGCGCATCAGGGGCTGTCGCTGGCCGAGGCCGAGCCGCATGTGCATGACGTGCTCAACCTCTTCATGTGCACCGGCTTCACCCGCGACACCGGCCGCTACTTCATGAAGGCGAGCCCGGTGCGGGCCGGGGACCATCTCGATCTCTTTGTGGAGATCGACCTGCTGGCGGTGATGAGCGCCTGCCCGGGCGGCGATTGCGGCGCCGGGCATTCGAGCGACCAGGCTGCCTGCCATCCGCTGTCGATGGCGGTGCTGCGGCCGGCCCCCGGTAGCCTAGGCGATTGGACAAGCCCGCCGCGCAACGGCTATGCAGGCGGGCACGGGATTTAGGCGAAGGCCGCTTCCAGCGCGATTTCGACCATCTCGCCGAAGCTCTGCTCGCGCTCTATGGCAGGCAACTCCTCGCCGGTGACGAGGTGGTCCGACACGGTCAGCACTGCCAGCGCCCGGCGCCCATGCCGTGCGGCGAGGGTGTAGAGCTCGGCCGCTTCCATTTCCACCGCGAGGATGCCGTGGCGCACCATCTGTTCGTGCAGGTCGGGTCGCTCGTCGTAGAATGTATCCGAGGAATAGATGCCACCGACATGCAGACGCGTTCCGCGTGCATTTGCCGAGTCATGCGCGGCGCGCAATAAGCCCCAATCGGCATGTGGTGCGTAATGAATTTCGCGCAGCATCGCGCGTGACGGGTTTCCGACGCTTGACGCGGTCATCGCGAGCACCACGTCGCGCAGGCCGATATCCTTCTGCATCGCTCCGCAGGAGCCGATGCGGATAAGGGTTTGCGCGTCATATTCGCGGATCAGTTCATTGGCGTAGATCGAGAGCGACGGCATGCCCATGCCGGAACCCTGAATCGTTACCGGATGGCCGCGCCAGCTGCCGGTGAACCCCAGCATTCCGCGCACCTCGTTGATGCAGCGTGGCGCATCGAGAAATTTCTCCGCTGCCCATTTCGCTCGCAGCGGATCGCCCGGCATCAAGACGGTCGGGGCGATATCGCCCGGGGCTGCGCCGATATGCGTACTCATTGCGCGAACTCCGACGTGGTCGTGGAAGGGGCCGGCGATCACGCCGGCCCCTGTCTAATCAGATCTCGAAATCCGAGAGCGGCCGCCCGGCGGCCTCTGCCTCGTTGATCCAGCGCGGCTTGCGGCCACGGCCGGACCAGGTCTGGCTCGGATCCTCGGGATTGCGATATTTCGCGGGGGTCTTGGCCTTGGTCTTGCGGCCTTTCGAGGCAGCTTCAGCCAATTCGGCCAGCGAGAAGCCATGTTCCGCAGCCGCGCGTTCGGCAGCCTCGAGCGCGGCTTTTCTTTCGCGTTGCGACACGGTGGACAGCGCCTCGTCGATATCCCGGCGAAGCTTTTCCAGCTCCTTGCGGGACATTTCGTGCAGGTCTTGTGCCATGATCTCTCTTTCCATTCGATAATCGACAGGTTTCTGAGGATCCAATGTAATGGATAACCGTCAATTACGAGATATCTAAAAGAATAGATTAAGCGCAACGATTGTTTTTCGTCACGTCACCAAATTCACAATTTCTTGCAAGAAATCGCCGTTGGCGAAGCTGCGCGCTCGCTTCAAGGGCAGCCCAGCGGCTTCAAGCGCCTTTTCGAGCGGCGCGTCAAGCTGAAATTCAATCAGACCGAGCGCCGGCATGGCGCCGAAACCGGCACGGCGCAATTCGGCAAGGGTTTCGATGGCCATTTGCGCCGATTGCCGACTGGGCAGGGACAGCAGCAGCGCTTGGGGGCGATCGTCGAGCACCGCCGCGACGATATCGGAGGGCAATCGACGTGGCCCGGTATCGCGCAGCTCGATCCCACGGACACGGGCTTCGGCGGGGGAGGGCAGGGCGCGCGGCAGCCTCGCGTCGAGCCCGGGGCGGGCCAGCAGGAACGTGACGCCCGAAGGCGGCGCGAGTTCGGGTTTTGCCGCGGCGCCGGGCAGTGCCCCTGCCATGACCGCCCCCCATTCGCCCGTGGTCACCCCCGCCTTGGCGCAAGCCACCGAGGGTCCCATGACGTTGATGCCGCGCTTCGCGGCTTCGCGCAGCGCCAGCAGCGATTTCTGCACCGCGTTGCCGTCACGCTGCCGTCGCCAGGCGACCAGCGCTGCCGCGCGATCGGGTTCGGAAGGCGGTGGGGCGGCATCGGCCGGGCGAGAAGGATCGGTTTCCGGCCAAGGCAGCTCCTCGGCCTCGGCGCGCAGTAGTGCCGCGCGCAGTTGCGCCGCCGCGTCGGGATCGGGCGGAGCGATCTTCGTGGCACCGTGCCGGTATAGGATAAGGTCGGGCCGGGCCGCGAAGCCGGGGCCGTGCCGCTCGGCGACCAGCTCCTTCCAGAGCGCCGTCAGAACCACGCCCCAGCCGCGGGCCGCTTCGTCATCGGCCGGCATCACGATGTCGATCCCGCAGGCGGCGGCGCGCAGGTGCTCGGGCTTCTCGCGCCGCGCCGTGGCGGCGAGGAGCGCAAGACCGGAGCGAAGCGTCAGCGCCATCCCTTCGGGGGTGAGCGCGGACACGCGCAGTCGGGCGCCGCGCAGGCCGGGCAGGCGCCGTCCGGCCCAGCACAGCGCATCCGCTCCGAGCCCGAGCGCCGCCCGGTCGGACCAGGCCGGGGCGGCGGCGGCGTGGCGCAGCGCCAGCGGGTCATGGAGCAGGGCACCTTGGGGGGGCGCGACGCCGCGCCGTTCGGCCAGTGCCGCCACCAGGGCCAGGTGCCAAGGACCGGCCGCGCCGCCATCAAGCTCCAGCACGTTCGGCAGCCGGTCGGGCCAGAGGGCCTCGAGGTCGCCAAGATGACCCAGCGCGGGTCCTTCCAGCCCGACCAGCCCCGCGGCCAGCGGGTGATCTGAATCGAAGCCCGCCCGGCTCGGCAGGTCGGGCCGCAGGGTGGCGGGGGCGGCCCCCGGCGTCCGGGGCGTCGTGGAGCGGTGAAGGGTCATGGCCTCGTCCGGTTCGCGGGGACGGCGGGCCGGCCGGGCCTCAGCGGCCCGCGGCGCGCGCCGCACGGGATAGAACGCCGCGTTCTGCGGAAGCCCGTATGATGGGCCGTCGCGGGCCGAGCGTCCAGACCGCGGCACCTTGTAAGGGTCCAAGGCTTCACCGGTCGGGCCGACAGCGTGTTCTGCGCGCATCGCTTTGCGCTGCGGATGCCCGCCCGAGGGCCGATCGGGCCGCCCGGCGCTACCGCAGCGACGACGATTGCGGCAGGGTCGGTCCATGTTCCGTCCCGTCGAGATCCCACTTTGGTTGCTGGTGCTGATCCTGCTCTTCGCGGCGGTCACATTCGCATCGCATTTCCTGTTCCCCTCGGTGCGCTGGTTCTTCCGCAAGCGGATGGAGCGGGCCGTGGCCCGCCTCAACACCCGGCTCGCGCGGCCGATCGAGCCGTTCAAGCTGGCCCGCCGACATGACATGATCCAGCGGCTGATCTACGACCCGCTGGTCGCGCAGGCGGTGGTCGAGCACGCCAAGAGCCACGGGGTGCCGGAGAACGTCGCTTTCGAACTGGCCGGGGATTACGCGCGCGAGATCGTGCCTTCCTTTTCGGCGACCGCCTATTTCACCTTCGGAACCCGCGCGGCGCAGTGGCTCAGTCGGGCGCTCTACCGGATCCGGCTGGGGGCGTTCGACCGCAGCGCCATCGACGCGATTGACCCCGACGCGGCGGTGGTCTTCGTGATGAACCATCGCTCCAACATGGATTACGTCCTGGTGACATGGCTGGCGGCGCGGACCTCCGCACTGTCCTATGCCGTGGGCGAATGGGCACGGATCTGGCCGCTGACACCGCTGATCCGGATGATGGGCGCCTATTTCATCCGCAGGCGCGATCGCGGCGCGCTCTATCGCCGGGTGCTGCAGCGCTACGTGCAAATGGCGACCGCAGGCGGCGTGACGCAAGCGATCTTTCCAGAGGGTGGGCTGAGCCTCGATGGACGGCTCGCCTCGGCCAAGACCGGGCTCCTGGGGCATATCGTCGAGGATTTCGGCAGCCACCCTCGCGACGTGATCTTCGTGCCGGTGGCGCTCAATTACGACCGGGTGCTCGAGGACCGGGTGCTGATCGGAGCGGCACGGGCGGGCAATCGCCGCTTCCGGGTGCCGCCGTCACGTCTGGTGCGCGTGGTGCTGGGGCATCTGGCCCGTCAGCTGACAGGACGGTTCAAAGGCTTCGGCACGGCCTCGGTCGGGTTCGGCCGGCCCGTGTCGCTCGCGGAGTTCCTGGGGGATCGGCAGCCGACGCCGCAGGATACCGCCCGGCTGGCGCGCGAGATGATGGCCCGGATCGAGGCGGTGATGCCGGTGCTGCCGGTCCCGCTCGTGGCGGGGATCCTTCTCGACGCCGCACCGCTGCCGCCGGGCCGGATCGAGATCCGGGTGGCGGCACGGCTGGCCATGCTGCAGGCGCGCGGCATCGCCCTGCCGCGCCGCGACGCTGCACGGGTTACCGCCGATGCGCTCGAATTGCTCGGGCAGCGCGGGCTGCTGGTCGAGGAGGCAGGCGGTTTGCGTCCGGCGCCGGGCGCCGAGGCGGTGCTCGGCTTCTACGCCGCCTCGATCGCGCATCATTTCGAGCCGACGGCGCTGGCCGGTCCGATTAGCCAGCCGCCTGAGGGGCGCTGAGCTCGAAGGGGACCGCGGGCGCGACGAGATCATCGGTCCCGAGCGGCTCGGAGGGCTTGGCCAGCATCGAGCGCACCACCCAGCGCAGCTCGCGCTCGGCGCGGGTGATGGCCACATAGGCCAGCCGTTTCCACAAGGGCTGGCCGGCTTCGACCCGGCCCATCCGCGCCGCGATCTCGATATCGGGGGCAAAGACCTGCACCGTGTCCCACTGCGAGCCCTGGGCTTTGTGAATGGTGACGGCGGCGCCGTGCAGGAAGGTCGCGCCCATCCGCGCCGCATAGGGAATGAAGGGCTCGGCATCGCCCTCCTGCTCGATCCGCACGATCGAGGCGGCGGAAAGCTGCGGCTCGGGCGCGCCCATCACGTGCAGCCGGGAGAAGCCCGGCTTGCGGCCGGGGCCCATATAGATCACCTGCGCGCCCTTGATCAGACCGCGCGCCTCAAGGTCGAGACGCTTCTTGCGATGCTTCAAGGGCAGCTCGATGCCGTCGCAGATCAGCGGCTCACCGGGCAGCAGGTCGCCCTCTGGCGCGCCATGCGCGGCGCGGAAGGCATGGATCAGCCGGATCCGCGTGGCGTTGCGCCAGACCAGCACCGGGGAGCGGGCCATCAGGTCCGATTCCACACGCGGCGCGAAGACCACCCTCTCATCGCGCTCGGACGCCTCGCGCACCATCCGCTCGAAGGCGTAGAAATCGACCTGCGGATCGGCCAGCGCGTGGGCGAGATCGAGGATCGGGTTATCGGCGTCCTGCCGGTGGATGCGGTGCAGCACGTGCTTGTCGGCATCCTTCATGGTGTCGAACACCATGCCGCCCGAGGACTGGACCGGGGGGAGCTGTGCCGGGTCGCCGAACAGCACCAGCGTCGGGAAGATCTCTTTGAGATCCTCGACCTGCTTCTCGTCGAGCATCGAGCTTTCGTCGATGAAGCCGAGGTCGAGCGGCTCCTCGCGGCGTTTCCAGCCGGTGATGAAGTCCGAGCCCCTGAGACCGGCCGCTGCCAATGCCGCGGGGACCGAGCCATGGGTGGCGAAGGCGCCCGCCGCGCGGTCGAGCGCCTCGTCGGTGAGCGCCTCGATGTTCGGGCGCTCGCCCTCGCCGGCCAGCCATTCGGCGATCTTCTCGTATTCCGGATCGTAGACCGGGGTGTAGAGGATACGGTGGATCGTCGTCGCTGGCACGCCGCGATTGCGCAGCACGCTCGCCGCCTTGTTGGTCGGGGCGAGGATCGCCAGCGTGCGGCGGTCCTTCTTGCGTCGGCCCTCCCAGTCGCCCGAGACGATGTCGACCCCTGCCTCCTTGAGCCGCCGGGTGAGCTCGGCCAGCAGCAGCGTCTTGCCGGAGCCCGCCTTGCCGATCACGGCGATGGCGTGGCGCGCTTCGGAGGCCGGCGCCGACAGCAGCTCGTCGTCGAGATCGATGCCGCTCAGGCGCAGGACCTGAGTCACGGCATCCCAGGCCTCGGCCTGGTCGGAGGAGAACGTCACGGCGGGAAGCGTCATGGGCGCGACCCTACCCGTGCCGCGAGCCGGGGGCCAGAGGCGCCGTGGCGGTCAGTCCCTGTGGCCGGCCGGGCGGTTGGGCGGGAGGCGGGCGGGATGCCGGGGCCGGTCGCCCCGGTCGGGCGGGGCGCGGTGCGCCAGCTCCTGCGTGGCATGACCTGCCGCCTCGGACAGCCGATGCGCCAGCCCGGGCAGGCCGTTGCGGATCGCATAGGTCTCGAGATCGTTCAGCACGTCGAACATCCAGCGATGTGACATCGGTTCTCCTTGCGCCTGCGCCGGTGGACCCCCGGGCGCGAGGTTAGCATGGGCGGGGCAGCGGCGGGGAGGCGGGGAATAGCCGGAATTTTACCGGTCAGCGGCGCCAGCCGGCAAAGGCCAGCGACGCGGCCCAGCCGGCCAGCACCGCCAGCGCCAGCGCCATCAGGCCGTAGAGCGCCGCCTGCTGCTGCGCGAAATTGTAGAGCCAGCGTTCGATGCCGACCTTCTGCACGCCGATCACCGTCTCGTAGCGGTCCACCACCGCGCCGCCCCGGGTCAGGAAGATCCGCGTCGTGTAGTTGCCCTCGACCAGGTCGGCGGGCAGCGTCAGCGCAGTGCGGAACAGCGTCTCTCGCTCGAGGTCGACCGCCCCTTCCTCGTAGCGGTAGAGGCCCTCCGCGCCGCGGATCCGCAGCAGCGCGGCGACGTAATCGCCCGCACCCGAGACGCGGTTGCCGACGGCGCGGATGGCGCGCGGGATCGACACGGCGTGGCGCAGATCTTCGGTGGCGGTCAGGATCTCCTCCAGCGGGCCCGTGGTCGCCACGGCGTAGAAGGAGGGCGCTGCGTCGACCTCGAAGACCTCGGTGTTGACCCAGATGCCGGCCCGGCGCTCCTTGCGGCGCACCGTGGCCGGGGCGAGCGGACCGGAGACGGTGACGATCACCTCGAGCGGCGGCGCTTCGGGTGGTGGCGCCTCACGCCGGACCGCGCCGAAGATCAGGATGTCGGAGCCGTCGAAAGTGGCGGTGATCGCCACCTGGTCCTGGCTCAGCCCGAGCACGATCTCCTCGGCCCGGGCGGGCAGGGCGAGCGCGACCAGTAGGAGCGCGAGACGCAGGATCATGCCGGGCGCACCGTTTCGACGACGTAGAGCTCCGATGGCCTCAGCACGAGGCCGAGCGCGAGCTGCCCGCAGACCGCCAGCACCAAGAGCGCCAGCAGGATGCGCAGTTGCTCGGCCTTCATCCGCGCGCCGATCCGGGTGCCGAGCTGCGCGCCGATTACGCCCCCGGCGATCAGCAGCAGCGCCAGCGCGATGTCGACGGTCTGGTTGGTGACGGCATGCAGCATGGTGGTGAAGGCGGTGACGAAGATGATCTGGAACAGCGAAGTGCCGATCACGACCTTGGTGGGCATGCCGAGGAGATAGATCATCGCCGGCACCATCACGAAGCCGCCGCCCACCCCCATGATCGCGGCCAGCACGCCGACAGACAGCCCGACAATCAGCGGTGGGATGGCCGAGATGTAAAGCCCGGAGACCCGGAACTTCATCTTCAAGGGCAGCGCGTGCGCCCAGTAGTGCTTACGGCGTTTCGGCCGGGCGCCGGGGCGGCGCGCCCGCAGGAGCGCGTTCACGCTTTCGATGAACATCATCGCGCCGACGGTGCCGAGAAACAGCACGTAGCTCAGCTCCACCAGCAGATCGACCTGGCCGCGCGCCTTGAGCCAGTTGAACACGATGATGCCCAGGCCCGAGCCGACCAGCCCGCCGGCCAGCAGCACCGAGCCCATGGCGATGTCGACGGTGCGCCGCCTGAGATGGCCGAGCAGCGCCGAGAAGGAGGAGGCGACGATCTGGTTGGTCGAGGTGGCCACCGCCACGGCAGGCGGGATGCCAGCGAGGAACAGAAGCGGCGTGATCAGGAAGCCGCCGCCCACTCCGAACATGCCGGACAACACCCCGACCAGCCCGCCCAAGCCGAGGATCAGCAGGATGTCGACCGAAACCTCGGCGATGGGAAGATAGAGCTGCATGCGGGCTCCCGGCGGATGGGCCCGATTAACGCAAGCCCGGCCGGGATTTCCAAGCCCCCGGCCGGAGAAACTGTTCCGTGGCGGTGTTTATTCCGCGTCGCGCAGCATTCGCCGCAACACCTGCTCGAGCTTGGCCGCGCCAAGCGGCGCCATCGCCTTGGTGTGCTCGTGGCCGATCTTCTCGTCGGACATGCCGGCCGCCATGTTGGTGATCGCCGAAATCGCCAGCGCCCGCATCCCGAGGAAGCGGGCCAGGATCACCTCCGGCACGGTCGACATGCCGACCGCATCGGCACCCAGTGAGCGGATCGCGCGGATCTCGGCCGGGGTTTCGAAGGAGGGGCCGGAATACCAGGCATAGACGCCTTCATGCATCTCGACGCCTTCGGCCTCGGCGGCCGCGCGCAGGCGGTCGCGCAGGGCAGGGTCGTGCGCGTCGCCCATCGGCACGAAGCGCCGGTCGGTCGTCTCGCCGATCAGCGGGTTCAGGCCGGAGAAGTTGATATGATCCGACAGCGCCATGATCGAGCCGGTGGGCATCTCGGCGCGCAGCGAGCCGGCGGCGTTGGTCAGGATCACCGCCTCGGCGCCGAGTTCCTTGAGCACCTCGAGCGGCAGCCGCATCTCATTCGGGTTGCCGCGCTCGTAGTAATGGGCGCGGCCGCCGAAGACGGCGACACGCTGGCCTTCGAGGTTGCCCACCGCGAGGACCGGGTTGTGGCCCGAGACGCCCGCATGGGGAAACCCGGCGAGCTGGTCATAGGGGATCGTCACGCCGTCCACGGCGCCCGCGATATGGCCGAGGCCGGAGCCAAGGATCAGGCCGTATTTGACGGGCTCGGCCCCGGCTTGGGCCTTGATCAGGCCCGCGAGTTCAACGCTCTTTGACATAGGGTTCGCCTCCGGCGCGGGGCGGGATCGCGCGGCCGACGAAGCCTGCGAGGATCACCACCGTGAGAATGTAGGGAAGGGCGTCCAGCAGCTGCACGCCGACCTCGAAGCCGATCGTGCTCTCGATCACGTCGGGGCGCAGCGCGAGCGCCTGCAGGAAGCCGAACAGCAGGCAGGCGCCGAGCGCGTACCACGGCCGCCACTTGGCGAAGATCAGCGCCGCCAGCGCGATGTAGCCGCGCCCCGCGGTCATGTCCTTGACGAAGCCCGCCTGCAGGCCGGTCGAGAGATAGGCGCCCGCGAGGCCGGTGAGCAGGCCGCAGATCGCCACGGCGGCGAAGCGCAGACCCACGACCGAGACGCCGGCGGTGTCGACCGCGGCGGGATTCTCGCCCACCGCGCGCAGCCGCAGGCCGAAGCGGGTTCGGAACAGCACCCACCAGGTCAGCGGCACCGCCAGCAGCGCCACGTAGACCAGAAGCGTGTGGCCCGAGATCAGCTCGGCATAGATCGGCCCGAGGATGGGGATGTCGCGCAATTCGGCCGCGAGCGGCAGGGTGATCGTCTCGAAACGGGCATTGCCCGACAGCTGCGGCGTGCGGCCGCCCTGGCCGAACCAGCTCTGGGCGATCACCACCGTCAGGCCGGCGGCGAGGAAGTTGATCGCCACGCCCGAGATCAGCTGGTTGCCGCGGAAAGTGATCGAGGCGAGGCCGTGGATGCCCGAGAGCAACAGCGCCGCGCCGATCCCCGCCGCGGCGCCGATCAGCACCGAGCCGGTGGCGGCGGCGACGGCGGCCGAGAGGAAGGCCGAGGCCAGCATCTTGCCCTCGAGGCCGATGTCGAAGATGCCCGCGCGCTCGGAGAACAGGCCCGCGAGACAGGCCAGAAGCAGCGGCGTAGCCAGCCGGATGGTGGTGTCGAGCACCTGCAGAAGGGTCAGGAAATCCATGGGCTCACTCCGCCGGTTCGGTCTTGCGGGCGGGCTTCGGCGCGGGCCGCAGCCTCAGGAACATCGCCTCCAGCGGCATGCGGACCATGTTGTCGAGCGCGCCGGTGAAGAGGATCACGAGGGCCTGGATCACCACGATCAGCTCGCGCGGGATCGAGGTCCACAGCGCCAGTTCCGCGCCGCCCTGATAGAGGAAGCCGAACAGGAGCGCCGCGAGCAGCACGCCGAAGGGGTGGCTACGCCCCATCAGCGCCACGGCGATGCCGATGAAGCCCGCCCCCTCGACCGCGTTCAGGACCAGTCGCTCGGCCTCGCCCATCACGTTGTTGATCGCCATCATCCCCGCGAGACCGCCCGACATCAGCATGGTCACGACGATGATCCGGGTAGGCGAGATGCCCGCGTATTTCGCCGCCGATTCCGACTGGCCGAAGGCGCGGATCTCGTAGCCCAGCCGGGTGCGCCAGATCAGCGCCCAGACCGCGACGCAGGCGAGAAGCGCCACGAAGAAGGATACGTTGACCGGCGCGCCGCGGAACAGCGCCGTCTCGGCGGTCGAGAACATGTCTTGGAAGGTCGGCAGGTGGGTCGCTTCGGGGAAGCGGCCCGTCGCGGGCTCCATCGAGCCCGAGGGCTTGAGCGCGCCGATTAGCAGGTAGTTCAGCAGCGCCGCGGCGATGAAGTTGAACATGATCGTGGTGATCACGATGTGGCTGCCGCGCTTGGCCTGCAGCCAAGCCGGGATGAAGGCCCAGGCCGCGCCGAACAGCGCGGCGCCCACTGCGCCGCCGAGGATCGCCAGCGTCCAGTGCGGCCAGGGAATGTAGAGCGCGACCAATGCCACGCCCAGGCCCCCCAGCATCGCCTGGCCTTCGCCGCCGATGTTGAACAGCCGCGCATGGATGGCGATCGCCACGGCGAGGCCGGTGAAGATGAAGTTGGTCGCGTAGTAGAGAGTGTAGCCCCAGGCATAGGTCGAGCCCATCGAGCCATCGACCATCAGCTTGAGCGCGGCCCAGGGGTTCTCGCCGATGGCGAGGATGACGAGGGCGGAGAGCAGGGCAGCGAGCAGCAGGCTGATCAGCGGGATCAGCACCACGTCGGCCCATTGCGGCATACGTTGCATTTCAGGCCTCCTTGGCGGCGCTGGCGCGCTTGCGGGCGAGGTTGGCCTCGATCTCGGCCTCGCTGTGCGGCTTGTCGGTGTCGGTGATGCCGGCCATCAGCAGGCCGAGCTCACGCTCGTCGGTCTCGGATGGCACGCGCTCGCCCATGATCTGGCCGTCGAACATCACCGCGATGCGGTCGGAGAGCGACATGATCTCGTCGAGTTCGACCGAGACCAGCAGCACCGCCTTGCCCATGTCCCTGAGCGCCACGATCTGCTGGTGGATGAATTCGATCGCGCCGATGTCGACGCCGCGCGTCGGCTGGCCGATCAGCAGCAGGTCCGGGTTGCGCTCGATTTCGCGCGCCACGACGATCTTCTGCTGGTTGCCGCCCGAGAAGTTCTTGGCGGCGAGGTTGGGGTTCGGGGGGCGCACGTCGAAGCGCTCCATCTTCGCGGCGGCGTCGGCCTTGATGGCCGCGTTGTCCATGAAGATGCCTTTGTTGAATTCCGGCTTGTCGTGATAGCCGAAGGCCACGTTCTCCCACGCCGCGAAGTCGAGGATCAGTCCCTCGTGATGCCGGTCCTCCGGCACGTGGGCGATGCCGCGCGCGCGGCGGGTGCGGGCGTCCGACTTGCGGCCGGTGAGGTCGATCTCCTCGCCGTTGAGACGGATCCGGCCCTCGGCCTTGCGGTAGCCGCCCAGCACCTCGAGCAGCTCGGACTGGCCGTTTCCGGCGACCCCGGCGAGGCCGAGGATCTCGCCGGCGCGGATCTCCAGACCGATGCCGCGCAGCCGCTCGACGCCCTTGCTGTCGATCACCCGGAGGTTCTCGACCTCGAGGATCGTCTTGCCGGGCGTGGCGGGGGCCTTCTCGACCTGCAGCAGCACCTTGCGCCCGACCATCAGCTCGGCCAGCTCGGGCGGCGAGGTTTCGGTGGTCTTGACGGTGGCGGTCATCTCGCCGCGGCGCATCACGCTCACCGTGTCGGTGATCTCCATGATCTCGCGCAGCTTGTGGGTGATCAGGATGATCGTCTTACCCTGGTCGCGCAGCCCCTTGAGGATGCGGAACAGGTGGTCGGCCTCGGCCGGGGTCAGCACGCCCGTGGGCTCGTCGAGGATCAGGATGTCGGCCTGCCGGTAGAGCGCCTTCAGGATCTCGACCCGCTGCTGCATGCCGACGCCGATATCCTCGATCTTCGCGTCGGGATCTATGTTGAGTTCGTACTCGGCGGCCAGCGCCTTGAGCTCGCGCCGCGCCTTGGCGAGCGAGGGGCGCAGCAAGGCGCCGTCCTCGGCGCCCAGCACCACGTTCTCGAGCACGGAGAAGTTCTGCACCAGCTTGAAGTGCTGGAACACCATGCCGATGCCGGCGCGGATCGCGGCCTGGCTGTCGGGGATTTCGGTGTGCTTGCCGTTGATGAAGATCTCGCCGGCATCGGCCTTGTAGAAGCCATAGAGGATCGACATCAGCGTCGACTTGCCGGCGCCGTTCTCGCCGATGATGCCGTGGATCGTGCCCGGCATCACCCGGATCGAGATATCCTTGTTGGCTTGCACCGGTCCGAAGGCCTTGGAGATGCCCTTGAGCTCGATCGCGGGGGTCTGGTCGGTCATGCGGTTCGGTCCTTCGGAGCGAAACGGGGCCGCGCATCGCGGCGCGGCCCCTTCTTTCCTGCCTGTGAGGCGATCAGAAATCGAGCGAGGGGCAGCCTTCGTCGCTCATGTAGTCGTGCACTTCGATCTCGCCCGAGGCGATCTTGGCCTTGGCGTCCTCGACGGCGGCGGTCATCTCTTCGGTGACGAGCGCTTCGTTGTGCTCGTCCACGGCAATGCCGACGCCCTCGTTGTCGACGCCCATCACGTAGAAGCCGGTCTCGATGTTCTCACCCGCCTGGAAGGCGTCGTAGACGGCGTTGTCGACGCGCTTGACCATCGAGGTCAGCACCGAGCCGGGCTGCAGGTAGTTCTGGTTGCTGTCGACGCCGATCGACAGCTTGCCCTCGTCGGCAGCGGTCTGCAGCACGCCGATCCCGGTGCCACCGGCGGCCGCGTAGACCACGTCGGCGCCCTGGGAGATCTGCGCCTTGGTCAGCTCGGAGCCCTTGACCGGGTCGTTCCAGGCCGCCGGGGTGGTGCCGGTCATGTTCGACAGCACGGTGATGTCGGGGTTCACCGCCTTGGCGCCCTGGGCATAGCCGCAGGCGAACTTGCGGATCAGCGGGATGTCCATGCCGCCGATGAAGCCGATCGTGCCGCTCTCGGAGGCCATCGCCGCCATCTGGCCGACGAGGTAGGAGCCCTCGTGCTCGTTGAACACGACCGAGCGGACGTTGGGCTGATCGACCACGCCGTCGATGATCACGAAGTTGGTCTCCGGGTAGTCGCCGGCGATTTCTTCGAGCGGGGTCATGAAGGAGAAGCCCACCGTGACGATCGGGTTGTTGCCGGCTTCGGCGAAGCGGCGCAGCGCCTGCTCGCGCTGGGCGTCGGACTGCAGCTCGACCTCGGCATAGGAGTTGCCGGTCTCCTCGGCCCAACGGGTCGCACCGTTATGGGCGCTCTCGTTGAACGACTTGTCGAACTTGCCGCCGAGATCGAAGATCAGCGCCGGATCGGCCAGCGCCGCGCCGGCGGAAAGGGCGAGCGCGGCGGTCGCGCCGAGGAATTTCGCGAGATGGGTCATTCATAGCTCCCTGTCAGGTCTGGCGCCGCCCGGAGGGCATGCGCCGTGCCGGTCATGCGCCGGCTCATGGCAGGATAAGGCAATGCGCGACCCTTTGGGGTCAACTGATTTTTCCCTGATTTGCGCCAAGTCACCGGGCGTTTCGGGCCGTTCCGCCCACGCGGAGGGCGACTGACGCAAGGGTAGCCTATCGCAATGGGCGGCGCAGGATCAGCGCGGCCGCGGGCGCCTGCCCAGGCCGGGGATAATAGCCCGGGCGTCGCCCGGCGCGCCCATAGCCTGCCGCTTCGTAAAGCGCGCGCGCCGCCGCGTTGTCCTCTGCCACTTCGAGGAAGGCGGTCGTGGCCCCCGCCGCATGGGCGGCGGCGTGGAACGCGGCGAGGGCGGTGCGCGCCCGGCCCTTGCGGCGGTGATCGGGATGTGTGGCGAGCGTCAGGATCTCCGCCTCGTCGAGCGTCACGCGGCCCAGCACGAAGGCGGTCGTATCCCCGGTGAAGATCGCGCCCGGCGCGGCGAGCAGTGCTGCGAACTCGGTCGCGCTCCAGCCGCGCTCGGCCGGAAAGGCCGCCGCGTAGGTGTCGGCCAGCGCCTGCGGATCGCTCATTCGATCAGCAGCGGCGCGGGATCGCGCGGCGGGGCCGCGTCGGCGGGGCGGACATAGAGCGGGGCGGGGCGCGGCTGCGGCGTGCCGGCACGCGCGCACGCAAGCTGGGCTATGGCCCGCACCAGTGTCTCGGCATCGGGCGCGTGCAGGACCTCTCCCGCCTCCGCGGCCGGGGCGAGGCGGGGCGGCTCGGCGCCGGTCTCGGTCAGATGCTGAAGCCAAAGGTGATCGCGCGGGGCGGGCAGGGCGACGGTCACCGGGCGCGGGTGGCTAAGCGCTACGGCCTCGAAGCCCGAGACGCCGATTGCCGGGACGCCCAGCCCCAGCGCCAGCCCACGCGCCGCCGAGACGCCGATCCTGAGACCGGTGAAGTTGCCCGGACCGGTGCCGACGCCGATCGCCGCGAGGTCGCGCCAGCCGAAGCCCTCGGCCGCGAGCAACTCCTCGAGCAGCGGCATCAGCCGTTCAGCCTGGCCCTTGGCCATCGGCTCGACCCGGACCGCGACCCGGTCCTCCAGAAGCAGCGCGGCCGCGCAATGCGCGGCCGACGTGTCGATCGCCAGAAGCGGGGTCATCAGGCCGCGACGGGCCGGACCTCGACCACCTCGGGGATGTAGTGCCGCAGCAGGTTCTCGATGCCCATCTTTAGCGTCAGGGTCGAGGAGGGGCAGCCGGCGCAGGCGCCCTGCATGTGCAGGTAGACGATGCCGCGGTCGAAGCCGTGGAAAGTGATGTCGCCGCCATCCTGGGCCACGGCCGGACGAACGCGGGTGTCGAGCAGTTCCTTGATCTGTTCGACGATGGCGCCGTCTTCGCCGGTATGCTCGGCATGACCGCCCGAAGCGCTGTTCGAGGTGCCGTCATCGATCGCCGGGGCGCCGGACTGGAAATGCTCCATCACCGCGCCCAGCACGGCGGGCTTGATGTGGTCCCACTCGACGGTTTCGGTCTTGGTCACGGTGACGAAGTCCGAGCCGAGGAACACGCCCGCCACGCCGCCGGTCGCGAAGATGCGCTTGGCCAGCGGGCTCGACTGCGCGGCTTCCTCGGAGGGGAAATCGGCGGTGCCCATCTCGAGAACGGTCTGCCCCGGCAGGAACTTGAGCGTCGCGGGGTTCGGCGTGGATTCGGTCTGGATGAACATCGCGGCCACCTTTCGTTGCAGGCCCCCGATATGCGCCTCCGGACCTGCGAAGTCAATGTTTGGAACGATTCTAAATCGCGCTCAGGTGATCGCCTCGAGCCGCTCCTTGGAAATGTCGCCCGGCACAATGGTGATCGGCACCGGCAGCGAGCCTGCCTCGCGGGTGAGCTGGGTGACCAGGGGGCCCGGCCCCTTGCGGTCCGAGCCGGCGCCCAGCACCAGCACGCCGATCTCGGCATCTTCGCGGATCTGGGCGAGGATCTCGGGCACCGTGTCGCCTTCACGGATCACGAGCGTGGGATGGACGTTCTGGCGGTCGCGCATCCACTTGGCGAAGACTTCGAAATGCACCTCGATCCGCTCGCGGGCCTCTGCGCGCATGATTTCGCCCACCCCGACCCAGTGGTTGAACTCGTCCGGCGAGATCACCGACAGGATGGTGACGCCGCCGCCGGTCTTGCCGGCGCGCATCGCCGCGAAGCGCATCGCGTTAAGGCATTCGCGACTGTCGTCGAGGATCACGAGGAACTTGCGCATGAACTCTCCCTATTCGGCCGGAGTGTGGCCGAGGCCGGGGTGCATGGCAACGGGGCGGCGCAGCGGCGGATCGGGGCGCAGCCGGGGCGCGGGCCGGGTCAGCGGCGGCTCTGGCCGGATCGCAGCGGCCGGAGCGGCGCGGCGCGGGCGCGGTGCCTCAGCGGTGGCACGCTGGCGCACCGGTACGCGCAGCAGCGCGAGGATCATCCGCCCGATCCGCGCGCCGAGCAGCAGGAGAACCTGTCCCGCTAGCAACCATGCCAGTGCCGCCGCGCCGATGGCGATATCCGATAGCCGCACCAGCGCCCGGAAGGCCCGGCCCTTGCCGAGGATCTCGAGCGTGGCGCGCGTGTCGGGACCGGCGACCTCCGACAGCCTTGCGAGCCGGCGCGCATCGTCGGCGTCATCGACATGGCGCAGCATCAGCACCGCATCGGTGAGCGAGCTGTTGGCCGCGATCCGGCCCAGATCCGACGCGAGATCACCGATCCGCGCCACCCGCGCCGCGTCCGCCACCTCATCGAGCCGGGCCCGGCCCAGCGCCAGATCGTCGACCCGATCGAGCCGCAGCCCGATATCGGCCATGCCGCGCAGCTCCTCGCCGAAGCGGCCCGTCACCGTTCCCAGCCGCCGCGCCAGCCGCAGCGAGGTCGCGCCCGCCTTGACCGTGACGCTGGTCCCGCCCGACGCGAGCACGAGCCCCGTAGCGCCGAGGCCGACCCCCGCCAGCGCCACCTCGATGCGGTCGACCTCCTCCCCGCGCAGCGCGGCCTGCGCCGCGCGACGCAGCGCGTTCAGATCGCCCAGCGGCGTCATCTCGACGGTCACGCCGCACATCGCCAGGAGCGCCACGCGCGGGCAGGCGGTGATGTCGGCGGCGCAGACCGCGCAGTCGCGCGCCGCCGCGAGCGCCCCGGTCTCCTGCGCCTCGAGCGCCTGCATCCGCCCCAGCAGCGCGGGCGAGGGGGCGATGCCGTGCCGGCCACCCACCGCTGAGACCATGCGCATCGCGTCGAGATCCTCGGCCAGAAGCGCGCGGTCCATCTCGGTCATGTACCATTCGGGGGTGACTTCGCGCGCCAGCGCGGCCCGCAACTCGATCGCCACCGCTTCGGTGCTGCGCTGGAGATAGGGCGTGGCGAAGGGATTCTGCGTCAGCAGCAGGACCAGCGCCAAGGCGCTGAGCACCGGAGGCACCAGCGCGAGCAGGCGGTCGAGGATACGCCAGGGCCGCATCAGCCGCCCGTGCCCCGTACACCGCGCCGTTGAAGAGCGCTCGCCTTCCGCGCGCCTGCCATGGTCATGATCCTCCGCTCTGCGGGCAGGCTAGGCAGGCGGCCAGCAGGGGTCCAGAGATGCCGCGCCGCCAGCCGAGATCCTTCCCGGCGGCGTTGCGCTCACGCCGCGCAAAAGCGCTTGACCGAGGGGGAGAGGGCCATGTCTCCGGCTGGCATTCCTTGCGACTGGGCAGTCCGGGCCATAGGTGCCGTACGACTCCTTCCGACGGCCACAAGATTCGTACGGCACCGACGCAACATGTCTGGGCCTCGCGCTCTCGTGAGTTGAACTTCGGTTACCCGGCGGGGGTATACCCGGACAAAACAGGCAAGGAGTTCCCATGACCCGTAGCAGACGCGGTTTCCTCGTCGGCGGCGCCGCCGGCCTCGCCACGCTCGCGGCCCCGGCATTCGCCGTGCCCGGCGCGGTGCAGCGCAACGTCTCGGCGCTGCAGAAGATCGACTGGCGCGACCATTTCGACGCGCTGGGCGTGGGTGTGATCGTCGCCGACACCAAGGCCCGTGCGGTGCATTACTGGGGCGGCGACGGCGAGACCTATCGCCTCTACCCCTCCTCGGTGCCGGTCAGCCCCGAGTTGACCAAGCTCGGCTACACGGAGGTGGTCCGCAAGGTCGAAGGGCCGACCTGGACCCCGACGCCCTCGATGCGCGAACGCGATCCTTCGCTCCCCAAGGTGGTGCCCGCCGGTCCGGGCAACCCGCTTGGCACCCATGCGCTCTACCTGTCGTGGCAGTATTACCGGATCCATGGCACCCATGACACGCGCAAGATCGGGCGGCCCTCCTCCGACGGCTGCATCGGGCTCTACAACGAGCACATCGCCAAGCTCTACGCGCTTGCCGAGGTCGGCACGAAAGTGCGGCTGATCTGAGCGCGGCAAGCGGGAAAGGGGCACGCCGCTCCTTTCCCTGCGCCTATCGGCGGGTCCGTCGAACAGCGGCCGCCGAAGGACCGGCGCTTGTCCTTCACCATTCCTTAAATACGCAAATCCCGCCATCGGCGGTCAGTCCCGCCGTGAGCCTCTTGGCCGATCAATCAGGCCCGTCATGCGTTTTCGGAGGGAGAGGGCAGGGCGCGCTGCGCCCCGCCCGACGGTCTTCAGCGGATGAGACCCATGATCTCGGAGGTCTTCGACAGGATCGGGTCGGCGATGGCGCGGGCGCGCTCGGCGCCGCGCTCCATGATCCGGTCGATCTCGGCCGGGTCGTTCATCAGCCGTGCCATCTCGGACGAGATCGGCGCCAGCTTCTCGACCGCCAGATCCGCAAGCGCCGGCTTGAACTGGCCCCAGCCCGCGCCGCCATGCTCGGCGATCACCTGCTCTGCCGTCATGCCCGACAGCCCGGCATAGATGTTGACGAGGTTCTTCGCCTCGGGACGGTCCGCGAGCCCCTCGACGCTTTCAGGCAGGGGAGCGGGGTCGGTGCGGGCCTTCTTGAACTTCTTGGCGATGGCGTCGGCATCATCGGTCATGTTGATGCGTTCCATGTCACTCTCGCCCGACTTCGACATCTTCTGGGTGCCGTCGCGCAGGTTCATCACCCGCATCGCCGGTCCCTCGATCACCGGGTTGGTGAGCGGGAAGAAATCGGTCTTGTAGTCGTGGTTGAACTTCGCCGCGATGTCGCGGGTCAGCTCAACATGCTGCTTCTGGTCCTCGCCCACCGGCACGTGGGTGGCGTGATAGGCGAGGATGTCCGCGGCCATCAGCGACGGGTAGGCGTAAAGGCCGAGCGATTGCTTCTCGGCGTTCTTGCCCGCCTTTTCCTTGAACTGGGTCATCCGGTTCATCCAGCCCACGCGCGCCACGCAGTTGAACAGCCAGCCCAGCTCGGCATGGGCCGAGACGCGGGACTGGTTGAACAGGATAGATTTTTCCGGGTCGATGCCCGAGGCGAGATAGCTCGCCGCCACCTCGCGGGTGGCGCGGCGCAGCTCCTCGGGATCCTGCCAGACGGTGATCGCGTGCAGGTCGACCACGCAGTAGAGCGTCTCGAATTCGCCGCCCTGCATCTCGACGAACCGCTTGATGGCCCCCAGATAGTTGCCGAGCGTCAGACCCCCCGAGGGCTTGATGCCGGAAAAGACGCGGGGGGCGAACGTGGTGTCGGTCATGGCGCGTGTCCTGCTGGAAACCGGGTGGCATTCCGATTAGCCATGCCCCCTGTCGAGGTCAACCGAAGGGACCTAAGGATGCGACCGCAAGGCTATTACGACCGCCCCGACCCGAACCACGCGCCGATCGAGGGGCCGTTCGGCTCGCTGCCGCCGCTGATCGTCGTGCTGGCGCTGGTCATGGCGTTGATCGAAGCCGCGCTCAGCCTCGGTGCCACCGGCCTCGTCGGTGGGCCGCAGGCCGTGGGCTGGCGGATCGCCGCGATCGAGGGGCATGGCTTTGCCCCGGCTGTGTTCGATCGCCTGCTGGTGGCCTGGGACTGGGGGCTCGCCGCGCGGCTGCTGAGCTACCCGTTCGTGCATATGAGCCTGACCCATGCGCTCTTTGCCGTGGCGCTCCTGCTGGCGCTGGGCAAGTTCGTCGGCGAGGTGCTGCACCCGGTGGCGCTGGCGCTGCTGCTGATCGTCACGACGCTGGCCGGGGCGGTGGGCTTCGGGCTCTTCGTGACGGCGAGCTACCCGCTGATCGGCGCCTATCCGGCGATCTACGGGCTGATCGGCGCCTTCACCTACCTGATGTGGCTCAGGCTCGGTCAGGCCGGGTCGAACCGGCTGGCGGCGTTCCGGCTGATCGGGGTGCTGCTGGGACTGCAGCTCGTCTTCGGGCTGCTGTTCGGCGCCGACCCCGCATGGGTGGCCGACGCCGCCGGTTTCATCGCCGGGATCGCGCTGGCGCCGCTGCTCGCGCCGGGCGGCGCACGCGGCTTTCTCGCGCGGATGCGGGCGCGCTAGCGCCGCACCGCCCGACGAAACTCGGCCAGCCGGAACGCCCCGAGGAGCTGGCCGAAGCCGAAATACCCGGCCATGCCGATCGCCACCAGCAGCGCCAGGGCCGGGTAGCGCACCGATGCGGTGGCGAGGAACGGCCCCAGCAGCGCCGCCGCGGCCAGGAGCAACGCCCCCATCAAGGCCGAGGCGCCGCAGATCCGCCACAGCCGGCGGCGGAAGCGGTCATCCCATTCCGCAGCCGCACCCATCTGCCGCGAGCCGCGCCACAACAGCCAGACCATTGCCCAGCCCGCCAGCGTCGTGCCCAGCGCGGCGGCGATGAAGCCGATGACCGGTGCGAGGCCGACCGCCACCACGACGTTCACCAGCATCGCCACCACCGCGTAGCGGAAGGGCGAGCGGGTGTCCTCGCGCGCGAAGAACAGCGGCTGCAGCGCCTTTTGCAGGACGAAGGCAGGCAGGCCGAGGCCATAGACCGCAACGGTGAGCGCCGTCGCCATCGTGTCGTCGGAGGTGAAGGCGCCGCGTTCGAACAGCACCGAGACCAGCGGCACCGGGATCACCACCAGCGCCACGGCAGCGGGGATGGTGAGCGCGAGGCTCATCTCGGCGGCGCGGTTGAAGGCGTCGCGACCACCCGCCTCGTCGCCGGCGCGCAGCCGTCGCGACAGGTCCGGCAGCAGCACCACGCCGACGGCGATGCCGACGACGCCCAGCGGCAGCTGGTAGAGCCGGTCGGCATAGTTGAGCCAGGCCACCGCGCCTTCGAAGAAGCTCGCGACCTGGCGGCCGACCAGCAGGTTGATCTGCACCACGCCGCCTGCCAGCGCGGCGGGGGCGGCGATGGCGAAGAGCTTGCGCATGTCGGGCGACAGCCGCGGCCAGCCCAGCCGCAGGTGGAAGCCCGCACGCTTGGCCGCCCACCAGACGAGGCCGAGCTGCACCGCACCCGCGAAGGGCACCGACAGCGCCAGCGTGTCGCCGACGCGGAGCCCCAGTGCCCGGTCGATGCCGAGGCCAAGGCTCTCGGACGGATCGCGCCCGAGCGCCGCGCCGATCAGAACCGCGACGATGAACACGATGTTGAGCAGCACCGGCGCCGCGGCCGCGGCCATGAAGCGGCCCGTGGCGTTGAGCACGCCCGAGGCCAGCGCGGCGAGCGAGATGAACAGGATATAGGGAAAGGCCAGCCGGCCGTATTCCACGGCGAGGTCGAAACGCTCGTCCCCGGCAAAGCCCGAGGCCATCAGCAGCACCAGACCCGGCATCGCGACGATGCCGATCACCGTGAACACGGTCAGCACGAAGGCCATGCCGACCCAGGCTTCCTGTGCGAAGGCCTCGGCATCCTCGCCGCCTTCGACCTTCTTCGAGAACATCGGCACGAAGGCCATGTTGAAGGCGCCCTCGGCGAAGAAGCGGCGGAACATGTTGGGCAGGGAAAAGGCCACGAGAAAGGCCTCGGCCACCGGGCCTGCGCCGAGATAGCCGGCGATCATGATGTCGCGGGCGAAACCGAAGACCCGGCTCAGCAGGGTCCAGATGCCGACGGTGAGAAAGCCCTGCACCAGGCGGATGGGCTTCAAGACACGGCCCTCCGTGCGCCCGCTTCGATGGCCTCGCGCAGGCGACGCTCGAGGGCGCGCTGCTTCGACTCAGAATGGTATTTCAATCCGAACATGTCCTTGACGTAGAAAGTATCGACCGCCTGCTCGCCATATGTCGCGATGACGGCGGAGGAAATATAGACGTTTGCCGCCGCCAGCGTGCGGGTCAGGTCGTAGAGCAGACCGGGCCGGTCGCGGGTGTCGACCTCGATGATGGTGAAGATCTCCGAACCCTCGTTGTCGAAGGCGATCGAGGTCGGCACGCGGAAGGCGCGCTCGCGCTTGCGGATCTTGTCGCGGTCCTTGATGGCGTCGCGCGCCACCACCTCGCCGCGCAGGGTCTTGCCGATCATCTGTTCGAGGCGTGGCAGCCGGGCCTCCTCGTAAGGATGCCCCTCGGCGTCCTGAATCCAGAAGACGGCGGTGCAGAGCCCGTCCTTGGCGGTGTAGGTGCGCGCGTCGACGATGTTGGCGCCAACCAGCGCCAGCGCCCCGGTGAGCCGCGAGAACAGCCCCGGATGGTCGGTGGTGGCAAAGCTCACCCGGGTTGCGTCGCGGTCGGCGTCGAGCATCAGGTCGGTGCGGATCTCGTCGGTGCGCAAACCGCGCAGCAGATGCGCGAAGGTGAGATGGCTGTCGAGCGGCAGGCCCTGCCAGTAGGGGCCGTAATGCCGGCTCGTCTCGGCGCGCAGCTCCGGCTGCGGCCAGTCCGACAGCGCATCGCGCAGCGCCTTCTTGGCCTCGGCCTCGCGAGCGCCGCGGTTGAGATCCTCGAGCCCGGTGGCCAGCGCCTCCTCGGTCGCGGTGTAGAGCCCGCGCAGCAGCATGGCCTTCCAGTTGTTCCACGTGCCGGGGCCGACGCCTCGGATATCGCAGACCGTCAGCACGCAGAGCAGGTCGAGCCGCTCCTTGGTCTTCACCGCGCGGGCGAAGTCGCGCACCGTGCGCGGCTCGGAGATGTCGCGTTTCTGCGCCATGTCCGACATCAGCAGGTGATGGCGCACCAGCCATTCGACGGTCTCGGATTCCTTTTTCGACAGCCCGAGCCGCGGGCAGACCCGGCGGGAGATCTGTGCCCCCAGAACGGAGTGATCCTCGTCGCGGCCCTTGCCGATGTCGTGCAGCAGGAGCGCGACATAAAGCACCCGGCGGTTCACCCCCGCCTTGAGGATGCCGGAGGCCACCGGCAGCTCCTCGACCAGCTCCTCGCGCTCGATCTGCGCCAATGTGGAGATGCATTGAATCGTGTGCTCGTCCACCGTGTAGTGGTGATACATGTTGAACTGCATCATCGCGACGATCGGCGCGAATTCGGGCAGGAAGGCCGCGAGCACGCCGAGCTCGTTCATCCGCCGCAGCGCCCGCTCGGGGTTGCCGCGCCGGATCAGCAGGTCGAGGAAGATGCGGTTGGCTTCGCGATCCTCGCGCAGGCCGGCATCGATCAGCTGCAGGTTCGCCGCCACCAGCCGCATCGCGTCCGGGTGCAGCAGGTGCCCGGTGCGCAGGGATTCGTCGAAGATCCGCAACAGGTTCACCGGATCGGCGAGGAAGGCCGCCTCGTCGGCCACGTCGAGCCGGTTGTGCACGATGCGGTAGGGCGGGCGGGCGCGTTTGCGTCGCGCCAGCAACCGGGTCAGCATCGGCTCGGATTTCAGGTGCGTGGCCTCCTGCGCGGTCAGGAAGATCCGCGTCAGCTCTCCCACTCGGGTCGCGTGGCGGAAGTAGTCCTGCATGAAATGCTCGACCGCGCGCCGGCCACCGCCATCGGCATAGCCCATCCGTTCGGCCACCTCGACCTGCATGTCGAAGGTGAGTTGGTCCATCGCCCGGTCGGTGATCAGGTGCAGGTGACAGCGCACCGCCCAGAGGAAATCCTCAGCCCGCACGAACTCGGCGTATTCCTCGTCGGTGAAGACGCCGCGGCCGACGAGCTCGGCCGCGTCCTGCACGCCGTAGACGTATTTGCCGATCCAGTAGAGCGACTGCAGGTCCCTGAGCCCGCCCTTGCCCTCCTTGACGTTGGGCTCGACGACGTAGCGCTGGCCGCCCTGCTTGAGATGGCGGGCGTCGCGCTCGGCGAGCTTGGCTGTGATGAATTCGGGCGCGGTGGTGCGGAACAGCTCGGCCCAGAGCCGGTCCCGAAGGCTGGTGGCCAGCGCCGGGTCGCCGGCGAGGCGGCGGCATTCCACGAGGCTGGTGCGAATGGTGAAATCCTCGCGGGCCAGCCGCAGGCAGTCCTTCACGGTGCGGCTGGCATGGCCGACCTTCAGCTTCAGGTCCCACAGCATATAGAGCATTGTCTCGATGACGCTCTCGGCCCATGGGGTGATCTTCCAAGGCGTCAGGAACAGCAAGTCGACATCGGAATGCGGCGCCATCTCGCCGCGGCCGTAACCGCCCACCCCCATCAGCGACAGCCGCTCGCCCTCCGTCGGGTTGTGCAGCGGGTGCAGCGTCCGAGCGGCGTCGAAGCAGGCCGTGACGATCCGGTCGGTGAGCCAGGCATAGGCCCGGGTCGCTGGCCGGGCGGCAAAGGGGCGGGTGGCGAAGGCGCGCGCGATCGCCGCACGACCGTCGCGGCGGGTCTCGGCCAGCACGCCGACCACCGCGCGCCGCGCGGCCATGGCGTCCTCGGCTCCGGCGAGCGCTTCGGAGAGGCGCGCCCCGACCTTCTCGGCGTCGAATATGTCGCGCGCCGGAAGAATGAGATCTTCCGGCGCGTCGAAAGCTTCGGTCGTGGACTGCGTCGCCGGGCTAGAAGCCGGCGCCGCGGAAGCTTGTGGGAGCAGGGTCAAGGATAACCACCTGGTTGTTGCGGATCGTGGCGACCGCGAGGCCACGCTGGTTGGTGCCGTCGGGCAGCAGGCGGAAGATGCCGGAGGTGCCCTTGAAGCCCTGGCTCTGGGTCAGCGCGTTGCGGGTCAGCGCGTCGGCGCGGCCCGTGGCGGCCAGCGCGCCGATGGCGGCGATGCCGTCATAGGCAAGCCCGGCAAGCGGGTGCGGCTGCGCGCCGTAGGTCGCGGCGTAACGCTGTTCGAAGCCGCGGTTGCGCGCGGTGTCGGACACCGCGAAGAGGCCGTTCTGCAGCCCCGGCAGCGCCAGCGCCTGCGGCGCCGCGTCCCAGCGGGTCAGGCCCAGCATCCGGGCCTGTTGCGGCGTGATGCCGGCATCGTTGAGCGCGGTGGCGAGGATCGGCAGGTCGGCGTTGACGCCGGCCGTGGTGAAGACGCCGGTGGCGCCGGTCGAGCGGACCGTTTCGGCGACGCGCGGCGCCGCGGCCTGCACGCCTGCCTGGCTCAACTCGTAGGCCTGGGTCCCGGCCACGGCCCCGCCGGCGCCGTTCACGGCGTTGACGATGGCGTCGCGGCCGATCGTGCCCTGCAGGTCGTTGCCATAGGCCACGGCGTAGCGCTGGATGCCGTTGCGCATGCCGTAGCGCACCAGCCGGTTGGCGGTGTTGGCGAAGGTCGAGCCGAGCACGAAGACGTTGCCGCCCGCGATGGTCGGGTTGTTCGAGAAGGCGAGGACGTTGATGCCTTGGTTCGACACCGCCACGCCGGCGGCGTTGGCGGCCTCGGCGTAGAGCGGCCCGAGGATGATCTGCGCGCCCTCGGCCACGGCGGTGGTCGCGGCCTGGGCGGCGCGGCCCGGATCGCCGGCGGTGGGATAGACCTTCATCTCGATTTCGACGTCCGAAAGGTCGTCGATGGCGAGGCGGGCGGCGTTTTCGAGGTTGGCGGCAACCAGCGCATCGCCTTGCGAAGACGAGCCGGCGGGCACCAGGAGCGCCACCTTGACGGGGGCGCCGGCGGTGACGCGCTGGGCGTCCGAGACGGGGCCGGTGGCGACAATCGGCTGGCATGCGGCCAGCCAGAACATGGAGAACAGGGCGACGAGGCGGGCCGCGGCCTTGCGGGGCTGCGGCAAACGGGCGAACATGGGCATCACTTTCTCCGGCACGGGCGCGGGGGCGGGTTCCAACGCAATCATAAACCGGGGCGGGCGGCGGTCCAGTGACGAATTTCGAAACGAGACCGGTTCCGCCGGGGCTGCACTTCGTGGCGACGCCGATCGGAGCGGCGCGCGACATCACGCTCAGGGCGCTCGACCTACTGGCCGGGGCCGATGCGCTTGCCGCCGAGGACACGCGGACCTTGCGCAAATTGATGGAGATTCACGGCGTGCCGCTGAACGGTCGGCCGCTGCTGGCCTATCACGACCATTCGGGGGCGGGGGACCGGGCGCGGATCCTCGCGGTGCTCGAGCGCGGCGGCTCGGTGGCCTATGTTTCCGAGGCCGGCACGCCCCTGGTCGCCGATCCGGGCTATGCGCTGGGTCGCGCCGCGATCGCCGCCGGGCACAAGGTTCTCGCCGCGCCGGGCGCCTCGGCGGTGCTGGCGGCGCTGGCAGTGTCTGGGCTGCCGACCGACCGCTTCGCCTTCGCCGGTTTTCTGCCGCCGGCCAAGACCCAGCGGGAGACCGAGATCGCCGCGCTCAGGGCGCTGCCCTTCACGCTGGTGCTCTATGAGAGCCCCAAGCGCGTTCACGAATTATTAGCTTCCTTGCGCGATATTCTCGGGAGTGACCGGCAGGTGGCGCTGTGCCGCGAACTGACCAAGCGGTTCGAGGAGGTCATCCGCGGGACGGCGGCGGAGGTCTGCGCCGAGATCGAGGGACGCACACTCAAGGGAGAGGTCGTCGTGCTGGTCGGCCGGGCCGAAACCGAGGAGGTGACCGGCAGCGACCTCGAAACCGCGCTGCGCGAGGCGATGCGCAGCATGCGGATCAAAGATGCGGCGACGGCAGTGGCCGGGGCGCTCGGTCTGCCACGCCGGGAGGTCTATCAGGCGGCGCTGAACCTGGCGAAGGAGCCGGATGATGCAGATGGAGATGGGGCTTGAGGGAGGCTCCCGGCCAAGAGCGCGGCGCGCGCGGTTAGGTCGGGCGCGATCGCGTGGGGAGGAAAGGGAAGGGCAACTTGCCCTCGAGCTCGCCAGTCCGGTGCCTGCGGCGGATGCTGAGCCCTGCATCGGGCCCTCACCAGTCGGCTCTGGAACCGCTCCGAACGGCGAAGCGCCTGTCCGCGTCGAGCGTGGCCGACGTGGATATCTTTCCGGTCTCGCGGCCGAGGAAAGCGTGGCGCGACACTATGCGCGCAGCGGGCGCGTGATCGTAGCGCGGCGCTGGCGCGGTCCGGGCGGCGAGATCGACCTGATCCTGCGCGAAGGTCGGCGCCTCGTCTTCGTCGAGGTCAAGGCCGCACGAAGCTTCGACGCCGCGATCGGCCGGATCGCCAACCGCCAGATCAACCGCATCCGCCGCTCGGCCGAGGCATTTTGCGGGACCGTGCCCGACGGGCAGCTGACCGAAATGCGCTTCGATCTCGCGCTGGTGGACGGGCAGGGCATGGTGCGGGTGATCGAGGGAGCCTTCGACGGCGACTGATCCCCTGCGCCCGGGCACAGGCCGCGTGCATTGCAGAGGGCGCGCGCATCGGGCATGGATCTGGGACCGCAATTCCAGCGAAAGATCGCCGCCATGCCCAAGCCCCTCAAGGTCGCTCTCCAGATGGACCCGATCGGCAGCGTCAACATCGATGCCGACACCACCTTTCGCATCGGCGAAGAGGCGCAGGCCCGCGGACACGAGCTTTTCTACTACACGCCCGACCGGCTCGCCTTTCAGGAAGGCCGGGTGACGGCGCGCGGCTGGCCGCTCGAGTTGCGCCGCGAAAAGGGCAACCACTACAGCTTGGGCGAGGAGCAGGAGGTCGATCTCTCGACCTTCGACGTGGTCTGGCTTCGGCAGGACCCCCCGTTCGACATGGGCTACATCACGACCACCCATCTGCTCGACATGATCCACCCCGGCACGTTGGTGGTGAACGACCCCTTCTGGGTGCGCAACTACCCCGAAAAGCTGCTGGTCCTGAACTTCCCCGACCTCACGCCGCCTACCGCCATCGCTCGCGACCTCGCCACGCTGCGCGCCTTCCGCGACAGGCATGGCGACATCATTCTCAAGCCGCTTTACGGCAATGGCGGCGCGGGGGTGTTCAAGCTGCACTCCGAGGACGGCAACCTCGCGTCGCTGCACGAGATGTTCACCGGCATCTCGCGCGAGCCGCTGATCGTGCAGAAGTTCCTGCCCGCCGTGACCAAGGGCGACAAGCGCGTGCTGCTGGTCGATGGCGAGCCCGTGGGCGCGATCAACCGCGTGCCGGCCAAGGGCGAGACCCGCTCCAACATGCATGTCGGCGGGCGGCCCGAAAAGGTCGAGCTGACCGATCGGGACCGCGAGATCTGCGCCGCGATCGGCCCGCTTCTGCGCGAAAAGGGGCAGATCCTCGTCGGCATCGACGTGATCGGCGACTGGCTGACCGAGATCAACGTGACCTCGCCCACTGGCATCCAGGAGCTGGAGCGTTTCGACGGCATCAACGTCGCCGCCAAGATCTGGGAAGCGATTGAGGCGAAGCGCTAGGCCTCGCGTCCCAGCGCGAGCCGGTATCCCACTGCCTCGGCCACGTGCGGTCGGCGGACGGTCTCGGAGCCGTCGAGATCGGCGATGGTGCGCGCCACCCGCAGCACCCGGTGATATCCGCGCGCCGAGAGGCCGAAGCGTTCGGCCACGCGCAGCAGCAGGTCGCGCCCCTCGGCATCCGGCGCGGCGATCTCCTCCAACAGGCGCCCCTCGGCGTCGGCATTGACCCGGGCGGGGCCCTGCGCGAAGCGCGCCGTCTGGATCTCGCGTGCCGCATGAACCCGGATCGCGACCTCGGCCGAGCCCTCGGGCGGAGCAGGCAGGTCGAGATCGGTGAAGGCGACGGGCGGCACCTCGACCCGCAGGTCGATGCGATCCATCAGGGGGCCCGAGATGCGGCCCAGATATTCTTCGCCGCAGCCGGGCGCGCGGGCGCATGCCCGTTCCGGATCGGAGAGATAGCCGCAACGGCAGGGGTTGGCGGCGGCGATCAGCAGGAAGCGGCAGGGATAGCGCAGATGCGCGTTGGCCCGGGCGACGATGACCTCGCCGGTCTCGATGGGCTGGCGAAGCGTTTCCAGCACGGCGCGCGGAAACTCCGGCAGCTCGTCGAGGAACAGCACGCCGTTATGGGCAAGGCTGATCTCGCCCGGCTTGGCGCCGCGCCCGCCACCGGCGATGGCGGCGATCGAGGCGGTGTGATGCGGCTCCCGGAACGGGCGTGTCCGGCTGATCCCGCCCTCGGTCAGCAGTCCCGAGACCGAATGGATCATCGAGGTCTCCAGCGCCTCCTCCGGCGAGAGCGGCGGCAGGATGCCGGGCAGCCGGGCGGCCAGCATCGACTTGCCCGAGCCGGGCGTGCCGACGAGCAGCAGATGATGCCGCCCGGCGGCGGCGATCTCCAGCGCCCGCTTGGCGCGCTCCTGACCCTTCACGTCTCGCAGGTCGCGCGGGCTGTCCGGGGCGGTGGCCAATCCCGCCTGCGCCGGCTCGATGAGCTGCTGGCCGGTGAGGTGCCGGATCGCGCGGGCGAGCGAGGGCGCGGCGATCACCTCAACCGCGTCGACCCAAGCGGCCTCGGCACCGCAGGCGGCCGGGCAGAGCAGGCGGCGCTCCTCCTCGGCGGCCGCCATCGCGGCGGGCAGTGCCCCGATTACCGGCACCAGATCGCCCGAGAGCGACAGTTCGCCCAAGGCCACCGTGCCGGCCACCTCCTCCTCGGGGAGCACCTCGATCGCCGCGAGCAGGGCCAGCGCGATCGGCAGGTCGAAATGCGAGCCCTCCTTGGGCAGGTCGGCGGGCGAGAGGTTCACCGTCACCTTCTTGGACGGGAGCGCGATGGAAAGCGCCGCGAGCGCTGCGCGGACCCTTTCGCGGGCCTCGCTCACCGCCTTATCGGGCAGGCCCACGATGGTGAAGCCCGGCAGTCCGGCCGTCACCGCGCATTGCACCTCGACCAGTCGCGCCTCGACCCCTTCGAACGCCACCGTGTAGGCCCGCGCCACCATGCCCTTGCCCTCCCGTTCGTTTCGAGACTTGGCCGAGGAGGTTGAGAAAGGTTTAACGCGCTCAGGGAAGCGCGTTGACCTCCAGCAGGCGCCAGCCCGTCGGGCCAGTCTCGATCCGGGTGAGCGACAGCGGCTCGATCCTATGGGCAAATACCTCGCGCGCGCTGCAGTTCAGCGCGCGCTGCAGCTGGGTGAGGATCACGCCGAAATGGGCGACGACGATCAGGTCGGCCCTCTCCTGCAGCCGGTCGATCGCGGCGTCGCAGCGCGCCCGCAGCGCGTTCCAGCTTTCACCGCCGGGCGGCGCCACATTGCCGGGCGTGTCCCAGAAGGCGCGGATCAGCTCGGGCGTCTCGGCCTCGATCTCGTCATGCCGTCTCAGCTCCCAGTCGCCGAAATGCATCTCACGCAGCTCCGGGACGTGCGGCAGGCGGGGCCGGCCGCCGGCCAGCGCGTCGGCCGTGCGCACCGCGCGGTCGAGATCCGAGGACACCACCCGGGCCTCCGGCAGCCGCGCCGCAAGCCGGGTGAGGGCGGCTTCGTCCGTCAGGTCGGCGGGCAGGTCGGACCAGCCGCACATGCCCTTGGCATGGGTCGGCCCGTGCCGGATCAGCCACAGCCCGCTCACGGCATCTCTCCCTTGAGCGCGAAGGGCAGCCCGGCCATCACGCCGATCACGGTGTCCGCCCGCGCGGCGAGGCGGCGGTTGAACCCGCCCTGCAGCGCGCGGAACCGCCGCGCCAGCGCGTTGTCGGGCACGATCCCGGCGCCAACCTCGTTGGACACGACGACCACCGGGGCGGCGCAGGCGTCCAGCGCCGCGAAAAGCCGCGCCTCTTCTGCGGCGATGTCGGCCTCGGCCAGAAGCAGGTTCGACAGCCACAGCGTCGCGCAGTCGATCAGCGCGATTTCGCCTTCCGCGACGCTGGAAATCGCCGAAGCCGGGTCGAGCGGCGTCTCGATTGTGCGCCAATCCGGACCGCGATCGGCGCGATGGCGGGCGATCTTTTCGCGCATTTCCGCGTCGAAGGCCTGCGCGGTGGCGATATAGACGCGCGGCCGATCGCTCCTGCACACAAGGGTTTCGGCGATATCGGACTTGCCCGAGGCGGCGCCGCCTAGAACCAACGTCAATTTCTGCAAGGCCATGCGGGAAACTTTCCGAGAGGGCGCGGCGTTAAGGGTGCAGAAAGGTGACTAGCAGGCCGCCCGGCCATGGCAAGCGCACCGACCCTTTAATGTCCCGGGGACGATGACATGGCTTTTGACGGATTTGCGGACCAGTCGATGACCCGCAACGCGATGCGGGCAGAACTCCTAGATGCTGAAACCGAGTTGCGCCTCGCCTATGCCTGGCGCGATCAGAGATGCGAGAAATCGCTACACCGATTGATCACCGCCTATATGCGTCTCGCCATCTCCATGGCGTCGAAGTTCCGGCGTTACGGCGCGCCGATGAACGACCTGATCCAGGAGGCGTCGCTGGGTCTCATGAAGGCGGCCGACAAGTTCGACCCCGATCGCGGCGTGCGCTTCTCGACCTACGCGGTGTGGTGGATCAAGGCGTCGATCCAGGATTACGTGATGCGCAACTGGTCGATGGTGCGCACCGGCTCGACCTCCTCGCAAAAATCGCTGTTCTTCAACATGCGCCGGGTTCAGGCCCGGATCGAGCGCGAGGCCGCCGCCGAGGGCCGCGAACTCGACGGTGCGACGCTGCGCAAGATGATCGCCAAAGAGGTGGGCGTGCCGCTCGCCGATGTGGAGATGATGGAAGGGCGGCTCTCCGGCTCGGACTTCTCGCTCAACGCCACGCAGTCGACCGAGGATGAGGGCCGCGAGTGGATCGAGGCGCTCGAGGATGACGGCATCCAGGCCGCCGAACTGGTCCAGAACAGCCACGACACCGACATGCTGCGGCAATGGCTTCTGGTCGCGCTCTCCTCTCTCAATGCGCGCGAGCAGTTCATCGTCCGCGAGCGCAAGCTACGCGACGAGCCGCGTACGCTGGAAAGCCTCGGCGACGAGCTTGGCCTCTCCAAGGAGCGGGTCCGCCAGCTCGAAGCCGCCGCCTTCGGCAAGATGCGCCGCAGCCTCGAGGGCCAGTCGCGCGAGGTGCGTGGCTTCTTCGCCTAAGCGCCGATTGCCCCCGGACGCGGCAACGCCTAGGGTCGCCCCGCATTAACCGCGGGGCGAAGCCATGTCGCACATCCTCCTGATCATCGGCGGCGGTATCGCGGCCTACAAGTCGCTCGAACTGATCCGGCTTCTCACCGGGGCGGGCCACGAGGTGACGCCGGTGATGACCGCGAGCGCGGCACAATTCGTGACGCCGCTTTCGGTGTCTGCGCTGGCTGGCAAGAAGGTGCACGAGGCGCTGTTCGACCTCACCGCCGAGGCCGAGATGGGGCATATCCAGCTGTCACGCGTGGCCGATCTCGTCGTCGTGGCGCCGGCCACCGCGGACCTGATGGCGCGGATGGCGCAGGGCCGGGCCTCGGACCTCGCCTCGACGCTGCTTCTGGCGACCGATACGCCGGTGCTGATCGCGCCCGCCATGAACGTGCGGATGTGGGAGCATCCGGCGACCCGGCGCAACCTCGAGACATTGAAGAGCGACGGCATCATGGTGGTGGGGCCGACCGAGGGCGAGATGGCCTGCGGCGAATACGGACCGGGGCGGCTTGCCGAGCCTGCCACCATCCTCGCCGCGATCGAGGCGGCGCTGCCGGCCGAGCGACCGCTCGCCGGGCGGCACGTGATCGTCACCTCCGGGCCGACCCATGAGCCGATCGACCCCGTGCGCTACATCGCCAACCGCTCCTCAGGCGCGCAGGGCAGCGCCATCGCGGCGGCACTGCTGCGGCTGGGTGCGCGGGTCACTTTCGTTTCCGGCCCGGCCGAGGCTCCGCCACCCGAAGGGGCGCGGATCGTGCCGGTCGAGACGGCAGAGCAGATGCGCATGGCGGTCGAGGCAGCCCTGCCGGCCGATGCCGCGATCTTTGCCGCGGCCGTGGCCGATTGGCGGGTCGAGGGGGCCTCGGGCAGCAAGATCAAGAAGCGCGAGGGCGCGCTGCCCGATCTGCGGCTTGTCGAGAACCCCGACATCCTCGCCCGCATCGCCGGGATGGCGGTCGGACGGCCCGATCTCGTAGTGGGCTTTGCCGCCGAGACCGATGACGTGATCGCCAACGCCACCGCCAAGCGGGCGCGCAAGGGCTGCGACTGGATCCTCGCCAACGATGTCTCGCCGGGCACCGGGATCATGGGCGGCACCGAAAACGCGGTGACGCTGATCACCCGGGATGGGTCTGAGGAGTGGCCGCGCATGACCAAGCGCGCCGTGGCTGAGCGGCTCGCACAGCGACTGGCCGAGGCGCTCGGCGCCGGCGGCGAGAGCGCCTCCGGGACTGTTTGAGGAAATGGTGACGATGGGATCGCGCATCGGGGTGAGGCTGTGCTGGACCGAAACGGCGGACCGGTCCCTGCCTCTGCCCACCTACCAGACCGCCGGCGCCGCCGGGGCCGATCTAGTGGCCAATCTCGCGCCCGCCGATCGCGAGGGCGGCATCACCCTTGCACCCGGTGCACGGGCGCTGGTGTCCACTGGGCTGCGGGTCGCGGTGCCCGAAGGCTTCGAGCTGCAATTGCGGCCGCGGTCCGGACTGGCGCTCAAGCACGGCATCACACTGCCCAACAGCCCCGGCACCATCGACAGTGATTACCGCGGCCCGCTGGGGGTCATCGTGATGAATGCCGGGCAGGAGAGCTTTACCGTCACCCATGGCATGCGCATCGCGCAGGCAGTGCTGGCGCCCGTCGTGCTGGCGGCGTTCGAGATGGCCGAGGAGCTGGATGACACCGCCCGGGGGCAGGGCGGCTTCGGCTCGACCGGAGGGATCGCGTGATCCTCGTCGGGGTCATGGCGGCGGTGCTGTGGGGCATCGGCGCGCTCACCGGCGCACCGCGCCGGGCCCGTCTCTACATGATCGGCCTGCTGATGACCGGCGTGATCGCCGCGCATCTGGTGCTGCCCGACGGCCATCCGCTGCGCGAGGCGCTGGGCGGCGAGGCGGCGCTGTGGCTGCTGATCCTGGCCGGGGCAGGGCTGGTCTGGCTGTATGGGCGGGGGCTGCGCCGGATCAAGGCGCGCATTGCCGCCGGCAAGGCACCAGAGGCCCCGCGCAAGGGCTTTTCCGAAACCGAGCTCACCCGTTACGCCCGCCACATCACCCTGCGCGAGATCGGCGGGCCGGGGCAGGGTGCGCTCCGCCGCGCGAGGGTGCTGGTCGTGGGCGCCGGGGGGCTGGGCTGTCCCGCGCTGACCTATCTCGCGGCCTCGGGCGTGGGCACCATCGGCGTGATCGATGACGACGAGGTCGATCTGAGCAATCTCGGTCGGCAGGTGCTGTTCGACGAAGGCCAGATCGGCATGCCCAAGGTCCATGCTGCCGCCGAAAAGCTGCGCGCGCAAAACCCCCATGTGGAGATCCGCCCCTATGCACGGCGACTGACCAGCGAGATCGCGGACGATCTGCTCGAGGATTACGACCTCGTCCTCGACGGCACCGACAACTTCGCCACGCGCGAGATCGTCAACTCCGCCGCGGTCGCCGGGGCCAAGCCGCTCGTCGCCGCCGCGCTGACCCAGTGGGAGGGGCAGATCTCCCTCTACGAGCCCGCGCGCGGCACGCCCTGCTGGGCCTGCGTCTTTCCCGAGCGGCCCGACGCCTCGCTCATCCCCTCCTGCGCCGAGGCGGGGGTGCTGTCACCGCTGCCGGGCATCGTCGGGGCAATGATGGCAGCAGAGGCGGTGAAGCGGCTGACCGGGGCGGGCGAGACGCTGGCCGGGCGGCTGCTGATCCACGACACGCTCTATGCCGAGACGCGGACCATCCGGGTGAAGCCGCGCCGCGATTGCGCGGTCTGTGGCGGGCGGGGGCTGGAAGCGGGGCCCGCCGCCCCATAGGTTTCCCGCAAAGGAGACCCGCATGACCAACCCGCTACTGGAGCCCTGGGACACGCCCTTCGGCCTTCCGCCCTTCGATCGGATCGAGGATGATCACTGGAAACCCGCCGCCGAAGCGGCGATCGCGCAGGCCCGCGCTGCGATCGAGGCCATCGCCGCCGATCCCGAGGAGCCGACATTCGCCAACACCATCGCCGCGCTGGAGATGGCGGATGAGCCGATGGGCCGGGTATTCGGCGCCTTCTACGCGGTGGCCAGCGCCGACAGCTCGCCCGCGCTGCAGGCGCTGCAACGCGATTTCGCGCCGATGCTTTCGGCCCACACGTCCCGGGTGATCGGCAACCGCGCGCTGTTCGATCGGATCGAGGCGTTGTGGCAGGCGCGTGAGACGCTGGACCTCGGCGATGAGGAGGCGCGGGTGCTGATGCTGACCCATCGCCGGTTCGTGCGGGCGGGCGCGAGGCTCGAGGGCGCGCAAGCCGAGCGGATGGCCGAGATCCGCGCCCGCCTCTCGGTGCTGGGCACGCAGTTCACGCAGAACCTGCTGAAGGACGAAGCCGACTGGAGCCTGCCGCTTTCCCCCGGCGATCTCGCCGCTTTGCCCGAGGGGCTGCGCTCCGCCGCGCGGGCGGCGGGGGGTGACAAGGGGCCGATCATCACCTTGTCCCGCTCGCTGATGGTGCCCTTCCTGCAATATTCGCCGGACCGGGCGCTGCGGCGAAAGGCGTTCGAAGCCTGGACCGCGCGCGGCATGAATGGCGGCGAGACCGACAACCGTGCCATTGCCGCCGAAACGCTGAAGCTGCGCGAGGAGCGGGCGAAGCTTCTGGGTCACGACGACTACGCCTCGTGGAAGCTCGAGACCGAGATGGCCGGCAACGCGCAGGCCGTGCGCGAGCTGTTGCATGCGGTCTGGACGCCTGCTCGGGCCGCGGCCAATGCCGATGCGCAGATCTACGAGGAGATGCTGCATGCCGACGGCCATGACGGCCCGCTGGAGCCTTGGGACTGGCGCTACTATGCCGAAGCACGCCGCCGGGCCGAGCACGAGATCGATGACGGCACGCTCAAGCCCTATCTCCAGCTCGACCGGATGATCGAGGCGGCCTTCTCGGTCGCGCAGCGCCTGTTCGGCATCGAGACGCGCGAGATCGACGCGCCGCTCTACCACCCCGACTGCCGCGCTTTCGAGGTGACGCGGAACGGGGAGCACCTCGCCGTCTTCATCGGCGACTGGTTCGCCCGGCCCTCCAAACGTTCGGGCGCGTGGTGCACGACGATGCGCGACCAGCACCGCATGGGCGGGCGCGATGTGCGGCCGCTGGTCCTCAACGTCTGCAACTTCGCCAAGCCGGATGCGGGCGAGCCTGCGCTCCTGTCGTTTGACGACGCGCGCACGCTGTTCCACGAATTCGGCCACGCGCTGCACCAGATGCTGTCTGACGTGACCTATGAGAGCGTCTCCGGCACCTCGGTCGCGCGCGATTTCGTGGAGCTGCCGAGCCAGTTGTTCGAGCATTGGCTCGAAGTGCCGGAGGTGCTGCGCGAGTTCGCCCTCCATGCGGATACGGGCGCGCCGATGCCCGAGGCGCTGATGGACAGGATGCTGGCGGCGGCGAATTTCGATCAGGGCTTCGCGACGGTCGAGCAGACCGCCTCGGCTATCGTCGATCTAGAGTTCCATTGCGGCCCGGCCGCCGCCGATCCGATGCAGCGGCAGGCCGAGATCCTCGAAGAGATCGGCATGCCCCGTGCCATCACCATGCGCCATGCCACGCCGCATTTCGCGCATGTCTTTGCCGGCGATGGCTATGCCGCCGGTTACTACAGCTACCTGTGGTCGGAGATGATGGACGCCGACGCCTTCGAGGCGTTCCGCGAGACCGGCAATCCCTTCGACCCGGAAACAGCGCGCCGGCTTGAGGCACATGTGCTGTCGCGCGGCGGCTCGGAGGAGGCGGGGCTGCTCTACGAGCGTTTCCGTGGCGCCACGCCGAATGTCGACGCATTGCTGCGCGGGCGCGGCTTGGCGGCCTGAGAAGGGTTGCTCAGGACATACAGGAAGGGGCGCGGTTCTCTGCGCCTCTTTTCCCATCTGCTTTGGCAGGGGGCTGTATCGATCCGTACCCATCCAGCTTGGCAGCCATCACCTGTAGGCTCCAGACCAATGATGGGTCTGAAGCTCGGCGAGTGGCCGAAAAAGCAATTCATTGTCCGGGTTCGTGACCGCGACGAGCACGTCGGTCCCCCAGAACCTCAGGCGCTCCTGACAAATTCCGCAGGGGGACAGAATGTTGAAGGGAGCGGTCTCGTCCTCGCGAAACAGGCAGAGGCTATGGGTGACCTTCAGATCGCGTTTGTGCGCTTCGAGAAAGGCGCCGAGCTCCATGCAGACGGACAGGGCGTCGAAATCGGTATCGGGCGCGACGCTGGTGACGATGTCTCCACTTTCCAGACGCACCGCGGCGGCGCCGCCCCAACCGGTGGGGTAGCGGTGCTTCACCAGATCGACGGCGGCTGCGTATAGCTGCTGCTCCGTGTTCATTGGCCTTGCCAGACTAGCGGCGGACAGATCCCGCGTGAAACGGTGGCGCTTCAGGTCGCCTTGCGGTGCGCCTCGGCGGCTTCGGCGATGTGGTGCATCTCGTCGGCCAGCGCGCCCTCGATCGACAGACCCTCGCCGGGCACGGCGCCGGGGTCCTCCTCGGCTGCGCTCATATGGCTGCGATCGCGGATATATTCGCGCAGTTCGTCACCTGCCGGGCCCTCGACGGCGGCCACCAGCCGGGCGATCACCTTGCGTTGGGCCAGGAGACGGCCTTCGAGCGTATCGGGATTTGCGGACATCGGGCGGCCTCCGGTCAAATGCTTCTGCAAGTCCAACGTCAGCAGAGGGCAGGGCGTTCCCGGAACGCCGTCCCGACCGAGGCGTTTTGCATCCGAGGACGACAACCGGAGAGACATCATGCGACATCACAGGAGGCGTGGGCCTGCGCTCTTGCCGACGCTGGCTCTGCTGGGCGGCGCGATCTGGCTGGCGCGACGCTACCGCGGCGAGATCCGGGGGATGGCCGAAGCGGGCATGGACCGGATGCAGGGCACCTCTCACCATGGCGGCGGCGCGGCCTTCGCCCATGACGAGGGCGGCCCGGTGCGCCAGGCCGGGCGCGAGGAAATGCGCGATCCGCCGCGGCACTGGGACCTGCAGGACGAGACTGTGGACGAAAGCTTCCCGGCCTCGGATCCGCCGTCGAGCTACTGAACTCAGACCGGATCCTTGTGGATGATGACATCGGCGCCGGGATAGCGTGCCAGAATCGCACGCTTGAGCGCGGCGCCGATCGCATGCGCCTCGTGCAGGCTCTGGTCGCCGTCGAGCTCGACATGCAGGTTGATGAAGACCCGCCCGCCCGAGCGGCGCGTGCGCAGATCGTGATGGCCGCGCACGCCGGGAAAGCCGCGCGCGACCGACTCGATCCCGGCTACCGTTTCGGCATCCACTGCCCGATCCATCAGCGCGTCCCAGGCGGCGCGGCCGATCACCAACGCGCCGCGCGCCATCAGCAGCGCCGCGCCGATGGCGACGATCGGGTCGACCCATGAGACGCCGAAGCGGCGCGAGGTCCACAGCGCCACGATCGCCCCCAGCGCCGGGACCAGATCGCCCAGATAGTGCAGCGAATCCGCTGCCACGACGCGGTTGCCGGTGGCGCGGGCGACGTGGCGCTGCCAGCCGACCAGTGCCACGGTAAGCACGATCGACAGCCCCATCACCGCGATGCCTGCGCCTTCGCGCACCGGCATCGCGGCAGGCTCGGCCAGGCGATGCGCTGCCGCGCCGCCGATCAGCGCCGCCGAGACGAGGATGAACAGGCTCTGGGCCAGCGCCGCGAGGTCCTCGGCGGCGGTATGGCCGAAGGCGTGGTCGTCATCGGCGGGGCGGGCGGCATAGGCGATCGCCGCGAGCGCGCCGAGCGACATCGCCAGATCGAGGGCCGAATCCGCCAAAGTCGCCGCGACCGACAACGCGCCGGTCTGGAACAGCGCCCAGAGCTTGGCCGCGATCAGCACCAGCGCCACCGCGACGGATGCCAGCCCGGCCGAGAGATTCAGCCGCTCTTCCGTACCGCGCGCCGTCACCGGCTCAGTCCAGAAGCTCGTCCGGGGCAACCCCCCAGAGCCGCGACTTGGGAGCCCAGCCCTTGTAGCCGCCGGCGCTCAACTCGCACCATTCGGGCCGGCATTCGAGCAGCCGGGCCACCACGCCCCCTTCGATCTGCGCCACGACGGTCGCGTTTTCCTGCGGGCGGGAGCGCAGATCCAGAAGCTCGGCATCGACGATCACCGTCCGCACGCCCGACAGCATCGCGTAATGCATCCAGCCGCCGACCCCTTCGCGGTCGGTGACCCGGCGCCAGTGGCCGTATTCGGCGGTCACCTGCAGCGGCATGTCGCGGCGCAGGAAGACCCAGTCGATGCGGTGCGACAGCGAGGGCCCGCGCCGGACGTTGCCGCGATCGGTCGAAAGCGAGACGAAGCGCGGCAGCGGCAGGTTGGTTTCGGGGCCGCGGGTCGGCCCTTCGGGGATCGCGATCTCGCGCGGCGGCGGCGGCGAGGCAGGGGCTTCGGGAGAGGCCGGGGCCGCCGGGGCAGGGGCGGTTGCGACGCCCAGGCCCTCGGGGCGCGGGCGGGGTCGGCTGCCCTCCGTGCTCTGTGCCCAAGCCGGTTGCGCCGCGAGGGCCGCGAGCAGCGTCACGATTCGTCCGAAATGCGTCATGTCAGCCTTGTCCGTCTGGTCCCGATGCCACCGCGCGGCGCGCCCGGCAGGCGCGCGGGGCGCCCGGTTCGGGGACATTGCCACGAAGCCGGAGCCGGGAAAAGTCGCCCCGCACCGGTGCCGGTGCACGAATGGCGTATCCGTGACACGGCCAACCGGCTTGGGCACCGCGCGTGATGGGCAGGCGTCGAATCGGACGCGCGGAACGGGAACCGGCGCGGCGAAACAGGCGTTAGGCGCGCGATACGGATCAACCCGACGGACCGCATATGAGATACTGGGCCATCGCCTTCAGCCTGCTCGCGCTGCTCTCGGCACTCGCCTGCCTGGGCGCCAACACGCATGACACCCTGTCATTCGCGCGGGTGCTCATGGTGGTGTTCGGCGCGCTGGGTGCCTATGCGGCGGCTTCGCATGCGCTGGCCCGCAACCGTCACCGGCCGCGCCGAGGCGGGCCGATCGAACTCTGACCGTTTCCTGATGCGGTCAGTTGGCGATGCGCCGCGCCAGCCGCTGTCCCGGAAGATCGGCACCTAGCACCTGCGTGCGCGCATCTCGCGCGAAAGCGGTCAGCAGTTCGCGGTAATACCCGCTTGCCGAGTTCGCCACCGCGCCGACCAGCGTGCCGGTCCGGCTTTCGGCGGCTTCACCGGCCAGAACCTGGATCGTGTAGCTGGCGCGCAGCGCCCCGGAAGGATCGAGCACCCGCACCGCGCCCGAAAGCCGCGACTGATCGCGGCCCAGCGCCGTCGAAGTGCCGCCCGCGAGGTTGAGGCGCGAAACCTCGACCAGCATCCGCCACTGTCCGCCGCGTCCCAGCCGATCCGCGAATTCGCGCTTGAGCGCGGCTTCGAGATCGGGGGCGATCCGGCTGGTATAGTCGCGTGCCGCGCCGCTTTCGAAGCCTGCACCCATGGCCGTCACCTCGATACCCGCGAGCTGGAGCTCGGACCGGGCGGCACGCGACAGCGGGTTCGGATCCGGCGCGCCGCAGGCGGCGAGGAGTCCGGCAAGACCGAGGGCGATCAGGTGGCGGCGGTTCGGCATGTCGGCTCCTTCGGGTTGAGATATCAGCGGTATACCTCATCCTCCGTGGGAAAGGCGCGTGACTTCACGTCCTCGGCATAGCGTTTCACCGAATCCTCGATCATCGGGCCGAGCTGGCCATAGACCTTCACGAATTTCGGGGTCCAGGGGTTCAGCCCCAGCATGTCCTCGAGCACGAGGATCTGACCGTCGCATTCGGCCGACGCCCCGATCCCGATGGTCGGAATGTCGACCGCCTTGGTGATCTTGGCGGCCAGCGGCTCGACCATGCCCTCAAGCACGACGGCGAAGGCCCCGGCCTTGGCCACGGCGCGGGCATCCTCGAGATGCGCCTCCCAGGTCTCCTCGTCGCGGCCCTGGGTCTTGAAGCCGCCCATGACGTGGCTCGACTGCGGCGTCAGGCCGATATGGGCCATCACCGGGATGCCGCGCTCGACGAGAAAGCGGATGGTTTCGGCCATGCGGGCGCCGCCCTCGAGCTTGACCGCGCCGCACTGGGTCTCCTTCATCACCCGGGCGGCATTGCGGAAGGCCATGGCGGGGCTTTCCTCGTAGCTGCCGAAGGGCATGTCGACGACGATCAGCGCCTTCTTGGTGCCGCGCACCACGGCGCGGCCATGCATGATCATCAGGTCGAGCGAGACGCCGACCGTGCTTTCCATGCCGTGCATCACCATGCCGAGGCTGTCGCCCACGAGGATGAAGTCGGCATGCCGGTCGACGATGGCCGCGGTATGGGCGTGGTAGGAGGTCAGCGAGACGATGGGCTCGCCGCCCTTGCGGCGGGCGATCTGCGGCACGGTGGTGCGGCGGATCGTCTGGGTCTGGGTGCTCATGGGGCGATCTCCCTCTGATCGATCAAGAGGACCTCGCCGAACTGGGCCGAGATCATGATGGCTGCGGGTTCCGACAGCGGTGTGTCGGCCGATTGGGACAGCGGCGCGAGGTCGTGCGGCCGGGCGATGTCGAGGCCGGTGAGCCGGGCGCGCGGCTCGTCGGCGATGGTGGCGCGGATCGCCGCCTCGATCTGCGCCGGGCTGCCGCGCTCGATCGCGAGCCGCTCCGCCCGGTCGAGCGCGCGGTTCAGGACCACCGCGGCGGCGCGGTCCTCGGGCGTCAGCCGGACGTTGCGCGACGACATGGCCAGACCGTCCGCCTCGCGCATGGTCGGCACGCCGACGATGTCGATGCCCATATGCAGATCGGTGGTCATGCGGCGGATCACCTGCAGCTGCTGGTAATCCTTCTCGCCGAAATAGGCGGCGTCGGGGCGGGTGATGTTGAACAGCTTGGTGACGACCGTGGCGACGCCGCGGAAATGGCCGGGCCGCACCGCACCGTGCAGCCGCACCGCAAGGTCGCGGGTCTCGACGATGGTCTCGTCGCCTTCGGGATAGATCTCCTCGGCGCGCGGGATCAGCACGGCGTCGCAGCCTGCCGCCTCGAGCATCGCGAGATCCGCCGCCTCGGTGCGGGGATAGGTCTCGAGATCCTTGGGATCGCCGAACTGGGTCGGGTTGACAAAGATCGTCGCCACCACCCGGTCATGGTCGCGCCGCGCTGCCGCGATCAGGCTCATATGCCCGGCATGCAGCGCGCCCATCGTGGTCACCAGCCCGACGCTGTGGCCGTCGGTACGAAACGCCGCGACCGCGTCGCGGATGGCGGCGATGGAGCGGCAGATATGCATGATGTCCTCCCAGACCCTGGGCGTCTTTTAAGGGCGGGCGGGGGGCTTCACAACCGTTCAGGGCCCGCGTTCAGGCGCTTGGCGGCCATGCCTCGGGAAAGCCCGGGGGCAGGGGGCCTGCCTCGAGCAGCTCGGCATAGCTCGCGATCGAATGCCCTTCCTCGACCTCGCCGGCGGGCGGGCTCAGCCAGTGCACCGAGCCGACATGGCGAAAGCCGAAGAAGCGCGGCGGCAGGTGGCACAGCGTGTCGTCGGTGCGGCAGATATTGAGCACGAAGCCCTCGCGCCCGAAATGCGCGCCCCCCAGATGGGTGCGCGGGCTGCCGAAGGAGAGGCTCGGCACGCCGAGCGAGGCACCGACGATCTGTGCCGAGGCGCCGCCCAGCGAATGGCCGATGATGAAGGCGGGCTTCTGCGGCTTGGCGAAGGCGTAGACGATCCGCGCATGTTCGAGGAACCCCGCATGCCAGATCGCACCGCTGTCGCCCGCCGCCATGCGGAAGCCATGCGCGTCGGGGGCGCGGTCGTGGATGAAGTCGAAGTTGAACTCGAACCAGTCCGAGAACTCGTTGGTGCCGGCGATGTAGAGGATCCCGCGCTTGAGCATCGCGGCCTGCACCCCCTTGAGATCGATGGTCTCGACCACGTCCGGCCCGTCCAGCCCGCCATCCATCCTCTCGATGATCCGCGCGGCCTCGCTGACGTCGAGCGTCTTCATGGCGGTCCTCCCTCCGGGTCCGACCATTCAGGCCGCGCGGCCCCTGCCTGTCCAGTCCCGGGCGCGGCTTGTCGCATTCGGCGCGCGAGATGTCGCCCGGCTCCGCGCTTTCGCGGCCAATCGCGCGATGGTGCGGGCAAGGCCAGTCCGGAGTGCGCGCGATGAAGACCCATGTGAAAGCCCTTGTCGTCGGCGGCGGCGCCGTCGGCACCTCGATCGCCTACCATCTTGCCAAGGCAGGCTGGCAGGATGTGATGCTGCTCGAGCGCGACGAGCTGACATCGGGCTCGACATGGCACGCGGCCGGTCTCCTGCCCTATTTCAACATGTCCTATGCGACCACCTGGATCCACGACCACTCGATCAAGCTCTACAAGACGCTGGAGGAGGAGACCGGGCTCGACGCGGGCTTCTTCGTCGTGGGCAACCTTCGTATGGCGCAGTCGAAGGCGCGCATGGACGAATACATGCTCTATGCCTCGACGGCCGAGACGGTGGGCGTGCCGTTCGAATGGATGACGCCCGCGCAGATCAAGGAGCGCTGGCCGCTGGTCCGGACCGAGGATCTCGAAGGCGCGATCTACCACCCCACGGACGGCTACATAAACCCCGCCGACGTCACCATGGCGATGGCCAAGGGTGCCCGGCAAAGGGGCGTCACGATCGAGCGCAAGTGGCAGGTCGACGGCTATGAGTGGACCGGGTCGGAGTGGCGCGTGACCGTCACCAAGATGGTCGAGAAGGGCGGCAACCTCGTGCCGTCGGAGGACCAACAGGTCATCACCGCCGAGCATGTCGTCACCGCCACCGGCAACCACGCCCAGCGCACCGCGCGGCTCCTGGGCATCAAGATCCCGGCCATCCCGGTCGAGCACCAGTTCATCGTCACCGAGCCCGACCCGGCGCTGGTCGAATGGCGCAAGACCAACGAGCAGCACCCGGTTCTGCGCGACGCCGACGCCAAGTGGTATGTCCGCGAGGAGCGCGGCGGCTGGATCCTCGGCCCCTACGAACGCGGCGCGCCTGCGCGTTTTCCCTATGGCGTCCCCGACAGCTTCCGCGCCGACCTGTTCCCGCTCGACCTCGACCGGATCGAGGAAGAATACATGTCGATGATCCACCGCATCCCGTCCTCGGAGACGGTCGGGCTCAAGGACGATTTCAACGGCCCGATCTGCTACACGCCCGACGGCAACCCGCTGATCGGCCCGGCACCGGGGCTGCGCAACATGTGGCTGGCCGAGGGTTTCTCCTTCGGCATCACCGCCGCCGGTGGCGCGGGGCACTACCTCGCGCAGCTGATGGTGGAGGGCGAGGCCGAGATCGATATGGCGAGCCTCGACCCCAAGCGGTTCGGCTCGTGGATGACCACCGACTACGCCGTGGCCAAGAACGAAGAGGCCTACGAGCACGTCTACATCCTGCACCACCCCGACGAGGAGCGCCCGGCGGCGCGGCCGCTGCGCACCTCGCCCGCCTATGACCGGCAGAAGGAGAAGGGCGCCCAGTTCGGGCAGGTGAACGGCTGGGAGCGGCCGAACTACTATGGTCCGGTGGGCGCGCCGGAGGGCTTCGACCACGATGCCCGCTCGTTCCGGCGCGGCGGCTGGTGGGAGTACGCCGCCGCCGAGGCCAAGGCGATCCGCGAGGGCGTCGGCCTGATCGACGCCACCGCCTTTGCCAAGCACGAGGTGAAGGGGCCGGGCGCGGCGGCCTTCCTCGATTGGTTCACCACCAACAAGCTGCCCAAGGTGGGGCGCATCAACCTCACCTACGCGCTGACCGATGCCGGGACCACGCGCACCGAATACACCATCGTGCGGCTGGCCGAGGACCGGTTCTACCTCGTCTCGGCAGGCGCATGGAGCGCCTATGATGGCGATTTCCTGAGAAAGGCCATCGAGGACAAGGAGGCCGAGTTCGGCCGGATCGACGTGCAGGACGTCACCACGCAATGGGGGGTCTTCGCCATCGCCGGGCCGCGCTCGCGCGAGGTGCTGAACCGGTTGGTGCGCGATGCCGACCCGGCGACGGTGCTGTCGAACAAGCGCTTCCCGTGGCTGTCGTGCCGCGAGATCGAGCTGGGCATGGTGCCGGTCCGGGCGCTGCGCGTCGCCTATACCGGCGAGCTGGGCTGGGAGTTGCATCACCCGATCGAGATGCAGAACCACCTGTGGGACAAGCTGATGGAGGCGGGCGCGCCTTCGGGGATGAAGCTGGTGGGTGCGCGGGCGCAGAACTGGCTGCGGCAGGAGAAGTCCTACCGCGCCTTTGGCACCGAGCTGGGCCGGGATGCGACGCCGCTCGAGGCCGGTCTCGACCGCTTCGTCGATCTCTCCAAGGACTTCCACGGCAAGGCGGCGATGGAGGCCCTGGGCACCCGCTCGAAATGCGTGACGCTGCTGATCGACGGACCGGCGGATGCCGATCCGTGGGGCCGCGAGGCGCTCTATGCGGGCGGCGAGAAGGTCGGGCGTCTGACCTCCGGCGGCTGGTCGGCGGCCTTCGGCAAGTCCATCGGCATGGGCTACGTGCGCCCCGATCTCGCCGCGCCGGGGACGAAGCTCAAGGTCCGGATGTTCCGCGAGCTGTGGGACGCCGAAGTGACCGAGGACAGCCCCTACGATCCGACCAACGCCACGATCCGCGCCGACGGCTGAGAGGGGAGGGGCGGCGTCAGCCGCCCTCCCAGGCGCGGCGGAGCTTAGCGAGGTCGAGCTTCACCATCTCCATCATCGCCGCCATCAACCGTTTCGACTGCTCCTCGTCGGCGTCGCGCATCATCTGCTCGAAGGGCTCGGGCACCAGTTGCCAGCGCAGGCCGAAGCGGTCCTTCAGCCAGCCGCACTGCATCTCCTCTCCGCCATCCGCGAGCAGGGCGGACCAGAGCCGGTCCAGTTCGGCCTGGTCGGCGCAGGGGACCGACAGCGACACGGCCTCGTTGAAAGTGGTGTAAGGCCCGCCGTTCAACGCCTGCATCTCCTGCCCGTCGAGGCTGAACTCGACGAGGACGACGTCGCCCGCCTTGCCGCCGGGCCAGTCCACGGCACTGGTGTTGCGGGCGGTGACCTGCGAGTTCGGGAGCACCGAGACGTAGAATTCGGCGGCCTGCTCCGCCTGTCCGTCGTACCACAGGCAGGGTCTGATCTTCGGCATGTCGAATCCTCCTCCGGTAGTAGGATGCCACATCAAGACGCGCCGCCGCGCAAAAAAAAGGCCCGCCACGGGGGCGGGCCTTCGTTGGGCTGTCAGGGGCGCCGCTTACTGCGGGATCTCGCCGGTCAGGCCCTCGACGTAGAAGTTCATGCCAGCGAGCGTTGCGTCGTCGGCCACTTCGCCCTCGGCGAGCCAGTCCGAGCCGTCCTGTTTCTTGAGCGGGCCGGTGAAGGGGTGCACCTCGCCCGCTGCGATCGCATCCTTGAGCGCCAGCGCGGCTTCCTTCACCTCGGCGGGCACCGCATCGGTGATCTCGCCGATCTCGACCATGCCGGCATCGATGCCGTCCCAGGTGTCCTTCGACTCCCAGGTGCCGTCGATCACCGCGCCGACGCGGTCGATGTAGTACTGGTTCCAGTTGTCGATGATCGAGCTGACGCGCGGCTTCGGCGCGTAGTCGAGCATGTCCGAGGCCTGGCCGAAGGTGATGACGTCGCCCGCTTCCTGCGCGGCGGCCTGCGGCGCGGTGGAATCGGTGTGTTGCAGGATCACGTCGGCGCCGGCGTCGATCAGCGCCTTGGCGGCCTCGGCTTCCTTGGCCGGGTCGAACCAGGTGTAGGCCCAGACCACGCGGAACTCGACCTCGGGGTTCACCTTCTTGGCCTGGATGTAGGCGGCGTTGATGCCGCGGATCACCTCGGGGATCGGGTAGGAACCGATATAGCCGATGATGTTGCTCTCGGTCATCTCGCCCGCGATCAGGCCCTGCACCGCGCGGCCCTCGTAGAAGCGGGCGGAGTAGGTCGAGACGTTGTCGGCGCGCTGGTAGCCGGTAGCGTGCTCGAACTTCACGTCCGGAAACTTCTGGGCAACGTTCATCGTCGCTTCCATGAAGCCGAAGGAGGTGGTGAAGATCAGGTCCGCGCCCTGCAGCGCCATCTGGGTCAGCACGCGCTCGGCGTCGGGGCCTTCGGGGACGCTCTCGACATAGAAGGTCTCGACCTTGTCGCCGTATTCCTCCTCGACGGCGAGGCGGCCCTGGTCGTGCTGGTAGGTCCAGCCGAGATCGCCCACCGGCCCGACATAGATGAAGCCCACCTTGGTCTTGTCGTCCTGCGCCACCGCCCCGGTGGCGAAGGCTGCGGCGGCGGTGGCACCGAGAAGCACTGTCTTGAAGGTCATGTCGTTGTTCCCTGTTGGTGGATCTTCCGCCTCAGCTCGAGGCGTGGAAGGGGCGGCCGAGCGAGCCGGGAGCGCGTCCCGCCCGCAGGATGACGAGAACGAGGATGGTCGCGAGGTAGGGCGCCATCTGCAGGTATTCGATCGGGATCTGCACGCCGCCCGATGCCTGCAGCGCGAGCTGCAGCGCGGTCGCGCCGCCGAACAGCCAGGCGCCCAGCACCAGGCGGCCGGGCCGCCAGCTGGCGAAGACCACGATCGCGAGCGCGATCCAGCCCGCCCCGGCGGTCATGCCTTCGGTCCATTGCGGTACGCGCACGAGGCTCAGATAGGCGCCGCCAAGCCCGGCGCAGGCGCCGCCGAAGGCGATCGCGGCGAGCCGAAGCCGCACGACCTTGTAGCCCAGCGCATGGGCGGCGTCGTGGTTTTCGCCGACGGCGCGCAGCACCCGGCCGGCGCGGGTCCGGTTCAGGAACAGCCAGACCAGCGCGACGATCAGCAGCGCGATGTAGACCATCGCGTCATGGCGGAACATCACCGGTCCGAGAAACGGGATGTCGCGCAGCCCGGGCAAGTAGAGGTCGGGCACCACGGGGCCCTTCACACCGATATAGCCCTGGCCCAAAAGGGCCGAGAGGCCGAGGCCGAACAGCGTCAGCGCAAGCCCGGTGGCCACCTGGTTGGACAGGAACAGCTGGGTCAGGATGCCGAACACCATCGACAGAAGCGCCCCGCCCAGCGCCGCGCCCGCGAAGCCCAGCCAGGGCGAGCCGGTCGCGGTCGCCACGACGAAGCCGCAGACCGCGCCGGTGATCATCATGCCCTCGACGCCGAGATTGAGCACGCCCGCGCGCTCGACGACCAGTTCGCCGATCGCGGCCAGCAGGATCGGTGTCGAGACGACGATGATCGCCGACAGCAGCAGGATCGGATCGATATTGCTCATGCCACCGCCCTCCGGCCGAACCGGAAGCTGAAATTCGTCAGGACGTCGATCGCCAGCAGGAAGAACAGCAGCATCCCCTGGAACATCTGGATCGCGGCGAGCGGCAGGTTCATCTGCAGCTGCGCCAGTTCGCCGCCGATATAGGTGAGCGCCATCAGCAGCCCCGCCAGCAGGATGCCGATCGGATTGAGCCGGCCGAGGAAGGCCACGATGATCGCGGTGAAGCCGTAGCCCACGTTGAAGTCGATGCCGAGCCGGCCCGCCGGGCCCGCCACTTCGAACATTCCGGCGAGACCGGCCAGCGCGCCCGACAGCCCCATGCAGACCACGACCAGCCAGCTCGGGTTGACCCCGCCGAACACCGCGGCGCGCGGGCTCTGGCCGGCCAGCCGCACCCGGAAGCCGAGCTGGTGGCGCGTCATCACGACCTGCCCGACGATCACCGCGACCAGCGCCAGCACGACGCCCCAATGCATGCCGGTGCCCGCGATCAGCTCGGGGTTGGCGGCGGAAGGGTATTGCGCGAGGTTGCGCGAGCCGGGAAAGCCCATGCCGTCGGGGTTGCGAAGCAGGCCCAGCGCCATCGAGGCCAAGAGCGCCTCGGCGACATAGACCAGCATGAGCGAGACCAGCACCTCGTTGGTGCCGAAGCGGACCCGCAGCAGCGCCGGGATCATTGCCCAGAGCAGGCCGCCCAGCGCGCCTGCGAGGATCATCGCCGGAAAGATCAGCCAGCTTTCGGCCGGGTAGAAGGCGAGGCCGGTGGCGGCGGCGAAGATCGCGCCGAGGATGTACTGGCCCTCGGCGCCGATGTTCCAGATGCCGGCCCGGAAGCCCAGCGACAGCCCGATGGCGATCAGGATCAGCGGCCCGGCCTTCACCAGCAACTGCGGCCGCGAATAGGAGGCGAAATCGCCGAAGAGCGGATCCCAGAAGATGGTGCGGATCGCCTCGATCGGGTCCTTGCCCAGCAGCGCGAACAGCAGGCCGCCCGCGACCATGGTCAGCGCCACCGCCACGAAGGGCGTGGCCAAGGTCCAGGCGCGGGACGGTTCAGGGCGGCGTTCGAGCCGGATCACGCGTCGATCCCCATGGCGCGCGGCCCCGTCTTCATCACTCCGAAAATACGCAAGATCCCTCAGCCTTCCACCTGTGCCGGGGCCATGTCATG
>Ga0208794_1000124_pt1 | contig 78120 bp, 66 predicted proteins | sample 32_taG_FD_184106 | JGI IMG/M metagenome (GOLD analysis project Ga0208794, IMG submission 184106) | Marine viral communities from the Gulf of Mexico - 32_GoM_OMZ_CsCl metaG (SPAdes) (version 2) | ecosystem: Environmental > Aquatic > Marine > Oceanic | place: Atlantic Ocean: Gulf of Mexico... | reverse complement strand
CCAATCGGTATGATCACTCATGAGGCGGTGCTCTCGGATTATGGTGTTGGTCGCACAACCATCATGACCGAGATGTCACCGCCTCACCTCATTCCAGAAACAAAAAGTCCGGGTAGCCCCGGACTTCCGTGATGAACCTTTTTTTTGCTCAGATTTCAGTCAGGCAATCCACGCCCGCCAGCACTGTCCCGTCTGTTTGGCGGCTGTGGCGCACGCCGTGGATATCGCTCTCGAATCCGGGGAAGCGATTATCCTGGCGCTGGGCGATCTGCAGAAAATCGGCGATCGCACTGCTCTCCGACGGAAAACGTTCCCCCGGCATGATCACCGGTATGCCGGGCGGGTAGGGCACCAGCATGACCGCGCTGACGCGTCCGGCCAGCTGGTCCAGCGGGACCGTCTCCACCTGACCCCGCACCATCTGCTGATAGGCATCGGCTGGACGTACGACCATTTCCGGCAGCTCCGTATAGATATGCCGCAGGGTGCGCACCATGCGTTGCTCCTTGTAGAAGCCGTGCAGTTGCTCGCAGAGTTCGCGCAGGCCCACGCCCGGGTAGTGTCCGGTTGCGGCGATGCCAGGCAGCGTGCCGGTCAGGGGCGTGTTGAGGTCGTACAGCCGCTTGAACTCCTGCAGTTCGGACACCAGTGTGCTCCATTTGCCCTTGGTGATGCCCAGCGAGAACAGGATCAGGAAGGAATACAGACCGGTTTTCTCGACCACCAGTCCGCGTTCGGCGAGAAAGCGGGTAACCACGGTTGCCGGAATGCCGCTTTTGGCCAGGCGCCCGTGCTCCTCGACCCCTGGGGTAAGCAGCGTCACCTTGATCGGATCGAGCAGCGCGTAGTTGTCGGCCATTGCACCAAAGCCGTGCCAGGCCTCCTCGTTGTCCAGCGTCCAGTCGCGCGGCCCGAGGGTCTCCGGTTCCAGTGCGTCCTCTGGCTCCCAGACGTCAAACCACCACTGATCCTCGTCGAGGCGCTCGGCGGTCTGTTGCATCGCGCGGCGGAACGACAGCGCCTCGTCCAGGGTTTCCTGCACCAGGGACCGGCCCGGCTCGCCGGCCATCATGCCGGTGGAAACGTCGATCGAGGCGATGATGCCGTAGTGCGGCGAGGTCGAGGTATGCATCATGAAGGCTTCGTTGAAGCGCTCCAGGTCCAGTTGCTGGTCGATGCTGTTTTCGGCAAGGATGATCGATGCCTGGGACATTGCCGCGAGCACCTTGTGCGGCGACTGGGTGGCGAACACCAGCGGATGCCTGGCCCGCTCGAAGCCCCGCTTGCTGCCCATGCCATGGCGGCCGGCATAAAACTCGTGGAAGGCGGCGTAGCCATACCAGGCCTCATCGAAGTGCAGCACATCGACCGCATCCTCGAGCTCGTCCTTGATCAGCTCGGCGTTGTAACAGAGGCCGTCATAGGTCGAGTTGGTCAGCACTGCCAGACGTATCCTTGCCTCGCGCCCCTGCAACAGGGGGTGCTCGGCAATGCGCTGCTGCAGATTCGCTGGCGCGAAGGAATCCAGGCTGATCGGTCCGATGATGCCGTAATCGTTGCGCGACCCGGTGAGGTAGATCGGAATTGCGCCGGTCATGATGATCGCGTGCAGAATCGACTTGTGACAGTTGCGGTCGACCAGTACCGCGTCATCACGACTGACGAAGGCATGCCAGATGATCTTGTTCGAGGTCGAGGTGCCGTTGACCACATAGAAGCTGTGATCGGCGCCAAAGGTTCGCGCCGTGTTGGCCTCGGCGGCGGCAATGGGGCCGTTATGGTCGAGCAGCGAGCCCAGGCCGGGCACGGAGACGGAAAGGTCCGAGCGCAGCGTATTCTCGCCGAAGAAATCGTGGAAGGCGCGGCCTACCGGGCTCTTGCGGAACGCCACACCCCCGCCGTGGCCGGGCGAGTGCCAGGAGTAGCTGGCGCGGCCGGTATAGTCCAGCAGCGCCTTGAAGAAGGGCGGTAGCAAATTGCTCAGGTAGGCCTGGGCGGTGCGTGCGATCTGGCCGGCGATAAAGGGCAGGGTGTCTTCGAACAGGTAGATGATGCCGCGCAGCTGATGCAGGTCGCGCAGCTGGCTGAGTTTGTCGTTGTCCAGATTCTGCCGCGTGCTCAGCGCCATGATCGGCAGTTCCGGCGAGCGCGAATGGGCGGCCAGAAACAGGGCGCGAACCTGGTCCAGGTCGCTCTCCTGGTCAGCGGTGAAGAGAATGCATGACAGGCCCCGATGGGCCTCGGCAATCAGCCGACCTTCATCTACCGAGGCTGTGGCCAGTACCTCGAAGCCTTCCTGTCTTAACGCCTTGAACAGCTCGGCCAGTTGAGAGCCAGCCACATCCTGATGACCGATATGGGGGTTGATCACCAGAATCGGAAAGTGAAGGTGCTTGAACATAAAAAACCGTTTCCCTGGAGAGTCTCTCTTGAGCCTACACCAGCCGGGCACTTCCTGCTCCGAGGTTTGGTCGGGGCGGTCCTGTTAAAGCGCCCGGCGATGGTATGCTGTGCGCCATTGCAAATGATCGGAGAGGAAGCGAGTGATGCTGCCATGGGATCTGGAGAACCCGTACACTTTGGATATCAAGGTGCAACCCGAGGATATAGATGGCCTCGGTCACGCCAACAATACCGTGTATGTCACCTGGTTGGAGCGCTGCGCCTGGGAGCACTCCAGTTCACTGGGGCTGGGCGTCGAGGATTATCGTCGGCTTGATCGCGCCATGGCGGTGTTTCGACACGAGATCGACTACCTGAGCGCAGCCTACGAGGGCGATGAGCTGGTGATGGCGACCTGGATCATCAACTGGGATCGAAAACTGCGCATGACCCGTCACTTCCAGCTATGCCGCAAATCGGACGGCGCGACCTTGCTGCGTGCGCGCACGACCTTTGTGTGTATCGAGGTCACTACCGGCAAGCCCAAGCGTATGCCGCCGGTGTTCATCGACGTTTACGCCAAGGGGATGACCGAGATAGCGTCTGGCCAGGAGGATGCGGCGGCGACGCTCGGTAAGTAGGTGCAGAGCGAACGGCTGGCGAGATGTCAGCCGTTGCAGTGGCTGAATATCAGCGGTATTCGCACAGGTAGGCAGTATCCTGCGCAACCTTGAGGTTGAACTTGCTGTTGGCCGGCACGGTGAACTGGCTTCCGGCGCTGAAGTCCTCCCACTGGTCGCTGCCCGGCAACTTGACCGTCAGTTGACCGGTGATCACGTGCATGATCTCCAGTTGGCTGGTACCGAATTCGTATTCGCCCGGGGCCATTACGCCAACGGTGGCGGTGCCTTCGGGTTGCGTGAAACCGATTGATGCAACCTTGCCTTCAAAATACTGATTGACGCTGAACATCTGCGGGCTCCTCCGGAGCATGGGTAGGGCGCGTAGTATGCCGATGAGCCTGCAATGTCGGCAACGTCTTCATGCCGCGCTCTGGCTGTTGGTCAGGCGGCGGCCCAATCTTTCCGCTGCCGCGTTGACGATCATGTACAGGCAGGGCACGACGAAAAGGGTCAGCAGCATGGACAGGGACAGTCCGCCCACCACGGTGAGCGCCAGCGGGCGCATGATTTCGGCACCCTCGCCGAAGCCAATCGCAAGCGGCAGCATACCGAGCACGGTCGTCAGCGTTGTCATCAGGATAGGGCGCAGTCGAGCGCTGCCGGCGCGTACGATGGCATCGACCACGCCGAGATTATCCTCGCGGCGTCCCTGTTCGATGTATTCCACCAGCAGGATGGCGTTGTTGACCACGATACCGATCAGCAGGATAAGCCCGATCAGCACTGGCGAGGACACCGGGGTGGAGGTCGCCCAGAGAATCAGGCTGACGCCGACCAGCGCCAGAGGCGCAGCGGCAAGAATGATCAGCGGATTGCTCAAGCGCTCGTATTGCACGGCGAGCACAACAAATACCAGGAAGATCGACAGCATGACTACCAGGGCGATTTCCTTGTTGGTTTCCTTGATGGTCTCCCACTGCCCGCCGGTGATCAGGCTGTAGCGCTCCGGCAGCTCAAGATCGGCAAGGCGAGATTCGACCTGCGCCATGACGGTGCCCACGTCTGCCACGCTGGTGTTGATGTCACCTACCACACGCATGATCCGGCTCTGATTTTCCCGATAGATTTCCGCGGGCCCCTCGCCCAGTTCCAGATTGGCGACGTCACGCAGCAGTACCGGCTCATCCTGGCCGCGGGAGATGCGCAGATTGCCCAGATCCTCGGCGTTCTCGATCGTCGCATAGGGTAGGCGCACACGGATGTCGTACTCCTGATTGCCATCGATATATTGGGTGGTCACCAGTCCGTCCATTGCCTGGCGTATGGCTTCGCCGACCTCGGTCACGCGCATGCCGTACTGAGCTGCCCGCTGACGGTCGACGAACAGGCGCAGCAATGGCGCCTGATCCTGAGCGCCGGTTTCCAGCCCGACCAGCCCGGGTATGCCTTCCAGCCGACGGCCTATCTCGCTGGAGATACGCTGCAACTCATCGAGATCCGGGCCGCTGACGCCGATAGCCAGATCATTGCCGTCGCTGGTGAAGCGCAGACCGCGGATCTGGGGCGGTCGTGCGCTGATGCTGGCCCCGGGGATCTGCAGTGCCGCTACCGCCTGTCTGGCTTCGGTTATCCAGTTGCCAGCCGTGACTCCGGGGCGTTCGCCTGCGGGGACCAGTTGAATCAGAAAGATCGCCGAGCCGGCACGCTCGCTGACAACACCACCCCACAAGGCGCCCCCGGCCAGCGTGAATACCGTATCCACGTGCTCACGCTCGATCAGCAGCTGTTCGATCTCCCGAGAGATTGTCTGGGTTTGCTCGGGCGGTGTTCCCGCCGGGAGTGTTATGCGGATCTGGACGCTGCCATCGTCCAGTTGCGGCAGAAACTCGCTGCCCAACTGGGTGAAGGTCCAGGCCGAAACTGCGAGCAGGGCCGTAGCAATGACCATTACGCCCCAGCGCCATCGCAGGGCCATTGGCAGCAGCTTGGCGTAAACCGAGCGCAGGCAGACAACCGAACGACCGAAGGAGCGCACAGGGAGGCTGGTTTCCAGGCCGCTCCTGAAACTGATCTTGCCGGTGAGCGCGGCCAGGGCGGGTACCAGGGAGAGAGCGGCGAGCAGAGTCGCGATGATGGCAAAGGCGATCGTCAGGATCATTTCGCGAAACACCAGCGCTGCAACCCCGCTGACCAGCAGGAAGGGCAGTACGGCAGCAAGATTGGTCAGGGTGCCCGCGGTGATCGCCGACACCACCTCGCTGGCGCCGTCGCGGGCCGCTTCGTCAGGGGATTTGCCCAGTGTATCGCGATGGCGGTAGATATTTTCCAGCATCACGATAGCGTTATCCAGCAACAGCCCCACACCCAGGGCCAGGCCGCCCATGCTGATGATATTCAGCGTCAGGCCGCTCACCCCCATCAGGCTGAAGGTAGCCATGAGCGCAATAGGGATCGAAAGACCGATAACGAAGCCCTTGCGCAAGCTCCCCAGGAACAGGAGAACCATGAGCATGGCCAGAGTGCCGCCGATCAACGCTGCAGCGCTTACGCTGGCGAGGGCGCCGCGGATGAAGTAGGTCGGGTCCTGGGTCGCACGAAAACGTATGTCCGCTGGAATGAAGCCGCCGCGGTCCAGCTCTGCCAGCGTGTCGCGCACCGCATCAGCCACGGCCACGGTGTTCGCATCCGGCAGCTTGTAGATGGAAACCTGGGAGGCAGGACTCCCGTTGAGGCGGGCGAATACCCGTTGCCGCCGACTGCCGTCATACACCTCGGCGACATCGTGCAGACGGACATTGCGGCCATAGCGGGAAACCTCGCGCGGCAACGGAAGCAACAGGTTCTCGATCTGTTCGAGAGAGGTGAAACGACCTTCGGTCTTGGCTGCGACATCAAACTGGTCGGAGGTGACCCGGCCAATCGCCGAGTCGCGATTCTGCGCCGCCAGTGCCGCGCCGACGTCACCCATCGATATGCCATAGGAGAGCAGCCGCTGCTGATCGACTACCACCTCGATCTCGCGCACCATCCCGCCTGTCGCTTCCACCGAGGACACGCCGGGTATGCCGATGAGTTGGGGTGTCAGCGTATTTTCGATCCAGTCGTTGACGGCGGCTTCATTGCGGACGGTAGAGCTGAAGCCGCCCTGCCATACAGCCTCCTGGCCGGGATCGAACTTGCGCACCCGGGGTGGGTCAATGTCGGGTAACAACGCGCGTGCCTGTTCCAGTCCACGGGCAACGTCCTGCAGGGCCAGATCCAGATCGGTGCCGAACTCGAATGTCAGATCCAGATCGGTTTCGCTGTCTTCAGCCGCGCTGCTGATACGCACGAGGTTTTCGGTGGAAGCCAGGCTGCGCTCCAGTACGCGGGTTACCTGTTGTTCGATGACCTCGGCGGATACCCCCGGATACTCCACGCTGACGCGGATCTGCGGGTAATCGATTGTCGGCAGCAGATCAATGGGCAGACGCTGCAGAAAATACAGACCCATCACCAGTACTACCGAAGCCAGAGCCAGAGTACCGACCGGACGCCGGATGGCCAGGCCGGTCAGCCCGGAGCGGCGCGGGACCTCACTCATGACGCTTTACTACCTGAACAGTCTGGCCATCCAGCATATCGATCGGACTGCTCGCCAGCACCGTTTCGCCCGGCTCAAGGCCTGCCAGTATCTCGACCCAGCGGTCTCGGGTGATGCCTACGGTGACCGCGCGTCGTACCAGAGCCTCATTTTCGATCACATAAACGTAATTTTCCTGGTTCATTGTGCCTACCGCCCCGGCGGGAACGACCAGGGTGTCGGGTCGCGGATCGATGGCACTTTCGATGCGGGCCAGAAAACCGGGGCGTACGCCTTTTACCCAGGCGTTTTCAGGCAGGGTAACCTCCACGGTGATCAATCGGCTGCTTCCCAGGGCTGCGGGGAATATGCGTCGTATGCTGCCTTCCAGTTGAAGATCTGGCAGAGCATCGATACTGACGGGCAGAGACTGGCCTGCCTGCATGTGCACCACATCGAGTTCGGATACGCCCAGACGCAGGACCAGATGGTCCAGGTCGGCCAGCTCGAATAGGGTGCTTTGCGCCTCCACGGCTTCGCCGGGCTCAATCTGGCGCATCACCACGGTACTGTCGCGTGGTGCTTCAATCCGGCCATAGGCAACCCTGCTCTGCCATAGCTCGTGCTCGCTGCGAGCAACCTGCAGGGCCACCTGGGCAGCCTGAAACTCGATCGCGCTGGCCACCCCGCGCCGCTTGAGTTCTGTTGCACGGTCAAAATCAAGCTTGGCCGAGGCCATTACCGCTGCGGCACGGCCAAGCTCTGCCGCCGCTTCGGCAACGTCCAGCTGCGCCATGAGCTGGCCGGTTTCGACACGATCCCCTTCTTCCACCAGGACCTCTCGAACAGTGCCCTCGGTCCGGGCGGCCAGGCTGATGACCACTGCAGGCTCGACCGTGGCGGCCAAGCGCAGCGGGCGGGACAGGTCTCGGGTAGTGACCTCGAACGCTGCAACTGGCGTCGATGCGGGAGCTCTGGGTGCGGGGGGCTCCGGGCTGCAGGCCGCAAGCGAGATGATCAGTGTGGCCAGCGAAAGGGTGCGCAGCAATAAGGGGCAGGGCATGGATCGGTCTTCTTTGAGAAACATTCTCAGATGTTACCCTGCGAGCCATGGCAGTTGCATGATTCGATGGGCATGCAGTGTAAAGATTGTTAGCAAGACGTGTCCCTGACGCCGTTATTGCTTTGAGCAGGCAAACTCGAACCTCGCCAACTGCTATGATCAGCACTTCTAAGTATTTGCCGCTGCAGTGCCGACGGGCTTTCCCGCTGGAGGCGCCTGGCGTTCACATATGGAGGCGTAATGGCCAATATTGCATTCATCGGCCTCGGCGTAATGGGTTACCCCATGGCCGGGCACCTCAAGCGCGCAGGCCATGACCTTTGCGTTTACAACCGCACTGCTTCCAAGGCTGAAGCCTGGGTCGCCGAGTACGGCGGCAGATCCGCTCCGACCCCCGCCGAAGCGGCGGCCGAGCAGGATTTTGTGATGCTCTGCGTTGGCAATGACAATGATCTGCGCGAAGTGATGGCCGGGGAGGGCGGCGTGCTCCAGGGCGCGCGCAGCGGCACTGTGATCGTTGACCACACCACGGCGTCTGCCGATGTGGCTCGCGAAATGGCCGCGCTGGCCCGGGAGAGCGGCATCGGCTTTCTTGATGCGCCGGTATCCGGCGGTCAGGCGGGCGCCGAGAACGGCAAGCTCACGGTCATGGTGGGAGGCGAGGAGTCGGTGTTCGATTTTGCCCGGCCGGTCATCAACAGCTACGCGAAAATGCTCAAGCACATGGGGCCGACCGGATCGGGGCAGCTGACCAAGATGGTCAATCAGATCTGCATAGCCGGGCTGGTGCAGGGACTGGCCGAGGCGCTGCATTTTGCCAACAAGGCCGGGCTCGATGGTCAGGCGGCGATCGAGGTGATCAGCAAGGGTGCCGCGCAATCCTGGCAGATGGAGAACCGGCACAGGACCATGCTCGCGGGCGAGTTCGATTTCGGCTTTGCGGTGGACTGGATGCGCAAGGATCTGTCGATTGTGCTGGATGAGTCGCGCCACAACGGCGCCCAGTTACCGGTCACTGCCCTGGTCGATCAGTTCTACGCCGATGTGCAGTCCATGGGCGGCGGGCGCTGGGATACCTCGAGCCTGATCGCCCGGCTGGATCGGGACACCTGATAGCATGGCCATGCTCTGCCGACCTGGTTGCGGTGCGTGCTGTATAGCACCGTCGATCACCTCGCCGATACCGGGAATGCCTGCAGGCAAACCCGCAGGCGTGGCCTGCGTGCAACTGGACGAAGAGTATCGCTGCCGCATCTTCGGTCATCCCGAGCGGCCGGCGGTGTGCTCGGGATTCAAGGCAGACGAAGAAGTGTGTGGCGATACGCAGACAGATGCGCTGCGGATTATTGGCTGGTGGGAAGCGCAGACGGGGTAAACCCAGCGGCAAGCGGCAAGCGGCAAGCTGCAAGAAAAAGCTTGGACTCCGAGGGTTGGTGGGGTTTGCTTGAAGCTTGCAGCTTGAAGCAAAAAAAACCCGCCGAGGCGGGTTTTTTGGCTGCTGCGACTTACTTCTTGGGGTAGTCGCGCTTGGTGGCGCCGGTGTAGAGCTGGCGCGGGCGGCCGATCTTGTACGGGCTGCTGATCATCTCGTTCCAGTGCGCGATCCAGCCGGGCGTGCGGCCGGTGGCGAAGATCACGGTGAACATTGAGGCCGGGATACCGATGGCCTTGAGGATGATGCCCGAGTAGAAGTCAACGTTCGGGTACAGGTTGCGCTCGACGAAGTAGGGATCGTTACGGGCGATTTCTTCCAGCTTCATCGCCAGTTCCAGCTGCGGATCATTGATACCCAGCTCGGCCAGTACCTCATCACAGGTTTCCTTCATGACCTTGGCGCGCGGATCGAAGTTCTTGTAGACGCGGTGACCGAAGCCCATCAGCTTGAACGGATCGTCCTTGTCCTTGGCCTTGGCGATGAAGGTCTCGATGTTGGAGACGTCACCAATTTCATCCAGCATGCGCAGCACGGCTTCGTTGGCGCCGCCGTGTGCGGGCCCCCAGAGTGCGGCGATACCGGCAGCGATACAGGCGAACGGGTTGGCGCCGGAGGAGCCGGCCAGGCGTACGGTCGACGTCGACGCGTTCTGCTCGTGGTCGGCGTGCAATACGAAGATGCGGTCCATGGCCTTGGCCAGGATCGGATTGACCTTCTTCTCTTCACAGGGGGTGTTGAACATCATGTGCAGGAAGTTTTCGGAGTAGGACAGGTCGTTGCGCGGGTACATCATGGGTTGACCCATGGAGTACTTGTACACCATGGCTGCCAGGGTAGGCATCTTGGCAATCAGGCGGATCGCGGAGATCTCGCGGTGATGTGCGTCGTTGATGTCCAGGGAGTCATGGTAAAACGCAGAGAGGGCGCCTACTACACCGCACATGATGGCCATCGGGTGGGCATCGCGGCGAAAGCCGTTGAAGAAGGTCTTGAGTTGTTCGTGAACCATGGTGTGGTTCTTGATGGTGCTGACAAATTTTTCTTTCTCCGCGTCATCGGGCAGTTCGCCCTTGAGGAGGAGATAGCAGGTTTCCAGGAAGTCGGCGTTTTCAGCCAGTTGCTCGATGGGATAGCCGCGGTGCAGCAGTACGCCTTTTTCACCATCAATATAGGTAATCTTGGATTCGCAGGACGAGGTGGCCATGAAACCGGGGTCAAAGGTAAAGAAACCCTCGGCGGTCAATCCGCGCACATCCACAACATCGGGCCCGAGCGTGCCTGAATACATTGGCAGGTCGATAGGGGCATTGCCCTCGATCATCAACTGCGCCTTCTTGTCAGCCATTGTCGGCCTCCTGTTTGCTGGTATCGGAAGGATGCGCCCCCTACGCAGGGCCCGCATCACTATAAGGTGATAAATCGGTTTGTCAATTCTACAGATAGTGAATGGATATGACGCTGATAAAAAGGTTTTATTTGCGCCCTGAAAGTGTGCATTTGATGCTCGGGAGTGTTGTAACAAGGGCGTTCCAAGCGCCCGGTTGCGTTGTAATCAGGGGGTCAAGTCTCTATACTCCGTTACCGGCAAAGTGGCTTATTGGCTCCCCACGGGAGTCATGTATCAGGCCACTGGGGTACCCATAAGTGCACCTTCCTATAATCCAGCCCTGAATCAAAAAAGGGCCATGAGTGTGAATATAGCCGTGAATAGCAAAAGACCTGTAAACCTGGATCTCAGGACAATCAAACTTCCTGTCACCGCCTGGACGTCGATTGCTCATCGTATTTCGGGAGTCATCATGTTCGCTGCCATAGCATTTATGTTGTGGTTGCTGGACATATCGCTGGATTCCGAACGCGGATTTGAGCAGGCGCTGTCCATCCTTCAGCATCCCTTCGCCAAACTGGTGACCTGGGGCGTGCTGTCTGCGCTGCTTTATCATCTTATTGCCGGTGTACGTCACCTGGTAATGGATGCGGGCGTGGGTGAGGGCCTCGAGAGCGGCAAGCGTGGCTCGCAGGTTGTGATCGTGATTTCAGTCATTGTGATTGTTCTTCTGGGGGTCTGGATATGGTAACCAATGTCACCAACCTGTCGCGTAGTGGTCTGTATGACTGGATGGCGCAACGCGTCTCGGCGGTAGTGCTCGCACTCTACACGCTGTTCCTGCTGGGTTACGTCGTATTCAATCCGGGTCTTGGCTATGAAGAGTGGCGTGGTCTGTTCAGTCAGAACTGGATGCGCATCTTCAGCTTGCTCACACTGGTGGCCCTCAGCGCTCATGCCTGGGTCGGAATGTGGACCATTTCAACTGACTACCTGACTCCCATGGCAATGGGCAAATGGGCAACGACTGTACGCTTCCTGTTCCAGGCAGCATGCGGGCTTGCGATGTTTGTCTTTTTCGTCTGGGGCGTACAGATTCTTTGGGGTATCTAAATGGCTAACATTCGTACACTGACTTTTGACGCCATCATCATTGGTGGCGGTGGCGCAGGTATGCGCGCTGCATTGCAACTGGCTCAGGGCGGTCACAAGACTGCCGTGGTTACCAAGGTATTCCCGACCCGTTCGCACACCGTATCCGCCCAGGGCGGTATTACCTGTGCGATTGCCTCTGCCGATCCGAACGATGACTGGCGCTGGCACATGTACGATACCGTCAAGGGCTCCGACTACATCGGTGACCAGGACGCGATCGAATACATGTGTTCCGTCGGTCCGGAAGCCGTGTTCGAACTAGAGCACATGGGTCTGCCGTTCTCGCGCACGGAGCAGGGTCGTATCTACCAGCGTCCGTTCGGTGGTCAGTCGAAAGGCCCGGACAATCCGACCCAGGCTGCACGTACCTGCGCCGCAGCCGACCGTACCGGTCACGCACTGCTGCACACGCTGTATCAGAACAACGTCAAGCACAACACTACCTTCCTCAATGAATGGTATGCAGTGGATCTGGTGAAGAACCAGGACGGCGTTATCGTCGGTGTGATCGCGATCTGCATCGAAACCGGTGAAACCGCCTATATCAAGTCCAAGGCGACCGTTCTGGCGACTGGTGGTGCTGGCCGTATCTATGCCTCTACCACCAACGCCCTGATCAATACCGGCGATGGTGTCGGCATGGCCCTGCGCGCCGGCGTGCCGGTGCAGGACATCGAGATGTGGCAGTTCCATCCGACCGGTATCGCCGGCGCGGGCACCCTGGTAACCGAAGGGTGCCGCGGTGAAGGTGGCTATCTGATCAACAAGCACGGCGAGCGTTTCATGGAGCGCTATGCGCCCAACGCCAAGGACCTTGCCGGTCGTGACGTGGTAGCCCGCTCCATGGTCAAGGAAATCATTGCCGGTAACGGTTGTGGCCCTGAAGGCGATCACGTCATGCTCAAGCTCGATCACCTTGGCGAGGAAGTGCTGCACAGCCGCCTGCCGGGTATCTGTGAGCTGTCCAAGACGTTCGCTCACGTCGATCCGGTGACTGCACCGATTCCGGTTGTTCCGACCTGCCATTACATGATGGGTGGTGTTCCCACCAATATTCATGGTCAGGCGATCACCCAGGATGCCAACGGTCAGGATCAGATCATCCAGGGTCTGTTCGCCGTAGGCGAAGTGGCCTGCGTGTCGGTCCACGGTGCCAACCGTCTGGGCGGCAACTCCCTGCTCGACCTGGTGGTCTTCGGTCGCGCTGCCGGTCTGCACCTGGAAAGCGCTCTGAAAGAAGGTATCGAGCACCGCTCTGCGTCCGAATCGGACATCGAATCCTCCCTGGGTCGTCTGGATGCGCTCAACGGTCGTACCACTGGTGAGCAGGTTGCGCCGCTGCGCAAGGAACTGCAGAGCTGCATGCAGAACTACTTCGGTGTATTCCGCACCGGCGAGTTCATGGAGAAAGGCATCAAGCAACTGGCCGATTTGCGTGAGCGTATCGCTACCGTGAAAATCGATGACAAGAGCCAGGCGTTCAACACTGCGCGTATCGAAGCATTGGAACTGCAAAATCTTCTGGAAGTGGCCGAGGCAACAGCCGTCGCAGCGAACCTGCGTACGGAAAGCCGTGGTGCCCACGCCCGTGAAGACTACGAGGATCGTGATGACGAGAACTGGCTGTGCCACAGCCTGTACATGCCCGCTACCAAAGAGTTGAAGAAGCGGGCCGTCAACTTCACACCCAAGACAGTTCCTACATTTGAACCGAAGGTCCGGACTTATTAAAGGTGACCGATATGCTGCAAGTAAGCGTCTACCGTTATAACCCCGAGAGCGACAACGCTCCGTACATGGAAGACTTCGAGATCGACACCGGCGGCAAGGACATCATGGTTCTTGACGTGCTGGCACTGGTCAAGGAAAGGGACGTGGGCATGGCCTACCGTCGTTCCTGTCGTGAGGGCGTGTGTGGCTCCGACGGCATGAACATCAACGGCAAGAACGGCCTGGCCTGTATCACGCCCCTGTCCGATGTCGTGAAAAACAACAAGCTGGTGCTTCGTCCATTGCCTGGTTTGCCGGTCATACGTGACCTGGTCGTGGATATGAGCATCTTCTACAAGCAATACGAAAAAGTTCAGCCGTATTTGCAGAACGACACGCCGGCGCCCGCTATCGAGCGCCTGCAGTCGCCGGAAGAGCGTGAAAAGCTGGACGGTCTGTACGAGTGTATTCTCTGTGCATGCTGTTCGACCTCATGCCCGTCCTTCTGGTGGAACCCGGACAAGTTCATCGGTCCAGCGGGTCTGTTGCAAGCCTACCGCTTCCTGGCGGACAGCCGCGACACCCACACCGAAGACCGTCTGGCCGCCATGGACGATCCGTTCAGCGTATTCCGCTGCCGCGGCATCATGAATTGCGTCAATGTGTGCCCCAAGGGTCTCAACCCGACCCGAGCCATCGGCCACATCCGCAACATGCTGCTGCAGAGCGGTACCTGAGCAAGCGGAGTCTGCATCACGTTGGGCCTCGGCCGGTCTCTGCTACAAGAGACCGGCCAGATTTTAATCGGACCGCAGCTCACAAAGCCGCGGTTTGCGTACCTAAACCAACAGGGGCAATCGGGTAACACCCGAACTATCTGTCGGGGCCGGCAATTTTCCGGTTTCGCAGAACATGGCTTTTGGGGCTTGCAGGCAGGGATCACGCCGAAGGCTCTTCGCATGTTTTGCACGGATGGCAGTGTTTTTGCCAGTTAATGGTCTTTGCGCCAGGTGGTATCCCCTTATAGAGGGTGACCAAGCATGCCAGACAGCGAAATGCAGCAGCTGTGGAGCACTTCCCATTTATCAGGTGGGAATGCCTCCTATGTTGAAGAGCTTTACGAGCTCTATCTGCACGATCCGAACAGTATCGCCGATGAGTGGCGCAGCTATTTTCAGAAGCTGCCCCAAGCCAACGGCCACGCCGGATCGGATGTTTCCCATTCCACGATCCGTGAACACTTCCAGCTATTGGCCAAGCACCAACGCCGACCAGTCGGTGTCTCCGGCGGCCAGACCAGCAGTGCCCATGAAAAGAAACAGGTTGATGTCCTGCGTCTGATTCAGGCATTTCGTATGCGTGGTCACCAGGGCTCCCAACTGGATCCGCTGGGCTTGTGGAAACGGGACGAAATTGCGGATCTGACCCTCGCTGACTATGGCCTGACCGAAGCTGATCTGGACACCCACTTTAGAACCGGTGAACTGCAGATTGGCAAGGAAGAAGCCCCTCTGCGCGAAATTCTCGATGCTCTGAAGTCGACCTATTGCTCGACCTTCGGCGCAGAATACATGCACATCGTCGATTCCGATCAGCGCCGCTGGTTTCAGCAGCGCCTGGAAAGTGTGCGTGGCAAGCCCCAGCACTCGCCAACGACCAAACGCCACCTGCTCGAGCGTCTGACGGCAGCTGAAGGGCTGGAAAAATACCTGGGCACCAAGTTTCCCGGTACCAAGCGTTTTGGCGTCGAGGGCGGCGAGAGCCTGATTCCGATGCTCGACGAGATCATCCAGCGCTCCGGGTCCTATGGCACCCAGGAAGTGGTGCTGGGTATGGCCCACCGGGGTCGTCTCAACGTGCTGGTCAATATCCTCGGCAAGAACCCGCGTGAGCTGTTCGACGAGTTCGAAGGCAAGAAGAAGATCGATCTGAGCTCCGGCGACGTGAAATACCACCAGGGTTTCTCGTCCAACGTCATGACTTCCGGTGGCGAGACGCACCTGGCGCTGGCCTTCAACCCGTCGCACCTGGAGATTGTATCCCCGGTAGTCGAGGGTTCGGTAAGAGCCCGTCAGGACCGCCGTCGCGATAACGCGGGCGACCGTGTTCTGCCGATCAGCATCCATGGCGACGCTGCTTTCGCCGGTCAGGGCGTGGTCATGGAGACGTTCCAGATGTCCCAGACCCGCGCATTCAAGACCGGTGGTACCGTCCATATCATTATCAACAACCAGGTGGGCTTCACTACCAGCCGCCAGGATGACGCGCGTTCTACCGAGTACTGCACGGACGTGGCGAAGATGATTCAGGCGCCGATCTTCCACGTCAACGGCGACGATCCGGAAGCTGTGCTGTTCGTGACCCAGCTGGCCGTCGATTACCGCATGCAGTTCAAGCGCGACGTGGTCATCGATCTGGTCTGCTATCGTCGTCGTGGGCACAACGAGGCCGATGAGCCTTCCGGTACCCAGCCGCTGATGTACGAGAAGATCAGCAAGCACCCGACCACCCGTGAAATCTACGCCGAGCGTCTGGTCAATGACGGCACCCTGGATTCCGATGCAGTGCAGGCGCAGGTCGAGGAATACCGTACCGCCCTGGATAATGGCGATCACGTGGTCAAGAGCCTGGTCAAGGAACCCGACACCAGCTCCTTCGTCGACTGGGCGCCGTACCTGGGTCATACCTGGACTGCCCGCCACGATACCCGTACCGATCTGAAGACCCTGCAGGACCTGGCCAACCGGCTCAACGAACTGCCCGACGGTCTGGTCATCCAGCGTCAGGTCGGCAAGATCATCGAGGACCGCCGCAAGATGGCCGCTGGTGCGCTGCCGCTGAACTGGGGCTTCGCCGAGACCATGGCCTACGCCACGCTGCTGCACGAAGGGCATCCGGTGCGTATCACCGGTCAGGACGTTGGTCGCGGCACCTTCTCGCACCGCCACGCGGTACTGCACAACCAGAAGGACGGCTCGACCTACATTCCGCTGGCCAATCTGGCCGAGAACCAGCCCCGTCTGGATATCTACGATTCGCTGTTGTCGGAGGAGGCCGTACTGGCGTTCGAATACGGCTACGCGACGACCACGCCCAACGCGTTGGTGCTGTGGGAAGCGCAATTTGGCGATTTCGCCAACGGTGCCCAGGTGGTGATCGATCAGTTCATCACCAGTGGCGAGCACAAGTGGGGCCGGCTCTGTGGTCTGACCATGCTGCTGCCCCACGGTTATGAAGGGCAGGGTCCGGAGCATTCCTCCGCACGCCTGGAGCGGTTCCTGCAGCTCAGTGCCGAGCACAACATCCAGGTCTGTGTGCCGTCCACTCCGGCCCAGGTCTACCACATGCTGCGTCGCCAGGTGATCCGCCCGCTGCGCAAGCCGCTGATCGCCCTGACGCCCAAGTCATTGCTGCGCCACAAGCTCGCGGTGTCCAGCCTGGAGGATCTGGCCGACGGCTCCTTCCAGACGGTCATTCCGGAGTTCGACAGCCTGGATCCGAAGAAGGTCGAGCGCGTGGTCATGTGCAGCGGCAAGGTGTACTACGATCTGCTGGAGAAACGCCGCAAGGATGGCATTGAAGACGCCGCGATCATCCGTATCGAGCAGCTGTATCCGTTCCCCGAGGACGATCTGGCCGAGGTGCTGGCTCCCTACAAGTCGCTCAAGAAGGTGGTCTGGTGCCAGGAAGAACCGATGAACCAGGGAGCCTGGTATTGCAGCCAGCATCACATGCGTCGGGTTATTGCCCAGCACAAGGTCAAGAATTTGTATCTGGACTACGCTGGACGTGAAGCCTCTGCGTCCCCTGCTTGTGGTTATCCGTCCCTGCACGCCGAACAGCAGGAAAAACTATTGCAAGACGCGCTTACCGCTTGAGCATCTGGCAGATAACAGAGATTTAATCTAAGGATCGAAAATGGCTATTGAAATCAAGGCCCCCACATTCCCCGAATCGGTTGCCGATGGCACCGTAGCGACCTGGCACAAGCAACCCGGCGACGCGGTCAAGCGCGACGAGCTGATTGTCGATATCGAGACCGACAAGGTCGTGATGGAAGTTCTCGCCGAGGCTGATGGCGTACTGGGCGAGATCGTCAAGGGTGAGGGCGAGACCGTGCTCAGCGGCGAGCTGCTGGGCACGCTGAACGAGGGCGGTGCTGCCGCACCCAAGGCGGCTGCCAAGGACGAGCCGCAGGCCGCCAGTCAGCCCACCGAAGTGGCCAACCCGGTTTCCGAGGGGCCCAAGGGCAGTGACGAGGAGCCGATGCTGTCTCCGGCCGCCCGCAAGATGGCCGAGGAAAACGGCCTGGCTCCGGCCGATATCGCCGGTACCGGCAAGGGTGGTCGCGTCACCAAGGAAGACGTGATGAACGCGGTTGAGGCGAAGAAATCCGCTCCCGCCAAGGCTCCCGCGGACGCTGCCAAGCCCGCCGCCCGGCCCGCAGCCGTGGACAACTCGGCGCTGGCCGAGGGCGACCGTGTGGAGAAACGCGTACCGATGACCCGCCTGCGTGCCCGCATCGCCGAGCGTCTGGTTGATGCCCAGTCGAGCATGGCCATGCTGACCACGTACAACGAAGTCAACATGAAGCCGATCATGGACCTGCGCAGCAAGTACAAGGAACTGTTCGAGAAGAAGCACAACGGCGTACGCCTTGGCTTCATGTCGTTCTTTGTCAAGGCCGCGACCGAAGCGCTCAAGCGCTATCCGGCAGTCAATGCTTCCATCGACGGTAGCGATGTCGTCTATCACGGCTACCAGGATATCGGCGTTGCGGTGTCCAGTGACCGCGGACTGGTGGTGCCGATCCTGCGCAACACCGAGTACATGAGCCTGGCTACCATCGAAGGCACCATCGCCGACTTCGGTCGCAAGGCGAAGGATGGCAAGCTGTCCATGGAAGACATGACCGGCGGTACCTTCACCATTTCCAACGGTGGCGTATTCGGTTCGCTGTTGTCCTCGCCCATCGTCAACCCGCCCCAGGCGGCGATTCTTGGCATGCACAAGATCCAGGAGCGGCCCATGGCCGAGAAAGGTCAAGTGGTGATCCTGCCGATGATGTACCTGGCCCTGTCCTATGACCACCGCCTGATCGACGGCAAGGAAGCAGTGAGCTTCCTGGTTGCAATCAAGGAACTGCTGGAAGATCCGGCCCGCCTGCTGCTGGATATCTGATTTAACAGCTGCACGTTTCATACAGCACGCGGCGAGCTGCCCTGAATGCCACAAGCATCGGGGCAGCGTCATCCTTACAGCTGCAACAGAGGAATTGGGTTATGAGTGATAAATACGATGTAATCGTCATCGGAGCCGGCCCCGGCGGCTATGTGGCTGCCATACGTGCTGCCCAACTGGGCATGAAAGTGGCCTGTGTCGAAAAGTACACCGGCAAGGATGGCAAGCAGGCCCTCGGCGGCACCTGCCTGAATGTGGGCTGCATCCCGTCCAAGGCGCTGCTGGACAGCTCCTGGAAATTCCATGAGGCCCAGGAAGGGTTCGATATTCATGGTATCGAGACCAAGGGCCTGAGCATCGACGTCAAGAAGATGATCGAGCGCAAGGACAAGATCGTCAAGCAGTTCACTGGCGGCGTGACGGCGCTGTTCAAGGCCAACGGCGTGACCAGCATTGAAGGTCACGGCAAGCTGCTGGCAGGCAAGAAGGTGGAAGTGACCGACGCTGACGGCAAAACGACCGTCTACCAGGCGGAGAACGTCATCCTCGCCTCGGGCTCGCGTCCCATCGAGATTCCGCCAGCGCCGCTGACCGACGATATCATCGTCGACTCCACCGGCGCGCTGGAATTCACCAGCGTACCCAAGAAACTGGGCGTGATCGGTGCCGGCATCATCGGTATGGAGCTGGGTTCGGTGTGGCGCCGTCTGGGCGCCGAAGTGGTCGTCTTTGAGGCCCTGGACAAGTTCATGGTGGCCGCGGACGATCAGATCGCCAAGGAAGCCCTCAAGACCTTTACCAAGCAGGGCCTGCAGATTCGTCTGGGTGCCCGGGTGACCGGTACCGAGATCAAGCGCAAGCAGGTAACGGTATCCTTCACCGATGCCGAAGGTGAGCAGCAACTCACGTTCGACAAGCTGATCGTTGCGGTAGGTCGTCGGGCTTATACCGAGAACCTGCTGGCAGCCGATACGGGTGTCGACATGGACGAGCGTGGTGTGATCTTCGTTGACGATTACTGCACCACCAGCGTACCGGGTGTCTATGCCGTGGGTGACGTGGTGCGTGGCACCATGCTTGCGCACAAGGCCTCGGAAGAGGGCGTCATGGTCGCCGAGCGTATCGCCGGTCACAAGACAGCCATGAACTACGACCTGGTACCGGCCGTGGTCTACACTCATCCGGAAATCGCTTGGGTCGGCAAGAACGAGCAGCAGCTCAAGGCCGAAGGCGTTGAAGTCAATGTCGGCGTCTTCCCGTTTGCCGCCAACGGTCGTGCCGTGGCAGCCAATGAGACCGGCGGCATGGTCAAGGTGATCGCCGATGCCAAGACCGACCGGGTGCTGGGTGTGCACGTGATCGGGCCGAGCGCCGCCGAACTGGTTCAGCAGGGCGCGATCGGTATGGAGTTTGGCACCAGTGCCGAAGATCTGGGCATGATGGTGTTCTCGCATCCGACTGTTTCCGAGGCGCTGCATGAAGCAGCTCTGGCGGTAAACGGTCACGCAATACATGTCGCCAACCGCAAGAAGCGGTAATATACGGCGCCCGTGACCGAGCGGTCGCTCTGCGGCCGTACAGCACGGGCAGCCTTATCACGAAGCGGCAAATCCGGCCGAGCAATCGGTGCGGTCACCCCACAGGGTGATAAAGGGTAACGGCGGTCCTGTGAGTCCGTGGTTATGAAACGCAGTTCCTACACGATCAAAAACGGTAGATAAGCATGAATCTTCACGAATATCAGGGGAAGCAGCTGTTCGCTGAGTACGGTCTTCCCGTCTCGAAAGGTTTTGCAGTAGACACTCCCGAAGAAGCAGCCGAAGCCTGTGACAAGATTGGCGGCGACATGTGGGTCGTCAAGGCCCAGGTCCACGCCGGTGGCCGTGGCAAGGCTGGCGGTGTCAAGCTGATCAAGAGCAAGGATGAGGCCAAGGCCTTTGCCGAGAAGTGGTTGGGCCAGCGTCTGGTGACTTATCAGACTGACGCCAGCGGTCAGCCGGTCGCGAAGATTCTGGTTGAAGCCTGCACCGATATTGCTCAGGAACTGTACCTGGGTGCCGTCGTCGATCGCTCCAGCCGCCGTATCGTGTTCATGGCCTCCACCGAAGGTGGTGTCGAGATCGAGAAGGTCGCCGAGGAAACGCCAGAGAAAATCATCAAGGCCATCGTTGATCCGCTGGTCGGTCCGCAGCCCTACCAGGGTCGCGATCTGGCATTCCAGCTCGGCCTCAAGGGTGACCAGGTCAAGCAGTTCACCAATATCTTTGTCGGCCTGGGCAACCTGTTCGCCGACTACGATCTGGCCCTGCTGGAAATCAACCCGCTGGTGATCAAGGAAGACGGCAATCTGCACTGCCTGGATGCCAAGCTGGGCATCGACGGTAACGCCATGTATCGCCAGCCCAAGCTGCGCGCGATGCACGATCCGTCCCAGGACGATCCGCGCGAAGCCCATGCCGCCAAGTTCGAACTGAACTACGTTGCGCTGGAAGGCAATATCGGTTGCATGGTCAACGGTGCAGGCCTGGCCATGGGTACCATGGACATCGTCAACCACCACGGCGGCAAGCCGGCCAACTTCCTCGATGTGGGCGGCGGCGCGACCAAAGAGCGCGTGACCGAAGCCTTCAAGATCATCCTGTCTGACGACAACGTCAAGGCCGTACTGGTCAACATCTTCGGTGGCATCGTTCGCTGTGACATGATTGCCGAAGGCATCATTGGCGCAGTGAAGGAGGTCGGCGTGAAGGTGCCTGTCGTGGTTCGTCTGGAAGGCAACAATGCCGAACTGGGCGCCAAGGTATTGCAGGAAAGTGGTCTGAACATCATCGCAGCAACCAGTCTGACCGACGCTGCCCAGCAAGTCGTCAAGGCCGCGGAGGGTAAATAATGAGCATCCTGATCAACAAAGACACCAAGGTTATCTGCCAGGGCTTTACTGGCGCACAGGGTACTTTCCACTCTGAGCAGGCCATCGAGTATGGCACCAAGATGGTTGGCGGCGTAACACCGGGCAAGGGTGGCACCACTCACCTGGGCCTGCCGGTATTCAACACTGTCCGTGAAGCAGTCGAGCAGACTGGCGCCACCGCCAGTGTGATCTACGTGCCGGCTCCGTTCTGCAAGGACTCGATTCTGGAAGCGGCCAATGGCGGCATCCAGCTGATCGTCTGCATCACCGAAGGCATTCCGACTCTGGACATGCTCGAGTGCAAGGTCGTCTGCGACCAGTTGGGCGTGCGCCTGATCGGGCCGAACTGCCCCGGCGTGATCACGCCCGGCGAGTGCAAGATCGGCATCATGCCCGGTCACATTCACCAGCCTGGCAAAGTGGGCATCGTGTCGCGCTCTGGCACCCTGACCTACGAAGCGGTCAAGCAGACCACTGACTCCGGTTTCGGTCAGTCCACCTGCGTAGGTATCGGTGGCGACCCGATCCCGGGTTCCAACTTCATCGACATCCTGCAGATGTTCCAGGATGACCCGAAGACCGAAGCGATCGTGATGATCGGTGAGATCGGCGGTAGCGCCGAAGAAGAAGCCGCAGCTTACATCAAGGCCAACGTGACCAAGCCGGTTGTTTCCTATATCGCTGGCGTAACCGCTCCCGCGGGCAAGCGGATGGGTCATGCCGGTGCGATCATCTCCGGTGGCAAGGGTACCGCGGACGAGAAGTTCGCTGCGCTGGAAGACGCTGGTGTGAAGACCGTGCGTTCGCTGGCAGATATCGGTTCGGCCCTGGCTGAACTGACTGGCTGGCCGTTGAAGTAACCGGTTGGCTGTGTGAGAAAAAACCCTGCTTCGGCAGGGTTTTTTTATGTCTGATGCCGGCGGCAACGATGCTGGCTATACTGGATGTCACGGTTTGCGGCCCGGCTGCACCGTACCTTTTCTCCTGGTTCTACAAGGTGCCCGAATGCTGTCGCAATTTTCCCTGCCCGATGCCGGTTCGACGTGGCTGAATCTGCTCGCTTTTGTCTGGTTCATGCTCTGCTGGGTAGGCTACACCCACTACGCGCGCCATCGGGCCCGTGACACGGCATGTCTGGCCAGCGTGTTGCATCTTTACCGCCAGGACTGGATGTCGCGGCTGCTGATGCGTGAGCAGCGCATAGCGGACGCCAGCGTGATCGGTAACCTGGAACGCAATACGGCGTTTTTTGCTTCCAGCACCCTGCTGATCCTGGCCGGTATCATCACCGTCATGGGCGCTACGGACCGGGCCCAGAACCTGTTGCACGATATCCCCTTCGTGGCCAATGTCAGCCGTCAGATGTCGGAAATGAAGCTGCTGGTCATGCTGGGCATCTTCGTTTACGCGTTTTTCACCTTCTCGTGGGGTATGCGTCAGTACAATTTTGCCTCGGTGCTGCTCGGTTCTGCACCGCTGGTGGGGGAGAAGCAGGTCTCGGAAGTGGAGCGCAAGGCCTATGCAGCCAGGGCGGCCTCGGTGCTTTCGATGGCCGGTAACGAGTTCAACCTGGGCCTGCGTGCCTATTACTTTGCCCTCGCAGGTCTGACCTGGTTCATAAATCCGCTGCTGTTCATGTTGACCAGCGCAGGGGTGGTCTGGGTGCTCTACAAGCGCGAGTTTCATTCCCGGGTGCTCAAGGCAATGATGTACAGCCCCACCGGTGGCTTGATTCAACAGGATACACCGGACTAGGCCTCAGCCTCTGGACGGTACTGCACGCGAAGGACAACGGAGCGAAGCAAGGTAAGACTGGGCGGCTAAGGGAAGGGCAGGGAAGGGAGCGGTAGTGAAGAAGCATGCCCTGGCGGGCATGCTCCGGCAAAAGCGAGATTGTTACTCGTTCATGCTCTCTTCCATCGAGTCAGCTGCTTCACGCGTCGCATCTGCAGCGTCGCCAGCCTTCTCCTTAACGTAGTCGGCGCTGTCGTCATAGGTTTCGCCAATGGTTTCGCCCGCTTCGTTCAGACCGTCTTCCATCTTCTCGCCGGTAGTGCGCTCGTTTCCGGTGACTTCACGCGCCTTGAGCTCAATGGCATCACCAGCATCCTCTGCTGCCTCTTCCATTGATTCTGCAGCCGATTCCATCTTGTCTTCCGGCTCCTGCTCGCAGGCTGCCAGTAGCCCCAGGCTTGCCAGCAGTACTGCTGTTAGGCCAATTTTCTTCATGGTTATCCTCCTTGGTTGAATGCCCAGCATTGATATCACGCATTGGCGGATAGGCACAATGAAGGATAAATGCCGAACGGGTAACGGGGCGCAATTGCCCGGTAATGCTCAGTATTGCGTGTTCTCGGTATTATTCTGATCGGCCTCGGTCGGTAGCACCCGCTCATCTTCGGGTGGCTCGATGGCATCCGCGGCTACCTTGGCGGCAGGCGCGGCGTCGATACGATCCAGATCGTCCACGCTGTCTTCGCCGCAGCCAGCAAGCAGGGCCAGCGCAAGCAGCGCTGGCCCTGTGGTCAACAGGGGTAGGGGTTTCATTGTTGTGCTCTCCAATGGCCTATTCGGCTGAGCCTTCATTGATGTAGGCACCGGTGGCCGTATTGGCACCGCTGCCGGGGGCCTGGCTGGTTGCCGTGCCCGTGCCGCCCGCGGTGGGGGTGGCGGTGCCCGTGCCGGTGGCGGCTCCGGTCGAGCCGGTTGCCGCCGGGGGCCGTTCCTCGGGTTCGGGCAGCTCGTTGTCCTGTCCACACGCTGCCAGCATGCCAAGACTGCCGAGTAACGTGAGAGTGGCCAATATGCTTTTCATTTCAGTCTCCCGATTTGTTCCCTTCTTAGTCAGGCTATATTGCCTTTAGTTCCCTGGTGACGCTCTGTGGGTGGCGCCCCTGCCGCTGGAGTCTGTGCGGCGATGTGGGTACTATGCCGCCCATTCCCTGTGCTCTAGTTGAGAATCCGGATGAGTGATATCGAGAAACGCTGTCGTAACTTTCTCTCGGTGCTACGGCACTGCCAGTTGCTGGGCATGAGTGTCGAGCACGCGGACGAAAAGGGTCTGGTACTTCGCTTGCCCTATACCGATGCTATTGTCGGCAACCCCATTACCGGCGTGGTGCACGGCGGTGCCATTACCACCCTGATGGACACCTGCTGCGGTATATCCACGGTCTGTTTCCTGCCCGAGTTCGAGATCTGTCCGACCCTGGATCTGCGGATCGACTACATGCATCCGGCGGAACCCGGCAAGGACATTTTCGGCTTTGCCGAGTGCTACCGGCTCAGCCCCACGGTGATCTTTACCCGGGGCATTGCCTACCAGGACGATCGCAACGAACCCATCGCCCATGTGGTTGGTACTTTCATGCGCATGGGCAAGCCCGCTTCGGACGGCACCCTGGCCCGCAACATTGAAGGAGGTGTTCTGTGACCGAGCGCTCGAAGGACATCGAAGAGCTGATGCGGCAAGGCCATGACAGCGGAGACTACGCGCCACTGATCGACGCCATCCCCTACGCGCGCATGATCGGCCTGGAGCTCAAGCACCTGGGAGAAGAGGTGATCTTCCACCTGCCGATCAGCAAGGACAATATCGGCAATCCGGTGCTGCCGGCGTTGCACGGCGGCGTGATTGCCGGCTTCATGGAGCAGTCGGCGATGCTGCACCTGATGATCGCGATGAACAGCTCGGTGTTTCCCAAGATCATCGATTTTTCCATCGATTATCTGCGCGCCGGTCTGTACAAGGACACCTATGCCACCTGTCAGGTATGGCGTCAGGGGCGGCGAGTGGGTAATGTGGCGATAACTGCCTGGCAAACCCGTTCCAGTGAGCCCATCGCGACAGCGCGGGCGCACTTCAAACTGGGTTGACCGGGTCGCAGGTCCCCGTATTGCTGGTCTGGAGTGCCATTTACACATGCCTGCCCTGTTGATTCTCAGCGGTGTTTTTCTGATCGTGCTCGGATGGATCTGGGTAGCCATAGCTGCCCGCCATCTTCCCATTGCACGCTTTCTTCTGGCGTTGCTGGCCGCACCGCTGACACTGGTATTACGCGGTCGTGGCTATTCACGCCCGGCGCGCCTGCTGATCCTGCTCGGGCTATTGCTGGCTTTGGCCGGCGCTGCGCTGCTCCACCGTGAGGAACCCGAGCGGTTCAGCCAGTTGCTTGCTGGGCAGTGGGCCGCCACTACAGAGAGTATCGGGATCGAGGGCGAACTCATGGGTCAGCCATTCAGACCCGAGCGCGCCCTGTGGCGCGGTAATGATCTGGTATTCGAGGAGGGGCCGCCCGACCGCGTCCGGCGCTCGCTGGCCATCCGCTTTGACCCGGTCAGTCAACCCCTTGCCTCCCGTGCGCTGGACCGCCTGCCCGGTGATGCCGGCCCCTGGCCGGAGCTGCTGCTGCAGTGGCACACCGGCGCGCTGAGTCAGCCAGGTCTGTTACGGGTGACCGACGACTATACCCTTAGCCTGGATTTCATCCCGCTGGCGGGCCAGTCCGTTCAGGTATTCTTACGATTGCATCTGCCTACCCGCCCGGCCACGCTACTCAGTGGCGAGGTTATTCTGGCTACCACGCCCCAGTGGCTGGGCAACCCGCCGCCTCCGGTAAGCAGGCCGGCGGAGCAGGCGGCCGCGGCCAGCACCGTGGCACCGGCCCGGGATCCACAGGCGGCTGCTCCCCAGTGGCAGGACATGAGCGTGCTGGCACTGCTTGACGAGCCCGCCTTTTTTGTCGGCCAGCAGATCCGTCTGCGTACCCATGCAGGCCGGAGTTACGAAGGGCGCTTGCAAGCCATCAGTCCCGAGCGGCGCATCGTGTTGACCCAGAACAGCGGGGTCAACCAGGTGGACTACCATTTCCGTCCGGCGGATGTTGCCGAGCTGCAGGTGCGGTATCGCCGCTCCCGATAACACGCGTTACCTTGAAATCCTCTCCATTGTCCCCATTAAGGGCACATCAGCGCGGCCTTGATGCCGCGCCCTGTGCCTGAAGCCTCTTGCACGATGCTTTAACCGAACCATATGGAGACAATCTAAGATGACCGTGGAAGCCCAGAAGGAAACACTCGGATTTCAAACCGAGGTCAAACAGCTGCTGCACCTGATGATCCATTCGATGTATTCGAACAAGGAAATCTTCCTGCGCGAGCTGATTTCCAACGCGTCCGATGCTTCGGACAAGCTTCGCTTCGAAGCGATCGCCAAGCCCGAGCTGTTCGAAGATCAACCTGACACTGTTATCCGTATCAGCTCTGATGAAACGGCCAACACGCTGACCATCGAGGACAACGGTATTGGCATGACCCGTGATGAGGTCATCGAAAACCTGGGTACCATCGCTAAATCCGGTACTGCGGCGTTCATGCAGCAACTGACCGGTGACCAGAAGAAGGACGCCAGTCTGATCGGTCAGTTCGGTGTTGGTTTCTACAGCGCCTTCATCGTCGCCGACAAGGTCGAGGTATTCACCCGCCGCGCCGGCGCCGACAAGACCCAGGGCGTGCGCTGGGAATCGGCGGGCGAGGGCGAGTTCACCATCGAGACCGTGGAAAAGGCCGAGCGCGGCACGCGTATCGTCTTGCACCTCAAGGCCGCCGAGTCGGAATTTGCCGATGGCTGGCGTCTGCGCAATGTGGTCAAGAAATACTCCGACCACATCTCCCTGCCGATCGAGCTGCCCAAGCAGAAGCAGGGCGAGGACACCGACCAGGCAGCGGAGCTGGAGTGGGAGACCGTCAACCGTGCCAGCGCACTCTGGACCCGGCCGCGTTCTGAAGTCAGCGACGAGGAATACCAGGAGTTCTACAAGCACGTTTCCCATGATTTCGAGAATCCGCTGAGCTGGAGCCACAACAAGGTCGAAGGCAAGCTCGAGTACACCAGTCTGCTGTATGTGCCTGGCCGCGCGCCCTTCGATCTCTACCAGCGTGAAGCCCCCCGCGGCCTCAAGCTGTATGTGCAGCGCGTTTTCATCATGGACGAGGCCGAGCAATTCCTGCCCCTGTACCTGCGGTTCATCAAGGGCGTGGTCGACTCCAACGACCTGTCCCTGAACGTGTCCCGTGAGATCCTGCAGAAGGACCCGGCGATCGACAGCATGAAATCGGCGCTGACCAAGCGCGTGCTGGATATGCTGGAGAAGCTGGCGAAGAAGGATCCCGACCAGTACGCGACCTTCTGGAAGAACTTCGGCAGCGTGATGAAGGAAGGTCCGGCCGAGGACTACGCCAACCGCGAGAAGATCGCCGGCCTGCTGCGTTTTGCCTCGACCCAACAGAACGACGACTCCGAAGTGGTCGGCCTGGATACCTACATCGAGCGCATGCAGGAAGGCCAGGACAAGATCTATTACCTGACCGGCGAGCGTTACAACCAGGTCAAGAACAGCCCGCACCTGGAGATATTCCGCAAGAAGGGTATCGAGGTGCTGTTGCTGACCGACCGTATTGACGAGTGGCTGATGAGCCATCTCAACGAGTACAACGGCAAGGAGTTCGTCGACATCGCCCGCGGTGATCTGGATCTGGGCAAGCTGGATGCCGAGGAAGACAAGCAGGCCCAGGAAGAAGCCGCCAAGGCCAAGGCCGATCTGGTTCAGCGTATCAAGGATGTGCTGGCCGACAGCGTTGACGACGTCAAGGTCTCGCACCGTTTGACCGATTCTCCGGCCGTGCTGGTGGTGACCGAGGACGGCATGGGTCTGCAGATGCGCAAGATCTTGGAAGCGACCGGACAGAAGGCCCCGGAAAGCAAGCCGATCATGGAGATCAACCCGGCTCACCCGCTGCTCGAGAAGCTGGACCAGGAGCAGGATGAGGCCCGCTTCGGCGACCTCAGTCACATTCTCTTTGATCAGGCTGCGCTGGCTGCCGGTGAAAGTCTGCAGGACCCCGGCGCCTATGTGCGCCGGCTCAATGCGCTGCTCGTTGAGTTGAGCAAGTAGTACTGCAAGCCCCTTGAAAACCCCGCCTGATTCTGTCATGCGGGGTTTTTTGATTCTGGCCGGGCAATAAGTTTTCGACATTTTGTGAAAACGCCCCTGGCGAGACCTGCAGGGGCTATCCTCTGTGCACGCAAACTTCTACCGACAGGGATCCGAACGATGAAGAAGACGCTCTCCACACTGATGATTGCATCCGCCGCCGGCATGGCGGGCACCGCCAGCGCTGCCATGGTATCCGCTCCAGTGGGCTACGAGATTGCCGGCCAGGCCTATGAGGGCACCCTGGTGTACGACGATGCGGTCAAGGACAAACGGCCGGGTCTGCTGATGGTGCCTAACTGGATGGGTGTGACGGAAAACGCCACGAAGAAGGCCTCGCAGGTAGCCGGCAGCGATTATGTGGTGTTCGTTGCTGATCTCTACGGCAAGGATATCCGGCCACAGAATGCCGACGAGGCGAGCAAGGCGGCCAGTACCGTGCGCGGTGACCGCGCGATGATGCGTGAGCGTGTCAACGCGGCACTGGAGGTCTTCATTGCCCAGGCAGATAGCGTGCCGTTGGATACTGACAATCTAGCCGCCATCGGCTTCTGTTTCGGCGGCGGGGCGGTGCTCGAGCTGGCCCGTTCGGGTACAGACGTAAAGGGAGTGGTTTCCTTCCACGGCAATCTGGATACGCCTGATCCGCAGGACGCCAAAGCTATCCGTACTCCGGTGCTTGTGCTGCACGGCGCGGATGATCCCTTTGTACCTGAAGAGCAGGTGCTGGCCTTCCAGCAGGAAATGCGCAATGCCGGGGTGGACTGGCAGCTGAACAGTTATGGCGGGGCAGTCCATTCCTTTACCGACCCGGCCGCCAACATGCCGGGCAAAGCCGAGTATAATCCGGTAGTGGCCGGGCGCGCCTTCGCAGCCATGCGCCATTTTCTCGATGAGCACATGGCCCGATAGCATGGCGACCGGCGTTGCAAGCCCCATCCAGCACGCCGCACCAACCCAGACAGGAATCACAGGATGTTGAATCGCAGACAGGTATTGCTGGCTCTCATGGCCAGCGTCTGGTCCCTGACGTCGTTGGCCCAGCAGGCACCATTGCCGGTGATCGCGGTAGTGGCCGAAAGTCGGCAGATTGCCAATCCCATCGAGGCGCTCGGCACCCTCAATGCGAACGAGACCGCGGTCATCAGTGCAAACATCACCGCGACCATCTCCCGCGTGCGATTCGACGACGGGCAGCGGGTCAAGGCCGGTGATGTGCTGGTGGAGCTGACCAACAGCGAGCAACTGGCACAACTGCAGGAGGCCGAGGTCAGTCTGGCCGACGCCCAGCGTCAGCTGGCGCGGGCGCAGCAGCTGGTCGAGAGCAGGGTGCTTTCCCGCCAGGAGCTGGATGATCGCAGGCGTGCCGTGGACATTGCGCGCGCCCAGTTGCAGGCGGTACAGGCCCGTCTGGCCGACAGGTTGATACGCGCGCCCTTCGACAGCGTCGTCGGCCTGCGTCAGGTCAGCGTGGGCACCCTGGTGGCGCCGGGCATGCCGGTGGCGACCCTGCATGACGACTCGGTGATGAAGCTTGATTTCAGTATCCCCGAGACCCTGATGGCGCAGATTGCGCCGGGCCAGGAGCTGGTGGCCACCAGCCGTGCCTATGGGGCCGAACGCTTTCGTGGCGAGGTGGCCAGTCTGGACAACGAGGTGGATCCAGTGACACGGTCGATCCGCGTGCGTGCATTGATCGACAATGCCGATGGTCGCCTCAAGCCGGGCATGCTGATGACGGTGGATCTGCGCAGCGAACCGAGGCAGGCGGTAATGATACCCGAGGAGGCGCTCTTGCCCCTGGGGCGAGACCAGTTCGTGATGGTGGTGGAGGCAGCCGAGGATCGGTTCATCGCGCGTCGGCAACAGGTGCAGACGGGGCTGCGGCAACCCGGGCTGGTGGAAGTCGTGGCAGGGCTGGAGGCCGGAGACAGGGTTGTGACCCACGGCAACTTTCGCCTGCAGCCCGGCCAGACCATCACCATCAAGGCCGAACTTGAACCGGGCGAGTCCCCACGGGCCGTGATTTCGGCTACCCCCTGACGCACCCGGAGCATTGCCATGATTCTTTCTGATACTTCGGTCAAGCGGCCGGTATTTGCCAGTGTGCTGGCATTGCTGCTGGTCATCTTCGGGTTGGTGGCATTCAGCATGCTGCCCCTGCGCGAATACCCCGACATCGATCCGCCGGTGGTCACGGTGGAAACCAACTACCGCGGCGCCGCAGCCAGCGTGGTCGACTCCCAGATCACCCAGATCGTCGAAGAGCGTATTGCAGGCGTCGAGGGCGTCGAATACATCGAATCCCAGAGCCAGGATGGCCGCTCCCAGATCACCGTCCGGTTTGCCATCGACAAGGACGTGAACGAGGCCGCCAACGACATACGTGATCGCGTCTCGGGTATTCTCGATGATCTTCCCGCCGAGGCTGATCCGCCGGAAGTGCAGAAGCTCGATGCCAACCAGGAAGTCATCATCTGGTGGAATCTGGTCAGCGATCGGCTAACCCTGCCGGAGCTGACCGATTATGCCGAGCGCTTTCTGGTGGACCGCTTTTCCACCCTTGAAGGCGTCGCCCGGGTACGCGTAGGTGGCTCCCAGCGTTATGCCATGCGCGTCTGGCTGGACCGCCAATCGCTGGCCGCACGCAATCTCACCGCCGCCGACGTCGAGGCCGCACTGCGTGCCGAAAACGTCGAGCTGCCGGCCGGCTCGATCGAATCGCGCAGTCGACAGTTCACCGCCCGGGTCGCCCGTTCGTTCGAGACAGCCGAGGATTTCGCCCGTCTGGTGATAGCCCGTGGACCGGACAACTATCTGGTTCGCCTGGGTGATGTGGCCCGTGTCGAGCGCGGCACCGAAGAGGACCGCAACCTGTTCCGTGGCAACACGGTTCCCATGGTAGGCATCGGCCTGGAGCGCCAGTCCACGGCCAACACCCTGGAGGTGTCGCGGGTCTCCTCGGCGCTGGTGGCAGAGTTGAACGGGACGCTGCCCGAAGGCATGCAGATTCTGCCCAGCTTCGACAGTTCGGTATTCATCGAAGGCGCCGTGGAAGAGGTCTATACCACCCTGGCGATTGCCCTGGTGCTGGTCGTGCTCTCGATCTTCCTGTTCCTTGGCAGTCCACGGGCCATCCTGATTCCGGCCGTGACGGTGCCAGTGTCGATGACCGCCACCTTTATCGCCCTGTTGCTCTTCGGTTTTACCGTCAACCTGCTGACCCTGCTTGCCCTGGTACTGGCCATCGGTCTGGTTGTGGACGACGCCATCATCGTGCTCGAGAACGTGCGCAGGCGTATCGACGAGGAGGGTGAGACGCCCCTGGTCGCGGCCTACCGCGGCTCGCGGCAGGTCGCCTTCGCGGTGGTCTCGACCACGCTGGTACTGATCGCCGTTTTTGTGCCCATCGCTTTCCTGCAGGGCGATGTGGGCCGTCTCTTTTCCGAATTCGCCCTGACCATGGCCGCAGCCGTGGCCTTCTCCAGCTTCGTTGCCCTGACGCTTTCGCCGATGCTGGCTTCCAAGGTTCTCAAGGCCCACGGCGAGGACAACCGGCTCAGCCGCTGGGTAGACCAGACCCTGGCTGTCAGTCGCCGGTACTATGCGCAGGTGTTGCGGGTCGTCCTGCGCTGGCGCTGGGTGTCCCTGCTGGGGCTGGCTGCGCTGTTCGGTTTTGCTGGCTGGCTGTTTTCCCAGTTGCCGTCGGAGTACACGCCGCGGGAGGATCGCGGCGCCTTTTTCATCATCGTCAACGGGCCGGAGGGCGCGACATACGAGTACATGACCGATTACATGGATGAGATCGAGTCCCGGATGATGAAGTACGTCGACAATGGCGAGGTGACTCGCCTGCTGGTGCGCGCTCCGCGTTCCTTCGGGACCGTCACCACCTTCAATACCGGCATCGTCATTGTGGTGCTCGAAGACTGGGCCGAACGCCGCGGCGGGTGGCAGATCATGGCGGATGTGCAGAAGGATCTGGCCGACCTCTCCGGTGTCAGGGCATTTCCGGTGATGCGTCAGGGGTTTGCCGGCGGACAGTCGCAGCCTTTCCAGCTGGTCATCGGAGGTGCCGGCGATTACCAGCAGCTGGCGCAGTGGCGTGACACGCTGCTGGAGAAGATCGAGGAGAGTAACCCGGGCCTGGTCAACATCGATTCCGACTTCAAGGAAACCCAGCCCCAGCTGGAAATCGCCATCGACTACGACAGTGCCGCCGACATGGGCGTCAATATCAGCAATATCGGGCGCACCCTGGAGACCATGCTGGGTTCGCGTCGGGTCACCACCTATATCGACGACGGTGAGGAGTACGACGTCATTCTTGAAGGCGAGCGCTCCGAGCAACGCAGCGTGGGTTCACTGAACAACATCTACGTCAGATCCGATACCACCGGGCAACTGATACCGCTTTCGAACCTTGTCACCATAGAAGAGTATGCCGGATCGACCACCCTCAATCGCTACAACCGCAACCGCGCTATCACCATAGAAGCTTCGCTGCAGGATGGCGTGGCCCTGGGCGCCGCGCTGGACCACGTCGAGCAACTGGCGCGCGAGCATCTGCCCGATACGCTGGTGATCGATTACAAGGGCCAGTCCCTGGACCTGCGCAATGCCGGAGGGTCACTGCTGTTCGTGTTCATGCTCGGGCTTCTGGTGGTCTTTCTCGTGCTGGCCGCCCAGTTCGAGAGTTTCGTTCATCCGTTGATCATCATGCTGGGGGTGCCGGTGGCGATCGGTGGTGCCCTGTTCGGCCTGTGGCTGACCGGTAACAGTCTCAATCTCTACAGTCAGATCGGCCTGGTCATGCTGATCGGTCTGGCCGCCAAGAACGGGATCCTGATTGTCGAGTTTGCCAACCAGTTGCGCGATGCCGGTCGCTCCTTTGACGAAGCCCTGGTGGAGGCCAGTACACTACGGTTGCGCCCCATTCTGATGACCGGGGCGACCACCGTGGCCGGCGCTGTGCCGCTGGTCATGGCCTTTGGCGCGGGTGCCGAAACCCGCTCGGTGATCGGCATCGTGGTGGTGTTCGGGGTGAGCGTGTCCACGGTCCTTACGCTCTTTGTCATTCCCCTGCTATACAGCCTGCTGGCACGCGGTACCAGCTCCCCGGATGCGGTACGTCAGCGTCTGGACGAGGAGCAGGCCGCAGCCGATGACCGGGCCGCAGAGGGCCGCGCTTGAGCTTCTGGTGCGGGTTATTCATGGGCGTGATAACGCACAAACAGCTGCGCAAGACGAGGCAGGGAGGTGGCTCGAGCGACCCTCGGTTGTCCGGCAGCCCAGTTGCGGCGGGCCTTGTGGCGGTTAGTTCGACCCTTTTTGTCGGTGCGCCAGCCGCGCGATCGAACGCGCCGATAAGCAAGGCAAGCTATGCCTATTTTCTGTCAGTAGCTGCATAATGGATTGGATACGACAGCAGGCCTGAGCGCCCGCTTCACACAACAATAAATCAGAGCCATGGAGTTTGTAATGTCAAAACCCGAACAGCCAGGTTGGCACTGGGGCCCGTTTACCTTCCGCTTGCCTTTTTACCACACCCGCCTCTATTGGCAGGAAGCCCTTCAGGGTTTGTTTGTGGCTGCTGCAACCGGCCTGGCCCTGGTGCCCTTGATGATGGAGTTTTTCGGTCTAGGGTTTGAAGAGGCGGTGGCCGTCTCCATGATCCATTCCGCAATCATTGCCTCGGCAATCATCATTTTCGGTGAACCATACGCGCCTGGCTGGATTACACCGGCGCTGCCGCTGGTGCTGGCCTATGTGCTGGGTGGGTATGATGATCCAGCCTCGCGCTGGCAGGCGATGACCGCCCTGTCGCTCAACTTCGCTGCGTTATTGTTCTTTCTCGGGTTGACGGGACTGGGCAAGAAATTTGTACTCTGGCTGCCCGACACGCTCAAGGCGGGAATCATCCTGGGCGCGGCAATTGCTGCGCTCAAGCGGGTATTTATTGATGACGCCGAGCGCTTTCTGTTGCAGCAGCCGATCGCGATCACGCTGGCCTGCGCAGTCTGTTTGATATTCGCGTTCTCCATCCCGATGCAAACGTTAAAGGCCAAATACAAGATTTTTGCGATCATCGGTGCGCTGGGACTGCTACCGGGCTTCATTATCGCTGCGGTTGTAGGTCCCCTGGTCGGGGAGGTGAGCTACGATATCCAGTGGGGTATTCTGTTCCCTCCGGTGGCGGATGCCTGGGCGCAGATGTCGCCTTTCGCCATTGGCTGGCCTAGCCTGGAGATGTTCCTGCAGGGCATACCGTTGGCCATCATTACCTACGTCATCCTGTTCGGCGACATGGTCACCGGCAACGAAGTTATCCGTGATGGCTTGACCGCACGTCACGATGAACATATCGATATCAACCCGACGCGCACACATCTTTCCGTGGCGATCCGCAACGCGGTAATGGGCATAACTGCGCCGTTCTTCCCGACACAGGGCGCAATGTGGACGGGTGTACAGGTGATCATCGTTCAGCGTTGGAAGCAGGGTAAGGAAAACATGAATAGCCTGCACAGTGGTCTGGCCTCCTATTATCTGATGGGCATACCGCTGTTGTTCTTCCTGCTGCCGCTACTGACTGGTCTACAGCCGTTACTGGGTATCGCCTTGTCACTGACTCTGGTCCTGACCGGTTTTGCCTGTGCCTATGTGGCCATGGCCATTCCGCAAAATAACACTGCTCGCGGTACCGTGGTGCTTATCGGCGCTGCGCTGGCATTCTTCGAACCCTGGATAGGTTTGGCCTTCGGCGTGCTGGCGACCATCCTGCTGGTAGGCTGGGACGTCAACCGCGACCCGATTCCGCACGAGGACTGAAAACACAGCCGCAAGCGGCAAGCTTCAAGCGGCAGGACTCAAGCCGCAAGCGGCAAGCTTCAAGCGGCAAGTTGTACGAGTGGTTGGAAGGCTCGGTGTCCAAGGTTTGGTTTTTTGGCTGGAAGCTGGAAGCTGAAAGCTGAAAGCTAAACCTTGTTCTGCGTCAGCAGCTGAACTCTTCCACACTCGGACAGCTTCCAGCTTCCAGCTTTTAGCTTGCCGCTTGCCGCTTGCCGCTTGTAGCTTGCAGCTTGCAGCTTTTTTCAAGGAAACCCAGTGCGCCCCAATTCAGATAGCCAATATGCCGGTGGGCCAGTCAACTGGCGCATCATTACCAGCCTGATTCCCTACCTTACCGAGTTTCGTGGTCGCGTGGCTCTGGCGATGGGCTTTCTATTGCTGGCGAAACTGGCCGGGGTCGCGGTGCCATGGGCGCTGAAACTCATCGTCGAGCACTTCGAGGACACCTCCGATGCCCTGGTGCTGGTGCCGGTTGCGTTGCTGGCCGGCTATGGTCTGCTGCGCTTCGGCTCGGTGTTTTTCTCGGAAATGCGCGATGCGGTCTTTGCCCGCGTAGCCGAGCGCGCCATGCGCCGGGTATCGCTCAGGGTGTTCGAGCATCTGCATCGGCTGGACCTGGGATTCCATCTGTCACGTCGCACCGGCGGTCTGGCCCGGGATATCGAGCGGGGCACCAGTGGTATCAGCTTTCTGCTGCGATTCATGGTGTTCAACATCCTGCCGACACTGCTCGAGATCGGCTTGATCGCCGTCATTTTGCTGATCAATTTCAGCCCCATGTATGCCCTGACGGTGCTGGGCTCGGTGTTGCTCTATGGCGCCTTTTCGATCTGGTGCACCGAGTGGCGCAACCGGTTTGTACGCGAGAGCAACAAGCTCGACAACAGTTCCAACACGCGGGCAGTCGACAGTCTGTTGAACTACGAGACGGTAAAGTATTTCGGCAACGAGCGTTTCGAGGCGCAGGAATATGACCACCACCTGGAGGGGTGGGAAGCTGCCCGGATGAAGAACCGCCTGTCGCTGGCGGCGTTGAATTCAGGCCAGGCGCTGATCATTGCCGGCTCCGTGACCCTGATGATGGTCATGGCCGCCAATCAGGTAGCGGCCGGAGACATGAGCCTGGGTGAACTGGTCATGATCAACGCGTACATGCTGCAGCTGTTCATTCCACTGGGCTTTCTCGGTTTCATCTACCGGGAGATCCGCGAGGCGCTGACCAATATCGAGCGCTTGTTCGGTCTGCTCGAGGCGCCGGTGAAGGTGGCCGACGCGGCGGATGCCAGCGAGCTGGAGGTAAAGGGCGGCGCGGTTGATTTTGACTGTGTCGAGCACGCCTATCATGCTGATCGGCCGATCCTGCAGGGCGTCAGTCTGCACGTGCCGGCCGGGCATACCCTGGCCATTGTCGGGCCCAGCGGCGCTGGCAAGTCGACCCTGGCTCGGCTGCTTTTCCGGTTCTACGATGTATCTGCAGGGGCCATCCGCATCGATGGGCAGGATATTCGCTCGGTGACCCAGGACAGCCTGCGCCGGGCGATTGGCGTGGTGCCCCAGGACACCGTGCTGTTCAACGACACCATCGGCTACAACATTGCCTATGGCCGCCCCGGGGCGAGCGAGGAAGAGATCTGGCAAGCGTTACAGATGGCGCAACTGGAAGATTTTGTTCGGCGTTTGCCCGATGGGCTGGATACGCAGGTCGGCGAGCGCGGGCTGAAACTCTCCGGCGGCGAAAAGCAGCGCATCGCCATTGCCCGGGTGCTGCTCAAGGATCCGCCTATTCTGGTGCTTGATGAGGCTACCTCTTCTCTGGATACCCACGCCGAGCGCCTGATCCTCGATGCCCTGAACCTGGTGTCGCGCAAGCGCACCACGCTCGCCATCGCCCACAGACTTTCGACCATCGTGCACGCCGAGCGCATTCTGGTTCTCGACCAGGGACGGGTGGTGGAGCAGGGCAGCCATGGCGATCTGCTGGCAGCCGGGGGTGCTTACGCCCGGTTATGGGCAGACCAGCAGCGTGAAACACATACCGATCAATCCGGGCCGGCGCTCTGATAATGGCGCCTGTTCCGGAACCAGACAGGAGAACGACATGAGCAAGGTAGTGGAGCAATGGCACGAGATCGTGCGCAACCAGGATGCCGCAGGTCTGGACAGTCTGCTCGCCGAGGACGTGGTCTTCCATTCGCCGGTGGTGCATACACCCCAGGTCGGCAAGAAGATTACCCGTCTGTATCTGATGGCGGCGATGAAGGTGCTCAACGAGCCCGGTCATTTTGTCTACCTGCGTGAGGTCGTGCAGGGCCAACATGCCGTGCTGGAATTCCAGACCGAAATCGACGGTGTCACCGTCAACGGCGTGGACATGATCGAATGGAACGAGGCCGGCCAGATCATCGACTTCAAGGTCATGGTCCGGCCCCTCAAGGCGGTCAGCGCCATTCACGCTGCCATGGGTGCCATGCTGGAGGCATTCAAGGGAGGGCGGTGAACGCTCTCTCGAAACGGCGGTGGCGCGGGCTGAAACTGATTTGGTACATTTCTCGAAACAGGGTGTCATAATTCGGGCGCCAGTGGTTCTGCATACCGCTGATACCTGACCACGTCGCGGAGACCCATAATGCCAATATTGTCCGCTTCTGCCCCCGCCCGCGCGCCATGCCTGGGCGCCGTCAAGCCGGCTGCAGTATTGCGGGCGCCTCTGTGATTACCCGCCTCATTCTGATCCAGGCCTACCTGTTCATGCTCGGCTGCGGCCTGGTCATGCTGGGCCTGTTCGCGGGTAGCGATTTCCTGCTGCAGCAGGCGCCTACCCTGGCCACGGTCATACTCCTGCCGGACAGCGCGGTGCTTTCGGCCCTGATCGGTATCCTGCTGCTGACCTGCCTGGCACGTCCGGTCTGGTTGCGTGTGCTGCCCGCCGCTGGCATTGCTGTCCTGTGCGGCTACACACTGGTGCACTCACGCATTGCTGGCGGCGAGGATCAGGGGCTCTCGTTGCTCAGCGGATTCCTGCGCATGCGCGACGGTCTGGCGTTGGTCATGCTGTTGCCCACGCTGGCGCTGCTGGTGCCGGGCCGCGCAGGGCGCTGGGCCGCGCGAGGGGTGGCTGCGGTGCTGCTGCTGGTGTCCCTGTTGCAATTGATGGCGATCCTGGGGCTGACCAGTCTACCGTTCTGGGTCGGATTCAAGTATTCCACCAACCTGATGGCCGTGCTCGTGACCGGGCTGCTGGGTCTCGGCATGCTCGGCTACAGCCTGCTGCCTTCAGGCAGTTCGCTTTCGTTCACTCGCCTCGGGCTGGCTCTTGGCATGCTCAGTGCCCTGGTTGCAGCCTTTGCCTGGCATCAGTCCTCGCTGGCGCATATCCGCTATCTGCAAGCCAACAGTGATCTGCTGCTGGACGCTACCGCGCAGCATCTGGAGCGCAGCCTGCAGGCGCGGATGATGTTGCTGCAGCGAATGGGTGAACGCTGGGAACTGCGTGCAGCGCTGCCGCCGGCCGACGTCTGGCTTCAGGAATCCGGCAGTTATCTGCGCGATCATCCCGACCTGCACTTTATTGCGCTACTGGATCGGCAGTTGCAACCCGTGTTTCTGGGAGAAAGACAGCCAGGCATGGTTTCAGGTGCGTCCGGGCTACTCGCCAGCGTTGACATGGCGGCCTACTGGCAGACCCATGACCAGACCCTCCCCGGGGACCGCGTACACCTGGAACATCAGGTCGGCAACCTGGGTCTGCTGGTCATGCCGCTGCAGCTGGAAGGGGAGACATGGCTGCTGGCGGCGGGCATTGACCTGAGCCGGCTGCTGGAGAGTGTAATGACCGGGCACCTGGGGCCCTTTGGTGTGCGCATCGAGCGCGCCGGGCACGCTATCCTGGAAACGGCCTCCCAGGGTGCATTCCTGCCGGTGCACTCCCGTACCCTGGATCTGGAACACGGTGAGCCCTGGCGATTGCAGACCCTGATAAGCCGCCAGTACGCCTCGGGCACCAGTGGTGGTCTGGCAACCGGTGAATTTGTCTTCCTGCTTCTGGCAGGCATGCTGTTGATGATTGCCCAGCGCATGACCAGCCTGGCCAATCAGCGCAGCCGTCTGCTACGCCGGCTGACCGCCACCCTGCGCTCCAATCTGCAGCGCCAGTCGGAGCTGCATGCGTTCAATGAGCAGATCATGTATCACTCCCTGGATCTGCTGTGCGCCATCGATGCCCAGGGGCGTTTTCTGCGGGTCAGTCAGTCGGCCGGCATGATCCTCGGCTATCGACCAGAGCAGATGCAGGGCCGGTCCGTGATGGAGTTCATGGTCATCGAGGACGAGGGGCGTGTCCTGAAGATGATCGAGCGCATGGACCAGGTCGGAGTGTTGCGCAATTCGCGCAACCGTTTCTGGCATCGCGATGGCCAGCAGGTGGACATGATGTGGTCAGCGGCCTGGGATGCGGAGTCACGCATGCTGGTGGCTGTCGGTCGGGATATCAGTGCGCTGGTGGTGGAGGAGCGCTTCGCCGCGCAGCAGCGCGATGTGCTGGGCATGATTTCGGCCCAGGAGCCGCTCCCGCTGATTCTCGACAAGGTCTGCGTGATGATGGAGCAGCGGCTGCCCGGGTGCCGTGCGTCCATCACCATGGTCAACCCCGAAAGCGCTACCCTGCAGGTGCTCAGTGCGCCCAGCCTGCCGCAGTCATACCGGGCCATTGTCGACGGGATTGCCGTCGCCGCGGGGAGCTGTTGTTGCGCGACAGCGGCATTCCGGGCAGAGGCCATCCGGGTGGATGAGATAGCGACCTCCAGTCTCTGGGACAGCTACCGCGATGTCGCATTGGCTGCGGGTTTGCGTTCATGCTGGTGTATGCCGATGCTGAGCCGGGACAACGCCGTTCTGGGTACACTCTCGCTATACAGTGGCGAAAGCGATCTGCCGGGCGTTGATTCGCAGATCATGCTCAGCTGCACGCAGCTGGCGGCCCTGGCATTGGAGCGTGATCAGGACCAGGCCCGTCTGGTCGCCAGTGAGCAACGCTACCGTTCGCTGTTTTCGCATAATCCCGATGCGGTGTTCTCCTTTGACCGTCAAGGCGTGTTCACCATCATGAATGATGCGGGTCTGGCACTGACCGGCCTGACCCTCGAGCAGGTCACGGGCACCCACTACAGCAGCCTTGTCGATCCGGCCGAGCGTCCCTTCCTGGTGGAGAATTTCAACCGGAGTCTGGCCGGCGAGCCCGTGCGCTATGAGACCTCCATTCGCAATGCAGCTGGCGAGTTGCTGGAGCTGGACGTCTCCCACCTGCCGGTGATCATCAACGGTGAAGTGACCGGTGTGTTCGGTATCGCCAAGGACCTGCGCGGAATCAAGTCTGCCAGGCGCGAGCTGGAGCGGCAGCTGGCCTTTACCCAGGCGGTCACCGACAGCCTGCAGGAGGGCCTGATTGCCACGGATGCCGAGGGTATCGTCAGTTTCAGCAACCCGGCGGCCCGAGCGCTGCTGGATATTCCCGCCGATGCCGAGCCGGGCAGTCTCTCGACCTGGACCCCGCTGCATCCGGCGAACTGGCAGGAACCGGGGGACCAGGCCCTGGTCGGTGAGTTCGAGCACCGCGCCGGCCATCCGCCCAGGCATATTGCCTACCGGGCGGTATTGCTGCGCCGAGGCGGGCAGGGTGGTGGCTGGGTGATCACCCTGCGTGACCGCACGGCCGAACTCAAGGCCGGTCAGGCCCTGGCCGAGCGGGACCAGTTCTTCAGCCTCTCGCTGGACATGTTCTGCATGATCAGCCTCAAGGGCCTTTTTGTGCAGCTCAACCCCGCCATGCTCAACGCCCTGGGCTATCTGCCGGGCGAGCTTATCGATCAGCCCTACATGGAGATCCTCGTCCCTGCGGACAGACCCCGGGCCGAGGAAGCCATGAACCGGCTTGCCCGGGGAGAGCGGGTGGCGCACCTGGATCTTGGCGTACGCAAGGCCTCCGGCGGTGTGATCACTCTGGAGCTGAATGCGGCGCTGGGCGCCGATCGCATCATCTACGTGGTAGCGCGGGATGTAACCGAGCAGCGGGCGATGGAAAAGACCTTCCAGCAACACCGTACGCTGTTCCAGATAGCTGGAAGCGTGGCACGGATCGGTGGATGGATCATCGACCTGCAGCAGAACAAGGTGATTCTGTCTGACGAGGTGTGTGCGATACATCAGTTGCCCGCGGGCAGTGTTATTGATCTGGAACGGGTGACAGACCTCTATGTGCCCGAATGCCATCGGGCCTTGCGCGCCCAGCTCAAGCGGTGCATGCAGCAGGGCGAGGATTACCAGTTGCGTTGCCAGGCCCTGAATACGTCCGGTGAGCGGATCTGGGTACGCCTGATAGGCAGAGCCCTGCGTGGCCGCGACGGCCAGGTGACGCACGTGCAGGGCGCGGTCCAGGACATCAGCGATTCGGTCCGGGCCGAGAATGAGCTGCAGCGCATGGCAGAGCGCATGCAGAATACCCTCGACAGTATTACCGATGCATTCTTCTCGGTGGATCCCCAGTGGTGTTTCAGCTACGTCAATGCCCGGGCCGAACGCATGCTGGATCGCAAGGCATCGGAGCTGCTCGGCCAGAACCTCTGGGATGTTTTCCCGGAAGCCCGTCCCTCGGAATTCTACCGGCGCTACCATGAGGCGGTGTCGTCCGGCCGCAGCCAGCACTTCGAGTTCTACCTTGCGGCGCAGCAACGCTGGATCGACATCAGCGCCTATCCGTTTGATGACGGCTTGTCGGTGTTTTTCCGGGACATTACGGACCGCAAGCAGAACGAGGCGCAACTGCGTACGGCGGTGTCGGAACTCGAGCGCAGTAATCGGGAGCTGCAGGATTTCGCCTTCATTGCCTCCCATGATCTGCAGGAACCGCTGCGCAAGGTTCAGGCTTTCGGTGAGCGGCTGGAACAGCGGGCCGATCAACTGGACGAGACGGGAAGGGATTACCTCAAGCGCATGCGTCAGGCCTCGGGCCGCATGCAGAACCTGATCCAGGACCTGCTCAGCTATTCACGCGTTACCACCCAGGGCGGGGCGCTGCAGCCGGTGGCGCTCGATCAGATCCTCGATGGCGTCTTGCTGGATCTCGAGGCAACGCTCGAGAGTTCCGGCGGGCGAATCGAACGCAGTCCCCTGGCCTCGATCCAGGGCGATCCACGGCAACTGGGTCAGCTGCTGCAGAACCTGCTCAGCAACGCGCTGAAGTTTCATCGGCAGGATCAGCCGCCGATCATTCAGGTTTACGGTGAGCGCGGGGAGGATGGCAGTTGGAGGCTGCATGTGGCGGACAACGGTATCGGTTTTGATGAAAAATACCTCGACCGGATCTTCAATCCTTTCCAGCGCCTGCATGATCGCCAGCAGTTCAGCGGTACCGGCATCGGTCTGGCGATCGTGCGCAAGATTGCCGAACGGCACCAGGCCGACATCCATGCGCGCAGCGAGCCTGGCCAGGGCAGCGTGTTTACTGTTACCTTCCGCGCCGCTGCCGTCATTGATGCACCCGAGAGCCTGCCACCGGCTGACCGGGGGGCGCCATGAGCTGTCGGCGCCGGCATCACCACCGCGAGAAAGGCTACTGCCGGAGAGGGTCTACACTCTGATGAGGGTCATCGATCATGGAGCCTGACAATCGCATGAGCGCGAGAGATACAGCCCAACGCCTGCGGCACATTCTCGTGGCTGACGACGACGAGGACGATTGTCTGCTGATGCGCGAGGCCTTTGCCGAACGGCGTGCAGACAGCCTGCTGGGGTTTGTGCACGACGGTGAGCAATTGCTGGCTTACCTGCTCGGCACGCCTCCGTACCAGGACCGGGTGCGTTACCCGATGCCTGACCTGATTCTGCTCGACCTGAACATGCCACGCATGGACGGGCGTGAAGCGCTGGGCGCCATAAAGCAGCATCCGCACCTGCGTCGCATCCCGATCGTGGTGTTGACCACGTCCTCGGCCTGCGAAGACGTGGCTGGCAGCTATCAGGACGGTGCGAACTCCTTTGTGACCAAGCCGTCCAGCTTCAGCGAACTGGCCGGTCTGGTGGAAATGCTTGGCAAGTATTGGCTGGAGCTGGTCACACTGCCGCCTTCGCCACGGACACGGGAGGCCTGATGCTTCAGGGCGAGATACTACGACTACTGCTGATTGAAGACGACGAAGATGATTATCTGATCCTCCGCGAGCTGCTGGCGGATGTCCCGGATCAGCATTTTCGTCTGGACTGGGTTTCCAGCTACGACGCGGGCCTGGCACGGGGCCTTGCGGCTGAGCATGACGTACTGCTGGTGGACTACCGACTGGGAGCCGACTCCGGCCTGACATTGATCAGCCAGTTGAATGCCCAGGGTATTCAGGCCCCGATGATTCTGCTGACCGGTCTGGCCGACCACGAGCTGGATGCGCGGGCCATCGAACTCGGCGCGTCGGATTACCTGGTCAAGGGCGAGTTCAGCGGCATGATGCTGGCGCGGAGTATCCGCTATGCCCGCGACCGGGCGCACATCAACGCCCAGCTGATTGGCAGCGAAGCGCGCTACCGGATGCTGTTCGAGGCGAATCCGGAGCCGATGTGGGTATTCGACCAGGAGAACTTCCGTTTTGTCGCGGTGAACGAGGCTACTGTCAGGATGCTTGGCTACAGCCGTGACGAGCTGCTTGATATGTCCGTGCTCGATATCCGCTCGGAGGATGAAAAGGTACGCTTCATTGAGCGCTACCCGGGCCTGCGCGACGGCAATACCGCAGGGCGGATGGGGGTCTGGAGCTACCTGCGCAAGGACGGATCGCAGTTCCACGCGGAAGTGCACGCCCATCCATTCGAATACCTCGGACGGCCTGCCTACCTGGCACTGGTGCTGGATATTTCTGCCAAGTACGAAGCCGAGGCGGCTCTGGAGCAGAAGCAGCAGGCCTTCCACCAGTTGCTGGAAGACTCGAGGGACGCTTTGCTGGTGGTTGATGCCCAGGGCGTGGTGCACTATGCCAACAAATCCGCGGAGGATCTGTTCCATGGCCGGCCGGCGCATTCGCCGATTGCGCTGCCGGCGGGGGGAGCGGTGCGTTTCGACGCCCATCTGACCATGGCCGATGGCGAGACCATTGCCCTGGAAGTGCAACGCTCCGAGACCGAGTGGAATGGACACTCCATGGAATTGCTGTCGCTGCGCGACATTACCCGGCGCAGACGCCAGGAGGAGCAGCTGCGGCTGCTCAAGCGCGGCCTGGAAGTCAGTATCGATGGTGTCGTGATCGTCGATGCAATGCAGGCGGATCTGCCGATCATCTACGCCAATGCAGCCTTCAGCAGGCTGAGTGGCTACCCGGAAGAGGAAATCATCGGCCGCAACTGTCGCTTTCTGCAGCGCGATGACCGTGCGCAGCCCGCTCTCAACGAGCTGCGAGATGCCATCGCTGCGCAGCGCGAAGCCCAGGTGGTGGTGCGCAACTACCGCAAGGACGGCAGCATGTTCTGGAACGAGCTGTATATCGCGCCGGTGCCGAACGAGGAGGGCGTGGTCACGCACTTCATCGGCGTGCAGAACGACCTGACCGAGCAGAAACAGTACGAGCAGGAGCTGGCGCACAGTGCCAGTCACGACCGGCTCACCGGCCTGGTCAGCCGGCAGATTCTCGAGGATCGCCTGCGCCAGAGTGGCGATCTGGTTCATCGCTACAATCGCAAGATCGCGGTGCTGTTCGTCGATCTGGACAGTTTCAAACCGATCAACGATTCCCTTGGCCACACCATAGGCGACCAGGTACTGATCCAGGTGGCCCGCCGCCTGGAATCCGCCGTGCGTCCCGGCGACACGGTCGCCCGCATGGGCGGCGACGAATTCATCGTGCTGCTGCCGGACCTGGCCCATGAAGAGGACGTGATCATTGTCGTTGATCGCATCATGGATCAGGTGGCCAGGCCGTTCGACGTCGAGGGTGTGCCTTTGCAGCTGACCTGCAGCATCGGGATCACCCTGTCCGGCGATCAGAGCAAGGAAGATCCCTTGCAACTGATCCAGCAGGCAGACCTGGCGATGTACAAGGCAAAGCAGCATGGGCGCAATGACTACCAGTGGTACACCGACGATCTGACCCAGCGGGTGCATGAGCGTCTGATTCTGCGCGCGGATCTGCAACAGGCAATCGAGCTGGGCCAGTTCGAACTCTATTACCAGCCCCAGGTCGCCCTGCGCGGCGGTGGGGTCTGTGGCTGCGAGGCGTTGCTGCGCTGGAGGCATCCGGAACGGGGGATGATCCCGCCCGATGTATTCATCCCGATGGCCGAAGCGACCGGCCAGATCATCCCGCTGAGTGAGTGGGTGGTCAAGCGTGCCTGCCAGGACGCGGTTGAACTCTGCACCCGCCTGGTGCCTGGCGCTGCGGTCGCCATCAACGTCTCGCCGCTGCATTTCCAGCGCAGCAGCTTTGTTGCCTTTATTCAGCGCATGCTCGATGACAGCGGGCTGGATCCGCACTGCCTGGAGCTTGAGGTCACCGAAGGCTTGCTGCTGAACAATATCGAGGAAGCCATCGGTACGCTTCAGGAGCTGAAGAACAAGGGCATCAAGATCGCCATCGACGATTTCGGCACCGGTTTTTCCAGTCTCAATTATCTGAAGCGGCTCCCCATCGACAAGGTCAAGATCGACAAGGCCTTCATTGACGACGTCAACGACGACGGCCGGGACGCGGCCATTGTCCAGTCGATCATCAGCCTGGCCCATAACCTGCAGCTGACGGTGATTGCCGAAGGGGTGGAAACAGAGCGGCAGTTGGCGTTCCTTGCCCTCCATGACTGCGACGAGATTCAGGGCTATCTGTACGCTCGCCCCATGCCTTTTGCCGATCTGATCGCGTGGATCGACCAGTGGGAGAAGCGCTCGCAGCAGCCCTGACCTGTGCTTCAGGCATGCGTCCTCAGGCGCTTTGACTGGCTACCGGTTCATCGTGCACGAGCAGAGTCGATGCGGCCACGACCTCGCCAATGACCAGCACCGCAGGGCTTCTGAGCCCGAAGACAATCGCCTGGCTGCATAGCTGCTGCAGGGTGCAGAAATGCTGGCGCTGCTGGGGCAGGCTGGCCTGCTCGATCATCGCCACCGGGGTCGAGCCGGGCATGCCGCCGTCGAGCAGGCCCTGTTGAATCTGCTGGAGCCGGGCAACGCCCATATACACCACCAGGGTGGTGCCGCACTGGGCCAGTGCCCGCCAGTTCAGCTCGCTGTCGTCGCGGGTATGCGCGGTCACCAGGGTAACGCCGCGGCTGGTGTCGCGCAGGGTCAGCGGAATACCGCAGCGGGTCGCGCCAGCCAGCCCGGCGGTAATGCCGTTGACCGTCTCCGATGCAATGCCCCTGGCAGCGAGCCATTGGGCTTCCTCACCGGCCCGTCCGAAAATACAGGGGTCGCCACCCTTCAGGCGCACCAGGCGCTTGCCCTGGCGGGCGTATCGCAACATCAGGCGGTTGATGAAGGCCTGCGGGGTCGACCGGCAGCCGCCGCGCTTGCCCACCCGGATAATCCTGGCGCCGGGGCAGAGTTCGAGTACCGCCGGGTTGACCAGGTCATCGACCATGACCACTTCGGCCTGGCCCAGCAGCCGGGCCGCCTTGAGCGTCAGTAGCTCCGGATCCCCCGGCCCGGCTCCCACCAGGTGGATCAGACAGTTGTTGTCGGTGTGAAGGCTGCTCATGGGGCTCTCTCCGTGTAGGACGGGCATCTGTGTAAGCTCAGGCTGCCTGGCCGGAGCGGGCCAGCAGGCGACGCACCTCCGGCAGGCAGGATCCGCACTGGGTCCCGCAGCCGAGCTCGGTTTTCAGGGTTTCCAGGCCCATGCCGGCATCGACACCGGCCTGTACCCGGCTCAGGCTGACATTCATGCAGTTGCACAGCACGGTCTCGATTCGGCCTGCGGCACCCCCGGGAGGCGCACTCAGGGGGGCAAGCAGCCAACGGCGGATGGCGCTCACCGACTCACCGCCGAGCCAGGCCTGGTGGAGCCAGTCCTGCGCCCGGGTTTCACCACACAAGCGCAGGGCGGTTATGCGATCGTCTTCGATCCTGAGGCCTTTGCTGATGGCACGGCCGGGATCTTCGAAGCGCAGGACCGATGCCTGATCGAGCCCGAGCACCGCATCGACCGCTGCCAGCCAGGCCGTCGACAGCGCCTGTGAGTGGGCTGCGCGCAGGAGCAGGGCCGGGCGGTCACGGCCACTCAGACTGAAACTGGCAAAGGTGAGCGGTTCGCACAGGGACCGCAGGGCGCTGAAGCGCGCCTGGACATCACCCTCAACCAGCATGAACAGCTCCCAGGGCAGTTCGACCGGGTCGATGCGTATGGTCGCCTGCTTGAGTTCCGGCTGCCGCGATAAGGGGTCAAAGGCGGGCTGGGTCAGCACGTTGACGCCACCGCCACGCAGAAACCGGTCGCCCCAGTGCATCGGGATCCAGGCGTGGCCCCGTTGCAGCTGCTCGTCGGCCGTTACCGGCAGTACCAGCTCACCACGCTGACTGGTCACCTTGACCAGCTGGCCCTCGCGCAGCTGGTGGCTGCTCAGCTCAGCCGGATGCAGGCTGATCCGGGCCTGATCGACATGGCCGAACAGCTGCGCGGCGGTCCCGGTGCGGCTCATGCCATGCCACTGATCGCGCAGTCGGCCGGTATTGAGCAGTAGCGGAAAGTCACCGCCTGGCTGCTCCTGTGCAGGCAGGTATTGATCGGCGATAAAACGGGCGCGCCCGTCTGGTGTGGGAAAGACACCTTCGGCATACAGGCGCGGCGTGCCCTGCCTGGCCCCGGCCGCAAAGGGCCATTGTTGCGGGCCCAGGGCTTCGAGCAGGGCATAGCTCAGGCCGCTGTAATCCAGGTCACGCCCGCGGGTCAGCCCGCGGAATTCGTCGAACAGGGCTTGCGGGTCGGTGAAATCAAAAAGCCCCGGTTGCGTGGGACGCAGCTGATGTTGCAGCCGTCTGGCCAGATCGCAGACGATGGCCCAGTCTGCCCGTGCCTCTCCCGGGGCCGCCACGGCGGCCCGTACCCGGCTGATGCGCCGTTCGGAATTGGTGACGCTGCCGGATTTTTCTCCCCAGCTCGCCGCCGGCAGCAGCAGGTCGGCATAGGCACAGGTTTCGGTGGTGCTGAAGGCTTCCTGCACGACGACGAAGGGGCATGCGGCCAGGGCCTGGCGCACCAGGTTCTGGTCCGGGAGTGACTGCGCCGGATTGGTACAGGCGATCCACAGCGCCTTGACCTTGCCCACGCGCACCGCCTCGAACAGCTCTATGGCGCTCAGGCCTGCGGCCTCGGGCAGCGCGTCGACGCCCCAGTACTCTGCCACCTCACGGCGATGCTCGGCATTGCCTGCCTCGCGGTGACCCGGCAGCAGGTTACTCAGGCTTCCGGTTTCGCGACCACCCATGGCATTGGGCTGGCCGGTCAGGGAGAACGGGCCGCTGCCTGGTTTGCCGATCTGGCCCGTGGCCAGATGCAGGTTGATGAGGGCACTGTTCTTCGCGCTGCCGGCGCTGGACTGGTTCATGCCCATGCACCAGAGGGAGAGGAAGCTCGGGGCGCTGCCAATCATGCGGGCAATCCGATGCAGGTCTTCCTGCTCGATGCCACAGATCCGTGCAACGCGTTCGGGGGTGTAATCGCCGACCAGCGTCTGCAGCTCAGCGAAGTCACGGGTGTGCTGATGGATGAAGGCTGCAGCTGTGCGCCCCTGCTCGATCAACAGGTGCAGGACGCCGTGCAGAAAAGCCACGTCGGTGCCGGGCTGCAGGGCCAGGTGAATGTCGGCGATATCACAGGTGGCCGTGCGGCGGGGGTCCACGACGATGATGCGCTTGTCGGGATGCGCCTGCTTCGCCTGCTCGAGCCGACGAAAAAGGACCGGATGGGCATAGGCCATGTTGCTGCCGATGATCAGCAGGCAGTCGGTCAGTTCGATGTCTTCATAGGAGCAGGGTGGAGCGTCGGCACCCAGGCTGCGCTTGTAGCCGACCACGGCGCTGGACATGCACAGTCGCGAGTTGCTGTCGATATTGTTGGTGCCGATCAACCCCCGCGCGAGTTTGTTGAAGGCATAGTAGTCTTCGGTGAGCAGTTGGCCGGAGATATAGAAGGCGACGCTGTCGGGGCCGTGTTCGGCGATGGTGCTTGCGAACATATGGGCCGCGTGCCCCATCGCGGTATCCCAGTCGGTCCGGTTGCGGCGCAGTCCCTTGCCCAGCCGCAATTCCGGATACAGTGCCCGCGCGGCCTGATCACCGGTCCTGTGCAGCGTCGAGCCCTTGCTGCACAACCTGCCGTAATTGGCAGGATGGGCCGGATCGCCGCTGACGCCCTGTATTCGCTGGCTATCATGCTCTATCAGTACGCCGCAACCGACGCCGCAGTAGCAGCAGGTCGAGGCTGTGGTTGCAGGCATCACGCAGCCTCCCCGATGTGCCTGGCCGGCTTGACGCTATCCGCGAGCTCTTCAGTAGGGCAGGCTGCCTGGCCGAACATGAGGCCATCGCGGATGTTGTCAATGTTCTGCCCGGAACGGATCAGCTGGACATACCAGGGGCTGTCCTGCGTTTCACCGTAGAGGCAGGCCCCGACCAGTGCGTGGTCACGAATCACCAGTTTCTTGTAGATGCCCAGGGGCGGATCGGAGAGGGTGATGATCTCGCTGTCGTCACTGCCCTTGAAGTCACCGGCCGAGAACAGATCGATTCCGGTCACCTTGAGCTTGGTGGCAGTGACCGAGCCCAGATACCGGCCGTAGCCGAGCATGGCCAGATGGTTGGCGCAGACCCGGGCCTGCTCGTAAAGGGGAGCGACCAGGCCGTAGGCGATCCCCCGGTGGTTGGCGCACTCACCGATGGCGTAGATTTTCGGGTCATAGGTCTGCAGGGTATCGCTGACCAGTATGCCGCGATCACAGGCCAGCCCGGCGTGTTCAGCCAGCTCCGTCCGGGGTCGTACACCCGCAGCCATGACGACCAGGTCAGCCGGCAGTTGCAGACCGCTTTCCAGCCGCACGGCCACCACCTGCCCCTGGCCGCCATCCACCAGTTCCTGTGTGACCTCTGACAGTTGAAATCGGATGCCGCGACTTTCCAGGCTGGACTGCAACATTGCCGCTGCGGTCGCGTCCAGTTGCCTGTCGAGCAGGCCCTTGCCGATGTGCACGACAGTGACGTCCATGCCGCGCTGTTTCAGACCGTTGGCGGCTTCCAGTCCCAGCAGCCCGCCGCCGATGACCACGGCGTGGCGCTTGCTGCTGGCAGTGCTGACCATCAGCTCGGTATCGGCAATATCGCGGTAGCCGATGACCCCCGCGAGCCGGTTACCGGGTACGGGCAGGATGAACGGGCTGGAACCGGTGGCGAGCAGCAGCCGGTCATAGCTGGCAACGGTGCCGTCGTCGGCAATCACCCGGCAGCGACGCCGATCAATCTCTACCACGCGCTTGCCGGCATGCAGTGTCACGCCGTTGTCCCGGTACCAGTCCAGGTTATTGAGAATGATGTCCTCGAAGCTCTGCTCGCCGGCGAGCACGGGCGAGAGCATGATGCGGTTGTAATTGGGATGGGGCTCGGCGCCGAATACGGTGATGTCGTACAGATCCGGTGCCAGCTTGAGCAATTCCTCGAGCGTGCGTACCCCCGCCATGCCGTTACCGACCATGACCAGTCTGAGCTTGTGCATCATCTGCTCCCCCTTTGCTGCGCGCCAAAAAAAAGCGCCCCACCGCGCTGTGCGGTAGGACGCCTTTGTCCGGATTCCGATTGTTCGGTGGGCTCGCTGTCGCCTGTGACTACGGCCGTGTTTGTGTGGAGTGGCGACTCTGCAGCCACGCCTTGACAGGGACTGATGCACAGCCTGTGCCAGCTTCAAAAACGTTGTGAATCAATGGCTTGCCAGGGGTTCTGGAGCTTTGCTGCGCACTCAATTGTGGCATGCGCACTGCACTGGTGCGTGCTGGCGGCCTAGCGTACGACCATGACCGAGCGTTTGGATTGCTGGACGACACGCATGGCATTGGTACCCAGAATATAATCCTCGGCCCGTTTGCGTTTGTGCGAGGCCATGACGATCAGATCCACCTTCAGCTGTTTGGCCACGCGAAGGATGGCCTCATAGGCCTTGCCGTCGGTGACGATGCGCTGCACCTGCACCTCTTCGGGAATGTTCTCCAGCACGAACTCCTTGAGGCGTTGCGTCACGGCCGCCTCGGCCTTCTCGGTGTACTCGCGCGGAAAAAAGCCGCCCACCAGGGGCAGGCCGAAGTCAGGTATCACGGTGACTATGTGCAGGGACGCGCCATAGTCACGGCAGAGTTGCAGCGCGGTAGGCAGCGCCTTGGTCCAGGACTGTTCGTGATTGAGATCGATCGGCAACAGAATCTTCTTGTACATGCTTTGCTTCCTCAGGCACTGACCGTCTGGTCAGGTTGCCGACGCCGCCACTGCAGGCCGACGATCAACATGAACAGTATGAATGCGGGTATCCACATCCACTCCTTGGAAATCCGATCCACCGGGGCAAGTATCTCGACAATCTCCTGGTCGAAATCGAACCCCAGGTCGGCCGCCAGGCTGCCATAGGTGACCATGTCGACCAGGGTGCGATCGCCTTCCTGCATCAGGGTCAGGCCCAGCTCGTCAAGACGCTCCTGGCCAGTGGCTCCATCGGGTACCGGAACCAGCAGGTAGAACTCGCGTGGCTCGCCGATTTCGTCCAGGCCCGCGATCTGCATGCGCAGGTTGCTGCCTTCATCCACACGATCCAGCGCCTGTGCGATCTCGGTCGGCGGTATGGACTGGTAGGGGTCATGCAGGATATCCATCCAGAAGCCGGGGCGGAACAGCGTGAAAGCCACCAGCAGCAACAGAATATTCTCGTACCAGCGATTGCGCACGATCATGAACCCCTGGGTCCCGGCAGCAAAGATCAGCATCGCCACGGTAGCGATGACGAAGATCAGCAGGCCCTTCCACAGCCCCACATCGATCAACAGCAGATCGGTATTGAAGATGAACAGGAAGGGCAGGGCGGCGGTACGCAGACTGTAGTAGAACGCCTGGAAGCCGGTGCGGATCGGATCGCCGTTGGATACGGCGGCAGCCGCAAACGAGGCCAGGCCGACCGGGGGCGTCACATCGGCCATGATGCCGAAATAGAACACGAACAGGTGCACCGCGATCAGCGGCACGATCAGACCGTTCTGCTGGCCCAGGGTCACAATGACCGGGGCGAGCAGCGCAGACACCACGATGTAGTTGGCGGTCGTGGGCAGGCCCATGCCCAGGATCAGGCTGAGGATGGCGGTGAGCATCAGCATCAGCATCAGATTGCCCATCGACAGGATCTCGACCAGGTCGGCCAGCACCAGCCCGACGCCTGTCTGTGCCACGGCACCGACGATGATGCCGGCGGTCGCCGTGGCGATCCCGATCCCGATCATGTTCCGCGCCCCGGACACCAGGCCCTGCCACAGGTCATCAACGCCTTCGCGCAGATCATTGGCCATCTTGCTCTGGCCACGGAACAGGGCCAGCAGCGGCCGTTGGGTGAGAATGATCACGATCATCAGCACGGTAGCCCAGAAGGCCGACAGGCCCGGCGAGAGCCGTTCTACCATCAGGCACCAGACCAGTACGATGACCGGCAGGATGAAGTGCAGCCCGGACATCACTGTGGGTCGGGTCTGCGGCAGATTGACCACCGGTGAATCGGGGTCGTCCATTTCCAGTTCCGGATACTGGGCGCCCACTTTCAACAGGCCGACATACACCGCCAGCAGGGCCGCACCGATGACCCAGCCGGCGCTTTCACCGAGCAGGGGCTTGAGCCAGCCCAGCCCGTAATAGACCGCGAAAGAGAGGGCCATCAGCAGGATCAGACCGGTCAGAAAACCGATCATCTTGCGTACCAGCGGGCGCGGCGGGTTGCTGCTCTGCAGACCCTGCATGCCGGCTTTCATCGCTTCGAGATGGACGATGTAGACCAGGGCGATATAGGAGATCAGTGCCGGCAGAAACGCATGCTTGATCACCTCGACATAGGAGATGCCCACATACTCGACCATCAGGAAGGCCGCAGCACCCATCACCGGCGGCATGATCTGTCCATTGACCGAGGAGGCGACTTCCACGGCGCCAGCCTTCTCGGAGGAAAATCCGACCCGTTTCATCATCGGGATGGTGAAGGTACCCGTGGTCACCACGTTGGCGATCGAGGAGCCGGAAATCAGCCCGGTCATCGCCGAGGCCACGACCGCCGCCTTGGCGGGGCCACCCTTGTAGTGCCCCAGCAGCGAGAAGGCCACCTTGATGAAGTAGTTACCGGCCCCGGCCTTGTCCAGCAGGGCGCCAAAGAGCACGAACAGGAAAACGAAGCTGGTAGATACGCCCAGCGCAATGCCGAATACGCCCTGGGTCGTCAGCCACTGATGGTTGGCCAGCGAATCGATGCTGACCCCTCGGTGGGCGAGAATGCCGGGCATATAGGGCCCGCCAACCGAATAGACGATAAAGACCAGTGCCACGATCATCAGTGGTGGACCCAGTGCCCGCCGCGTGGCTTCCAGCAGCAGGATCAGGCCGGTAATCGCCACGATCACATCGACGGTGGTCGGATTGCCCGGTCTGGCCGACAACTGCGTATAGAAAATGTAGATATAGGCCGCACAGAAGGAGGCGGCGAAGGCCAGTACCCAGTCAGGCACCGGCACGCGATCACGGGGAGACCGTTTCAGCGCGGGGAATGAGAGAAAACCAAGGAATACGGCGAAGGCAAGATGAATCGACCTTGCCTCGGTGCTGTTGAAAACGCCAAAGCCCACCATGAACGGCAGCGGCGAAGCAATCCAGAGTTGAAACAGGGACCAGGCCGCCGCAACCGAAACGATCAGTTTGCCGGGAAATCCGTTCGGCTTGCGCGCGCCGGTGTCACTCGTCGCGACCAGCTCCTCGAGTTCGGTGCTGAGATTGTCGCGCTTGGTTGTTTGCTCGCTCATGATCGTCCTTGCTGTTCGTTGTACTTCTTCTCAGAGGAACAGGTATGGCCGTCGGGAGCGCCGACGGCCAATACATCATTACATCCAGCCGCGTTCCTTGTAGTAACGAACGGCGCCGTCATGCAGCGGGACGGACAGGCCTTCCTTGATCATTTCCTCTTCCTTCAGAGTGGCGAAGGCCGGGTGCAGGCGCTTGAAACGATCGAAGTTCTCGAAAACGGCCTTGACCGTGTGATACACCACGTCGTCCGGCACCTTGCTCGAGGTGACCAGGGTCGCGCGCACACCGAAGGTCTGAACGTCTTCCTCGTTGCCACGATAGATGCCGCCGGGGATGGTGGCCTTGGCGTAATAGGGACGATCTTCGATCAGTTGGTCGATTTCTTCGCCGGTCACCGACACGATCACCGAATCAACCGTTGTGGTGGCTTCCTGGATCGAACCATTGGGGTGGCCTGCGACATACACCATCGCGTCGATGTTGTTGTCACCCAGGGCTGCAGCCTGCTCGGCGGCGTCCAGCTCGGAAACCAGGGCAAAGTCGTCACGGGTCCAGCCTAGCGCGTCCATGACCACTTCCATGGTGTCGCGTTGCCCCGAGCCGGGGTTGCCCAGATTCACCCGCTTGCCCTTCAGATCCTTGACGTTGTCGATGTCGGCATCTTCGCGGGCGACCACGGTGAGCGGCTCGCCGTGCAGGGCGAACATTGCACGCATTTCCTCGAACTTGCCGGCGTCCTCGAAGTTCTGCGCACCGTTGTAGGCCTTGTACTGGATGTCGGACTGGACCACACCCATGTCCATCTCGCCATTGCGGATGGCGTTGACGTTGGCAACCGAGCCACCGCTCGAGGGGGCGTTACAGCGGATGCCATGCTCGTTGGCGTTGCGGTTGATCAGCCGGCACACCGACTGGCCGACGACGTAGTACACGCCGGTCTGCCCGCCGGTACCGATGGTGACGAACTTTTCCTGGGCAAGTGCGGGGGTAGCGGTGACTGCTGCGAGGCTCAGGGCGGCTGAAAACAGCAGGGTAAGGGGTTGACGCTTCATGAGAGGGTGACTCCTTCTTTTGGTTTTGGCGATGGCAGTCGCGTCAGGCGATGCCGGGGTCACGCGGCCGTTAACCCGGTGCTGGACACTGCCGCAACCGGGTCGGTAAATGAAGTGTAGCGGACTGTGGCGCACTCATCTGAAAATAGCGATCAGCTGGCCAGGCGGCAAGTGATTGATTCAGATAGATGTGTTGAGTTGTGACTCACTCCGGCGGCCAGCCGCCCATCTCGCGCCAGCGGTTGACGATGCTGCAAAAGAGGTCGGCGGTCTTCTCGGTGTCGTAGCGTGCGGAGTGCGCTTCACGGCCGTCGAACTCGATATCCGCTGCCGCGCAGGCCTTGGCCAGGACCGTCTGGCCGAAGGCCAGGCCACCCAGGGTCGCGGTATCGAAGCAGGAGAACGGATGAAACGGATTGCGTTTGATCTGCGTGCGTTCAACGGCAGCATTGAGAAAACCCAGATCGAAGAACGCATTGTGACCTACCAGCACGGCGCGGTTGCAACCGGCTGATTTCACCGCCTTGCGCACGTGCTTGAAGATTTCCATCAGGGCATGCTCTTCGGTCACGGCCATGCGCAACGGATGGTCCAGCTTGATGCCGGTGAACTCCAGCGCGGCGGGCTCCACGTTGGCACCGACAAACGGCTCGACGCGGAAAAAATGCGTCTCGCTCGGGTAGATCATGCCTTCCTCATCCATTTCGATGATGGTGGCTGCGATTTCCAGGAGCGCATCCGTTGCGCTGTTGAAGCCTCCGGTTTCCACGTCCACGACCACCGGCAGAAAACCGCGGAAACGGTATGCCATGGGAGGCTTGGGCCCCTTGCTGACGGGTTGCTGGTCTTCGGTATCGAACTCAAACTCGCTCACGGGCGATCCTTAGTGTTGGCTGGCGGTCAGACGACGCGCCATTGCAGGGTCTCGCCGGCACGCAGTGGCACCACGTCCTGATCGCCGAGGGGCAGACTGGCAGGCGCGGTCCAGGGCTCACGCACCAGGGTGATATGATCGGTATTGCGCGGCATGCCATAGAAGTCCGGCCCATGCAGGCTGGCAAAGCCCTCCAGCTTGTCTAGAACGCCCAGGTTGTCGAAGGTCTCGGCATACATCTCGATTGCGGCATAAGCGGTATAGCAGCCGGCACAGCCACAGGCTGCTTCCTTGGCGTGCCGGGCGTGGGGCGCGGAATCGGTACCCAGAAAGAACTTGCTCGATCCCGAGACCACGGCATCACACAGCGCCTGCTGGTGTCGCTGGCGCTTGAGGATCGGCAGGCAGAAGAAATGCGGGCGAATACCGCCGACCAGCATATGGTTGCGGTTGTACTGCAGATGATGGGCGGTGATAGTGGCCCCGACATGCCCGGGCGCGCTGCGCACGAAGTCCACCGCATCGGCGGTGGTAATGTGTTCGAAGACGACCTTCAGGGTAGGGAAGCGCTCGACGACCACCACCAGTTGCTGGTCAATGAACACCTTTTCCCGGTCGAAGATGTCGACCTCGGCATGGGTGACTTCACCGTGCACCAGCAGGGGCATGCCCACCTCGGCCATGGCCTCTAGCGCCGGATAGATATTCTCCAGGGCAGTTACCCCGGACTGTGAATTGGTCGTCGCACCCGCCGGGTAGAGCTTGGCCGCCACCGCCTGGCCGGCATTCCACGCCTGGCGGATAATCTGCGGGCTGGTCTGGTCGGTGAGATAGAGCACCATCAGCGGATTGAACGCCGAGCCCGCCGGACGGGCGGCCAGAATGCGCGCCTTGTATTCGTCAGCCTGATGGCCATCGCGCACCGGGGGGACCAGATTGGGCATCACAATGGCTCTGGCAAAGACCCGTGCCGCATCGGTCACGGTGTCTGGCAGCAGGTCGTTGTCACGCAAATGTATGTGCCAGTCATCCGGCCTGATCAGGGTGATGCGATCGGTCATCAGCGGGGATTCCAGAAGATTTGAATGGCTCAATGCTACCGGAAGCGCCCCCTGTTTTACACACTGGCGGGGTAAAGTTTTCCGGCGGCGCGCCGATCTATCCACTTGAGAAGAGTTCATCTTGCGGAGAAACCTGTGGCTCGAGCCCCCATTGCATTGCTGCTGACCCTGGCCCTGCCAGTCCAGGCGCTGACTTTCCAGACGCGCATGGAAGAGGTGCAGTGGTCGGTTGACGGCGACAAGTTCGAATGCCGCCTGACCCAGCCGGTCAGCGGTTATGGCGATGCGGTGTTCGTGCGGCGCGCCGGAGAGCGGCCGGTGTTCGAGCTCAGGGCCTGGAACAATCTCATGCGCCCGGGCCAGGCGCAGCTGTATAACGACGCGCCCATGTGGCAGCCGCACGCCCGGGCACGTCTGCTGGGCTATACCGCGGTGGCCGATGACCAGATCGTCATTCGCGTGCCCCAGCAGCAGGCCGGACAGATGCTGGCGGGCCTTGCAGATGGCCTGCATCCGACCATCCAGCGTGCGGCCTGGGCCAATGCGACCGAGTCGGTGCGGGTGGTGGTATCCAGCGTAGGCTATCAGCAGGCCTGGCTGGACTTCCAGAAATGCAGTGCAGGCCTGTTACCGATGAATTTCGATCAGGTTTCCAACAGTGTGGTCAGTTTCGCCAGTGGTGGCACTCATCTGTCGGCCAGCGCCAAGCAGTTGCTCGATACCGCACTGGAATATATTCAGGCGGATGAGGAAATCACCGGCATCGTCCTGGAAGGACACTCGGACAATGTCGGAAACCGGCTGGACAACCGGGAGCTGTCACGCCAGCGCGCCCTGGCCGTGCGCGAATACCTGCTCGAACGCGGCGTCGAGGAAGAGCTGTTCAGCATGCGTTTCCATGGGGACCGCTACCCTGTGGCCAGCAACCGAAGCGAAGACGGGCGCGCCAAGAACCGCCGCGTTACCCTCAAACTCGACAAGAGCTGACCCTTCTCCCCTGTGATTCCTGCTGGCTGAGCGCTAGAATAGCGGTTTGCCGGTCGCCCCGTGCGTGGCGTTGATCAAATTTCAAGGGAGCGCGTAATGTCTGATGTGAAAAAAGTCGTCCTGGCCTATTCCGGTGGTCTGGATACCTCGGTGATTCTCAAGTGGCTGCAGGATACGCACGATTGTGAAGTCGTCACCTTCACCGCTGACCTGGGGCAGGGCGAAGAGGTCGAACCGGCACGCGCCAAGGCTCAGGCCATGGGCGTCAAGGAGATCTACATCGACGATCTGCGCGAAGAGTTCGTGCGTGATTTCGTCTTCCCGATGTTCCGCGCCAATACCGTCTATGAAGGCGAGTACCTGCTGGGCACGTCCATCGCCCGCCCATTGATCGCCAAGCGCCTGATCGAGATTGCCAACGAGACCGGCGCCGACGCCATCTCCCATGGCGCCACCGGCAAGGGCAATGACCAGGTACGTTTCGAGCTGGGCGCCTACGCACTCAAACCCGGCGTGAAGGTGATCGCTCCCTGGCGCGAGTGGGATCTGCTGTCGCGTGAGAAGCTGATGGACTACGCCGAGAAGCACGGCATTCCGATTGAGCGCCATGGCAAGAAGAAATCCCCGTACTCGATGGACGCCAACCTGCTGCACATCTCCTATGAAGGCGGCGTACTGGAAGACACCTGGACCGAGCACGAAGAAGACATGTGGCGCTGGACCAAGTCCCCCGAAAACGCCCCGGATACCCCGACCTACATCGAGCTGACCTACCGCAACGGCGATATCAGTGCCATCGACGGCAAGGAAATGTCCCCGGCTACCGTGCTCGCCGAGCTGAACCGCATTGGTGGCGAGAATGGTATCGGTCGCCTGGACATCGTCGAGAACCGTTTCGTTGGCATGAAGTCCCGCGGCTGCTACGAAACCCCCGGCGGCACCATCATGCTCAAGGGCCACCGCGCCATCGAGTCCATCACCCTGGACCGCGAAGTGGCACACCTGAAAGACAGCCTGATGCCCAAGTATGCCGAGCTGATCTACAACGGCTTCTGGTGGAGCCCGGAGCGGGTGATGATGCAACAGATGATCGACGCCTCGCAGGCCAACGTGAACGGCGTGGTACGCCTGAAGCTGTACAAGGGCAATGTGATCGTCACCGGCCGCAAGTCCGATGATTCACTCTTCGACGCCGCCATCGCCACCTTTGAAGATGACGCCGGTGCCTATGATCAGGCCGACGCTGCCGGCTTCATCAAGCTCAACGCCCTGCGCATGCGTATTGCGGCGAGCAAGGGACGTAAGCTGCTCTAAACAAGCTGGAAGCTTGAAGCTAAAAGCTGGAAGTTCTCGGGGCCAGAGCCACACTCCCGCTTCAAGCTTCAAGCTTCAAGCTTCAAGCTCTATCCTTTCAAATTCAGTTCCAGGAGGTTTGCGTGCGAATTCTCCATACCATGCTCCGCGTCGGTAATCTGGACGCCTCCATTGCCTTCTACACGGAAGTGCTGGGCATGACGCTGCTGCGTCGCAAGGACAATGAAGCAGGTCGTTTTACCCTCGCGTTTGTCGGCTATGGCAACGAAGCTGACAATTCCGTGCTGGAACTTACCTATAACTGGGACACCGACCACTACGATCTGGGCGATGGTTACGGCCATATCGCGATCGAGGTGCTGGACGTCTACAAGGCCTGTGAGCAGATCAAGGCTGCAGGTGGCAAGGTGGTTCGCGAAGCGGGGCCCATGAAGCATGGGACCCGCATACTGGCGTTTGTCGAAGATCCGGACGGATATCGGATCGAGCTGTTATCGAGCCAGCCTCAGCCATAACGGGGCGGCAGGAGGCAACATGATCTGGTGGCTGCTCGTGGTGGTGCTGCTGGTGGGGGCGCTGTTTGCGCACCGACGGCAGAAGCAGAGGGCGCACCGTGCACGCTTGCGAGCACGCCTGCGGGCGATCGCCCAATTGCGCCTGCTGCGCGAGCTCCTGGAGCAGGTCCAGAGGCACCGCGGACTCTGTTTCGGGGTCATGTCCGGGGCCCACGCCCTGGAAAGCGACAGATGGACGGTACAGGCCCACGTCACCCGGCTGTTTGATCTGGCCACCGAGCATCAGGCCAACCTGGCCTGGCACGATCCCTGGAAGCAAGCCTACCCGCTCTGGCAGGAAATAGACCGTGAACGGCAGGGCGACAGCGCCCTCAAGGTCCTGAATCTGCATCACGAGCTGGCGGCTCTGATCCTGGCAACCATCGAAGCGTTGGGTCACCGCCATGACCTTATCTGTCTGGGCGGCCTGGCCCCCCAGCCGGAGGGGCTCTGGCTGGAGCTGCTGAAGAACGGGGAACTGCTGGGCAAGGCGCGAGCCGTGGGAACCGGTATTGCGGCCCGTCGACAGAACACGCCAGCCCAGTGCCGCGATCTCGATCAGTTGAGCGTGCTGATTCGCGAGCAGCTGTATCTGGCGCCGGCTCAGCTGAGTGTCGAACCGGGCCTGCGCGAGGCGCTGGCCCGGCCTGTACGCGAGGCCGAAGAGCGGGTGGATGCACTGCTTCAGGCCGTTGAAGCCCTGCTCAGGAACCCCGCCTATCCGGGGTTGGGGTCAATGGCGTTCTTCAAACTGGCGACCCAGGCGGTGAGCGCCCAGTACATGCTTGCCGACCTCCTGCTCGAGCGTCTGCGGCAGGGGGCGGAGAACACCCTCAAGCCGGACTGACGCCCCGGATGCGCGCGGCCATGTCCGCCGCATAGAGGTCCGTCATGCCGGCAATGAAATCGATCACTCGCAGGTAGCTGCTGTACAGGTCCCAATCCGGCCCGGGTACGTTGTTGCCCATCAGATCCAGAATGCGCTGGTGCTTGAAACTCAGGTTCTGCCCGGCGTGCTGTTCATTGACCGCGCCACAGAAGGCATCCAGCAGGGTTTCCAGGGTGCTGTAGGCACCGATTTCGTGCAGGGTCTTGCGCTTGTCCTGGAAGATACGCTCGCGGGCCATGTTCTTGGCCTCCAGCACGCAGCGGCGGGCATTGGGGTGCATGTGTTCGACCAGGTCACCGCTCAGCGTACCGGCCAGCAGCGCTGACTGCTGGTTGATGAAGGCCTCGGCTGCGGCGTTGACCAGATGCTCAATGGCCTTGCCGCGCAATATGGCCAGTCTGCGCCGCGTGGAATCCTTCGCCCCCAGCATCCGATAGGTTTCCGGCAGGTCGTCGCCAACCAGTTGCAGCAGCAGATGCTCGACCTCCGAATAGTCCAGCAACTCCATCTCCATGCCATCTTCCAGGTCGATCAGGCCGTAGCAGATGTCGTCCGCGGCTTCGACCAGATAGACCAGGGGATGCCGTGCCCAGCACTGATCCGCCTGCAGGGGCAGGCCAAGCTTGCCGGCTATCTGCTCGAGTAGCGGGAATTCGGCCTGGTAACAGCCGAACTTGTGCTTCTTGTAGCCCTGACTGTCCGCATGGCGGGCGGTCCAGGGATACTTCAGGTAAGCGCCGAGTGTGGCATAGGTCAGCCGCATGCCGCCTTCGAACTGGTGGTATTCCAATTCGGTCAACACGCGAAAGCCCTGGGCGTTGCCCTCGAAGCTGAGAAAATCCAGCCGCTGTGCTTCGCTCAGTGGCTGCAGCCAGCCCTTGCGATCGGCCTGGTGGAACCAGTGTCGAATGGCATCTTCACCCGAATGGCCGAACGGCGGATTGCCGATGTCATGGGCCAGGCAGGCTGCCTGCACGATCACACCGATATCGGCCGGCTCGCACCAGGCAGGCAGCTCCTCGCGCAGCATCTCGGCCACACGCATGCCCAGCGAGCGTCCCACACAGCCGACTTCCAGGCTATGGGTCAGGCGGGTGTGGATGTGGTCATTGCTGGACACCGGGTGTACCTGGGTCTTCTTGCCCAGACGGCGGAAGGCGCCGGAGAAGATCACCCGGTCGTGATCCTTGTGGAAGGGCGTGCGCCCCAGTTCTTCGTTGCTGGCAACCGGTTTGCCCAGCCGCTCGCGGCACAGCAGTGTTTCCCAATCCATTCTTGTCTCCCTTCAGTGCCACGAGTATGTTGCATGGGGCCGGGGCTGCCAAGCGTCGGTTGTCTTCCCGGGAGCATGTTCTGGCGGGCGCTTACGGGTTACCATACCGGCCGTCAAAGGCCCTGCCTCCCGTTCCCGATCTGTCTGAAATTGCCGCCCATGAAACCTGTTCCCGACCTGACACTGTACGGTACCACTGCCTGCCATCTGTGCGAGGCCGCAACCCATGAGCTCGCGCCGCTGGCGGGTAACGGTCTGCACCCAAGGGAGCAGGACATTACCGAGAGCGATGCCCTGATGGAGCGGTACCAACTGCGCCTTCCCGTCCTGCGCCGTGAAGATACCGGTGCCGAACTGGACTGGCCCTTTGACCTGGCGACGGCAATGCTGTTTCTGGCTGATGTGCTGGGTGAGGAGAGCTGATCATGGCGCAAAGGGTAGAGCCCTTCTGGCAACGCAAGACCCTGGAGCAGATGGACCAGGCTGAATGGGAGTCGCTGTGCGACGGCTGCGGATTGTGCTGCCTGCAGAAGCTTGAAGACGAGGACGATGTCGACGCGATCTACTACACCCGCGTTGCCTGCAAGCTGCTTGACCGGGAAAGCTGCCAGTGCAGCAATTACGCCGAGCGGACGCGCTTTGTGCCGGACTGTATCCAGCTGACGCCCGGCGATGCCGCCCAGTTCAAGTGGCTGCCGCCCACCTGTGGCTACCGCCGTGTCGCCGAGGGCAAGGACCTGCCACCCTGGCACCACCTGGTCTGCGGCGACCCCGAGGCCGTGCACGCCGCCGGCATCTCCCAGGCCGGGCGCATGATCGCCGAAGACGCCGTAGCCGAAGACGACTGGGAAGAACACATTATCTTCAGAGTAGGCTAGCTCGGCCCGGCGAGCCAAGCCCGGTGAGCCAAGCCCGGCGAGCCGGGAGCGGCAAGCTTCAAGTTGCAAGCGGCAAGCCTCAAGCGAAAAGCTTGAAGCTTGAAGCTTGAAGCAGTCCGAGCGTTGGGGAAGTAATCAGCTGGTGCAGAATCGGGTTTAGCTTCCAGCTTCCAGCCCAAAAGCCCCACCCCAAACCTCAAACCCCCAAACAACTCGGACAACTTGCAGCTTGAAGCTTGCCGCTAGAAGCCAACCCCAGTCTTGCGTCAGACGGCGATCTCATCGCCGCTCGAACTGCTTCCAGCTTCCAGCTTCCAGCTTCCAGCTTCCAGCTTCCAGCCCAAAAGCCCCACCCCAAACCTCAAACCCCCAAACAACTCGGACAGCTTGCAGCTTGCAGCTTGAGGCTTGCCGCTTGCCTACTGCTCAATCTGCAATTCGCGAAACTTGGTATACAGATAACGCACCTGGGAGTACTCGAAGGGGCTGTCCAGCGCACCGTAGCGGAAGGGATTCTTGTAGCGTAGATCCACGGCCTGCAGCGCCCAGATGGAGGGGTTGTTGTTCTTGATCTCGCGGTTGTTCAGGAATTCCACATAGTCTTCCATGGCCCAGTCCACCCCCTGACCAGTGGCGTCGCGCAGGTTGGACGGGCCGAGGAAGGGGATCACCAGGTAGGGCCCAGGCGGAACCCGGTAGAACCCCAGGGTCTGGCCGAAGTCTTCGCTCTGCTGCGGCAGGCCCATCTTTTCCGCTACATCAAACAGACCCACCACACCCAAGGTGGTGTTGAACAGCAAGCGGGCCGTGGTGCGCATGCTCTTGCGTACCTTGCCTTGCAGGATGCTGTTACCCAGATTGGGAATGTCTGCCAGGTTGTTGAAAACATTGGAGACACCGGTGCGTACAAAGCGGGGAGTGGCCCATTCGTAGGTGTTGACCACCGGCAGGTAGACGAACTGGTCAAAGCGGGCATTGAAGCGATAGATACGCCGGTTGACCCCTTCGATCGGGTCATGGACGTCCAATGCGCGCAGACTGGAGCGCTCGAACTGGTAGCCCTTGCCCTCGTGGATCTGGATACCCTCCAACGGGTCCTGGTATTCGGGAATGGATTCCTGAGCCTGCAGGCTCCCGGTGATGAGTGCGGCCGTCAGGGCAATCGAGATCCGGCTCATGGTGTGGTCCCTTCCAGAAAATTCAGCATGCGTGCGGTGACGTCGTGATGCCGCAGATTGCCGCCATGGCCGCCACGGGGGTAGAGAAAGGCGCGCTCGCCAAAGGTCTCGGCCAGGTAATGGTAGTCATCCCGCGTCAGGATGAAATCGTCGGCATTGGTCAATACGGCCATGTGCGGATTGTTCTCGATGTGCTCGCCAATGCTTTTCAGGCTGGTCTCGTAGGCCATGTCTTCGAGGGTCCCTTCTGCGTTGCGACTGTGCCAGTCGGGCCAAAGCTGGTTGCGCACATAGCAGCCAAAATCACAGAACAGGGCGCGGCGCAGATAGGGCGTCAGTGAGGTGCTGACGGTCACCTTCTGCCTGGTCGGGGCGTAACGGCCCTGGCCATTGATCAGATCAGCCATGAAATTCAGGTCGGCAGCAGCAAAACGAAACACCGCGCCTACCAGCATGGCCATTTCGGCATCAGAGAGTGCTTCCTCCGAGGTCTGGATGCCCGCGAACAAAGTGTCCTCGATATCGGTGTCGCCTCGCAGGGCAAAGTAGCGTGAGAGTTTGTCGAAAATATGCTCGTAGAAGCTCTCGGTGCTGTCGACACCGGGCACATCGGTATGCGACAGAGCGTCCAGCCTTCTTATCGAGTTGTACAAGTTGACTGGCGGGTTGAGCATCAGCACACGGGTAAAGTCGAACTGGCCGAGGTGCTCGTCCAGCTCACTGACGAAAGCGGCGTTCATTGCGCCGAGGCTGAAGCCCACCATGCGAAATTCGGTTGCTTCCAGACCGGTCTTGTTGCGAGCGTGCTCCAGGGCGACCGACATTGCGGTATGCAGGTCGCGCGCGTCGCGGCGGCCCAGGCCCGGTAGGCCACTGGTCGAGGCTGCAGCGATGAAATCGTAATTGGTCGGGGAGGACATTACGATCACATGCATGCCGGCCTGCCAGAACAGGGCCTTGAGATAGTCCAGACGTGCGCTGTCATAGCTGGAGCCGCTGCCCGCAATCAGAAAGACCAGGGGCGCGGGGTCGTCATGCCAGGCCACCCGGAAGCCCATCTTGGTGTAGAAGTCGAACGCCGGCGGCAGCTTGCGGTCGGGCAGTACCCGCACACGCAAGTCCTCCTGCTGGATGTTCGGCTCAGCGGGCACCACCGCCTGCAGCGGCTCCGGTGTACCGCCTATTGTCGAGAGAAAGGCGTTGATATCGGGATAGCTGAAATCGTCGGCGTGTGCCGCTGATGCCAGAAAGGCAAGAGCGCTGAATAACAGGGGCAGAATAAGGCGGGGCATTTAGCTATTCCATAGCGGGTTCACATCTAATACCCAAAATACGCCAAAAAGTTCCCTATTGCCCGGGGTAATCCCGGGTTTTACGCTCCCAGACCGACTCAGGCGCGTATCGTGGAACGGAAGCGTTCCGGTAACCGGGCTCCCCCACGGCGCTCGATGCGCTTCCAGATCTTTTCGTGGAAGTGAAAGGCGACCGTGTTGACCGCAGGCTCTACCAGGGCAACCGCACCGCCGAGCAGAAGGCTGCCTGTCATGGCATAGACGACCGCAAAGGCGATCGAAAAATGCATTACCGCGAACGTGGCTGTCTTGATCATGGTGCACCCCAAAGTCTGTTAATGGGAATCATTCCCGCATGAACAGAGAGTAGGTGCGATCGTCCTGAAAACAAAACAGATTTAACTGATGGGGCTCATTGGCTGAGCTAATCGATCGCTGCGCGAGAGGCGGCAGCGATCGGATAGCAGGGGTGTCAGTCTTCGAAGTCGAAGTCCAGCAGTTGCTTCTGCAGACGTCGCTCTTCCAGGTAATTGTCGATCAGACGGCGTTTGGTGAGGCTGGCTTTGGAATTACTCGCCGAATCGGTATCGGGGGTATCGTCCTCTTCCACGAAATCGTCGTCGTCCAGTTCTATCTCGGTTTTTGCTTTGGCCATGACTCAACTCCACGGTGATGATGCCATTTGCGCACCTTATAACGGCAGATTGAGTCCAGCGGAAATAGAATTTTTCAATCACAGGCGGGTCATTGAGCGAAGCCTGCCATGTCAGGAAGTCTTCAGGGGGTACTCGCACAGATCCTCGATCCGGCAACTGCCGCACTGCGGGCTTCGCGCCTTGCAGACGTACCTGCCATGGAGGATCAGCCAGTGATGCGCATCGACCAGAAATTCCTTTGGCACATGTTTCATCAGCCGGTCCTCGACCTCACGCACGTTCTTCCCCTTGGCTATCCCGGTACGGTTGCTGACCCGGAAGATGTGCGTGTCAACGGCCATCGCGGCGTGACCGAAAGCGGTATTGAGCACCACGTTGGCGGTCTTGCGGCCTACACCGGGGAGGGCTTCCAGTGCTTCGCGGTTATCCGGCACGACGCTGCCGTGCTGTTCGATCAGCAGGCGGCAGGTCTCGATTACGTTTCGCGCCTTGCTGTTGAACAGGCCGATGGTCTTGATGTACTCGGAAAGGCCTTCGACGCCGAGGTTGTAGATGGCTTCGGGTGTATTGGCCACGGGAAACAGCTTGTCGGTGGCCTTGTTCACACCCACGTCGGTGGCCTGCGCCGAAAGGATCACGGCGATCAGCAGCTCGAACGGGTTGCTGTAGTTCAGCTCGGTGGTCGGCGTGGGATTGTCCTCGCGCAGGCGCTGGAAAATCTCGAGCCTTTTCTGCTTGTTCATCGGCTGTCAGTTCACCGCGCCAGTTACACGCACACGCTTGCCACCGGTGGCCGGCTTGGCCGCTCTGGCGGCGGCCCGCTCCTTGACGATACCGTCGATCACGTTCTTGAGCGCAATCAGCAGCCCCATGAACAGGAAGGCGCCTGGCGGCAGAATCACGAACAGCACGTCCTTGTAATTGGGGAACACCACGATGCGCCAGTCAGCGGCAATCGGGCCGAGCAGCAGATCCATACCGGCGAATAGTGTGCCGTAGCCCACCAGCTCGCGCAGCATGCCGAGCACTACCAGCACCAGGGCAAAGCCCAGGCCCATCATGAAACCGTCCACCACCGAGGGCAGAACCGGGTGCTTGGACGCATAGGCATCCGCGCGGCCCAGAATCGCGCAATTGGTCACGATCAGCGGAATGAAGATGCCCAGAATCAGAAATAGTTCGTAGGTATAGGCCTGCATCAGCAGCTCGATGCAGGTGGTCAGTGCGGCGATGATCATGACGAACGCGGGCAGGCGCACGGCATCGGTGACAGCACTGCGGATGATGGATACCGCCAGGTTGGAGCCCACCAGCACCAGTATGGTCGCTATACCCAGGCCCAGACCGTTCACGGCGGTACTGCTGACCCCGAGCAACGGGCACAGGCCGAGCAGTTGGACCAGACCCGGGTTGTTATGCCAGAGGCCCTGCGCGGTGATCTCGGAGAGTTTGGTGCTAGCCATTGGCAGGCTCCTCTTGCGGTAGTTGCAGCAGCATGGCGCGGTTCTCTTCAAAGTACTGCAGGGCGCGATACACCGCCTGCACCACGGCCCGCGGGGTAATGGTCGCGCCGACAAACTGGTCGAAGGCGCCGCCGTCCTTGCGCACGGCCCAGTTCTCCGGTGCCGGCATGGTCAGGCTGGTGCCATTGAATTCCAGAATCCAGTCGCTCTTGGCCAGCTCGACCTTGTCGCCCAGGCCCGGTGTTTCGCGATGGCTGGTTACCCGCACACCGGCTATTTCGCCATTGGCGCGAATGCCCACCAGCAGATCGATACGGCCGCTGTAGCCGTCAGGGGCCACCACCGGCAGGATCACCGCGACGATCTCGCCATCTTCCCGGCCCCGATAGGCTTCGGTAGGGGCCGGCAGGCTGAGCAGTTCGCTGTTGCTGACCGTGAAGGTGTCGTTCAGCAGATTGTTGTCGTGTTGATCCTCGGGCAGGATCTGCGTCAGGGCGCTCATCTGTACGCGGCGTTTTTCCTCGGCGATGCGTTCGGCTGTGCCCTGCTGTGTCACGGCGATCAGGCCCACCGTGAACATGGCGAAAACGCCCAGAATGACGCTGTTGCGGAAGACCGAACTACCGGTGGTAAGCGGGTTTTGCATGATCAGTCCACCTTGCCCATGCCGCGCTCGGCCTTGCGGTGGCCGTAGGTGCGCGGAGTGGTGTAGTAGTCGATGGTGGGTGCGGCCAGGTTCATCAGCAGCACGGCGAAGGCCACCGCGTCAGGGTAGCCGCCCCATGCCCGGATGCAGTACACCAGAATGCCCACGCCGATACCGAATACCAGGCGGCCCTGCTTGCTGGTCGCCCCCGAGACCGGGTCGGTGACGATGAAGAACGCGCCCAGCATCGCCGCACCGCTGAACAGATGGAATATCGGCGAGCCATTGGAGCCCGAGCCGGAGCCACCCCAGAACAGCAGGCTCATGACAAAAAGCGCGCCCAGCATGCCCACCGGCGCATGCCAGGTGAAGATCTTCTTGTAGATCAGAAAGACGCCGCCCGCGAGAAACGCCAGGTTGACCCATTCCCACACATTGCCACCAAAGGCGCCGAACACCGGCTGCTGGGCGGCCAGCTCCGGTATCGTCAGGCTGTCGTTGTTCTTCAGGATGTCCAGCGGCGTGGCGGCGGTCCAGCCGTCCACGGCCTGGGTGCCGATGGAGAAAACCCGCTGCAGGGAGTCAAGCAGGCCCAGGGTCGCCTGCACATCCGGCAAGGCATCACTCACACCGCGCCAGGCCGGCCAGGTGGTCATCTCCACCGGGAAGGAGATCAGCACCACGGCGTAGCCGAGCATCGCCGGATTGAAGGGGTTCTGGCCCAGGCCGCCATATAATTGCTTGCCGAACACGATGGCAAAACTGCTGGCGATCAGCACCAGCCACCAGGGTGACAACGGCGGCAGGGCCAGGGCCAGCAACCAGGCCGTTACCAGGGCGCTGCCATCACTCAGAAAGAAATTGATCGGCCGCTTGCGTATCCACAGGATCAGCGCCTCGGTAGCCAGCGCAAAGCCGGTCGCCAGCACGATGTTGATCAGCGTGCCCCAGCCGAAGAACCAGGTCATGGCCAATACGCCGGGCAGGGTCGCAGCCAGTACCCAGAGCATGATGGTCTGGGTGCGGTTGTTGCCCTTGGCGTGGGGTGATGTCATGCGCACCAGAGCCATCAGTCGGTCTCCTTGCTGGCCATGTGATCGGCGAAAGCCTTGGCGGCGGCATCCAGCGCCTGCTTCGCCTCGGCCAGATCGGTTTCCAGCTGCCCGTTGCCGGGCTCGTCCTGCAGAGCGCGCTCGGCCTTCTTGAAGGCAGCCTTGGCCATGGCCATGTCGGTCTTGAGCTGGCGCGTGGTGTCGTCTACCGGCTTCTTGTCGACGCGTTCCCGTGCGGGCGGCGGCAGCGTACTGCTTGCTTCGGCCTGTTCCACCGCTTTCAAGGCCTCGGTCAGGTTCACCCGTGCGGCTTCGACCTTTTCCTGCAGCGTACTGTCGTCAGGTGTCTCGGCCAGCGCGCGCTCGGCTTTCTTCAGTTCAGCCTTGGCCATGGCGGCATCCAGCTTGGCCTTTTTCATGTTCTCATTGGCCGGCATCCCGGCGACCGGCTTTTTCGGCGCTTCGTCCTTGGGCAGGCGCGCTTCAGCCGCCGCGACCTGTTCGCGCAGGGCATTGATTTCCTTTTCCTGCTCTTCGGTCGGCGCATCTCCGGCGGCGCGTTCGGCCTTCTTCAGCGATGCGCGAATCATCGCGGCTTCGATCTTCAGGCGCTTGGTGTCGTCGTCCGCACCGGCGGCCGGTGGCGGAGTGGTCTTGACCGAGGTTTCGCCCAGTGCCTGATCATAGGCGCGCTGGGTCTCTTCACAGGCCTGCTCCAGCTCGGGTATCTGCGCCTTGAGCTCGTCGCTGTCGGGATTGCTGGCCAGCTGTTTGCGCGCCTTTTTCAGTGCCATCTGCGCAGTGGCCGCAGCAATCTTCAACTGCTTCTGCTCGGCGGTCAGGCTAGCCGGCTTGGCCGCCTCGACCCGGGCCACGTCGGGCTGCTCGTCGCCGGAAACGCTCGCTGCGCTGACCGCCTGTTGTTCTTTGGCGGCCTTCATGCGCGCGGCTTTCTCGGCGCGGGCCTGGCGTTCCAGCTCCTTCTGCTCGGCTTCGCGCTCGAGCCGCTCCAGCCGGTGCTCGAAGCGCTGCTTGGAATGGTCAGCCTTGTGCTGCTGCAGCTCCAGGGCGCGAATCTCGGCCTTGGAGGCGCGATAATACTGCACCAGCGGAATGCTGCTGGGGCAGACATAGGAGCAGGCGCCGCATTCGATGCAGTCAAACAGATTCAGGCGCTTGAGCTGGTCGTAGTCCTTGCCCAGGGCAAACCAGTGCAGCTGTTGCGGCAGCAGAATGGCGGGGCAGACTTCCGAACACAGACCGCAGCGGATACACGGCTGGGCCGCGGGCGGGGGTGGTAGCTCCTCGCTGGTACCGGCCAGCAGGCAGTTGCTGGTCTTGATTACGGGTGCGTCCAGGCTCTGCAGCGTGAAGCCCATCATCGGGCCGCCCATGACCAGCCGGTACAGCTTGTCCGGCTGCACGCCGGCAAATTCCAGGAGATCACGGATCGGTGTGCCGATCAGCGCCATCACGTTTGTCGGGTGGCTCAGGGCGTCACCGGTCAGCGTGGTAATCCGGCTGATCAGCGGCTGGCCGAGAATGACCGCGTCGTGGATCGCAATCATGGTGCCGATGTTCTGGCAGACCATACCGATATCCGCCGGCAGGCCGCCACTGGGCACCTCCTTGCCGGTCAGAATCTGGATCAGCTGCTTTTCGCCACCGGAAGGATACTTGGTTGGGAACACCACCACCTGCATGGCTTTGTCGCCCACGGCCTCGCGCATGGCCGCGATGGCCTCGGGCTTGTTATCCTCGATGCCGATCAATACCTCAACAGGCTTGAGGATGTGCATGAGAATCTCGATACCCGCCACCACTTCCGGCGCCCGATAGCGCATTCCGGTATCGTCTGCGGTGATATACGGCTCGCACTCGGTGCCATTGATGATCAGGGTATGAATCTTCTGTTCGGGACGCGCCTTGAGCTTGACTGCCGTCGGAAAACCCGCGCCGCCCAGGCCATTGATGCCGGCCATGCGGATGATCTCAAGCAGTGGCGGCGCATCAAGCTGGCGATAATCGGCAATCGGCTCCAGCGTGGTCCACTGGTCCTTGCCATCGCTTTCCAGGGTGATGGCCCACTCTTCCAGACCCGATGCATGGGGGAAAGGGGCAGGACCAATGGCGGTGATGGTGCCAGAGGTGGGCGCGTGCAGCGGGCAGCTGACCATGCCGTTCGCCTCGGCGATCATCTGGCCCTTGAGCACGCTGTCGCCCACGGCCACCAGCGGCTCGGCCCGGGCGCCGATATGCTGCAACAACGGCAGGATAAGACGCTTGGGCAGCGGTGGCGTTTCCAGGCCGTGCTGTACGGACTGGTGCTTGTTCTCCTCGGGGTGAATGCCGCCGTGGATATCCCAGATACGAATCGGCTCTTGCATCACAGGGCTCCCCGGTCAGTGGCGATCACGCCTTGCGGCGGCAGGGGATAGTCCCATTTCCAGTTCTGCGGCGTGGTCGGCAGCGGCACCATGTCGATGCAGTCGACCGGGCAGGGCTCCACACACAGGTCGCAGCCAGTGCACTCATCCACGATGACCGTGTGCATCTGCTTGGCTGCGCCGAGGATCGCGTCTACGGGGCAGGCCTGGATGCACTTGGTACAGCCGATGCATTCGGCTTCCCGGATATAGGCCACGGTACGCGGCTTTTCTTCGCCATGCTCGGCGTCCAGCGGCAGCACTTCTACATCCAGCAGATCCGCCAGGGCCTGAATCGTCGACTCGCCACCGGGCGGGCACTTGTTGATCGGCTCACCGCCGTTGGCGATGCCTTCAGCGTAGGGCTTGCATCCCGGGTGCCCGCACTGGCCGCACTGGGTCTGGGGCAGCAGGGCATTGATCTGATCCACGATCGGATCGCCTTCAACGCGAAAGCGGATGGCCGCATAGCCGAGGATGGCGCCGAAAATCAGCGCCAGAATCAGAAGAACGACGATTGCAGTAATGACGACTGACATGCCTACAACCTTATCAAGCCGGTAAAGCCCATGAACGCCAGGGACATCAGCCCGGCCGTGATCATGCCGATGGCTGCGCCCTGGAAAGGTTTGGGCACATCAGCAATGGCGATGCGCTCGCGCAGGCCGGCAAACAGAATCAGGATCAACGAAAAGCCCAGTGCTGCGCCCAGCCCGTAGACGGCAGACTTCATGAACGTCTGCTCGGCGCGGTTGGTATTCAGCAGGGCCACACCCAGCACCGCGCAGTTGGTGGTGATCAGCGGCAGAAAGATGCCCAGCACGCGGTACAGTAGCGGGCTGGTCTTGTGCACCACCATCTCGGTGAACTGCACTACCACGGCGATCACCAGGATGAACGAGATGGTGCGCAGGAACTGCAGATCGAAGGGTACCAGTATGTACTGGAAGGTCAGGTAACTGAGAATCGAGGCCAGCGTCAGTACGAAGGTCGTCGCCATCGACATGCCGATGGCGGTCTCCAGCTTGTTCGATACGCCCATGAACGGGCACAACCCGAGAAACTGCACGAGTACGAAGTTGTTGACCAGTATGGTACTGACCAGGATGAGGGCAAATTCCGTCATTTTACCTAACCATAGTGTGATCGCTGGGTAGCGCTGGCCTTACTTTACCCGTTGCCCAGGCTTGGCGCCCGCGTCCGGGCTCAGCAGGTAGATCTCTTCGCCGCCAGGGCCGGCTGCCAGCACCATGCCCTCGGAGACGCCAAACTTCATCTTGCGCGCTGCCAGGTTGGCTACGTACAGCGTCAGCTTGCCTTCCAGCTTGCTCGGATCAGGATAAGCGCTCTTGATCCCGGAGAACACGTTGCGCTTGGCATCGCCGATATCCAGCGTCAGGCGCAGTAGCTTGTCCGCACCCTCGACGAACTCGGCCTTCTCGATCAGCGCTACGCGCAGATCCACCGCTGCAAAGGTGTTGAAGTCGATCTCGTCAGCAATAGGCTCTTTGGTCAATTCGCCATTGCCGGCGGCAGGGGCCGCCGTTTCGGTCGCGGCGGCTTCCAGATCTTCCTTTGAGGCTTCAACCATGGCCTCGATCCTGGCCGGATCGATACGAGTCAGCAGGGGCGTGAAGGCATTGAGCTGATGATCAGCCAGCAGCGTTTCGTGGCTGCTCCAGGTCAGCTCAGGCACATTCAGGAACGCCTCGGCGTCAGCGGCGAGCTTCGGCAACACCGGCTTTAGAAAGATCACCAGCTGGCGGAACAGGTTGATACCCAGCGAGCAGATCGCCTGCACTTCGTCCTGCTTGCCTTCGACCTTGTTCAGCGACCAGGGCGCCTTGTCGGCGATCCAGGCGTTGGCACGATCGGCCAGAGCCATGATCTCGCGCATCGCCTTGGAGAAATCGCGCTTCTCGTAGGCATCGGCAATGCTCGGGGCCGCCGCAGCAAAGGCCTCGGTCAGCTCCGGCGCCGGGTTGGCCGCAACCATCACCCCACCGTTACCCTTGTGGATGAAGCCGGCACAGCGGCTGGCAATATTGACCACCTTGCCAACCAGATCCGAGTTCACCTTCTGCACGAAGTCATCCAGGCTCAGGTCCATGTCTTCCACGCCACGGCTCAGTTTGGCTGCGTAGTAGTAACGCAGGTACTCCGGAGACAGGTGATCAAGGTAGGTGCGCGCCTTGATGAAGGTACCGCGCGACTTGGACATCTTCTGCCCATTCACCGTCAGATAGCCATGCACGTTCACGCCAGTGGGCTTGCGGAAGCCTGCGCCCTCGAGCATGGCCGGCCAGAACAGCGTATGGAAATTGATGATGTCCTTGCCGATGAAGTGATACAGCTCGGCCTCGGAATCGGCGGCCCAGAACGCATCGAAGCTCAGCTCGGGGCGACGCTCGCACAGGTTCTTGAAGCTGGCCATGTAACCGATAGGCGCATCCAGCCACACATAGAAATACTTGCCCGGCTCACCGGGAATCTCGAAGCCGAAGTAGGGCGCATCGCGGCTGATGTCCCACTCGTGCAGGCCGGAATCCAGCCACTCGGCAATCTTGTTGGCTACCGCATCCTGAAGCGTCCCGCTGCGGGTCCACTCCTTGAGCATGTCGCTGAAGTCCTGCAGGCGGAAAAAGAAGTGCTTGGAGTCCTTCAATACCGGGGTAGCGCCGGAAATCGCCGAGCGCGGATCCTTCAGTTCGGTCGGCTCGTAGGTCGCGCCGCACTTCTCGCAGTTGTCACCGTACTGATCTTCCGCCGCACACTTCGGGCAGGTGCCCTTGATGAAGCGGTCGGCCAGGAACATTTCCTTCTCGGGATCAAAATACTGCGTCACCGAACGGGTACTGATGTGGCCGGCTTCTTTCAGGCGCCCGTAGATCAGCTCGGAGAAATACTTGTTCTCGTCCGAATGCGTGGAATGGTAGTTGTCGAAGTTGACCAGAAAATCCGCGAAGTCGGCGGTATGTTCGGCCTTTACGTTATCAATCAGCTGCTCGGAGGTAATACCTTCCTTCTCCGCCCGCAACATGATCGCCGAGCCATGGGCGTCGTCCGCGCACACGTAGATGCACCGATTACCGCGCAGCTTCTGAAAGCGCACCCAGATGTCGGTCTGGATGTACTCGAGCATGTGCCCCAGATGGATCGAGCCATTGGCATAGGGCAGGGCGCTGGTAACGAGGATCTGGCGAGGTGTCGTGGGGCTTGGCATGGACAGTCGGCTTCTGTTGATGACGGGTGAAAAGGGGAAGAATGATAGCAGAGTAGGGCGGGCGGGGGTATGGCGGGGATGGTGCTGGCGGGTAACGCTAGGACGCTGGTAGAGCGGATTAAGGGCGAGCGTGGACAAGAAACGCAAGAATATCGCCCATCAGATTGTTGATCGAGTCGTACCGGTCAGGAGTTACCGATAGGATCTCCTCTTCTGTTTGAACGTAAGTCGATGCCACCAGTTCGTCGCGGCAGTGAGCTACTATCTGGTTCGCAGACTGCTGCGTCGACTCAAGATGAAACTGCAAGCCGATTACAGAATTGCCGATCTGGAACGCCTGATTCTCGCAGGCTTCGCTCTTTGCCAGGCGCACCGCGGCTGGTGGAAGATCGAATGTTTCCCCGTGCCAGTGGAATACCGTTTCCGTGGGTGGAAACCTGAAGAGGGCATCTTCGCCGGCATCAACCGACTGGACTGGAAACCAACCGATCTCCTTAACGGGATTGGCAAACACACGGGCACCCAGTGCGCTGGCAATTAGCTGAGCCCCAAGGCAGATGCCCAGTACTGGCTTCCCGGAATCGATGAATTCGCGAACAAAGCGCTTTTCTGCAATGAGCCAGGGGAATGACTCCTCGTCATTCACGCTCATCGGCCCGCCCATAATGACAAGCAGATCGATTGCACCGACATCAGGCAGGTCAGCTGACTCAAAGAAACGGGTGCATGTCACCTCGTATCCCTCCGCTGCCAGCCAAGGAGCTATGCTGCCGAGGCCTTCAAATGGGACGTGTTGCAGATAATGTGCTCGCATTTGCCTTCCCCTGCCTGCTAAAAGGTTCCTTTCGTGTACGCACCATTCATTAGCTCACAACTGGATTTCAAGCTCTCTGCTTCATCAGGGGATCTTTTATAGTAGAAAAAAGTGGTTTTCCCCGTGCTCGAAATATCGCACTTGGCTTGAAACGGCGTTGGGCAGCTAGCTAAAAAAGTAATTTTGGCTGCCGGGCCGCCCATTGACACCGCTGCTTGGGAAATGCCCTCGCATTGCGCTTTAAACTGGTCCTCTGGCATTCCTGAATTTTGTAGGCAATCCTTGATATCAAGTTTTACGCCCATCATCGTAGTATTTGTTTCAAGCAAACAAGCGTCATTCGCAAACGCAACGTTGGCATGCAGCGCTAGTAATATTACAGAGCTTACGAAAGTGGTCTTTTTCATGACTAACCTCTCAAGTTGAAGCCGCGATTGAATTTGATAAACAAAGACCTGCATAGGTACCGGCTTGTAGCAGCAGGGAATCGGTCCATTTAGTGTTGCTGGTGTCGAGCGTCGACACCATAGTCACTTACATGGTTCAGCAGCAAAGCCTGACGAAAAATCAGAGAAGCCTGATCGAGATCTGCTGCAGTACAGTTGCTTACTCGCATATTTAGTCCTCCCTTAGATACCTTTAATGCTGACATCGGCAGTACAAAGGCCGTAGCGCAGCGGAGGCTTTGGTATCCTGTGCATGGATTGGTATGCCTTGGAGGAAGCGGCTTTACGCCACTTCCAACTATCAGGGTCTCTGACAAAGCCTGCCTCTCCACGGGGAAAGCACTCACCTGAGAGTTCCGAGAAATCACCCTGACCTCTGGAATGAATGACATATTCAAGAACGCCATCCTCCGTCGCAAACACGATCACACTGTGTCCGTCTGAGTGCAGTACATCTGTGTAATCACCGACATTCCAATCAAAGCCCAGGGTTTCACTGGATCTCTCGTTGTAGGGCCCGAAAAAGCAAACCTGTGACCACTTGTCGCCAGCAAGCCGGGCGAAGTCAATAGATCTATATTCGCTTTCCTTTAGCTCTTCCGAGATTGCTTTACTCAAATCACTTGCGACATAGGGTGGATCAGAGCAAGCCACAAGAACACAGGCCGAAATCAAAACTAGTGTTTTAGTCATAGGTATAACGTCTGAGCCCATGGGCCTGTTTGTAGCCGCGGAGCGGCGGAGAAGTGGGGGAAGTCCCCGGTCACTGTGCTGCCGCTTGTTATGCATTCTCGGGGCCCTGCTCCTGATACATAGTCACTGTATCGGGCATGACTTCCCAGGTTGCTTTTGAACCCACGAAGATATGCCTGCCAATCTCAACTTCTGGGTCACCATTCACGCAACCTAACGTCACACCATGAAGAGCTCCATTAAAGATGCCGCAAAGTGTAGACCCGCATATGCTACAAAACTGCAACCCAAAGCCCTGACTGCCGACATAGGATGTAAGCAATTCCTCGCCGGACAACCACCTAAACTCCGATGGTTCTACCAGCGCATATGCTGACGCTTGGGAGCTGAATGCTTTACGGCAGCGGGAGCAATGGCAAGACCTGGCATCACGAAGCGTGCCATCGACTTGGTACCTCACCTCCCCGCAAAAACACTCGCCGGTCACTGACACTTCACACTCCTTGGTGCATAACGTAAAGGTGACCGGCGCTGCGCGGCTTCATCGGGCAGCGTCCAGCGACCGAAGGGAGCGAGGTTGACCGCCGGGTTGGGCGTCATGGCACGACACGCCGCTTTGATAGCAGCAACTGAACCATGCAGTAGAGCCGATGGAACAAGTAGTCGACGTGCGCCGAATCTGTAACTGCGGTTTGAGATACCTCGGTGTGCCGTATGTGAAAAGAATTACCGATACCGGTAAGGGCCTGAGCCTCAGCATCTAGTGCAGTACGAAAAGCGGCATCAGGCGAAGCCTTCGAGAGCAACGACTCTACTGAGCGTTTTTTGTTGTTTGGGTCTTCGAGGGACTTCAGTCGCTCCCAGCAATCCCATAGGCGCTCCAGTGATTCACGACGGATAGAGGGATCTGGGTTCAAGAATTTCACTCGACTTTCTTCAAGCATTGTGTCGAGAACCTGGTCTCCGGTGCGAAGGCTGGCAGACGATAGACTTGGCGGTCTCAGGGTCTAAGTGCAACACTCAGTTGATGGTCTGAAGGTTATTGCTCTGCGAGAGCTGCAGGTATTCAACAAGCACCTCCACCGGGAATTTCCAGCCTAACGTCTGACGTGGCCGAGTA